>Ga0194121_10007818_pt1 | contig 13804 bp, 13 predicted proteins | sample TA2MahCa50mmetaG_FD_148609 | JGI IMG/M metagenome (GOLD analysis project Ga0194121, IMG submission 148609) | Freshwater microbial communities from Lake Tanganyika, Tanzania - TA2015020 Mahale Deep Cast 50m | ecosystem: Environmental > Aquatic > Freshwater > Lake | place: Tanzania: Lake... | reverse complement strand
GCGCTCGCCAAGCCAGGCGTGGCCGAGCTGATGCTGGCCGCGATCGAGCGCGGCTCGAAGGTCAACACCGACCTGTCGGACAAATGGGACTACTGGTCGTGGATCGAGATGCCGATCGACGAGGTGCGGCGGCGGCTGAACATCCTGCCGAAGGGGTGAGGTCTTGCCGGCGCCTACGCCGGCACCCAGCTCCGTTTCTCGCCGGCGTAGAGCGGGCCGGGATTGCCGCGGACCGTGGTCCGCCACATCATGCGCTGTTCGTTGTCGCCGTCGTACCAGGTCGCGGCATGCACGGTGCAGCGGTTGTCCCACACCACGAGATCGCCTGCTGTCCATTCGTGGACATAGACGAATTCCGGCCGGGTGTAGTGTGCCATCAGCTCGTCGAGCAACGCGGCGCCCCTGCCGTGCGGACCGGGCTCCATGCCGACGAACGGGCCGTCGACCCAGTCCATCTGGCCCCATTCGCAGAGATACAGCGCGGGCTTGCCGGTCACCGGATGGCGGCGCACCACCGGCTGGCGTTGCGAGCGCGCGTGCGGCGGCTGCTCGGCCGGCACCTGGCCCGACAGCACGGCTTCACGCGAGCGGCCCATGCCGGGCTGGCAGTGCAGCCCCTCCAGTCGATCGACCTTGTCCTTGAGGGTCGCCGGCAGCGCCGAATAGGCCGCCGTGCCGTCGGCGAACAAGGTCTGGCCGCGCTCGCGCGCCACCGGCGTCACGGCATAGAACAACGAGATGTCGGGCGGCGGCCGCCGGTAGCTCTGGTCGGAGTGCCAGCCGCGGCGGTGCGGATACTGCACCGGCAGGCGGCCATCGGCCGTGAGCGGCGGCTCGGGCCGCTTGGGCGGCGCGCGGTTGACCGGCGCCATGTTGGACACCAGGAAGATCTCGGGCACCGTGGTATGGACCGAGCTTCGTTGCGTGAGCGTGTAGCGATAGTCCTCGACCTCGGGCCCGAACTCGCGGCTGAGCGCCAGCAGCAGTTCAGGCTTGGCCGCGATCTCGCCCAGTCCCGGGATGACCAGCACGCCACCCGCTTCGGCCAGCACTGCCGGCAAATCCTTGGGAAGCCCCTGCGACAGCGGTGCCCTGAGGCGCACCGCCGCGCCGAAGGCTGTGCCGTGCAAAGGCTTGATGACGTCGTAGGCAGTGCTCATTGCTTTGCTCTCTCGCGAGCGAGCATCCTAACGCCAACTTGCCCAGGATCGATGCCGCATTGACGCAAGGCAGGCTCTTGGCAACGCAGGGCACGGCGGCGCCTCCGACCCTTTGGTCAGGCCGGCGGCCGGCCCCTCGATGGCAGTCAGGCCACGGCGAGTGCGTGCTTGTGGGTATCCAGGCGGTGTCTGAACTGCGTCACCAGGCCGGCATCGTCGAACCGCCAGATGTGCACTTCGTCCTGATCGACGACGGTCCGGCCATTCGCCTTGACGACGAACTCGACGTCGACCAGGGCGATCACGATGTTGCCGCCTTCGATCACCGCCGTCACCTGGAATTGCCTGAAGTCGAGGGCACCCAGCGACGCAAAGAACTCACCGACAGCCGCTCGCCCAGTACGGGACGCCAGCCACGGCGCGTCGACAGACTGCGCCGGCTGCTCCCAGCGGACATCCGGCGCCAGCCGACCGAGGATGTGCCCGACATCGCGGCGGCCGAAAGCCTCGTAGATGCCCCGGACGATCTGGCTCAACGACATGCGATTGCTTCCCAATTAGAGTTGTGCTTGCGGAAGAGGTACGATCACGCAAAGTCGTTGGATCAATCGGAGGGACGGCGACGCCCCTCTATCCTCCCGACGCGATCTCACCCAAGATCGCCATCCCATCGGCGCAACGCAGGATTTGAGGCATGCAACGCACGGACTTTTCGGCCATGAGCCGGCTCTCGGCCGATATCGATCTTGCCGCCGAGGGCAAGGCCACCGGCTTCCTGCGCGTGCCCCATTCGGTGCACCGCTCGGCCTATGGCTGGATCCCGATCCCGATCGTACGCCTCAAAAACGGCCAGGGCCCCAGCGTACTGATGGTCGCCGGGACGCACGGCGATGAATGGGAGGGCCAGATCGGGCTCGGCAAGTTGATCCGTTCGCTGCAGCCTACAGACATCACCGGCCGGCTGGTCATCCTGCCCTCGGCCAACTTCCCGGCCGCCCTGGAAGGCAAGCGCACGTCGCCGATCGACGAAGGCAATCTCAACCGGCTGTATCCCGGCAGTGCCGACGGCACGATCACCGAGCAGATCGCCTACTGGATCGAGCACGCCCTGCTGCCGGGCTTCGACTACGCCTTCGACTTCCATTCCGGCGGCAGCTCGCTTACCTACATTCCGAGCGCGCTGGCGCCGCGGCCCGACGATGCCGCGCGCCTGCGCAAGATCGTAGGCCTCCTGAAGGCATTCGGCGCACCGATCAGCTACATCGCCGCCGCGCCGCAAGGCGGCGGCCGCACCTTCACCTCGGCCGCGGCTCGCCAAGGCGTGCTGGCCATGGGCACCGAGCTGGGCGGCGGCGGGTTGGTGACGCCCGCCTCGATCAAGGTCGCCGAGGACGGCATGCGCCGCGTGCTCGCCCATGTCGGCCTGCTGCACGGCGCCGTGCCGGCGCCCTCGCCCACCCGCCTCACCGAGATCGGTGGCGACGACTACTATGTCTACGCCTCCGACGGCGGCCTGTTCGAACCCCTGGTCGATCTCGGTGCCGAGGTGAAAGCGGGCCAGCCCGCCGCGCGCATCCATTTCCACCATACGCCGTGGCGCGAGCCCGACCTGCTCGCCTTCAAGCGCGACGGCCTGGTGCTGTGCAAGCGCGTGCCGGCGCGCTGCGAGCGCGGGGATTGCCTGTTTCATTTGGCGACGGATGTATCGGGGTAGATGGTCGCCTTCTATTGATCGCTGCGACCCTGCTGCCTATCGCGTTCCATGGTAGGCCAATGGGAGTAGGCGACCGCCCAAGCCAGGGCTTCGCCAGCCGTGGATCGACTACAACAATGTCGCAGTCGGGAAAATCGTCGGTGTTCCGGCTTGCCAAGTCGGTGCCCCGAGAGCGGGCGATCGCCGCCATCTGGCGTCGACCGTTGAGACCGGCCGGCCTGACCGACGTCGATGCGCTGCAGTCGGGTTGAACGGCTGCGCAGACGCCGAGTCGAACGGCAGAACACGCCCCGAGAAGTCGAGCTCGAGCATCTGCCCGAGCGCCGTGAGCAGTTGCTCCTTGCGCCGTCCCTCGGGCAGCAACTCTGCAGCGTAGTGCAACTCGGCCTGCGTGATCGTCGTCAAGAACACGCTTTCGGTAGGTTGGCGGCGGACCGGGCATAGACGCTCGGATCTGGCGTCGGCCCGAACAGTGCCGAGACGACGTTGATGTCGAGGTTCACTGTCAGGCGCGCTCGAACGGATTCTGTGGGAGTTTCCGCCGAAGCGGGTCGAGATCGGAGCTGCGCTTTCAGCCTGTCCTCGATGTCGCGACTGACAGCATTTCTGCTGAAGCGAGTCGTTGGCGACGTCCAACTGGTCGGTCGGAGCACCACCCCGAAAGTTCACTTGGCCGGCGAGAGGACTCGATCCCGGCGCTGTCGCACCGGCTTGCTGCTTGGCTCGGCACTCGAAAGAACAACCGACCGAACCGCACAGGCGATCAGCGTCGGCAGATGCCTATCCGGCCTCTCCGAGCTTCGACCCGAAAGCCACGCGCGGCAGAACATCTGAGCCGGGCCGATGATCTGGCTGACCAACAGCTCGGGAGACGCCGCAAGCAGCGCGCCGCACTGGATGTTGGGTTCGTACCAAGCGGCCAGCCCCTGGCGGAAGCGCACATTGGCGGCGGCTTGTTCGGCCCGGTGGACGGACGCGTCGGCGGACTGGCCGTGCAGAAACATGAAGCGGGCGGTGGGCCGGTTCCTCGTCACCCAGCGTACATGCGCCGTCACGAGGGCCGCCACGCCCTTCACCGCCGGCGTCTCGCTCGGCACCGCTGCGATCAGCGCCTCGTGGTAGATCGCGAGCGCAGCGAGGAACAACGCCGCGGCGACGGCCTCCTTCGAGGGAAAGGCGTGGAAGAAACTGCCGTTGGACACGCCGGCGCGGTGGCAAAGGGCAGCGACGGTCGTCGCCTCGTAGCCCCGTTCGTCGAACTCGGCCAACGCCGCCTCGAGGATGCGCTCGCGGGTCGTCTTGCGGGTCATGGGTGCTCGGTTCCCTCCCTGCGGCCGGCTGGACAGCCTCCTTCCGATAGGAGTAATACTCTAGAGTAATACTCCAATCAGCATGAGAGGACAAGATGCCCCGGATCGTTGACGCCTGGATGCAGCATCCGACGCCGCGCCATTCGGCCGACCCGATGTTCGCCTCGCTGCGGCGTTGGACCGCCAAGACTGCGCGGCCCGAGCTCATCACGCCGGAAATGACCGTCGCCGCCATGGACCAAGGCAATGTCGCGGTGAGTCTCGCCTCGGCGTGGTGCGCGCCGCACGGCTGGATGATCACGAACGACGAGGTCGCCGCCGTGGCCGCCGCCTATCCCGGTCGCATCGTCGGCGTGGCGAGTGCCGATCTCGCCCGTCCTATGGAAGCAGTGCGCGAGCTGCGCCGAGCCGTGCGCCAGCTCGGCTTCAAGGCGCTGCGCATCGTGCCATGGCTATGGAACCTGCCGCCGACCGACCGGCGGTACTATCCGCTGTTCGCCGAATGCATCGAGCTCGGCGTACCGTTCTGCACCCAGGTCGGCCATACCGGGCCGCTGCGGCCATCGGAGACCGGCCGGCCGATCCCCTATATCGATGAGGTGGCCCTCGACTTTCCCGAACTGGTGATCGTCGCCGGCCATATCGGCTATCCGTGGACACAGGAGATGATCGCCGTCGCGACCAAGCACGAGAACGTCTTCATCGACACCTCGGCCTACACGGTCCGGCGCTATCCACCGGAGCTGGTGCACTACATGAAGACCAACGGCCGGCGGAAGGTCCTGTTCGGCACCAACTACCCGATGATCGCCCCGGCCAAGGCGCTCGAAGGGTTGGACGGGCTGGGGCTCGACCTCGAGACGCGCGATCTGTTCCTGGGCGGCAACGCCGAACGGATATTCAGATTGTGAAGGACGAGGGGCGATATCCCGTCACCCGGCCTCTCCCCCAAGTGGGGAGAGGGGATTCAGTCCACCGGGCGTGACAGCGCATCACGCCAGGTCGAAGCGGTCGAGGTTCATTACCTTCGACCACGCCGCGACAAAGTCCCTGACGAACTTCTCGCCGGCATCGACCGAGCCATAGACTTCGGCGAGCGCGCGCAACTGCGAGTGCGAGCCGAAGATCAGGTCGACGCGGGTGGCGGTCCACTTGACCGCGCCGGTCTTGCGGTCGCGGCCTTCGTAGACGCCCTCGCTGCTCTTGGCCGGCTGCCACTCGGTGCCCATGTCGAGCAGATTGGCGAAGAAGTCGTTGCTGAGCGTGCCCGACCTCTTGGTCAAGACGCCGTGCTGGGACGCACCGGTGTTGGCGCCCAGCACGCGTAGACCGCCCAGCAGCACCGCCATCTCCGGCGCCGTCAGGGTCAGGAGCTGCGCGCGGTCGACCAGCAGCGCCTCGGCCGAAAGACGCGGACGGCCGCCGAGGTGGTTGCGGAAGCCGTCGGCGACGGGCTCGAGAGGCGCGAAAGAAGCCACGTCGGTCTGCTCGGCCGAAGCATCCATGCGACCCGGCGTGAACGGGACCTTGACGTCGAAGCCGGCAGCCGACGCCGCCTGCTCGACCGCCGCGCAACCACCCAGCACGATGAGGTCGGCCAACGACACCCTCCTGCCGCCGCTCTGGGCTGCATTGAACTGCTTCTGGATCGCTTCCAGCGCCTGCAGCGTCTTGGCGAGCTCGGCAGGCTCGTTCGCCGCCCAATCCTTCTGCGGCGCCAGGCGAATACGCGCACCGTTGGCGCCGCCCCGCTTGTCGGAGCCGCGGAAGGTCGAGGCCGACGCCCAGGCCGTCGCGACCAGTCGCGAGATCGAGAGGCCCGACGCCAGGATCTTCGCCTTGAGCGTGGCGACCTCCGCCGCGTCGATCAGCGGATGATCGACGGCGGGGATCGGATCCTGCCACGCCAGCCGCTCCTTCGGCACCAGTGGGCCGAGATAGCGAGCGATCGGGCCCATGTCGCGGTGCGTGAGCTTGAACCACGCCCGTGCAAAGGCGTCGGCGAACTGATCCGGATGGGCGAGGAAGCGCCGCGAGATCTTCTCGTAGGCGGGGTCGAAGCGCAAAGAAAGATCGGTCGTCAGCATGGCGGGCGCGTGTCGCTTGGACTTGTCGTGCGCGTCGGGCACGGTGCCGGCACCGGCGCCATTCTTGGGGATCCATTGATGCGCGCCGGCCGGACTTTTGGTCAGCTCCCAGTCGTAGCGGAACAGATTCTCGAAGAAGTTGTTGCTCCACTTGGTCGGTGTCGTGGTCCAGGTGACTTCGAGGCCGCTGCTGATGGTGTCGCGGCCCTTGCCGGCGCCGAACCGGCTCGTCCAGCCGAAGCCCTGCTCCTCGATGGCGGCAGCCTCCGGTTCAGGCCCGACCAGCGCAGCATCGCCCGCCCCGTGCGCTTTGCCGAACGTATGACCGCCCGCGATCAGGGCGACCGTCTCCTCGTCGTTCATCGCCATACGGGCGAACGTCTCGCGGATATCGCGGGCCGCCGCCAGCGGATCGGGCTTGCCGTTGGGCCCCTCGGGATTGACGTAGATCAGGCCCATCTGAACGGCGCCCAGCGGGTCCTGGAGGTCGCGATCGCCGCTGTAGCGCTCGTCGGCCAGCCACTTGCCCTCGGGACCCCAGTTGACCGACTCGTCGGGCTCCCAGACATCACGGCGGCCGCCGGCGAAGCCGAAGGTCTTGAAGCCCATCGATTCCAGCGCGACGTTGCCGGCCAGGATCATGAGGTCGGCCCACGAAATCTTGCGGCCGTATTTCCGCTTGATCGGCCACAACAGCCGGCGCGCCTTGTCGAGGTTGACGTTGTCGGGCCAGCTGTTGAGCGGCGCGAAGCGCTGCTGGCCGTCGCCGGCGCCGCCCCGGCCGTCGCCCACGCGATAGGTGCCGGCGCTGTGCCAGGCCATGCGGATGAACAGCGGTCCATAGTGGCCATGGTCGGCCGGCCACCAATCCTGCGAGTCCGTCATCAGGGCGTGCAAATCCTTGATCACGGCGCCGAGGTCGAGGCTCTTGAATTCCCTGGCGTAGTCGAAGGTCTCGCCCATCGGGTCGGACAGGCTCGAATGCTGATGGAGGACCTTGAGATCCAGCTGATCGGGCCACCAGTCGCGGTTGGCCGGGGTGCGGTTGCCGCCCGAGAACGGGCACTTGGCTTCACTCGCCATGATCACTCCTGTGGTGTTTGACCTCCCTAATCTAACTTTAGAATCATTCTAGACAAGGGGGAGAACCCCAATTTATTTCGAGAATGTGAGCAGGCCTACGGCAACGCCACCTTGACCAACCGCCCGCCGCGGAGGTCGACCCGCTGCATCATCGACCCGCCTTCGGCTTGCGACGGGCCGTCCCACCTCACGCTGGTGGTGACGTACCAGATGCCGTCGGGCACGCGCGGAAAGGCGAAGCTGCCCGAGCCGTCGCAGCGCGTGGTACGCAAGGTCGTGACGTAAAGCGGATCGTCGCGCTCGAACCGCACCGGCCCCAAGCTCGCCGCACGCATGCCCTTGGTCGTGTTGCCGAAGATTGCCGACAGGCGCGCCCGCGCATAGGCGCTGTCGGGAATCAGATTGGCCGACTGGCCAGCGCAGGTATGGGCCGTGTTGGCGGCCGCGATCCGCGCCGTGCCGCTCACGGTGTTGTTGCCGCTCTGGCGTGCCCACTCGATCTCGGACGGTCTGACCGGCGTGGCAAGCGCCACTTGCTGCGGCGATAGCTGGGTGCAGCCGACCGCGGCTGCGAGCACGGAGACAAGCGAAGCGACGTATCCGATCAAGCGGCCGTACCTACGCAGCGCGAGCATGCCTTGCCTCCCTGTTCCGCCGCGCGGCGACGCTGCCTTGCTGGCGCGCCACGCCGGCCCCTAAGGTAGGCGCGCTCCTTCTTCCGTCGCTGAGGCAAACGCGTGGCCCGACTTCCCCTTCTGGACGAGACCGACCCGACAGTCAGTAAGGACAGCCGCCAGTTCCTCGCCGAGGCACTGCAAGCGCGCGGCAAGCTCCTCAACCTGCATCGCGCTCTGGCCAACCGGCCGCGGGCCGGCCGCGCGCTCCTGGAGCTGATCCACACCGTCTATCGTGCCGGCTCGACGCTGCCGCCCAAGGATGCCGAGCTCGCCTACCTCACCGCGACCGTGGTCAACGACTGCTACTATTGAATCCCCACGCATACAGTGCTCGGTCGGAGCATCGGACTGACGGAAGCGCAGATGGCCCATCTCGGCGACGATGCGCTGCCGGACGGGCTGTTCCCGCCGGAGCAGACGGCGATCGTGCGCTATGCGCAGAAATCGACACGGCTCGAGCGCATCGACGAGGAGACCTACTCGGCCCTCGCCCGCCACTTCACGGCCGAGCAGATCGTCGACATCTGCCTCACCGTCGGCCTCAGCAACATGATCAACCGCTTCCACGCCACCTTCCAGACCGACCTCGACGCAGCGACCACCGCCGAGGCCGAACGAGGCGACGTCATCGCCGGAAGCTGCCCAATCCCCCGGCCCAAGCCGCCGGGGTGAGCGAACGGTTGCGTTACTTCGGGTTGCAGCTCGGGCAGGAGCGCGCGGAGGCGGTCGTGCGGCCATCCTTGCGCGGGCGGGCTTCGGCGTGGCCGCAGGCCGAGCAGCCGTCGATCTCATAATGCACCCAGTGGGTGGGCTCGCCACACGCCTCGCAGGGCAGACCGCGGCGGTTGCCGATCGAGCCGAAGCCTGGCGCATGGCATTTCGGGCAGAGATGCTGCAGGCGGTTGGCGAGCTTCCAGGAAAGCGCGCGCAGCACGCGCATGCGCGTGGGATTGCGATGGGCACGCATGTCGGCGATCAGCACAGCCATGCCGTCGTCCGAACGCCGTGCCTCGCGGTTCATCGCCGCGACCACGTTATCCAACGTATCGAGACCGGTCTTGACTGGATGGGCCATGTCGGAGCTGCACAGCACGAACACGCCGTAGCGCGGAAAGCCGATCGCCTTGACCGCCTTGGCGATGTTGGGATCGTCCGCCTTGAAGCGCAGCAGGCGCCAGTTGGTGCGGTGCGTCGGCAGGGTCTCGACGATCTTGACGCCACGCGTGCGGTCGAGGAAAGCCATCACTTCGACGCCGCTCGGCACCAGCGGCACGCTGTCGATCGGCCCGTAGCTGCCTTCGCTCGCCAAAGCGCAGTCGACGTCGAGCGAGCGGAAGACCAGCTCGGCCTTGATCAGGCAGGTCTCGACCAGGGCGTCGGGGCGCGGCACTTCGCCGGTGAAAGTACCGAGCTCGTCGGTATCGAGCCGTGGCGTCACCACGACCTCGGCATCGAGCAGACGGCGGAACGGCGGCGCCACCGCCCGCTCCTTGGCATGCATGGTTGCGAGCCCGATGCGCCGGCCGGCGTAGGGATGACCGGTCAAGGCCACAGCGGGGCCAACGAGCGAGTCGATGGGACCGGCTCCGCCCGGCTAATCCGCAGCCTGCGGTAGCGCCTGCCGGGTGAGCTGCTGCTCGACGAGGGTCGCCCAGTAGGAGGCGCCGAGCGGCAGGATCTCGTCGTTGAAGTCGTAGCCGGGGTTGTGGACCATGCAACTGCCCGCGCCGTCGCCGTTGCCGATCCAGATGTAGCAGCCGGGCTTCTTGAGCAGCATCCAGGCGAAGTCCTCGCTGCCCATGGCCGGCGTCGGATTGCGATTGACGTTGTCGAGACCGACCAGCGCCGAGGCAGCCTGGGCCGCGAACTCGGTTTCCTTCTCGCTGTTGACAGTCGCCGGGTAGCGCCGCTCGTAGCGCCACTTGGTCACCTCAGCGCCGAAGCCTGCCGCGACGTTGCGCGCGACCTTCTCGATGCGCTGCTCGATCATGTCCTGCACCGACTTCTTGAAGGTGCGCACGGTGCCGCGCAGGGTGCATTCCTGCGGGATCACGTTCCAGGTGTCGCCAGCATGGATCTGGGTGGTCGAGACCACGGCCGTGTCCATCGGATCGACGTTGCGCGCCACGATCGACTGCAGCGCCGTCACGATATGGCTGCCGACCACCACCGGATCGATGCCGTGATGCGGCATGGCGCCGTGGGCGCCGACGCCCTTCACGACAACTTCGAAAATATCGTAGGCCGCCATCATCGGACCGGGGCGGACGGCGAAGCGGCCGATCGGGATGCCCGGGATGTTGTGCATGCCGTAGACGCCTTCGCAGGGGAACTTGTCGAACAGCCCCTCCTCGACCATGACGCGGCCGCCGCCCTCGTTCTCCTCGGCCGGCTGGAAGATGAAATAGACCGTGCCGTCGAAGTTCTTGGTCTCGGCCAGGTACTTGGCGGCTCCCAGCAGCATCACGGTATGGCCGTCGTGGCCGCAGGCGTGCATCTTGCCGGGGATCGACGACTTATGGGCGAAGTCGTTGGTCTCGTGCACGTCGAGCGCGTCCATGTCGGCGCGCAACCCGATCGCCCGCTTGCCGTTGCCGGCGCGCAGCACGCCGACCACGCCGGTCTTGGCGAGCCCGCGATGGACCTCGACGCCGAACGACTTCAGCTTGTCGGCCACGACGTCGGCCGTCCGCACCTCCTCGAACGCCGTCTCCGGATGCTTGTGGATGTCGTGGCGCCAGGCGGTCATGTCCTTGTGAAAGGAAGCAATGCGATTGATGACCGGCATCCGGGAATTCTCCAAAAAAAATGCCGCTGGATCGTACGGTAGTGCAGCCAAAGTGCAAGCGCGTCGAGCATGCACGCACGCACATCAGGCGCCGTGCAGATTTTACTCGACGACGACCGTCGCGCCGTCGAGGAGCTGGTCCCCGTTTTGCTATAGATGCCCGCCGCGAGAGGCCCGCCTTGAGGCCCGCCGCGAGAGGCTCGCGCCTTCCACCGCCGCGGCGACACCGCAGCGCTCCGCGCAAACAACCTTCACTAGGATGGCCAAAGCCTGAATTTATTGCACTCGGACGGCTACAAACTGGCGGCGACAAAACCCGCGAGACGGCCGCCAATCAGGTCGCGGCGGCGTAGCTTCGCTCCTCGACGGCCAGCCGTCCTTCCTCGATGGCGTGGCACGCCACCGTGCCGCCGTCGACGGCAATCGGCCTGGGTCGTTCGGCCTTGCAACGATCGGTGGCGAACGGGCAGCGCGGATGGAACGTGCAGCCCGACGGCGGGTCGATCGGGCTCGGCACCTCGCCCGCCACCGGCGCGCGTTGGCGGCCGCTCATGTCGAGATCGGGAATGGTGTCGAGCAGCATGCGCGTATAGGGATGCTTGGGCCGACGGAACAGCGTCTCGGTCGGCGCCACCTCGACCAAGCGGCCGAGATACATGACGCCGACTCGAGTCGAGATGTGATAGACGACCGCAAGGTTGTGGCTGATGAAGAGGTAGGTGAGCTTCAGCCGCCGCTGCAGGTCGACCATCAGGTTGAGAATCTGCGCCTGCACCGACACGTCGAGCGCCGAGGTCGGCTCGTCGCACACCAGGAACTCCGGCTCGCTGGCGAGCGCACGGGCAATCGAGATGCGCTGGCGCTGACCGCCGGAGAATTCGTGCGGATACTTCGCACCGTCGGCTGGGGTCAGCCGCACCTGGCGCAGCAGCTCGCCGACACGGGCCTCGAGGTCGGTCTTGCCTTTGGCTAGACCAAAGGCGCGAATCGGCTCGGCTACGATGTCGAACACCCGCCAGCGCGGATTGAGGCTGGCATAGGGATCCTGGAAAATCATCTGCATGCGCCGCCGCAGCGCGGCCATCTCTGCTTGGCTGCGGCGGGCCGTCATGTCGTTGCCGTCGAACGCGATCGAACCGTCGGTCGGCGGGTAGAGCCCAACCACGAGGCGCGCCACCGTCGACTTGCCGCAGCCCGATTCGCCGACCAGCGAAAAGGTCTCGCCTTTGGCGATCTCGATGTCGACGCCGTCGACCGCCTGCACGATTTGGCGCGGCCTGCCTTCGATCACCCGCACCAGCCACGGCGCCGACACGTCGAAGTAACGCTTCAGTCCGGCGAGGCGGACGAACTGGCTACCGCCATCAGGCATCGGCCAGCTCCTTGGTTACGGCGGTGCCGACGCCGCCGCGCTCGTGCAGCCAGCAGGCCGCGCGCGTGGCGCCGGCCGCCATCAGGTCGGGTCGCTCGCCGAGACAGCGCCGGCCGCGCTCGGTGCAGCGCGGATTGAAGGCGCAACCGGGCGGGATCTCGGTCAGCCGCGGCATGGCGCCATCGATCTGGGTCAGCCGATCGTGGCGAATGCCCAGGCTCGGGATCGAGCCCATCAGACCCTTGGTGTAGGGATGCTTGGCGTGCTTGACGACGTCGCGTACCGGGCCGATCTCGACGATGCGGCCGGCATACATGACGGCCACGCGGTCGGCGGTCTCGGCGATCACGCCCATGTCGTGGGTGACCAGCATGACGGCGGTCTTGTGCTCGCGGCAGAGCCGCTTCAAGAGCGCGATGATCTGCGCCTGGATCGACACGTCGAGCGCCGTCGTCGGCTCGTCGGCCACGATCAGGCGCGGGTCGGCGCAGAGGGCGAGCGCGATCACCACGCGCTGACGCATGCCGCCGGAGAACTGGTGCGGATAGTGGTCGATGCGGCTCTCCGCCGCTGGAATGCCGACCTCCTTGAGAAGGTCGAGGGCGCGGGTCCGCGCCTGACCGGCCGACAGCGGCAGGTGGGTCTGGATGGTCTCGACGAGCTGGCGGCCGACCGAATAGAGCGGATTGAGGCTGGTCAGCGGGTCCTGGAAGATGGCGCCGATCTTGGCGCCGCGCACCTTGCGCATCTCTTCGTAAGGCAGGTCGTCGATGCGCCGGCCCTCCAGGCGGACCTCGCCGCCGGCGATCCGGCCCGGCGGCTCGAGCAGGCCGATGATGGCATTGCCGGTCAGCGACTTGCCGGCGCCGGACTCGCCTACCACGCCCAGCACCTCGCCGGGCGCGATGTCGAACGACACGTCGTCGACGGCAAGCAGCGTGCCACGGCGTGTCGGGAACTCGACACGCAGGTTCTTCACTTCGAGGAGCGGCGGATTGTTCGACGGAGCGGCCATCAGCGGAGCTTGGGGTTGAGGGCGTCGCGCAGCCAATCGCCCAGGAGGTTGACCGCCAGCACCAGCGCGGCGAGGGTGACGCCCGGAAACACGGTGATCCACCAGTCGCCCGACTGCAGGACCTCGTTACCGAGACGGATGAGCGTGCCGAGGGAGGGCTCGGTCGGCGGCAACCCGACACCCAGGAACGACAACGTCGCCTCGGTGATGATGGCGAGGCCGAGGTTGATGGTGGCGATCACCAGCACCGGCCCGGTGACGTTGGGCAGCACGTGACGCACCATGATGAGCGGCGGCGACAGGCCGATGACGCGGGCCGCCTGTACGTACTCCTTGTTCTTCTCGACCATCACCGAGCCGCGCACGGTTCGGGCATACTGCACCCAGAACGACAGCCCGATGGCGCCGACGATGACGAACAGGGCGATCTCGTCGTGGCGCTTGACCGAGATCACGCTGCGCACGATGCCGTCGATCAGCAGCGCCACCAGGATTGCCGGGAAGGTGAGCTGCACGTCGGCGATGCGCATGATCACCGCGTCGATGGTGCCGCCGAAATAGCCGCTGACCAGGCCCAGCGTGATGCCGAGCAGCATGG
>Ga0194121_10007815_pt1 | contig 13810 bp, 6 predicted proteins | sample TA2MahCa50mmetaG_FD_148609 | JGI IMG/M metagenome (GOLD analysis project Ga0194121, IMG submission 148609) | Freshwater microbial communities from Lake Tanganyika, Tanzania - TA2015020 Mahale Deep Cast 50m | ecosystem: Environmental > Aquatic > Freshwater > Lake | place: Tanzania: Lake... | reverse complement strand
AGCATGCGTCATGCGAAAAGCTTTGTGGCACAGACGACAACACACGAAGCTAAGTTTTGCGTGAGAGGCGATAAGAAATTCCGACTGCAAAGCGGGCATGCAAGCCGACGCCACAGTCACAGAAAGGAGCGAAACTCCGCGGGCTGAACAGCCGCGATGCGTCACTTAGCGGCCAGCGAGCTGAGAAGCATCACTGTCGAGAATCTGCACCTTCTAATCGACCACCATGGCGCCACGAACCATGAGCACGTCTCTCTCATCGTACCCTACGGAGCCTCTTCTCTGAGGCGACGACGTCGTGACTGTAAGGACTACGCTTTGGTTCACCAACCTCGCTGTTACTCGGAGGATGCCTTCGTTGATGATGCCGTGGAGGATGCCTTCGTGTGCGAAGCAGAGCCACCAAGGAATGGCTCCCCCATCCGTGATGTCCATCACTTCTTGGACATGCAGCAATGGTTTCAGGCGCTCCTCAAATCGGCGCCATGGCCAATGCTGAGTGTCGAATTTAGAATAAGCCAGGAGCTGCGGCCCGGTGATCAGAGCTGTGCCAATAGGTAGAGGAGCGCCGCGGGCCAGAGCATGCGCTGGTGGACATCGGTGCATGGCTATGCCTGCACCATGCTGAGTAGCAAAGGAGCCATCGAACACTCCGGCGTCGAGCGTCATGTCATAGTCAGCGGCATTTTGGCTCTTTTTCCCACCAGGATGCTTGCGCCACACATGGCCGTTCGGCATGTAACAAAAGAAGTCGACGCGAAACTTTGAATCCTGATCTTTGGGCCACCGGTTGTAGTCCGGAATGTTTTGAACTTTCTCTGCCGTGATGAACAGCGCCTGCGGCATTTTCAGAAGGGTTTTCAGGTCGTCCCAATGGAAAGCCTGTGCGGGCAGCGGCAAGAAGTCATACCAGTCATAGGCCAGATTGATGGCCGCACGTGCATTGTCCGGCCAATCGTACTGGATTTGCTGCTCTTTGAATTGGCGCAGCTGGTCCTTCAAGTGGTGTTGGTAGAAATACGTTTGCATCCACTGAAAAGGCGGGGCTGTCGATTCTGCAGCTGCTGGAGCTGGCAGTGCCTGCTGCGGCTGCTGGGGCTCGTCTGCTCGCGCACTTACCCTGATGGGTACTGGTGGGTCTCTCGTTGGCGTTGGCGAACCCCCTGGCTGAGAAGCACTGGGGCGCGCAAACGGTGGCGCCTCTTGCGCTTCGTCCCAACGAGCGCCTCCGAGGCGGCCATAATGGAGGAGGAACTCAGGCCTTGTGTAGGCACGCCCATCACGTGCCCACCTTCGGGGGATTGGCGGATCTTCGCTTGGCGAGGCCATCGCTTCCAAGTCCCCAGTGTACCGGTTTGAGCCAAAGATGGCTACGGAGTGCGCACTGCAGACGCACACAGATGCATGCACACACCAGCAAACAAAGCCTCTTCGCCAAGCATCACTGATAGCTCTATTGCCCCTTCCGTAAGGACACACGCACGCACACACATTCACACACACCAATGCCCCAAGCTGAGAAGGACCGAGAGGCACGTCTGCCGCAAGCTGAGAAGAACCCTAGGCACGGGGCGGCGACGCTCATGCGTCTGACGGTAGCTCACATATAGCTCATGCGAGCAAACCAGGGCACAATGAATTCGCATGCAGCACGCAGCGTGTACGCTCAAACTGGCCTGAGCCAAAAATCGCACAATATAGATAAGATGGGTGCGTTAACAATAAGGTGCTAAAGCTGAGGCACCCGGCGACCGCTCACAGTGCTTATCGAGTCTCGAAGTGGGAGACCTATTCCAAGGCTGAAGCCATGCGACAACAGGGCCGGCGATTCATACATGCTCCCAATCGTCATAGTCCAGCTGCCTTTGAGTGAGGACCAAGGTTTTGATGAAGAACGTCACGAAGACAAACCCTTTTCGGTCCCACATTTTGCCGCAAGAGCAGTACTTCGCGGTTGCTGTCGGCTTGGCGGTTGCTGTCGGCTTGGCGGTTGCTGTCGGCTCCGCAAGCTGAGAAGCATCGCGGTTGCTGTCGGTTTGGCAGCCGCTGTCGAACAAGATCACTCGCTTGGTTCGCAAGCTATTTTCGTCGCCGTTGTAATGGACCTTGACATTGAAGACACCGGCAACAAACTCCCAATGGCCGTGCCACCCAGACCAGGTTGTATGGTCTCCACGCATCCGCAAGCTGACTAACTTGGCGTCGTGTTTCCCGCCCAAGGCAAATGCCAGGAACAGTTCGTGATTGGTGTTAGCGGAGACATAATGGCAACACAGAACTGCCGGGCACGTGACGACGACACATGGCGTGCTGACGCTGCATGGCGTGCTGACGCTGCCAACGCTTGATGAGAGGAGGTGCGCTGAACAGCTTGAGACAAAGATAGCTACGGAGTGCACGCACACACAAACGTGCACACACACACACAGACGCATGCCCCTGGCTAGAAGCACCGGGTGCTTCAGGCGTCTACGCGCAATTTGTTTTTTTTTGGCTGACTGCTGGACGCACAATAATTACTGTGTGCGCTCCTGATGTGTTTGCCCCCGACAGCAACGAGGCGACTCAGAAGCTAGAGCTTTTGCTCGCCGGCGAGCGGTTGCATCGTCAACACCTCGACGCTAAGCTTGGTCGCTTGCTCAGATGGCCCCAGCTCCCTGGAGGGCAGCTAGCTCCGCCAGGTGCTCGGGCGTCAAGCGGCCTGCTTGTTTCATCTTGCTGAGTCTCGACGCGAGGTTCCGCTCCATGACTTGCTCGGGATCACCGCCTCGGACTGCTTTGGGTACTCTGCCGAAGCTGCGGATGTCCCGCATCAGATTCGAAGCGGGATCCCGCATCAGACTCGTCTCGGGATCATCAGCAAGCTGAGAAGCATTGCTGTCCATGGCTGCGAGCTCCGCCTCATGCCCGGGCGTCAAACGACCTGCTTTTTTGTCGTAGCGAAGTCTCTTGGCGAGGTTCCGCTCCGCGACTTGCTTGGGATCATTGCCCCTGACTGCTTTGGGCAATCGCCCAAGGGTGCGGATGTCCTCCATCAGACTCGCAGCGGAATCACTGGCAAGCTGAGAAGCATCGCCGGGCATGGCTGCGAGCTCCGCCTCGTGCTTAGGCGTTAAGCTGTCGTTCGCTCTCCCTTTGCGGCGTTTGCGGAGTCTCGGGGTGAGGTTCCCCTCCGCGACTTGCTCGGGATCATTGCCTCGGACTGCTTGGGGTTCTGGCTCGTTGGTGCGGATGTCCTGCAATGGACTCGAAGCCCGAGTCTTCCTGCCAGCCTTGGAAGTTCTCCCGGATGACGGCATTGAAGCCAGGCTGAGCACCTCTTGCACTCGTTGGCTTGAGCCGAAATGGCTACGGAAGGAGCCGTGGCTTTGAACAGGGACTCGAACAAAGTCGAATACACAAAAGGCACGTTGGATACGTCTACCCACTTCGATGTTAACAACGATCCCGACGGCCAACACGTCAGACAGCGCGGACGGCTTCGCCGGAAGAGTAGCGCCCGCTGCTATGGTAACCAATACGAATACGATGCCATGAATGTATAGCTATGCATCTGAACTATGTATTGAATGCGTGACGCGCCTTCGCGCGAATGGCAACGGAGGACCGTGAGGCTTCGCAGAGCATGCTAGGCTGCGGGCTGAGAAGCACCGCGGAATTGTTTGCCTTGATGCACCCTGAGAAACACAGCAGCACAGAGTTGACGCACACGCAGGTGGAGACAAAGGCAAACCTGCTTACGCGGTTGCAGGGGGAGAAGCACCGCAGTGATCAGGCAGACTAGCGTCAGTGGGCAAGGCCTGCAGCGTTCTTGCTTTCTTCTTGCTCAGTGATGCTTTAGAGTCCAAGTGCATGGAATGAGAGCGTTTGTCAGTGGAAGACGAACGTAGCTGCTTGCACAACTTCCGGAGCCTCTGCATGCATTTAATCGCATGCTGCACGCAGTCTGGCTCGATGGCCTCCAACTTGTCAACGTGAAAGCCCTCATCATCCATTTTCGTGAACAAGCAGAGAGCACAGCGGCTTGACTTGCCGCGGGGTGGGTCCAAGCGGAAACCAGTCAGGTCCTCCAAGCTGCAATAGCCCACCGCATTGTACGTGGTCAACCGGGTCGCGCCGTCGGGCTGAGGAGCAGCACCGGTGTCAGCAGGCTGAGCAGCACCGCTACCGTCCTTCGTGTTCGCGATGTCTTTGACGCCGCGAAAGATGACCTTGTACCCTGAGCCAACGTTTTCCGTGATGGATTTGCTTTCGGAAGCAAGAAGCACAGCGGCATACTTACACTGTGGGGCGTAGTGTCCGTCGTAGTTGAGACGGAACCCATAATGAGGATCGCGTTCGAGGTCGGCCAGAAACGCAAAGAGCACGCCGTCATTATGAGCTGGGCACTTGTTCAACATATTCAGAATCTCCTGGTATGCTGCATTCGGTGCCGAAGCAGGTGCCCAGGCAACAACCTCCACTTGCTCCAAAGTGTGATTCACAAATGTGGTAGGCTGAAAAGAACCGCTCCCGGAGGAGCCGAGTCGAACCGTGCGGGAAATACGTGCATGGCACAACAAAGGGTGGTTCAACGCGCCTTCCTCATGCTTGCGGAGAAACTGCTCCTTCGTGTCACAACTGGCGAGTAGTAATGCAATACGCTGCGGAATCCCCAGGAGCACGGACCCACTGGGGTCCCTAACATAGACACGGTAAAAGAGGCGCTCGCCGGTGCTTTCAAGGACCGGTGAACCGGGCTCAGGCTCCTCGATGTGGATCCACATGAGTTGCATGACCTCAGGGAAGGAAGCGTTGGGCGCTTCACTGGTGTAGTCCAAGAAGGCAGCACAAGACAGCAGCTGCTCACCACTCACGTCCCTGACCTGGTTTGGAGCCCACGTTGATGTCAAAGACTCAGTATTCACCGCGTTGGACAACGTGTCCCTCATAGCCTCCAAAGCCTGTTTCTTGGCACAATCCGGTGCTTCCCTGATATGCTCCCTCACGTAGTGGTTGATCGTCGGCGAACCGCCCGAGCAAGCCACCGACAGGTTGAGAAACACCATCGCTTGGCCCACGCGCTCCCGCAGCTTTGCAATCTTAGCAGCACCGAAGACACCGACTTTGACAATCGCAAGTTTGCCGGGCGTGCGTTCACTGTTATCGATCAACTCAACGTCAGCGATGTGGTCTCCGCTTTTGGTCTTGCGGTCTGGAGACGATACGCTCTTGACCAAAGCCAGAAGATCTGTGCTTTTCGTAGTGGTAATGCGGGCGACATCGGCGACCAAATGCGGCGGCACCGGGCACATCGGCATGCTTGTAGAGAGCTCGTTGAATTCGACGTGATCCTCGCCGACTGGTGCCAACTGAGACTTCACGAGGTCGATACGAAAGGGCACTGATGTGTTAATGAACTGGGCTCCGGTGTAAGTGTCGAAGAACGGCTTGGAGAGTAGCCAGATTGAGCCGTTCTTGAACTTGAACTGAGCTTTGCCAAGGGCGTCGGTGGAATCTTTAACGAAGCCGATGCAGTACCACTCAGGGTTGTTCCCGACCAAATAAACCTCGAACTTGTGGCCTTTGAGGTTCTGACGGGTCTTCTTGCACTCGTAGGGGTACTCCTTGATCTCCGGCCCGTGCACTCTGACGACGAACGTGGCCACCTTTGCACTGCCTTTGCTGAGAGCATTGAGTCCCGTATACTTGCTGTTGGACATTCTTCACAGGCTGAGCAGCACCGTGCAACGGCGTGCTAGGCTGAGACGCACTGGCAATCAATGGCGCCCGCTGACCTGTGAGCCAAGCTGCGTAGGCGGGCGATGCACGTCAGATAGCCTGGCTATTCCAGATTTTTAGATTTTTAGGTTTTGTGCTGTGCCGCCTGCCCCCCCGCCCGGCCGCCGCCGGCCGCCCGCCCGTCCGGCCGCCCCCGCCCGAACCGGTGGGCGTGCTGCCACGTCCATCAGTTGCTTGAGTGAACCTACACGGTGGGATTGTGAAACCTTCATGGCGGACGATAACTAACCTTCATGCAATGCACTGCCTCTTTTACAACAGAACAAACATCCAAGGACTGATGGACACGTGAGTCAGCACGGTCGGCTTCGCCGAAAGAGTAGCGCCCGAAGCTTTAGAAGACACTGGATCCGACGCAGGCTGAGAAGCACCGCGGCGACAGCTCCGTGGAACGTCACTGCATCACTCGCGTCGAGGAGGCCAGTCCATTGCCGCGCGTGCCTGAACACAAGCTGCCTTGGTGGCCGCGATCTTCTCTTTGAACAACTCATCCAATGCTTCGCCGATGCTCTGTGGTGGACCCCCTTCAATGATGCTGCGGTCCGGCAGTCCGTGGCTGAGAAGGCGAGAGAAGCCGCGGGGTCTCGACAAGCTCACATAGTACGCCAGCCAGATTGACTCCTTCTTGAGACCCTTTGGGAACTTCCAATGCGCGATGAACCCTGGATCCGCGGTCGTGCCCTGTATACCATGGAGTGTACACTGCTTTCGGGGCAACAGCGGGCATTGCGTTCTCGAAACAGAGACCGCGCTCGCCATGTCCTTGCGTTGGAACCTCCACGGCCGGGAAGTAGGCAGCACAGCAAGAATGCCTTTGAGATCCCGGACACCAGGCTGTGAAGCATCAGTGGAGGGACCCAAGAGGTCCGAGGCACCAGCTTCCACAACACCGCTGCCAGCCGTGCCCAAGAAGACATCGGTGCATCCTTGAACTCGTACATAGATACATTTGGGCATGTAGAGAAGAAGAACGCAACCGTGCGTGGCGATAGTCTGGCGACCTGAGAGTGGCGGTTCATCCGGGTGCAATTCGATGTCCACGACAGTGACAGGAGCGCCTCGAACGATGCGTGGTGGCAAGTACGACTCGGTGAGAATCATCTCCATGCCGACGAAAATGGGCAGTATCCCTGGGAGCTTCGCCGTGGCACCAATGTTGGGCAGGCCGCGCATTTCGTCAAAGTCCTCCTGATTCATGCGGGCGGTCGGTGCGTCGATGGCTGGAATATAGAAGAGGAGCTTCCCGGCAGCCCTTGCGTTGAGCCTCGCGTGGGCGTGCATGGCATACGAGACAATGCGCCACTCGTAAGCACACTCGTACCAGTTCCTGGCGTCGGCCAGCCGAGGATCGACCCCGTTGATCTCAGCTGCTTGTGCAGGCTCAGAAGCACCGCGCTGGATCTCTGTGGCTTTGAGAGCCTTCCAAGCTTCGTCGGAAATCTTCTTGCCACCTCGCGTGCGCATAGCCTCCAGCACCTCCACCAATAACGGGTCGTCGAAGCGCTGCATCTTCACGAAGTCGATGACATACTCCATGTCCATGAGCAGTTTTCGCCCCTGCTGGTGCTCATAGGACTGCTTCACAGGCGGTGCCAACAATGAGGCGGTGGCCGGCACGGGTGGCAACTGGTAGAAGTCGCCGGAAAGGAGTTTCACAGGCATGCGGCCCCAGGTCTCGCTCGGCTTCATGTATATGGCCGCATCGATGTTGTGGCGCAGGCGGCGACCATACGTCTTCCGCAAAGCGTCGGCGTGCAGGAGGTCGCCGGGCACGCATCCGACCTCGTCGATAACGTCGACGCCCAAGTCGCCGACGAGGCGGTCCATCTTCTTCTGCGTCTGGGGGTTCAGTCGAAGGCGGGCCGTCTGCAGAGAATCCGTCATCAAGAGACCATTAGCTGCATGCAAGGTCCTGCTCCGGTTGCCCAAGTTCTGGGCGGCGTGATTCGACTGTGCCGCAGCGGCATAGCCATTTGGACCGAAGTATGTCTCCGCCAGAGGTTGCACGACCTCCTGAAGAGTCCTGGTCTTGCCGACGCCGCCGCCTCCCAGCCAGACCGCTCTGTGATTGTTCTCGGCGGTAGCAACCGGCAAGCGGATCGTCGATTTGTCCGTTCTCGCATCGAAGCGCTTCTGAAGTGAGAGCGCCAGCAGCGCCACCGCATCGATCTGCTCCTCGGTGCACTTGGCGTCCATGCAGAGCTGCCAAGCGACGGCAGCCGGACCCCGCGAGGCCAACGGCAAAGGAACGATTGCGGGTTCAGCGGGCTGAGCAGCACTGCTGATAGGCAAGAAGGCGTCACCGTCATCGTCACCATCGTCGAACAAGTCTGCCGCGCCGCCGCTCATCTGCTTCCTAGCCAGCGCGATGTTTTGTTTCTGCAAAGCCACCATGTCGTGGTGTCGCTGACCGAAGCCACCAATCCCTGAAATAACCGAAGCAGATTCACAAGCGAAGCTTCCCTTCAGCAGGCCCTCGTAGGTGTCGTTGATATCCTTCAATTGAAGATCCGCCAGACTTTTGCGCGACTTCGTGGACATCACGGTGAGGTCGTCCTGTTGGAAGCACAAGGAAATAGTCTTAGAAATATCGCGCAACGGATGGCTCGAACACTCAAAAGGTGATACATCGTCTTCGTAAGGAAAGCTCTCAGCATCATCGGGGCCGCCACCCATGTCAACGAACTCCATGCTGTTTCGATCTCGTGCATTCGCATCATCACTGTCGGAGTCGTTGTGCTCAGAGGCCGCATCATCGAGAATGCGCTTCGGCTTGTTAACCCTGGCTTCAGCCGCGAGGTCGACGTGGGCAATGACGTCCCGGGCGACATAGGCGCAGAACTCCGCCAGGGTGCACTGCTCGTCGTGCCATTTGGAGGGCAAGTCAAGGAACGCCAGGATCAAACGCATGCTTTGTGCGGGCATGGTTCGATGCAACTTGCAGCTGCAAAACTGCCGGAGCAGGCATTTGGTTTCCTCTCCAACTTGGATGCCTTTCAGAGGCTCTTTCTGCTCCGCTAACAACGTTGTGTCCGCGAGGACGAGCCACTTACGGGAGGCGCGGCTTCGAGCGTCCGCTCGGGCGGCGAGGACGTGGACCTCCCCGCGCCGCAGCCTCCATGCACGGTTGAAAGTGTAACAGAACAGCGGCTTGGCAAGTTGAGACACATCGGCAGAAACAGAAGCATCGCCGCACCTGCTGGACAAGAAGTGGCGGAAGTTCATGACGTTGCCGCACTGCATGGGATCGGTGCAGGCCCACGGAGTGAAGAGGAGAGACTTGAGCAACGCGTTTTGCTCCACGTCTTGCTGCACGGTCGGGCACTGGAAGCCGTCGATGGTGGGCACGTGAGCATTCAAGACGACCTCCTGCGCGTACGTCTTGGCGAGGACGTAGTGGTTCTCGAAGCGGAAAATGTTTGGAGCAGTCGCCCCGCCCGATGAAGACCGCGGGACGCGATGCACGTACATGCGGTAGACGTAGTAAGGCATGCTCCACAACTTCCGGCCGCGGTGCGCGTAATCGTCCGCGGTGTTCGTGGTCGTGGTGCAGGCCTCCACCTTGTCGATGCTCACGTCGGAGTCATCGGTCTGGTCCACGTCGTGGCCCCGCTCGTCGTCCTCGCCGGGCTTTTTGACGTGACAGGACACCGCGTGCACCTTCTGGTGGCCATGGTCCACCACTTCCTCTGCGGTCTCGTGGTTGAGCTGCCGCTTGCATTGTTGCGCGGCCCACTGGAGCTGTCGGGTGAAGATTCGCATGTTGTTGTGGCTCTGGAGGCAGTCGCCATCAGTCAAGATATGCACCACAACCTCAGCGGCGGAGAGCCAGAAGCAACGGTTAGCCATGCAGGCCAAGCGGATGGTGACGCGACGTGCTCGTCGTTGGAGCTCCTCGATGGTCTTCCGCTGCTTACGAACAGGCTGAGAAGCACCATCGTGATCAGTGATGCATTGTCGGGCAGCCACCGCCTCCTCTTCTTCTTCTTGCTCCTGCTTCTCGAGACGATGGATGCCGCTGGTCATCGTCATGAAGAGCGGGGTCAGAACCTCCAGGGGTTTGCAGCAATACTTCGTGATGTAGTAGCCGATGGCGTGCGCCTTTTGGAAGGATGCGGCGAAGCTCCGAATGCAGGCGCGCTCGGAGCTGGACAAGGAGGTCGCCGAAGGGAACCAAGATGGGCTATCATCGGCTGCACGCTTGTGGACGGGTCGCTGGTGGCAGGCAGGAGTCTTCTGGGTGAGTCGCCTTCGCTTCGGCGGCCGCGATGCCTCGTCTTTCCCAGGCACCGCTGCGGCGGGCTGAGAAGCACTGCCGTTGGACTGCGGCGACTCCGCTGGTGGCAAGGATGGAGCACAGAAGAGAAACTGGAAGTCCACGTTGCACCGGTCGGTCACTTGGCAAACGTCGTTGCTGGTGCTCCGGAACGGCTGCTCCCGGCGACACTGGCAGCGAAACTGCTGGTTGCGGTCATCGGTCTCCTCGATGTACGGCTGGGACACAAGAGGTTTGCCGCGACGCCGCCGCTTTTTGCCGTGGATGCATTTGACTCGGAAGTACCAGAAGCGACAGCTCGGGACCTTGTGGGAGCGCAGGCTTTGTCGAGCCTCGAGCTTCTTCTTCGCATACTTAATGCACGTCTCAGTGCAGTCGTGCTCATGGTTCGTGCAATGGTTGTTGAAGACGTCCTGCGCAAAGTGCGATGCCCACTGCTGGGCATCTGCTTCGAGCTCCTCTCCGGAAGCTGCCGTGCCGTCGCCCTTCAAAACCGCGGTGATCTTCCCCTGCTCATCCACGCCGAAGAGCTCGCTCAGCCGCAGCGGCCGGCACGGTGCCGAGGCCTCGACCGGCCTCGCCGTAAGCTGGGAAGCATCGCCGAGGAGGCCGAAGCTGGTGCGTTGGCGGTACACTGGGAACGTGGACTGGAAGGCACCCGTGAGCGGCATCTGTTGGTACGCTGCAGTGCCGACTCGGGGCTGTCGACCAGCTGCGGCCGCACAGCACCGCTCCCGCTCCACATGAGGCTGTTCCAAACGCGGAGCGACGTCCACGTGCTCACGACGCGATCCGTCATCGTCTGAGCCTCCGTCCATACGGCTCTGGCGCTGCTGTCTGGTGGTGAACGGCTCGGCCCGCAACTCGACGCCAAGTTGTCGGCCAGTCTCCCGCGCCGCTTCGTACTGCACCGTCTCCGCTGTCGCCAGCAAGGCGGCACGGATGCGCTGGACGGCCGCCGCAAGTCCCACGGAGACAGCGTTTCGCAGCCACTGCATCGTGGGCCCCAGGATGCTGTGGCCCTTGCCGTGCCCGTGTGTGAAGCCACGGCCCTGCGCTTCGAGCGGGGCTTGGACGTCAAGGGTACCAGGTGCGACGCACGGCTGCAGAGATGCGGCGACCTCGTCGTGGATTCGCCGTAGTGGTCTCGCGAGCGTCTTACGGCCGATGTGGAGTCGGTCAATGCCAATGATGAAGCGGTAGTGCAGCTCACTCATGAGCAAGAAAAACATCGCTTGTGCCCGAGGGTCCCTTGCGACGATCTCGTGCATGTCGCGCAGGGAAGGCATCGGCGGCTCGGAATCCGCCAAGTACCCCCGAATGGACTGGTGCTCTCGCTGCGGACGCAACCCATCAGCCTGAGAAGCACCGCTCCTGGATGACCCTGCTGACTGAGAAGCACCGCTATGCGATGTTCCGACGGGCTGGGCAGCACTTTCGGCGACGGGCTGCGGAGGCACTTTGCCCGCCAGGAGGTGGCTGTCCTTGCCGGGACCGTCGTGGAGCAACTTCACGATCGGGTTGTAAGTGTCCGCGAAGTTCGGGGTGTTGAAGAAGCTGGACCCGCCGAAAAGCAAGTTGTTGCCATGGCCGTTGTGTCGCAGCATTGTTTTGCGGCCCTCCGTGCCAGGCACATCGGACGTGCTGAGAAGCAGCGTCCGGAGAGCGGTCTTGACCTTCGCAGGCATCTCTGGCCGGGCAGCGGCCTGGCTGATGGACTCTTTCGGGCCCGCGATGTTCATGGCCGCCATGAAATCCGCGGAACTGGCAGTGGCGACGGCCTTCAGGTCTGCGGTGAAGCCTTTCCTGCCGATGGCTGCCCTGGTGCCTCTCAGAAGGCGCATGCGGCGGACGACGTCGCCGAAGACCGCGATGATCTCGGGCGCGTTGAAGCGGCTCTGGCGAGCGGCTTGGTAGGGCTCCACGTCACTGGACAGCGAATACTGATGCTCCTCGATGTTGATCAAGCGCCGCGCAACCTGCTCGAAAAGCATCGGCCGCTCCCGGTCGAGGCCAGGGGCCCCGTCCCCGAACCACCACTCGACGTAGCACGCAGGGTACGTCCGCGCATTGAAGGAGTCCAAAGGCCCCTGCGTGGGGATCGCCAAGGCCATGGGGCAGACGCCGAGCCGGCTGTCGGTCTGTGCCACAGCGCGTTCAACGGTGGCTTGAGTCTCGTCATCGAACTTGCGTGCTGTGGATTGAACGTCCAGAATCAGCCGCTGCATGACCTCCCTGCCCCCCTCATCGAGGACAGGCTGGAGCGCCCCGTCGTTGCTCTGGATTCTGGCCTCTCGCTCGTTGCGCACGATCTTCGCCGCCTGACGCTGCAAGGCATCGACGTTCGCCCGCAAGGCCTGCATCATCTTGACCGGCATCGAGTCGTTCATGGGATCCACGGCGATCGAAACCTGCGCCGCGTCCAGGTGTGCGTCCGCCTCGGACGTCGACGGCTGGGCCGCCTCCGCGTCTGTCTCGGAGTCCTCGGAGTCCTCGCCAGCAGGCTGAGAAGCAGCGCTATCTGGGACCCTGCTGGCTGGTCCATCGAGACGCACGGGGGCGTGCTCGGAGCCAGCGACCTCCTGCGCGCAGAGGAGCACGTGATCAGGGACGCCGTGATCTGGTAGCCTTGTCTGGGCCTCGTCTTCACGGATGACCACGTGCGAGAAAGCGGGGCACTGCTGCTGACGCTCCCGTACGATGCGCATGTACTGCTCTCGGTTCACTGCAGCCCACTCGGCGTGACTCAAATTGTGCAGGCTGCGAGTGTAGATGACGTTGAAGGAGTCGACCAATGCGTCGGTGGGGGGTGGAAGCTCCAGAGTGGGCACGTCCGCGGTCGGCTGCGCGAAAAAGATCGTGTTGCCAATCAGAGCCTTCTCCTGCGTGGCGGGGTCGCCTTTCCGGCCGAGGCGCAGCTGCTTCCAGCAGCATCGACCCAAGGAAGCCAGCATCTTGGTCGCCTGTGACGCCTCACGGACGTGGAGTCGCTCACGCCCGATCCAGTTGTCGTTCGCGCAAGCATAAAGTGGCATGCGAGGATTCCGCGCCGCAATGTCGACCAGGCAATCCCAGCAGCAGAACACGAGGCCGTCCTTCTCGCCGATGCCGGCACAGGGCGGGCGGGCGTCTGCGGCCGGAAGAGCACCAACAGAAGAAGCGCCAGACTGAGGAGCACCAGTGCACTGCGCCGGACGACCGGATGCCGCGGCGCCAGGCTGAGAAGCACCGGCGTGCTGAACCGGCACACGGCGCACGTGCAGAAGCCAACGCCACTCCGAATGGTCCGGATGCTGTACGCTGCTGGCATGCAGCTCCTCCGGCGGAATGAGCGGCCAGCGCTTCACGTAGCGCTCGACGTCCAGGAGCGCGTGCACCCGCTCCGGGGACTGCAAGAAGTACACGTCGTCGTGCTTAAGAAGAGCAGCCTGAGAAGCCTTGCCTTTCGACCACCTTGCGAGAACCCCAGGCTCCTCCACGTCCTCGCCCTCGACAGTGCAGCCCACGACAGTGCAGCGGCTCGTCAACGGTGGTGTAGCGAAGAGGGCGAGCTTGTGGCGATGCTCTATGAAATCCTTCTGCTGGCACAGAGCGCAAGCGGCTTCACAACGAGGCACCTCCGGTGTTCGGGCGTGGGTGTTGCCCTTGGCACCCGGCCTGGAGAACTGCTGGAAGTGCGCGAAGTTCTGCACCATGATGCGCTTCTCCTGGCCCGTGATGGCGCGACACCCGGCCTGCTGCATGAGGTACAGG
>Ga0194121_10007814_pt1 | contig 13811 bp, 11 predicted proteins | sample TA2MahCa50mmetaG_FD_148609 | JGI IMG/M metagenome (GOLD analysis project Ga0194121, IMG submission 148609) | Freshwater microbial communities from Lake Tanganyika, Tanzania - TA2015020 Mahale Deep Cast 50m | ecosystem: Environmental > Aquatic > Freshwater > Lake | place: Tanzania: Lake... | reverse complement strand
AACGCTCTTTCGGCTCGTCGGCGAGCTAGAGCCGGACTACGCGGCGGCGGCCTTCGATCTGCCCGGCGATACGTTTCGCCACGGCAAATACGACGCGTACAAGGCCAACCGGCCCGAAGCCGATGCGTCGCTGATCGTGCAGTTCGACCGTGCGCGGCAAGTGCTGGAGGCGCTGGGAATCCCGCGCTACGAACTCGCGGGCTACGAGGCCGATGACTTCTTGGGCACGCTAGCGCGCCAGGCCGAGGCCGCGGGGCTCGATACCTATTTGGTCACCGGCGACCGCGACGCCTACCAGCTCATGTCCCCTCACGTCTGGGTGTTGAGTTCAAACCCGCGGACCGGCGATCCCGTGCTGCACGACGCCGCCACGCTGCGGGAACGCTGGGGCATCCGGCCTGAGCAGGTCGCGGACTTCAAAGGCCTCGTGGGCGATCCCTCCGACAACATCCCCGGCGTGCCTGGCATCGGTGAGAAGACCGCCGCGGCACTGCTCCAGGCGCACGGCGACCTGGCAACGATCTACGCGCATCTCGATCAGCTCAAGCCTGCGATCCGCAGCCGCCTGGACGGCCACAGCGCGCAGGCGGAGCTGTCGCGCGAGCTGGCCACCATCATCACGGACTTGCCGGTTGCGCTCGATTTGGATCGCGCCAGGCTCTGGCAGGCAGACGCGAGTGCCGTCCGTGCCACCTTCCAGGATCTTCGATTCCGCTCGCTGCTTGAACGCCTGCCGTTCGGGACGCCCCCGCCTGTGCAGGGCGTTCTCGTCGTCGAGGAGGCGTCCACGGCGGTGCCGCCGGACGTGGTGAGCAGTGATCCGGCGGCCCAAGGCCTCGCCGACACGCTGGCCCGGGCCGGCCGCGTGGCGGTGTACCCGCTGGTGGACGCTCCGCTGACCGGTCCCGAATTGGTGGGGCTTGGCTTGGCCTGGGACGGTGGGCAGGCCTTCGTGCCGGTGCTGGAGGCGCCGACGGGCCTGCCAGCGCTCGCGCGCTGGTTCGCCGACCCAGCGTGCGCCAAAGTGACGTTCGACTCGAAGCAGCTCTATCGCGTCCTGGCGCGGCAGGGGACCACCGTGGCGGGCGTTGACATGGATCTCTTGCTGGCGTCCTACCTGGTGAATCCCGGGGCCGTGCCGGCTTCGCTGGACGACCTCGCCTACCGGCGGCTGAACCGCGAGTTGATGCCGCCGCCGTCCGCCTGGCCCCGCGACCGGGGCCTGGCGGGTCTGGATCCCGTCCAGCGCGCGGCCGCTGCCGCGGTACGCGCCCACGCGGCGCTGCCGTTGGCTGAAGCGATGCGCGCGGAGATGGCCGACGCGCGGCGCCTCAAGCTGTTGCAGGATGTCGAGCTGCCGCTCGCGCCCGTGCTGGCCGAGATGGAAGAAGCTGGCATCGCCGTGGATGCCGCCGCGCTACAAACGCTGGCCAGCGCCATGCAGACCGAAATCGCCGCGCTGGAGGCGCAGATCTATGCCGACGTCGGTCATCAGTTCAACATCAACTCTACGAAGCTGAAATCGACCTACGTCGATGCCCTGCCCGCCCTGGTCAATCCGCGCACGGGGCGCATCCACACGTCCTTCAACCAGGCGGTGGCAGCCACTGGCCGGCTATCGTCCACCAACCCAAACCTTCAGAACATCCCCATCCGCACCGAGCGCGGGCGGGAGATCCGGCGCGCGTTCGTAGCCGGCGGGCCGGACCTGCTCTTGTTGTCGGTGGACTATTCGCAGATCGATCTGCGGGTCCTGGCGCATTTCAGCGAGGACCCGGCCATGATCGCGGCCTTCAGCGCGGGCTTGGACATTCATGCGGCCACCGCGGCCCAATTGTTCGGCATAGAGGTTGATCGGGTCTCCGCCGATCAACGGCGCTTGGCCAAGACCACCAACTTCGGCATCGTGTATGGCATCAGCGCGCAGGGGTTGGCGCAGCGCACCGAACTGAGCAACCGCGAAGCTGCGGCCTTCATCAACGGCTACTTCGCGACGTACCCGGGCGTGCGCGCCTACATGGAGAAGACGCTGGCCATGGCCCGCGAGCGCGGGTATGTCGAAACGCTCCTGGGACGGCGGCGCTACGTTCCCGAGCTACATGCGCGCGCGTACGGCGAGCGCGCCGCGGCCGAACGCATCGCCATCAATATGCCCATCCAGGGAACCTCGGCCGACATCATCAAGGTGGCGATGGTGAACCTGGCGCGTGAACTCCGGCGACGCGGGCTGCACAGCCGCATGTTGCTGCAGGTGCACGACGAGCTGGTGTTCGAGGCGCCGCGCCGCGAGCTGGACACGCTGGCGCCCCTCGCCAAAGATCTGATGAGCTCCGCGGTGAAGCTGCGCGTGCCCGTGGTGACCGAGGCCAAGGTCGGCACCAACTGGCGGGACATGAGCGAAATCTGACCTCGCGCGGGACCGGGTGTGATTCCAGACCCCGGCGGAGAACCGCAAATCCCGCGGTCCTGGCCAGCGCGATCCTGCCAGGCCGGGTGCGGCCCCAGGATGGCCGGTCGACGTCTTACCGCAACAGGACTCCGCTACCGTGCCGGCAGAGGGGCAGCAGCGGGCACTCCGCGCACAGCGGCGCCTTCCGGCAATGGCGCCTGCCGGCCATCACGAGCCAGGCGTGGCGCTCCCCGTACGTCGCTGCATCCGGAGGTACGGCCTGCATGAGCGCTGCGCGCAGGCGCCCGGCCGGCACGTCCGCGGGAATCACCCCGACTCGTGCGAGGACGCGTCGGGTGTAGCCATCGACCCCAAAGCTCGGTTGCCGCGCCGCATAGAAGATTATGGCGTCGGCCGGTTCGGGTCCGATGCCCCAGATGGCGAGGAGTTCAGCGCGCAGCCGCTCCATCGGCAAGCCGAGCAGCGCGTCCAGGTCTCCGTGGTGGTGATCGCGGACGTGTTCGGCGAATGCGCGTAGCTTGGCGGCCTTCTGGCGGTAGTACCCGCTGGGGCGGACGAGATCCTCCAGGGCCAGGGGCGGAATGGAAAGGATTCCGGCCACCGAGAGCGCCTGCGCGTGCTCGAGGTTTGCCAGCGCCGCGGCGGCGTTGGCCCAGGCCGTGTTCTGCACCAGCAGGGCGCCGGCGATCATCTCGAACGCTTGCGCGGCCGGCCACCAGGCTTGGGGCCCGAATCGATCGGCGAGCGCATCCCAGATGGGCTGAAGGCGGCGGTCGAGATCTACGGATGGGCCATGACGGGCCGTTGCCCCGTCGACTGCGACCGACACGCCGCCCGCTCGCCGCGGACGGGGAAGCGGCAATAGGCGCATGGCGCGGCGTGAACACGTCGGGATGGCTCAGAAGTGAAGCACGCTGTAGAGCGGGTAGGCGCCGAGCCGCGCGCGCCCCTTGAGGAAATCCAGTTCGATCAAAAATGACATCCCGACCACCGTGCCACCGAGTTCCGTTACCAGCCGCGCGGCGGCCGCCGCGGTGCCCCCCGTGGCGAGAAGATCGTCCATGATCGCCACCCGCGCGCCAGGTCCGATGGCATCACGATGCACTTCAATCGCGTCGGTCCCATACTCCAGGGCGTACTCTGCACGGGCGGTGGCGGCGGGCAGCTTGCCGGGCTTGCGCATCGGAACGAAACCGCAGCCGAGCGTTTGCGCCACCGGCGCAGCGAAGATGAACCCCCGCGATTCCACCGCCGCGATGGCGTCCAACGCCTGCCCTCGGTACGGCACCGCCAGGACTTCGACCGCCACGCGGAACGCCGTCGCGTCGCGCAAGAGCGGCGTGATGTCCTTGAACATGATGCCCGGCTTGGGGAAGTCGGGAACGTCCCGGATGTAGCGTGCCAGGTCCACCGGCGTTCGGTCCTTTCTTCCCCACCCGAGATCGCTGCGGAGCGCCAGGAAACCGCATTCCAGCCGCCGCCAGCGTGGGCGCCCGCCTGGGGAACCTTGCGGCCTCGACGGGCGTCGCGAGTATAATCGCCCCAGGTTTCAGGCCGATGGGTGTTCCATGCCTGCGTATCCGTACCAGTGCACCAAGTGCTGCGATGCGTTCGAGATCCGGCGCGGCATGACGGACGACAGCCCGGTGGTGTGTATGAGCTGCGGCTCAAAGAAGGTGCGGCGGCTGTACGCCGTCGTGGCGACGGTGGCCGGCAGCGGTGCCAGGGGCGCGGCCGGCGAGTCCGCCCCCCAGGCGGACGCGCCGTCGGGCGGGTGCTGCGGCGGGGCTTGCGGCTGCGGGCACTAGCCCGTCGGCCGCTTCGCGTCCGCGGGCGGGTCTCGGACGGGACCCGGCTGCGCGCGCGGGCGGGCTCGGAATCCGTCCAGACCGCGCCTTGGTAGCGAGGCGTTCAGTCGACGGCCGGCTGGTCGCAATCTGACGCAACGCCGCACCGCCGCGCGCCTAACGCCAGCGTGCCGCAAACCCGTAGCTGAGCTCGACCTTTGGCAGCGAGGTCTGCTCGACCGATTCCTTGCCCGGGAAGCCGGTCGTGTAGAGCGTGCGGTAAAGGCCGCCCGCCGTGAGCAGCTCGCCGTGCGTACCGCGCTCCACCACCCGTCCGCCATGAAACACGAGGATGAGGTCGGCGTCGCGCACGGTCGCTAGGCGGTGCGCTATCACGAAGGTCGTGCGTCCGCGCATGAGGTGCTCGAGCGCGGACTGGATGAGGTGCTCGGTGCGCGCGTCCACGCTCGAGGTCGCCTCGTCGAGGATCAAGATGCGCGGATCGGCCAGCAGCGCGCGCGCGATGGCGATGAGCTGCCGCTGCCCAACCGAAAGGCGCGCGCCCCGCTCCCGCACATCGGTGTCGTAGCCGCCAGGCAGTTTGCGGATGAATTCGTGCGCGCCCACCGCGCGGGCGGCCGCCTCCACCTCCGCCCGGGTCGCCGCGGGTCGGGCGAACGCGATGTTGGCATGGATGCTCCCGGAAAACAGGAAGCCGTCCTGCGGAACCACGCCCATCTGGCTTCGCAAGGAGCGCTGGGTGACGCCCGCGATCGGGATGCCATCGATGAAGATGGAGGCCTCGGGCGGCTCATAGAAGCGGGCGAGCAGGTTGATGGTCGTGGTCTTGCCAGCCCCGGTCGGCCCTACCAGCGCGACGCGCTGCCCGGGTTCGACGATGAACGACACGTCGCGCAACACGTCATCGTCGCCATAGCTGAAGGTCACCTTGCGGAACTCCACCCGACCGTCGATGCGCGCCAGCTCCATCGCCCCGGGCCGATCGAAGATCTCCACCGGCTCGTCGAGCAGCTCGAAAATCTTTTCACCCGCGGCCATGGTGGACTGCAACTGGTTGTACCAGCGCGTAAGCTCCTGAATCGGGGCGAAGAAGCGCGCCACGAGCGTCAGGAAGCCCACCAGCACCCCCACAGTCACGTGACCGTCCAGCGCCAGCACGCCGCCCACGCCGATGACCAGCGCCGTCGCGATGGCGGAGATGGTGTCAACCACGGGGACGAACCCGGCGACCACTGCCCCCGCCCGGATGCTGGCGTCGACGTTGCGCTTGTTCGTCTCCTCGAAGCGTTCCGCGTTTACCTGTTCGCGTACGAACGACTGTGCGGTACGAACGCCGTCGATGCTCTCTTGCAGGTTGGCGTACACACTGCCCACGGTGGCGCGCACTTCGCGAAACGCCCGGCGCGCGCGCGTGCTGAAGAGCCGGCTCGCCAGCCACATGAGCGGGACGACCGCCAGGGTCACGATGGAGAGGCGCACATCCAGGGCGAACATCAGCGCCACGGTGAAGATCAAGATCGCCAGATCGCCCACGAGTGTCACCACACCCATGGTGACGAACTCGCTGATCACGTCCACGTCGTTGGCGATCCGTGACATCACCGCGCCTAGCGGGTGCCGGCTGAAGTAGGCGAGCGACAGGATCTGCAGTTTGCGGAACATGTCGGTGCGCAGCGTGCGCAGGCTTCCCTGCCCGATGGTCGACGTCACACGAACCTGCACGAGCGAGGCGGACCAGGCCACGGCCAGCGTCACCAGGTACGCCCCGCCCACGGCGGCAAGCACGCCGGCATCGCCCTGCGCGATGCCATCGTCGATGCCGATCTTCATCAGCAACGGACCGACCGTGGCGGCGCCGGTGGCCAGCAGCACCAGCGCCATGGCCAGCGCGACGCGGCGTCCGTACGGCCGAAGGTACGCAAGCAAGCGCCGTGCGATGCGCGGGTCGTAGGCCTTCCCGTCGGTGGCCATGTCGCTGCGACCCAGGCCCCCGATGCCCCCCATCATCATGCCCATGTCTACGTCCCCCCGACCGCGGGCGCGGACACCAACTCGGCCGTCTCCAGCCGGAGGCGCTCGGCCTCGGCTTCCTGCAGCAGGTACATCTCGCGGTACAGGCCGTCCTGTTCCACCAACTCGGCATGCGTGCCCCGCTGGACGATGCGCCCCTCCTCGAGCACGAGGATCTCCGCGGCCTCGCGCACGCTCCGGATGCGCTGGCTGATGATCACCGACGTACGCCCGCGCATGAGCGCGCGCAGGGAGTCCTGGATGGCGCGCTCGGTCCAGGTGTCCACGCTCGACGTCGATTCGTCGAGCACCAACACGCGTGGATTCAGCAGGATCGCGCGCGCGATCGCCACCCGTTGCTTCTGGCCGCCCGAGAGTGTGACGCCCCGCTCGCCGACTTCGGTGGCATAGCCCTTGGGGAGGTCCGCGATGAAGTCGTGGATTTGGGCCGCCTCGGCGGCGGCCACGATCTCCGCGGTCGTGGCCTCGGTGCGCCCGTAGGCGATGTTCTCTCGGATCGACGTGGCGAAGACGAACGGCTCCTGATGCACGATCCCGATCTGGGCGCGAAGCGGCTTTATCTGCAAGTCGCGCAGGTCGCAGCCGTCGAAGAGCACGCGCCCGTGGGTTGGATCGTAGAAGCGCGGCAACAGATTGATGATCGTGCTCTTGCCGGAGCCCGTGCCGCCCACGATGCCGATCGCCTGACCGGCGCGCACGTGGAAGGACACGTCGTCGAGCACGCGCTGGCCGCCGTAGGTGAAGCTCACCCTTTCGAAGGTCACGTCGCCGCGCGCCGCGGCGAGCGGCTGGGCGGTCGGCCGCTCCACAACCTCCGACCGCTCGTCGAGGATCTCGAAGATACGGACCCCGGATGCCTGCGCACGGGCAAAGCTGTTGATCGTGAGGCCGAGCATGCGCACCGGTTGCGCCAGCAAGAGGAGATAGGTATTGAAGGCGACGAGCGTGCCCAGGGTCATTTGCCCGTCGATGATCTTCCAGCCGCCGTACCAGAGGACGGCAACCTGCCCGAACCCCAACACGGCGTTGAACAGGGGCGCCCGGACCGCGAACAGCCGCATGGTGCGAACGATCCGCGCCGTGAGCCGGTCGTTGGCTGGTCTGAATTTGCCCAGTTCGGCGTCCTCCTGGGCGAAGGCGCGCACCACCCGTGCCCCGGCCAGGTTTTCCTGCAGCACGACATTCAGGTCGGCCCAGGCCTGCTGGACGTGCTGGTGCAAGGGCCGGATGCGCCGTGCGAACGCGACCGCGATGAAGGCCAGCACCGGGACCGTGGTCAGCGCCACCAGCCCCAGCTGCCATTCGGTCACGAGCAGGATCAAGGCAATGCCGGACGTGAGCACCAGGATCTGGGTCATCTGGAATACGCCCATGCTGGCGAAGCGGCGTACGCGTTCCACGTCGCTGGTGGTGCGTGCCATCAGCTCGCCGGTGCGCGTGCGATCGTGGAACCTAAACGAAAGGTGCTGAATGTGGTCGTACAGGATGTTGCGGAGGGCGAACACCACGCGCTGGCTCAGCAGCTCGGCGAGGAACATGCGCCCGAATTGAAAGATGCCGCGGCCCGCGGTGAACGCCACGACCAGCACCGCTAGGACGATCAACACGGCTCGATCACCCTGGGCCAGGCCAACGTCTATCACGTCCCGCAGCAAGCGCGGGACTACCAGATCGGCCGACGCCGCGAGCAGGGTGACGGCCATCGTTACCACCATGAGGCGCCAGTACGGCAGCGCGTAGCTGGTGAGCCGCAACAAGACGCTCATCGCCCAGGCCTTTCAACGCCATTCCCATGCGCCGCCAGCGGTCGGAAGTAGCCTTCGTCGCGCAGTTGCACGATTGTGCGATTCAGCGCCGCTAGCGCCAGCGTCAGCGCTTCCAACTCGGGCGGCGCCATGCAGTCGATGGACGTGGAGAGATACTGCGCGAAGGCGGCTTCGAACACGTCCAGCCGCTCCTCGCCCGCGCTGGTGATGGACACCACGGTGTGGCGGCGATCGCGGGGGTCTTCGGCGCGCGTAGCCAGGCCGTCGGCCACCAGCCCGTCGACCGTTTGGGACACCGTCTGCTTGCTGAGCATGAGGCGGTCGGCCATGTGGGACATCCGCTGGGGCCGGCGGCGGGAGCTGCGCAGGGCCATGTACTGGGGCATCGTGAGCCGGAATTTGTCATAGCTCGAATCGGCGTACCGACGCACGATGCGGCTGACGCGCGGCACCAGCAGGATCAGCTCCTCGGCCGCGCGCCGTGCCGCCTCACTCGGTTTCGGCATGGCTCAACGTCTCTCCGACAGACCGTCCGCGCTGCATACCGTATGCGATGGTACCCGATCTATGGCGCGGTTGGGCCCCGGGCGTGCCCATCCACAACCGACCACAGCGCGGCGCTCGCTAGCCAGTCGCGCTGGTGCGCGCCTACGTACACGGCCCGGAGAACGCCCGCCGGATCGATCAGGAATGTGCTGGGTCGCGCCATGTTCCATGACTCGAAGTTCAGCCGCACATACACGCCGTAGGCGCGCGCCGTGGCGCGCCGCTCGTCCGCCGCCAGCGCGAAGGGGTAGCGGCGAGCGCGCGCGAAGGCATCGACCGCCCGCAAGCCCTGGGCGTAGATGCCGACGATGGCGACGTCGCGTCGCGCCCATTCCTCCAGCTCGCCCGCGAGCCGCGCCAGGGTGCCCTGGCAGTTCAGTCACCACACGTGCCGGAGGAACACGAGGAGAAGCCAGTGGCCCTGGAAGTCCGTGCGGCGAACGCGGCGGTCTTCGCCCGCGACCGGCAAGTCGAAATCGGGCGCAGGCTCGCCGGCTCGCAGGGTGTCTGACCCGTGGCCGCGGGGCACGCCGGATCAAGCCGCGATGTCGCGACGCCGGAACACGGCCAGCGCGGCTGCAAACAGGACGAGCGCAACCCCGATCAGGACGAGCGCATCACGCCAGAGAAAAGCGCCGAGGACCAATTGCGCGGCCGGTCGCCAGTAGGTGAAGAATGAGACGTAGCCGAGCCCCTCGACACCGGCGATCACGCGCGTCACCAAACTGAGCAAGAACATGGCGGCCAGGAGCGCGGCCGCCACGCCGTAGGCCCGCCCAGGCTCCAGCAAAAGGGCGCCGCACAACGCGCCCAGCCCCCCGGACGCCAGCGTGAACAGCCACAACTGAACATGCAGCAGCGCCACGTCGCCCAGCGTTCGCGGCTCGCCACCCCCCCAAATGCTCAGCGCGACGCCGAACGCGACGATCGTGAAGGCGGCCACAAGCGCCGCGGCGACGACCACCGCCGCCCCGCGGGCACTGAGATAGCGCAGGCGGCCTACGGGCAGCGCCAAGAGCACGAGCAACGTTCGCCGGTCAAAGTCGCGCGTGACGATCCCGGCACCGAACCAAACGCCGAAGTACGCCATGACCATGGGCGCCCAGGTCGCGTACTCGACCCCGAGATACTGGAAAAAGGCGCTGCGCTCGACCTCGACGTTGCCGAAGGCATCGCCGAGGAAGAGCGCGCGCACGGCGGGCGGCAAACCTTCGAGGTAGGCCGCGAAGTTCAATGCTTTCGTGGTCGGCCACAGGCCGATGACCGCCAAAGCGCAAAGGCCCATGACCGCGCTGAACGCCAGAATCGCCGTGCGGCGCGTGCGCAGCGTGAGCCAGAACAGCCGTCGCGTCACCGCGGCACCCCCCCCGCCGTAAAACCGGAGGAAGACCTCTTCAAGCGTCGGTTCCTCCGCGATCAGGTCCTCGACGTGGAACTGCGCGAGCGTCTTGAGCGTCGCGTCGATGGCCCCTGCGACCTCGAGCGTGACCTCGTGGCGTGGGCGTTGCGCCGGGCGACCCGCGCGTCACGGAAGGCCGCATCCGGCGGGGCCGGATGCACGAAGCGCACCACGAGCCGCCGCACCCGGGCACGCTTGAGCTCCGCCACCGATTCGACGGCGACCAGCGACCCCGCCCGCAGGATGCCGACGCGGTCGCACAGGGCCTCTGCCTCCGACAGTACGTGCGTGGACATGAAGACCGTGCGGCCCTCGGCCCGATAGTCGCGCATGGTCCTATTGAACTCCTGCTGGATCAGCGGATCCAGCGCGGCGGTGGGCTCATCGAGCAGATACACCGGCGTGTCGGCCTGGAGCCCGGCCACCAGCGCGACCTTCCGGCGGTTCCCCTGGGAGAGGGCCTTGATGCGCCGGTCGGGATCGAGATCCAGACGCTCGAGCAGCCCCGCACGGCGTCGCTGCACGCTCGGTCCTGGCGGGGCCACCGTCTCCAGGTAGGCCGCCACGCTCATGAAGTCGTACAGGGCGTCCTCGCTGGGCACGCAGCTCACGGCGCGACGCGCCCGCGGGCCCTGGGTATGGGCGTTGAAGCCCAGGATCCAGGCGGCCACGGCCGTCGGCCGGAGCAGCCCGAGCAGCAGCCGGATCGTGGTCGTCTTGCCCGCGCCGTTGGGACCCAGGAAGCCGAAGATCTCACCCGGTCGCACGTCGAGGTCGAGGTCGCGCAGCGCATGGACGTCCCCGAAGGACTTGGAGAGCGCGTGCATGACGATCGGCGCAGGCGTCGCGCTCACGGTGCGGCCGTAGCCTGGCCGGCCCGCCGGTGCGCGCCGGCCATGAGACGCACCACCGCCACGCAGCGGCGCACGTGCACGCCGTTGGCCACACGCCTCGCGGGGTCCGAAGCGGTGAATTCGAACGTTACGTCATCGCCTTCCACCCGCGTCACGGTGGCGGTGACGGTCACCCACTCGCCAGGGACCGTGGGACGCTGGTGGTTGAGCGCGAGATGCGCGCCCACGCTGGCCTCGCCCGCCGCGAGCGCCGGCGCAACGGTCAGCACCGCCGTCTCCTCGACGTAGCCTGCCAAGACCGGCGTGGCGAGTACGGCGATGCCCGTGTTGGAGTACCCCTCCGCCGTCTGGTCAGGCTGTACGCGGTACGTGGCGGAGTGCGTGCGGCCGAGCAAGTGACCTCGCATCGATGGTTGAGGGCTAACACCGGCATTCAATCGCCGATCTCCCAATGACGTGGCGCGCCGTTATGTTGGGGCCGCATCCGCTTCCCTCGCCGCGGCAGGGGAACCCTCCGCAGACGGATTTCCTCCTTCATTGGCAGGTCGTCGTGGGCGTGGGTGAAGGGGCCTGAACCCCCTGATGGGCGCGGACCGGCCGGTGGACGGTCGGCGTAGCCATGCTCGACCCGGGCGGAGCACGGCTCCGCCCCTACGGCCGGGACGGACCGCCAGCGGCGGTTCGTCGTGATCCGAAGGAGTCCGTCCCCCGCACCCCGCGTAGCCTCGCCAGCCAAGACCGCTGCCCTCGCGGATGCAAGGATGGTGTTGAAGATACCGTCGCCGGCAGCGGGCCGCGTCCAAGTTCGGCCCGTTAGAGCCCCAGCAGTTGCCGGTATTTGGCCACCGTGAAGCCAGGCTGGTTGGCGAACGCTTTGCGTTTGGCCTCGTCCGCCAGCACCTCCCGAGCCGCTGCGGCGACCTTGGTCGCCACCGCCTCCGGGATCAGCACCACGCCGTTCGCATCGCAATGGAGCAGGTCGCCCGTCTTGATCGGCAGGCCGTCGATGACGACCGGCTCACCCGCCTCGAACTTGTACGTCGTGCCGTGCGAGACGGTGACGCCGCGCGCGAAATACTGCACGCCCATCTGCTCGACTTCCTTGAGGTCGCGCACGCCGCCATCGGTGAGCACGGCGATGCCCCCCAGATTCTTGATGACGGTGCACATCACGTCGCCACAGTGGCAGGACTTGGCGACGTTGCTGCCCGCGTCTTGAATGACCAGGATCGCAGGCTTGGGCGAGGCCTCCAGCGCCTCCCACACGGCGAACTGGTCCTTGGCATCACGCCGGCGCCCGTGGGTGGTGCTGTCGCCCTTGCACGTGACGGCGTAACCTACCGCGGGCGGGAAGTGCGGAAACAGGCACTTGATGGCGAGACCCACGTAGCCCTCGGTCTGGTCACGAACGTTGAAGTGCTCGATCGCGTTGGCGATCGAGGCCGAGTCGATGCTTCGAAGGTCGGCGAACTGGGCCGCGGTGAGGGTGACGGGCATGGAGGTCCTCATGCTGCGAAGACGGCTTCGCCGGGTACCGTACCACGTTCGTCGCAGCGCGCGCATTCCCGGTGCCCCGGTTCCCGAGCGTGGCGACGGCTACGGGGTGGGGTGATCGGGACCACGCACCCCGTCAGCGCAGCGCCGCCCCTACCTCATGACGGCGCGCGAGGCGCGCCGGTCAGTTCAGCTGCAGCGCAACCCATGGGCGCGTTCGCGCGGCTGGTGTGGTCCTGCTGCTGCGACGTAGGACAAGATCGTACCCAGCTAACTGCGCGGCGCTCACCCCAGCTCGCGCGCGCGCTGGTGGGCGGCGCGGATGGCGGCGCCGAAGGCCGCGCGCAGGCGGTAGTCCTCGAACGTGTCCAGCGCCGCGGCGGTCGTTCCGCCCGGTGAAGTGACGGCGTGGCGGAGCGCGGCCGGCGACTGGCCGCGCTCGGCCCACAGCGCCAGCGAGCCAATCAGCGTCTCGCGCACGAGCGCTTCGGCCAGCGGTCGGCTGAGGCCGATCGCCACCGCCGCGTCGATCCAGGCCTCAGCCACCAGAAACGCGTAGGCCGGCCCGCTGGCATGGACCGCCGTCGCTGCGTCGATGTCCTTCTCCCCGTCCACGTGCACTTGCATCCCAAGCGCTCCCAGCAGACGCTCGGCGAGCGCCAGGTCATCGGGCGTCGCGCCGCGGCCCGGGGTCCAAACCGTTACGCCGCGGCCGATCTGCGCGGGCATGTTGGGCATCGCGCGCACGAGCCGGGTCGTGCCGAGCCCGTCGGTCAGTGCCCGCAAGGTCACCCCCGCCATGATGGAAATCAGCACCTTCCCGTCGTCCAACCCCGCGCGCACGTCGGGCGCCAGCGTGGGAAACGTCTGCGGCTTGATGGCCAGGATGACGACGCGTGCGGTGCGAAGCCCCTCTGGCACCCCGACGCCCGGACGCACGGCGTAGTCGCGCACCAGAGCGTCGCGGCGCACCGTATCGACCTCGTTCACGATGATCTCGGATGGCTGCGCGACTCCGCGCGACAGGAGGCCGCGGATCATAGCCCCGCCCATGGCACCCGCGCCCACGAAGGCGATTTCCGCACTCATCGTTGCTCCAGCATGGCCCTTGGCAGGCGATGGAAGAACTCTCGCCGTGCTCGAGCTGTCACCGCCGTGACGCAGGCTCCCCGCGGGCGCTCCCGGGCTTGTCCGATCTGAGCGGCGGCCAGGCCGCCCCCGGCCCCTCGGAACCTGGGCCGCAGCGTCCACGTTGCGACGCCCCCCAGAATGACACATCGTGGGTCGTCGCGTGGATCGGGGCGCCCGGTGCGCGCGCCGCACATCTTTCGCGACTGCCTAGGCGGGCAGCGTGACCCGCAACGTCTGGCCGTCGACCCGGATCACGGGGTTCCCGGCGAAGCCTTCCGCGGCGACCATCGATGACGGCCGGACGATGGAGCCGTCGGGCAGCACCGCGCGCGTGACGAAGCGCGCCAGGAGGGGATGCGGCGCGACCACGAG
>Ga0194121_10007808_pt1 | contig 13815 bp, 17 predicted proteins | sample TA2MahCa50mmetaG_FD_148609 | JGI IMG/M metagenome (GOLD analysis project Ga0194121, IMG submission 148609) | Freshwater microbial communities from Lake Tanganyika, Tanzania - TA2015020 Mahale Deep Cast 50m | ecosystem: Environmental > Aquatic > Freshwater > Lake | place: Tanzania: Lake... | reverse complement strand
CGGTGAATGAAGCCGCCAGCGACATGATCAACACCGGCATCTACATCTTTGAGCCCGAAGTGCTCGACTTTGTGCCGAGTGACCAGCCCTTCGACATCGGCTCCGACCTCTTCCCCAAGCTGGTGGACGCCGGGGCGGCCTTCTATGCCCTGCCGATGGAGTTTGAGTGGGTGGATATCGGCAAGGTGCCCGACTATTGGCAGGCGATCCGCAGCGTGTTGCAGGGCCAGGTGCGCCAGGTGCAGATTCCAGGCAAGGAAGTGCGGCCGGGGGTGTTCGCCGGCCTCAACGTGGCGGCCGACTGGGATCAGATCAACGTGACCGGCCCCATCTATGTGGGCGGCATGACCCGCATCGAGAACGGCGCCACGATCATTGGTCCGGCGATGATCGGCCCCAATTGCCACATCTGCGAAGGGGCCACGATCGACAACTCGATCATCTTTGACTACTCCCGCATCGGAGCGGGGGTGCGGCTGGTGGAGAAGTTGGTGTTTGGCCGCTACTGCGTCGACCGCAACGGCGACCACTTCGACCTGCAGGAAGCGGCGCTCGACTGGCTGATCACCGACGTGCGCCGTCAGGATGTGGTGGCGCCCTCACCCCAGCAGAAGGCCATGGCCGAGCTGCTCGGCACCGACCTGGCCCTGAGCAACGCCAACTAAGGCGTTCACGAACCCGCCAACGCAACAGGCTGCAGCGGGGCCAGCCCCGCCTGCTGCAGGATCGCCGGAATCTTTTCCTCGGCCTTGATCGCCATCAGGTGCACCCCCTGGGCGATCTGCAGATAGTCCGCCACCTGTTCCGCCGCAATCGCCACTCCCTCAGCCGCCGGATCCGCCGCGGCCGCCAGCCGATCGATCACCGCCTGGGGGATGTTGGCCCCCGGCACCACCCGGTTGATGAAGGCCGCATTGCGGGCCGACTTGAGCAGAAACACCCCGGCCAGCACCGGCAGCTCCAAGGGGGCCGCCAGCTCACCCACAAAGCGCTTGAGGGCTTCAGCATCCATCACCATCTGGGTTTGCACGAAGCACGCTCCAGCCTGCTTCTTGCGCACCAGGCGGCTCTTAAGGCCACTCCAGCTGGGCGACTGGGGATCGGCGGCGGCACCAGCAAACAGGGCGGTGGGCCCATCGGGAAGCAGGCCCTGCACCGGATCCTGACCGGCGTTGAACTGCTGCACCAGCTGCAGCAGCCGCACCGCCTCCAGCTCATTCACCGGACGGGCTCCCGGCTGATCCCCGGCCCGCACCGGATCCCCGGTGAGACAGAGCACATTGCGCACACCCAGGGCATGGGCACCCAGCAGATCGGCCTGCAGGGCAATGCGATTGCGATCGCGGCAGGCCAGCTGCAGCACGGGCTCGATCCCCGCATCCAGCAGCAGGCGGCAGAGGGCCAGGCTGCTCATCCGCATCACGGCGCGGCTGCCGTCGGTGACATTCACGGCATGCACCCAGCCCCGCAGGGCCCCAGCGGCTTCCAGGGCACGACAGGGATCCCCACCTCGAGGCGGCATCACCTCGGCGGTGAGGGCTGGTTCTCCGCTGGCCAGGGCCTGTTGAAGCAGCAAGCCGAACCGTTCTTCTCGGACCCATCATGGAACAACGCCCTGCCTCCAACGCCCTGCCTACAGTGGAGGTCAGCCTGCGGCCTGGGCCAATGGATTCCGATCGCTCCACGGCTGGCTCACTGAGTCAGGGCCGCCAAGACCTCTCGGAGCGGGAAATCGAAATCATCGAGCTGGTGGCCCAGGGGCTCACCAACCAGGAGATCGCCGCGGCGCTCACGATCAGCAAGCGCACCGTGGACAACCACGTGAGCAACATCTTCACCAAGACCGGCGCCAAAAACCGGGTAGCCCTGCTGAATTGGGCCATGGATCACGGCAAGATCTGCCGGGATGGCTTCAATTGCTGCGCCATTGACGGGAAAAAGGCTCAGCTCAGCTGAGCTTCAAACAGCCTGAGCTTCAAACAGCCGGGGCCGCCTCCAAGGGGCTGGATCCATCATCGGCAAGCGCCGCCAGGCTGTAGCCATCAGCCCCGAGCCCGAACAGCTCGGCATAGGCGAGGCAGTCGGCTTGATCACGCCCAGCAAAACGCAGCATGCCCAGGTTGTCGTAGAGACCGGTCACGCTGCGACTTCTGAATTTCTTCAGAATTATCGTAGGGCCTCAAGCAGCTCCAGCCGTTGGGCTGCCGGCCAATGGGCCAGGGGAGCGCGCGCCAGGGCCGCATTGCTGAGTTCGTGGCGGCCGGTCAGTTCACGGATGCACCAGGCTGGGGGCTCCAGCTCCACCAGGCTGCGCTCCCATGTGGCGGGCGCCAGCTCCACTTCGGCCACCACGAGCGGGGCATTCTCCGCCTCAAACACATCCAGCACCCACTCACCGCCAGGCAGATCCAGCCCGTAGCGCCACTTGCTGAGCCGCTGGGGAGCCAGCGCCAGCAGGGCCTCGGCGTCGCCGGCGGGGATGGGGTACTCGAATTCCTGGCGCACCAGGTCCTCCGGCAAGGCAGCCGCCACCGGGGGTAGCCCCCCTGGTCGCGCCTTGAGGGTGAGCCAGGCTCCCGCCACGGAAGGCAACCCACTGGCGCTGCGCACCCGCACGGTGATGCCATCGGCACCCGCCACCAGGTAGCCCTGCTGCAGCCGGGCCTGCCAACGGATGTGCTGGCGCCAGTCGTCACCCTGCACCAGAAAGCGCCGTTCGATTTCCAGGGCCATGGCGCACCTCAATAGCGGGCCTAATTGTGGGAGGGCTCAACAGCCGTGAGGCTGCCGGCCCAATGCAGCTTGTGGGTGAGGGTGCGGTAATACGACGGGCTCTGCTCCAGCAGCACCTGCAGGGCGGGATGGGGACTGCGCTCCACCACGGCCCGATCCCCCGGCTCCAGCACCGTGGCATGGGCGCCGTCTTTCCAGAGCTTCACCCGGCGGCTGGTTTCCCCCAGGGGCCACACCGAAAGCTGGGCCCGCGGCGGCACCACCACAGCGCGGCTGGAGAGGCTCATCGGGCAGATCGGATTGACCACGATCGCCTCGATGCCGGGGTGGAGGATCGGCCCGCCAGCCGCCATCGAATAGCCGGTGGAGCCGGTGGGGGTGGCAATGATCAAGCCGTCGCCGCGGTATTGATCCACCACTTCGCCGTCGATCTCCAGCTCAAGGACACAGGTGGGGGACACCTCGTCGAGGCAGGGGCGGAAATAGAAATCGTTGAGGGCCAGGTGGGGGCCAGCGGCCTGGTCGACGCCATCACCGCGGTCGATATGGGCCTGCAGCATCATCCGGCGCTCCAGGGCAAAGCGGTCGTTGCGCAGACGCTCCCAGAGGCTCTCCTCTTCATGCTTACCGGCATCGGTGCTGAGGCGCAGGAAGCGGCGGTCGTGGGTGAGAAACCCCAGGTGGCCACCCACATTGAAGCTGAGGATCGGCACATCCAGGGGCGCCAGATGGCGGGCAGCGCCGAGCACCGTGCCATCACCGCCCAGCACCAGGGCCAGATCGGGCAACTGGGCTTCTGTGGCCAGCAGGCCAGGAAAGGGATTGCGGGCCAGGCCACTGGAGGCCACCACCACATGCACCCCCTGGGCCGCCAGATCCTCGGCGCAGCGCTTGGCCTGGCGATGGGCAGCCTGGCTGCCCGACCGTGAAATCAACCAGACCCTCTCAAGCCGCATCGGGGAAGGGCAGGGCTACCAGCGCAGCAGGTTGAAGCGCTCCATGTCGACCGTTTCCCGGTTGCGGTAGAGGGAGAGGAGGATTGCCAGACCCACCGCCGCCTCCGCCGCCGCCACGGTGATCACGAAGATAGCGAACACCTGACCGCGAATCAGCTGGCCATCGAGATAGCTGGAGAAGGCCATCAGATTGATGTTCACCCCATTGAGCATCAGCTCAATGCTCATCAGCACCCGCACCGCATTGCGGCTGTTGATCAGACCCCAGACTCCCGTGCAGAAGAGCACGGCCGCCAGGGCCAGATACGCCTGCAGGGGGATGGTGCTGGGAAGGGTGATCTCCATGGGGCTAGGGGGGAGGAGCGGTAAGGGATGTGCGGACTGGATGGGGCAGGAACAGAAGCGATTGGCGAATCAACGCACTCAGCGGGGTGACTTTTCCAGGAGCAATGGGGTGCGCTCCTTCTCGATCAGGCCCTGATCCACCGCTTCCCCGGTGATCACGTCGCTGCTGAGCACATCGCGGCGGGCCAGCACGATCGCCCCGATCATCGACATCAACAGGAGCACCGAGGCCAGCTCAAAGGGCAGCAGATAGTCGCTGAAGAGGTGTTCGCCGATCCGGATGGTTGCCTCCTCCCCAACTGGCTCGGGGCCAGGCAGGGCCCAGGGTGTGGTGAAGGCCACCCGGATCAACAGCACAAACAGACCACCGCAGACGGCTCCGGACAACAGACGACGCACCCCCAGGCCTGGAATGGCCGCGAGGTTTTCCTTCTTGTTCACGAGCATGATCGCGAACAGGATCAGCACGTTGACAGCGCCCACGTAGACGAGCACTTGGGCCGCCGCCACGAAGCTGGCATTGAGCAGCAGATACAGCCCCGCCACCGACAGAAACACCCCGCCCAGCAGAAAGGCGGAGTAGACGATGTTGGGCAGCAAAACCACCCCAAGGGCACCGAGCACGAGCGTGGCGGAGAGGGCCACGAAACAGATCAGCTGGGTGGTGGAGGCGATGGTCATGACGCGTCTCCGGTTGGCTGGGCGGAAGCCTTGGGCTCGGCTTTTGGCAGGGTTTCGAGCACCTGCTCGGGCAGTTTGCCGGCGCGCGGGTCGGTATCGGGAACGCCGTGGGGATCCATCACTCCCTTGGGCAGGTAGGCCAACTCGCGCAGCGGCAGCACCGCCGGGTCGCTGGTCACGCTGGTGGGCAGACGCCCCAAGGCGATGTTGTCGTAGTTGAGGCTGTGGCGGTCGAAGGTGGACAGCTCGTATTCCTCAGTCATCGACAGGCAGTTGGTGGGGCAGTACTCCACGCAGTTGCCGCAGAAGATGCACACCCCAAAGTCGATCGAGTAGTTGCGCAGCTCCTTCTTCTTGGTGGCCTTGTTCATCACCCAATCCACCACCGGCAGGTTGATCGGGCACACCCGCACACACACCTCGCAGGCGATGCACTTGTCGAATTCGTAGTGGATCCGGCCGCGATAGCGCTCCGAGGGGATCAGCTTCTCGTAGGGGTACTGGACGGTGACCGGCCGGCGCCGCAGGTGGTCGAAGGTCACCGCCAGACCCTGGGTCATGTACTGGGCCGCACCCACCGCGTCGCGGGTGTAGTCGCCGACTTTCTTGAGGAACCCAAACATGGAGCTGGCTCTGAGGGGGAATGCGGTCGGAGAGTGTTAGCCCATGATGGCTGGTCTGGAGTGGGGCTGGGCCGGAGGCCTGCCGAGACAGGGGGTCAACCGCCGAAGGCCATCGGGAAGGCGAGCTTGAGCGCCGCCGTGATCAGCAGGTTGACCAGGGCAATCGGCAGCAGAAACTTCCAGCCCAGATCGAGCAGCTGGTCGATCCGCACCCGCGGTGTGGTCCAGCGCAGCAGGATCGCCAGAAACACCAGCAGGTAGGCCTTGAGCACGGTCATGACGATGCCCACCGAGCCGGTGATCAACTGCACCAACGGCGCATCGATCGGCTGGTGCAACCAGCCGGCCAGCCACTCCACCGGGATCGGGAAGCCCCAACCGCCCAGGTAGAGCACCGACACCAGCAGGGCCGAGAGCACCAGGTTGATGTAGCTGCCCAGGTAAAAGAGGGCGAACTTCATGCCGGAGTACTCGGTTTGGTAGCCAGCCACCAACTCCTCTTCGGCCTCCGGTAGGTCGAAGGGAAGGCGCTCGCATTCGGCCAGGGCGCAGATCCAGAAGATCACGAAGCCCACCGGCTGGCGCCAGATGTTCCAGCTGAGAATGCCGGCGCCGGTCTGCTGGTCGACGATGTCGACGGTGCTGAGCGAGTTGCTCATCATCACCACCGCCAGCACCGCCAGGGCCAGGGGGATCTCGTAGCTGATCGACTGGGCGGCGGCTCGCAGGCCCCCCAACAGGGAGTACTTGTTGTTCGAGGCATAGCCGCTCATCAGCAGGCCGATCGGCTGAATGCTGCTGAGCGAGATCCACAGAAAGATGCCGATCCCCACATTGCTGATCAGCAGGTGCTGACCAAAGGGCACCACCAACCAGCTGAGGATCACCGGGATCAGCACCAGCACCGGCCCCAGCGTGAACAGCAGGCCGTCGGCCTTGGCCGGGATGATGTCTTCTTTGAAGACGAGCTTCATGCCGTCAGCGATCGGCTGGAGCACGCCGAGGGCACCGGCGTATTCCGGGCCGATGCGCTGCTGCACGGCGGCGGAGATCTTGCGCTCCAGCCACACGTTGACCAGCACGCCCACCACGGCGGCCACCAACACCAGCACCATCGGCAGCGGCAACCACAGCAGATGGGCCGCTCCGGGGCTCAGCCCGAGCCCTTGCAGGGCCTGCTCAAAGCTGGCTTCCAGATCCAGGCCTGGAGCCGTGTTGGTCAGCATGGCGGCAGCTCAGATGGGGGCAACTTAGCGGGCACCAATGGGCTGCCAGTCTCGCCCGGCCGCACCGGTATAGATCTGGGAGGGTCGATAGATGCGGTTGGCACCCAGCTGCTCCTTCCAATGGGCCAGCCAACCAGCCGTGCGGGCAATGGCGAAAATCGGCGTGAACAGGTCTTCCGGGATGCCGAGCTTGCGATACACCAGGCCTGAATAGAAGTCGACGTTGGGGAAAATGCCCTTGGAGCCCAGGCGCTCAGCGGCTGCCTCCTCGAGCTTGCGGGCCAGGTCGTACATCGGGTCGTGGCCGAAGCGATCGAACAGCTCCTCGGCCAGTTTCTGCAGGATCACAGCCCTGGGATCCTTGACTTTGTACTCGCGGTGGCCGAAGCCCATGATCTTCTGCTTGCTGGCGATCGCCCGATCGAGCCAGGGCTCCACCTGATCTTCCGTGCCGATGCTCGCCAGCATTTCCAACACGTCTTCGTTGGCACCGCCATGCAGGGGGCCCGCCAGGGTGCCCACCGCAGACGCCACCACCGCGTAGGGGTCGGTGAGGGTGCTGGCCGTCACCCGGGCGCTGAAGGTGCTGGCGTTGAGGCTGTGCTCGGCGTGCAGGATCAGGCAGGCATCGAAGATGCGGGCCGCCAGGGGATCGGGCTCCCGCTCCGTGAGCATGTACAGGAAATTGGCCGCATAGGCCAGGTCGTCGCTGGGCTGGATCGGATCCTGGCCTTTGCGGATCAGCTGGAAGGCCGCCACCATCGTCGGGATCTTGGCGATCAGCCGCACCACCGCCGACACGATGTATTCGGGGTTGTCCAAGGCGCGCCTGGAATAAAAAAGCCCCAACGACGCCGCACTGCTCTGCAGGGCATCCATCGGATGACCGCCGGAGGGGAAGCACTTCATCATGTCGCGGATGCGGAAGCTCACCCGCCGGTGCATCTGCACCTCGTGCTCAAAATCCCGCAGCTGATCCGCCGTGGGCAGCTCGCCCCAGATCAGCAGATAGGCCGTTTCCAGGAACGTGCTCTGGGAGGCCAGCTCATCGACGCGGTAGCCGCGGTAGGTGAGCACCCCCTTCTGGCCGTCAATGTCGCAGATCGACGACTGGGTGGCCGGCACCCCTTCCAACCCAGGGCGAAAAGGGCTCGGGGCCGGTGCTCCGCTTGCTGCCATGCGAGACGCGATCGATGGGGCGAACCTACGGCGACCGGTGCGACGGCTGCCGTAGCCGCAGCAACCGAGGGCCGATCAGGGCCTCCAGGCGGGCACCAGCCGCCCCCAGGCGAATCAACACGATGCCGGCCTTGCGCAGGGTGATCGTGCCCGCCGGCGCCCCCAGCAGGCTGGAGGCCAGCTGGCCCAGATCGGGCTCATGGCCCACCAGGCCCAACCGCCGCCAGGAGCCCGCCTGCAGCAGCGGCCGCGGATCGCCCCCCGGGGCCAGGCGCGCGTCCAGCCCGAAACCACTGGCAAGGCCTTTCGCCACCCCCAGCTGGGCCGTCTGCACCGCCCGCCGCAGGGGACTGCTCAGCAGCTGATCACAGTCGAGCTGCAGCTGGTGCAGCTGCTCCGCCACCGCCGCCGTGCGGCGGATCCCTTCGGGCGTGAGGGCCCGCTCCCCGTCTGGTCGGTCGGGGTGGCGCTCCTCGGCCAAGCCATGGCGCCAAAGCAGCAGGTCGCGCTCAGCCAAAACCGAGGCGCGCCTTGAGGTGCACACCGGCGCCCGCGTCTGGGGCCGCATCCGGGGCCGCGGCGAGGCCGAGGCTGAGCCCCTGCACCCCCGGAGCCAGCGGATGGCCCGCCAAGCCAGAGAGCAGCTGCCAGGTGCTCCAGCGCTGCAACAGAGACCGGGCCCGCTCAGCGCCCATGGCCCATTGCAGCGGCGCCTGGGGCAGCTCGAGGGCAGCCACCTGCTCCAGCCGCAACCGGGGAGGCTGGCGGGAGTCGCGCTGCTCCTGCAGCACCGTCAGGGTCTGCCCCCACCAGGCCAGGCGCCCCTGGCTGGAGCGGGCCCCGGCCAGGCTGGCCTGGAGCTGGTCTGGCTCGGCCCGCGCCGCACGACGACCGCCCTGGGGGGCCTCCAAGCGGGTCCAAACCCGAACGCTGGCGTCGCCCTCCACGGGCAGGGGGGCAGCAATCAAGCCCTCAGCGGCCAGGGCCCCATCGAGCGCGGCGGGATCGGGTTGGTCGGCGGCGGTGCCGAGCAACCAGCCCTGGCGGCTCTGGCTCCACAGCAATGAGCCGGCATCGGCCGCCGCCACCTGCGCAGGCAAAGACCCCTCGGGCAGCTGCAGCACCGCCGCCAGCAGCGGCTGCCAGAGCGCGGGCCAGGCCGCGGGCTGCTGCACAAGCGCCAGGCTGTCGGACGGGGCCTGCAGGGCCTCCAGCAGGGCAGCCCCGGTGGCATCACCTGGAGCGGGGGCGGGCAGAAGAGCCTCGGGCGGGGCATCCGGTCCGAACTGCAGCCAGCCATCCAGCACCAGGGAGCGGCCATCAGGGCGCAGGCTGGCCACCAGCTCCTGCGCGGCCCCCGGCGCCGTGAACGAGGCCGGCAGACCGAGCCGGGGGCCCAGGGCCTCTGGGCGGGCCGTGAGCAGGGCCGCACCCTGGCCCAGGCGCTGCACCGCCTGGCGGAAGCGGGGGCTGGCGGCCTGGTTGAGTTCGTCGATCTGGGAGACGTCGAGGGCCTGCTCGAGCACGCCGCGGCCGGAGGCGATCAGCACCAGGTCGTCGTTGATCAGCGCGGTGGCAATCGGCACCGGCGTGGTGCCCACCAGGGCACCGCGGCCACTGATCAGCCCCATGCCGCGGTAGCTGCTGATCTGGAGATCGGTGCCGGCCAGGCTGCGGGTTTGCCAGAAGCGCTGCAGGAAGCGGCGCGCCCCATCGGCATCGCGGCTGCGCAGCGACAGCAACCAACCATCGGGGGCGGCACCAGGCTCTGAAGCCAACAGGGCCAGGCCCAGTTCGCGGCCCAGCCAGGGAGCCAGCTCGCTGGGGTAATCCAAGCCCGCCGCCGCGAAGGCGCCGTCCCGCAGCCCTGCTACCGCTGCCACCGCCGCCCGCCGCTCCCGGGTGGGCGCCACCGCCCGGGCATAGGCCACAGGCTGCTCCCCATCGGTGAGCAGGTAGAGGCTGAGGGCGGCCTGCCGGGGCACGAAACGCGCCGCCTGCGGCGGCACCAGGGCCTGATGCTGCAACTGGAGGGGCGAGCGCTGCAGCACCAGCCACCAGCCGCCGGCCGCCAGGCCCAGCAACAGCAACACCACCGCCAGCACGACCGCCAGAAACGGGCGGGCCTTCATGCGCCCCACGCAGGATGGGCCCATCTTGACCCCAACCCAACCCCCGCGCCCGCGATGCACCATCCAGACCGCCCCCAGGCCGGCATGCCGGAGACCATCCGGGCGCGCGAGCTGCAGGCCCGACTGGAGCAGGGCGAGCCGATCCAGCTGGTGGATGTGCGCGAAGACACCGAACTGGCGTTGGCCCAGCTGGCCCACCCCGTGGTGCACCTCCCCCTGAGCCGCTCCGCCGACTGGATCGGCAACCTTCACCAGCTGCTCGACCGCGACCGCCCCGTGGCGGTGATCTGCCATGCGGGCGTGCGCAGTTGGCACCTGGGCTGCTGGTTGATCCAGGAGCACGGCTACGGCGCGGTGTGGAACGTTCAGGGGGGCATCGACGCCTGGAGCATCGAAGTGGATCCCGGCGTGCCCCGCTACTGACCCCCACGACTGAGGCCCTCAGGTTCTGCCTACGATCGCCGCACCCCTGCAGCGTTCGCTTGCAGTCCCCGACGTCCCGCCCCTTGCCTCTGCGGCAGCAGGAGGTGCTCCAACTGGCCGTGCGGCACTACGTGGACACCATGGAGCCGGTGGGCAGCCAAACCCTGGTGCGGCGCTTTGGACTGCAGGCCAGTCCGGCCACCGTGCGCTCGGCGATGGGGGCCCTGGAGCAACGCGGTCTCCTCACCCAGCCCCACACCTCCGCCGGCCGGATCCCCAGCCAGCAGGGCTACCGCACCTACGTCGACCAGCTGCTGCCTGCGCCAGGCGCGGCCGCCCTGCAGCTCGAGCGCGAGCTCACCGGGCTGAGCCTGCAATGGGCGGCCCTCGACGACCTGCTGCTGCATCTGAGCCGGCGCCTAGCCGATCTCACCGGCCTGCTCAGCCTGATCACCCGCCCCCAACGCCACCAACCCCAGTTGCAGGCGCTGCGGCTGGTGGCCAGTGGCGAGCGCCTGCTGGTGTTTCTGGTGGAGGGGGGGGCGACCGCCAGCAGCCTCAACCTGCGGCTGCCCGCCCAGGCCGAAGCCGAGCTGGCGCCCCTGGAGCGTTGGGTCAGCGCCCAGCTCCAGGGCGGGTCGATCGACTGGGGCACATTGCCGTCCCACCTGCGCAGCAGCGGCGCCGTGCTGCGCCAGGCCCTAACCAGCCATGGGCAATCGCGGCAGCTGGAAGGGGAGGGGGCCGTCACCACGGGCTTGGCGGGCCTGCTGGCCCAGCCGGAATTCAGCCAGACCCTGAGCCTTCGGCCCCTGGTGGAGCTGGTGGAGGATGCCCCCCATCAGCTCCTGCCCCAAGCGGGCATCTGGATCGGGGCCGAACACCCCCACCGAGCCCTGCACCAGTGCGCCGTGGTGCAGGCCAACTACCGCAGCGGCGACGGCGGCATCGGCCAGGTGGCCCTGGTGGGACCGATGCGCATGGCCTACGCCACCGCCGGAGCCGCCGTGCGCTCAGTGGCCCAGGTGCTGGAACGGCTGCTGGGATGACCAGTCTGCTTGGTTAGCCGCCCATCTGGTCGCCGAGCTTTTCGGCCACGGTGTTCACGTCCTTGTCGCCGCGGCCCGAGAGGTTGAGCACCACTTCGGTGCCAGGCGCCAGGGTGGGGCAGAGCTTCTCCAGCCAGGCGAAGGCGTGGGCGGTTTCGAGGGCGGGGATGATGCCTTCCAACCGGCAAAGAAGTTGCAGGGCGTCGAGCGCCTCGGCGTCGGTCACGGCGCCGTACTCGGCCCGGCCGATGGTTTTCAGGTAGCTGTGCTCGGGGCCCACGCCCGGGTAATCCAGGCCGGCACTGATTGAGTGGGCCTCCTGCACCTGGCCTTCCTCATCCTGCAGCAGCAGGCTCATGGCGCCATGCAGCACCCCAACGCGGCCCTCGGTGATCGTGGCGGCATGGCGGCCGGTGGCCACGCCATCGCCGGCCGCTTCCACACCCACCAGGCGCACATTGGTGTCCTGCACGAAGGGGTGGAACAGGCCCATGGCATTGGAGCCACCGCCCACGCAAGCCACCAGCACATCGGGATTGCGGCCAAAGGCCTCGTGGCACTGGCGCTTGGTTTCCTCGCCGATCACGGCATGGAAATCGCGCACCAGCATCGGGAAGGGGTGGGGGCCCGCCACCGAGCCGAGGATGTAGTGGGTGGTCTCCACGTTGGTCACCCAGTCGCGGATGGCCTCGCTGGTGGCGTCCTTGAGGGTGGCGGTGCCGGCCGTCACGGGTTGCACCCTGGCCCCGAGCAGCCGCATGCGGAACACGTTCAGGGCCTGGCGGCGCATGTCCTCGGCGCCCATGTACACCACGCAGTCCAGGCCGAAGCGGGCGCACACGGTGGCGGTGGCCACGCCGTGCTGGCCGGCGCCGGTTTCGGCAATGATCCGCTTCTTGCCCATGCGCAGGGCCAGCAAGGCCTGGCCGAGGGCGTTGTTGATCTTGTGGGCACCGGTGTGGTTAAGGTCTTCGCGCTTCAGCCAGATGCGCGGGCCGCCCTCGGCGCGGCGGTAGTGCTCGCTGAGCCGCTCGGCTTCATAGAGCGGATTGGGGCGCCCCACATAGGTGCGCAGCAGATGGTTGAGCCGGTCGGTGAAGGCCGGGTCCTTCCAGGCCTCGGCGGCGGCCTGCTCCAGTTCCGCCAGCGCAGGGATCAGGGTTTCGGGCACGTACTGGCCGCCGAACTGGCCGTAGCGGCCCAGGCCGTTAGGCCGGACATCCAGAGCCAGGGAGGCCGGATCAGGGCTGCCGGCGGCGTGCAGGGGGGGAACGGTGCTGGTCACCGGCGGCGGAGCAAGATCACTGCAGCGTAAGAAGCGGCCATGGCCAAGGGCGGCTGGCAGGAATTCAGCAGGCCGGAGAGCCTGGAACGGGCCAACGGCCCGGCAGCCGACCCCACCGCGAAGACCCAGCAGCGGGTGCGGGTGCAACGCACCAAGGCGGGCAAGGGCGGCAAGCTGGTGACAGCGATCACGGGCCTGGAGGCGCCGGAGGCTGAGCTCAAGGCCTTGCTCAAGCAGCTCAAGGCCGCCGCCGGCACCGGAGGAACCGTCAAGGACGGCGTGATCGAACTGCAGGGCGACCAGGTGGCGCCGGCCCTGGCGGCGCTGGAGAAGGCTGGCTACCGCCCCAAGCAGGCGGGGGGCTGAACACAAGGGCCAGGGTCAGACCAACCGGCGCCCCACCCGGCTGACATGGGCCCGCAGGTCGGCGGGCAGCTCGACCAGAAGCGAGAGGTCGACGCTCCAGGGCAACATCAGCGAATCGATGGCCTCCATCAGCTCAAGGCGATCGGGATGGCTGAGCTGGTGACCCACCAAGGTGAGGTCAACGTCGGATCCAGGGCGATGGCGCCCCATCGCCCGCGACCCATAGAGCCACACCTCCTCCACCCGGGGGCAGCTGCGCAGGGTGTCAAGCAACGCCTCGGAGGCGGCCGAAGAGAGACCGGGAATCTCGGCAGCCCCAGGGCTCGGCAAAGGACTCATGGCCGATCAGCCAGCCGTTGCAACAGGCGGGCACGCAAGCGCTGGAAACAGCCCAAATAACTCTCTGCCACCTGGACGGTGATCTGCTCAGCCGTGACGCGGTTGTAGGTGTGGCTGGTGAGATTGCGATCCTGGATCATCCGCATCCAGGCCTCTCCATCATCGATCAGGCCGCGGCTGAACGCCAGGCGCAAGGTGTCGCGCGAGCCGAGCAGATCGGCATTGCCCTCAGCCAGGAGCAGATCACGCAGGGTGCTCCAGCCGAGCTCAAAGCAATACTCAAAGGCCTTGATCAGGCCCTGCTGCTCCCGTTCGTTGAGAGCAGGCGGCTCGAAGAAACCCTCCAACTGATCCAGGGCCGCCTGGAAATTGGCAAACCGCTGCTGCCAGCGCACATCGGCATCTGCCACTCCCTTCCGCCAGCAAGCTCAAGCCATTCTGCCGCCGGCAGCCACAATGGCCGCCTGATCGCGCCTAT
>Ga0194121_10007804_pt1 | contig 13819 bp, 16 predicted proteins | sample TA2MahCa50mmetaG_FD_148609 | JGI IMG/M metagenome (GOLD analysis project Ga0194121, IMG submission 148609) | Freshwater microbial communities from Lake Tanganyika, Tanzania - TA2015020 Mahale Deep Cast 50m | ecosystem: Environmental > Aquatic > Freshwater > Lake | place: Tanzania: Lake... | reverse complement strand
GACGCCTGGAATAAGCTCGTCGCTCAGCCCTGGCGCATCATGTCCCTCGGAATGCGCGATTGGGCTCATGGGTTCTGATCAGCGCGAGTTGGTATAAGCCTGAACGTCATTGCTCAGCCCTCATCCAGGAATTCAGCCCAGACACAGGGCGAATGACGATCGGCGCGATCCGACGGAACGAGACCATGATTCGCGTTGCTCGTTGAAGCATTTGTTCAATGAGAAACGATCGCGCCCTAGGCCGGCCACGCAGGTGACAGCCGCCCGCCCATGCGCAGCGGCGCGATCCGTCGCGCCAGGCCCGTTGCGTCGTCGGTCTCGATGAAGACGGCGCACACCGTCGCTTCGCCGTCGGCCGGCTCGAGCCGGTCGGTCGGCAGCTTGCGCGTGAAGCGGAGGATCGGCTGGGTTTTCTTCATTCCGATCACGGAATCGTAGTCGCCGCACATGCCGATGTCGGTCAGGTAGGCCGTGCCTTTGGACAGGATCTGCCCGTCGGCCGTGGGCACATGGCTGTGTGTGCCGACCACGGCGGAGGCCCGCCCGTCGCAGAAGTGTCCCATCGCCATCTTCTCCGACGTCGCCTCGGCATGCATGTCGACAATCGAGGCGGCGACCGCACCGCGCAGCGGGTAGCGGTCGAGCTCGCGCTCGACCGCGGCGAACGGATCGTCGAGCGGATCCATGAACAGGCGCCCCATGACGTTGACCACCAGCACCTTGCGGCCATCGGCGGCGGCATAGACACCGGCTCCCCGACCGGGCGTGCCCGGCGGAAAGTTGTGTGGGCGCAGGATACGCGGGTCGGCATCGATCGTCCCGATCAGCTCGCGCTGGTCCCAGACGTGGTTCCCGGTCGTAATGACGTCGACACCCGACTGGTAGAACGACTTGCAGATCTTGTCGGTGATGCCGAATCCGGCCGCGGCGTTTTCGCCGTTGAGCAGCACGAAGTCGAGTTCCAGCTCGGCACGCAGGCGAGGCAACGCGCCGAGCACCGCATCCCGTCCGGAACGGCCCACGACATCGCCGAAGCACAGGATGCGCACGGGGCCCCCTTCTCTAGCGCCCGACCGAAATCGCTGCGCGTTCGGTCACGACCCAATCGATGCGCTGATCGCCAGGTCCGTGTGGCACCTCCGGCACCTCCTGGGCGGCGAAGGCGACGCCGACCGCGAGCACCTCGCGCCGCGCGCGCAGCGCCGCCAAGGTGCGATCGTAGAAGCCGCCACCATAACCCAGGCGGTATCCCGCGCGGTCGAATGCCAGCAGCGGAACAAGCAGCAGGTCGGGATCGAGCTCCGGCGCGGTCGCCAGCGGGATCGGGATGCCCATCACGCCGGCGGCCAGTGGATCGCCGGGGCGCCAGCCGTGGAAGCGCAGCGGCCGGCCGCGCCCGGGGACGACGGGCAAGCCGCCCGTGTGGCCCTGGGCCACGAGCGCCTCGTAGAGCGGCATCACGTTGATTTCGCTGCCGACCGGGCTGAATGCCGTGAAGCGGCGGGGGACGGCAAGCACGGCACCGAGCGCCGCAAGCGCGTGATCGCGCAGTGCCTGGGCCGCAGCCGCACCGCTATCGCCGGTCGCCGCGTATGCGGCCTCGCGCCTGGCCTGGGCGTCGACGCGCATGCGCCGCTTGGCGTCGACCAGATCGGCATCGGCGAGGGACACGCAACGACGTCCAATGTGTCGGGGAGGCAGTGCGGAGCCGCCTCGGCCGTTGGCATATGCGTACCCTCTGTGGCCTGCATATGCAGGTGGGCGCCGTAATACCGAGACCACGGCCCCGGCAGGAACAGCTCCCTAGAGAGATATATTGGCCCCAGGAGTAATGCAGCCTGACGCACCAGGCAGCTCCGCCCTTAAGACTTAGGATGCTTCGAGGCGTGCTGCAATCTTTTCGATTCGCTGCGCCAGGGAATCGAGGCCGGACGCCAGCTTATCGATCGTCGCGCCATTCCCCTGACCCTGGAGCTCGACGAGGGCATCGCGCGCATCGGACAGCTCGTCGGCAACCAGCAGGCTCGCCATCACCAAGAGCCGCGTATCGCCGATCTGTCCGACCGAGCGCGCCAGCTCGCCGACCTTTGCATCGACATATTGCGCGAGCTCCGTCAGACGCTGTTCCTGGCCGTCCTCGCACGCGACGCGGTAGCTGCGCCCGTTGATCGTGACGTCGACCTGGGCCATGCTCAGCCTTCCAGCAATGCGTTGAGCCGGCGGATCACGGCGTCGACGCGCTCCGAGACCTGGCCGGTCGTGATCGCGAGTTGCGCATACTCCGCGCGCGCCGCGCTGAGGGCATCGGAAAGCTTGGCCTGCTCGGCGCCGGCGCGGCTCAAGGCGGCGGCTTCGAGTCGCTCGATGGCGGCCTCAAGGCGAGCTTGCGCAGCGGAAAGATCGGTCATATCGCCGTAATTCCGAATGTCGGACGCGATCGATGCACGGGACGCGCCCGGTCGCCCGCGAACATAAGCCCCGCCGCGACAATGCGCAACGCCCGAGCCGCATTCATGAATCCGAACGGGTGGCGACGATAGCGGCGACATGAGCCGTCACGAGGGTTGACGAGCCAAGCCCAGGCCGGCATGTTCGGCGCGCCTCGGCCGTCCCGTTTTTGGGCTCACGCCCAGCCATGACATGAGCGCCGCTTCGCACGCCTCCGCCCCCCTTCCCGCTGCAGCCCCGGTCGTCGCCGCCTCGACGCCGCACCAGCACATGGCCAACGCCATCCGCGCGCTTGCGATGGACGCGGTCGAGCAGGCGCAGTCCGGCCATCCCGGCATGCCCATGGGCATGGCCGATGTCGCAACCGTGCTGTTCACGCGCTTCCTCAAATACGATCCGCACCATCCGAACTGGCCCGACCGCGACCGCTTCGTGCTGTCGGCCGGGCACGGCTCGATGCTGCTTTATGCGTTGCTCCACCTGACCGGCTATGCCGACATGCCGATGGAGGAGCTCAAGCGCTTCCGTCAGCTCGGCAGCCGCACGGCCGGACACCCCGAGCGCGAGGCCGCGGGCGGCATCGAAACGACGACCGGCCCGCTCGGCCAGGGCCTCGGCAATGCAGTCGGCATGGCGCTCGCCGAGCGCCTGCTGGCGGAGCGCTTCGGCAGCGCGCTGGTCGATCATCGCACCTATGTGATCGCCGGCGACGGCTGCCTGATGGAAGGCATCAGCCACGAGGCGATCTCGCTTGCAGGCCATCTCGGCCTCAACCGCCTGATCGTGCTGTGGGATGACAACCGCATCTCGATCGACGGCCCGACCGATCTCTCCGTGTCCGACGATCAGGTCGCGCGCTTCGCCGCCTGCGGCTGGGCGACGCGCGCGATCGACGGGCATGATCCCGCTGCGATCGAGACGGCGCTCGAATGGGCGCAGGGCAACGACCGCCCGAGCCTGATCGCCTGCCGCACCACGATCGGCTACGGCGCACCCAAGAAGGCCGGCACCGCCGCCAGCCACGGCGCTCCTCTGGGTGCCGACGAGATCGCGCAGACGCGAACGCGCATCGGATGGAGCCATGCGCCGTTCGTCGTGCCCGACGACATTCTGTCGATGTGGCGCCAGGCCGGCGCGCGCGGCGCCGGGGCCTATCGCGCCTGGTCCGAGCGCCACGCCAAGGCTGACGCCACGGCACGCGGCGAGTTCGACCGCGTGATGTCCGGGCGCCTGCCCGACCGGTTTGCGCAGGCGATCGACGACTTGAAGCGCGCGCTCGCCACCGAAAAGCCCAAGCTCGCGACGCGCCAATCGTCGCAGCGCGCCATCGAGGCGATCGCGCCGGTCATGCCCGAGCTGGTCGGCGGCTCGGCCGACCTGACCGGCTCGAACAACACCAAGGGCAAGGGTCAGGCCGTCGTCGCACGCGGCAAGTTCGCCGGCCACTACCTGCATTTCGGCGTGCGCGAGCACGGCATGGTGGCGGCACTCAACGGCATGGCGCTCCATGGCGGCGTCGTTCCCTATGGCGGCACCTTCCTGGTGTTCACCGACTATTGCCGGCCGTCGATCCGGCTGGCCGCACTCATGCACCAGCGCGTGATCCTGGTCATGACCCACGATTCGATCGGCCTGGGCGAGGACGGGCCGACGCATCAGCCGATCGAGCACCTGGCCGCGCTGCGCGCCATACCGAACCTGCAGGTATTCCGTCCGGCCGATTCCGTCGAGACCGCCGAGTGCTGGGCGCTCGCCTTGGCGACCGCAGACGGCCCTTCGGTCATCGCACTGACCCGCCAGAGCCTGCCGGCGGTGCGCCTCATGCATACCGCCGACAATCTGTGCGCGCGTGGCGGCTACGTGCTCGCCGAAGCCGACGGCAAGCGCCAGGCGACACTGATCTCGACCGGCTCAGAGGTCGCCATCGCACTCGACGCCCAGGCCAAGCTCAAGAGTCACGGCATCGCCGCAGCCGTCGTGTCCGTGCCGAGCCACGAGCTGTTCCTCAAGCAGCCCGCCGCCTATCGCCAGCAGGTGCTGGGCGCGCCCGGAATGTTGCGCGTAGCGATCGAGGCCGGCGTGGCGATGGGCTGGGAACGCATGATCGGCGCCGACGGTTTATTCGTGGGCTTGAGCGGCTTCGGCGCGTCCGCGCCCTACGCCGATCTCTACAAGCATTTCGGCCTGACGGCCGAGGCCGTGGTCGCCGCCGTGACGCAGAAGATCGCGCGCGGAGCCTGACGGTCGGCGGTCGAGACGATGAGGAGAAGCTGATGGCAATCCGGGTGGCGATCAATGGTTTCGGCCGCATCGGCCGATTGGTGTTGCGCGCGGCCTTCGAGCGGAAAGGTCGGGACGTCGAAGTCGTCGGCATCAACGACCTCGGCCCGGTCGTGACCAATGCCCACCTGCTCAAGTACGATTCGATCCACGGTCACTTCCCAGGCGAGGTCAGGAGCGCCGATGGGACGATGGATATCGGTTACGGGCCGATCAAGGTGACCGCCGAGCGCGATCCCGCGAAGCTGCCCTGGAAAGAGCTCAAGGTCGATGTCGCTTTGGAGTGCACCGGCATCTTCACCAAGCGCGAGGCCGCGGCGAAGCACCTGGAGGCCGGCGCCAAGCGCGTGCTCGTGTCCGCGCCGGCCGACGGCGTCGATCTCACCGTCGTCTATGGAGTCAACCACGACCAGATCAAGGCTGAGCACAAGGTGCTGTCGAACGCCTCATGCACGACCAACTGCCTGGCGCCCGTCGCCTATGTCCTGCATCAGGCGATCGGCATCCAGCAGGGTTACATGACGACGATCCACGCCTATACAGGCGACCAGAGCACGGTCGACACCCTGCACTCCGATCTGCGCCGCGCGCGCGCAGCCGCCATGTCCATGATCCCGACCTCGACCGGCGCCGCGCGCGCCGTCGGCCTCGTGCTCCCCGAGCTCAAGGGCAAGCTCGACGGCACGGCGATCCGCGTGCCGACCGCCAACGTCTCGGTCGTCGACCTCAAGTTCAACGCAGCGCGCGACACCTCGACCGAGGAGATCAACAAGGCGATTTCCGACGCGGCGGCCAGCAATCGCTTCAAGGGCATCCTGACCACGAACAAGGAGCCGCTGGTGTCGATCGACTTCAATCACAACTCGTCGAGCTCGACCTTCGACCTGACGCAGACGGCCGTGATCGACAAGCGGCTGTGCCGTGTCATGTCCTGGTACGACAACGAGTGGGGCTTTTCGAATCGGATGGTCGACACGGCGCTCGCGATCGGCCGGCTCGGATGATCGCCGGCCTCACTCTGCCGCTGCCGTAACTCCCGCCGGCCGTCCCGCCGCTGCGGTGTCGGCGGCCACCGGCGCCTGACCGATCACGCGCACGGGCGGGAAGATCGCGCTCGCCAGAGTCCCGACGCCGGGCTCGCTGTGGAGCTCCAGACCGCCACCATGCAGCTCCATCAGGCGGCGGCCGATGGGCAGGCCGAGGCCGGTCCCTTCGATCTGCTTCGACCGCGCGACGTCGCCGCGATGGAATGGATCGAAAACGCGGTCGATCTCCGACTTGGCGATGCCGACGCCGGTATCACGCACCCACAGCCGTACGCCACGCTCGTCGCTGTCGATGCCGGCGACGATCGATCCGCCTTCGGGCGTATATTTGATCGCGTTTGACAGCAGATTGATCATGACCTGCTTGACCGCACGTGGATCGGCACGCAACACCGGGCGCGGCCCCTCCGGCGCCATCGTCAGCTTGACCTCCGCGGCAATAGCCCGGCCATGCATCATGGCGACAGCGCTCGACATCAGCTCGTGAGCGTCGACGTCGGCCTCGCTCAGCTCGAGCTTGCCGGATTCGACCTTGGACAGGTCGAGAATGTCGTTGATGACGTCGAGCAACAGGTTGCCGCTGTCATGGATGTGCTTGGAATAGCCGGCATAGCGCGGCGGCAAAGCACCGAACATCTGCTTGTTGAGGATGTCGGAGAAACCGATGATCGCGTTGAGCGGCGTGCGCAGCTCGTGGCTCATATAGGCAAGGAAGCGCGACTTCGAGTGACTTCGAGTTGTTGGCCTCCGACGTTTCGCGCATGCTGTGGTGCAGCGCCCGCTCGAGATCCTCTGCGCTGCGCAGCATGCGAATGATGAAGTGGACGAAAACCGCCAGCACTGCCAGCTGCATGACCACGACCGCGCCGTGCAGCGCCACGCGCCACAGGTTGGCGCCATCCGGAAACACCCAGAGCGGGAACAGGTAGATCAATGCAAAGTGATGCAGCACGCCGAGGGCGCCGCTGAGCACCAGGGAGCGCCAGCACAGCAGCGCCAGGCAGTGCGACCAGATGGCGAACACCCACATGTGCCCGCCGTCCATCTGGAGCGATCCGGTGCCCGACAGCGCGTAGATCAGCAGGAGCACATCGAGCAGCAGGCCGACGGCGATGAAGCTGCGCGTCGTCAGGCCGATGGGGTCGCGCACGCGCGAAATGGTCGTGGCCGCATGGAATACGCCGCCGACGACCAGCAGGCCGATCCATGAATTGCCGGCATAGGCTGCCGTGATGGCGATCGGAACCAGCAGAAGCCATTGCTCGATCAGCAGCAGTTTGGTGGCGACCCGCCGGAAGTTGGCGACGCGATAGGACTCGCCGTCCGCACCGGATGACGCGGCCCGACTGTCGCCCTTCGATCGCTCGATCCACATCTGACCAGCCTCCCTTCCGACCCGCACGCGTCGACGACCCGAACCGTTCAATTCCTCGCTTGGATCAAGCATCCGCCGAATGCCCACGGATTGATGACGAGCCAATAGCCTCGCGCACGCATGCGCCCGACGAAATCGCCGCCGTCGGGCTGCACGATCCAGACCAGCGCATCGCCGATGGCCGACCGCTCGATGCGCAAGGGCAGCCCGCCGGATGCCACGACATCCGCCATCACGGTTTCAGCCGGCGCGTCACCCGACACGACGACGCCGGCCGTCCGACCCGATCCGATGGCAAAGAGTTCGAGCGCCGCAATTGCCCCGAGCATCGCGGTGCCGGCGAGCGCGCCGTGCCAAACGCTGCCGCCGCTGCGCCGGTGCGGCGCCTTGGTGTATTCCTGTTGCCGGGCCAAGATCGACATCGGAAACCTGTCGGCTGGCTAGGTGGAGTTTCGCTAAAGATTTAGATAATATTGAGGACCATTATCACGCGTCCGATCAATTAACAAATGTCTAACACAAGGTCAGACGTCGCATCAATGCCTGAGAACACCTGAGGATGGTATTGCCCGGTGCCATTGCCGATCGCAGTCATTGTTCATAGTCTTGCGCATGCCGAAGCGGCATTGCGCGCGGCCGCACGCCTGGGTGCGCCCATCACGCTGCGGAGTCCCGCCGGCGCGGCCGCCTACATGGGACCGTCCATGTTTTTGGCGATTGTTGCCGCCGCGCGCGCGGCATGCCCCGGCGCCCGCGATGTCGACATCATTCTCGATTGCGCGGACCGCGCAGGTGATGCGCTCGCAGCACTCCGCCAGGGCGTTCCGGCAATCCGCTTCTGCGGTCGCGCCGACGTCGCGGCCAAACTCCATGCGATCGCCGCCGCGCGCGGCCAGCGGGTAACGCAAGCAGCCGATGCTGCGCTCGACCTCCTCGATCAGGTCGACCCGGAACAGGCGACCGCCGCGTGGATCGCGCGGGCGCGAGGCGCTGCGGCGCCATAGCAGCCGGGGTCCGCGCGTCCCGGCTTCCGTTGCCAAACTCCGGGGCGTGCGCTATTGACGGGCGCGGTCCAAACTGATGCTGCGACCGCATCGGCCCCGCGAGGTAGCGCCCCATGAAAGTCACGCAGAAGGTCAAGAAGATACTCGACAACTATGAGAGCGATTGCCCCGGCACCAAGGCGAACCTGGCGCGCATCCTCATGAACGGACGGCTGGGTGGCAGCGGGAAGCTCGTCATCCTGCCGGTCGATCAGGGTTTCGAACACGGACCGGCGCGCAGTTTCGCGCCCAATCCCGACGCCTACGACCCGCACTACCATTTTCAACTCGCGATCGACGCCGGCCTGTCGGCCTATGCCGCGCCGCTCGGCATGATCGAGGCAGGAGCCGACAGCTTCGCGGGCGCCATACCGACCATCCTCAAGGTCAACAGCGCGAACAGCCTGTCGCGCAACAAGGATCAGGCCGTTCACGGCTCGGTCAAGGATGCGTTGCGTCTCGGCTGCTCGGCGATCGGGTTCACCATCTATCCGGCGTCCGACGATCAATACGAGATGATGGAGGAGATCCGCGCGCTGGCCGAGGAGGCGAAGGCGAACGGTCTCGCCGTCGTCGTGTGGTCCTATCCGCGCGGCGGCGACCTGACCAAGGAAGGCGAGACCGCCTACGACGTCTGCGCCTACGCAGCGCACATGGCGGCGCTGATCGGCGCCCACATCATCAAGGTGAAGCCGCCGTCGACGCACCTCTATCTCGACGCCGCCAAGAAAGTCTATGAGGCCAGGAAGATTGCGAGCGCCACCCTTTCCGAGCGTATCGCCCATGTCGTGCAGTCCTGTTTCAGCGGCCGGCGCCTCGTCGTTTTCTCCGGCGGCGAAGCCAAGGACCTCGAGGGCGTCTACAACGAAGCGCGCGCTGTGCGCGACGGCGGCGGCACCGGCTCCATCATCGGTCGCAACACCTTCCAGCGGCCGCGTGCCGAGGCCCTGGAGATGCTCGACAAGATCATCCAGATCTACCAAGGCAAGCTCTAGGCGCGAGCCGAACGGCGCATGGCGCGCCCGCCGCGCTGCCGCCTCTACCTCGTGACGCCGCCGGCCTTCGAGCCGGCGGCGTTTTCACGAGAGTTGGCCGTTGCGCTCGATGCGGGCGATGTCGCATGCCTGCAGGTCAAGGTGAACGACGCCTCGCCCGAGGACGCACGGCGCATCATCGACGCGCTGCGGCCCATCGCGCACGAGCGCGACGTCGCCGTCATATTGAACGGACCTCCAGATCTCGCACGCGCGACCGGCTGCGACGGCATTCACCTCAACGAGCAGCGAGGCTACGCCGAGGCGCGACGCATCCTCGGCGCCAAGGCAATCGTGGGTGTCGCCTGTCACACTTCGCGTCACGAGGGCATGGTAGCCGCCGAGGCCGGCGCCGATTACGTGGTCTTCGGCCCCTTTTTCGGCGATCCATCCCGCTGCGCGACATCCGACCTGATCGAGTGGTGGGGCGACCTGATGGAAATACCGGTGGTCGCGACGGGCGGGATCACGCCGGAGAATTGTCACGCCCTGGTCGAGGCCGGCGCCGACTTCATCGCCGTGTCATCAAGCTTGTGGAACCACCCCGATGGGCCGGGCGCAGCTGTCCGCGCCTTCTTGCGGGCCATGACTCGACAGGCCTGAGTCATTCCAGCGGCGCCGGCGCGAGCCGAAAACCGATGCCGAGCCGGTTGAAACCGTTCATCAGGATCGCAGCGTAGGTGATTGCGGCCAGTTCGGCCTCGGTGAAGTTGCGACGCACCTCCTCGTAGACATCGTCAGGCGCGTGATCCTCGGCGATCAGCGTGATGGCCTCGGTCCAGGCGAGCGCCGCGCGCTCACGCGGGCTGTAAAACGGTGCCTCACGCCACGTGACGATGCAGGCAATGCGCCGCTCGTTCTCGCCCAGCTCGCGCAGCTGGCGCGTGTGCAGATCGACGCAGTAGGCGCAGCCATTGATCTGCGACACGCGCAGCTCGATCATGTAGATGAGCGCGTGCGGCAAGCCGCTGGCATAGACATATTTCCGGAGCTGAAGCATCGCGGCGTAGCCGTCGGGCGCGATGGCCTTGTAGTCCATGCGCTGAGTCATGACCCCTCCCCAACCGTTCAGAGTTGCGTGCCGGCGTCCGATGCGGCGGCGACCGGCGCCCAGATGACCTGTTCGATGTGATCCGCGCCGGTGCACAACATGACCAATCGATCGACGCCGAGCGCAATGCCGGCGCTTTCGGGCATGCCGAAGGTCAGCGCAGCCAGGAAGTCCTCGTCGATCGGATAGCGCTGCCCGTAGAGGCGCTGCTTGGTGTCCATGTCGGCCTCGAAGCGGCGGCGCTGGACCGCGGCATCGGTCAGCTCGCCAAAGGCGTTGGCGAGCTCGAAGCCGCAGACATAGAGCTCGAAGCGTTCGGCGAGGCGCGCGTCGCCAGGCTTCGGACGCGCCAATGCCGCCATCGAGACCGGGTAGTCGAACAGAATGGTCGGCTGACCGATGCCGAGCTTGGGCTCGATGCGGTGGAGGAAGATGCGGAAGAAGATGTCTTCCCAGCTGTCGCCCGCGCGCGGCTCGATGCCGATGCGCCGCGCGCTTTCGGCAAGCGGCGCGGGCGTGGGCGACGCCGGGTCGTCGATGGCCGCCATCAGGTCGATCCCGGCATGGCGCTCGAATGCGGCGGCCACGCTGATGTATTCCCAGGTCGCAAAGGGATCGGCACGGCGGCCCTGCCAACGGAGCTCTCCGGCCGCGGCAGCCGTCAACGCAGCACGCAGCAGCTCTTCGCAGTCGCCCATGACCGCCCGGTAGCCGGCATCCGCGCGGTACCACTCCAGCATGGTGAACTCGGGATGATGGGTGGCCGACCGCTCACCGTTGCGGAACACCCGGGCGAGCTGATAGAGCCGCGGCACGCCAGCGACCAGCAGCTTCTTCATGGTGAATTCGGGCGAGGTGTGCAGCATGAGCGGACGGCGCCTGCCGTCGGGCGCCTCCAGCTCCGTCGCGAACGCCTTGAGATGGGGCTCGAGCCCCGGCGACACCTGAAGTGCCGGGGTTTCCACCTCGGCGAAGTCGCGCTGCCCGAAGAAGCCCCGGATCGCAGCGACGACGCGCTGGCGCGCGGCGAGAAAGTCGCGTTTCGGCGCGAAGCGGTCGGGCCGCCACCACGGCGTCGTGACGGTCATGATGCTACCGAAGATCCCGTGAGACACTCATTCTGTCGGGGTCCGATTACGACGGATCGCGCGCCGCGGGCAAGGCAATTTCCCGCCGAGGGGAGCCCGATCGCACGCCCCGGATTGAATTGGCGGGTGCCGTTGCCAGCATGGGGGGCAAGCTGATAGGGTGCGCCGCTTTTTCATCCGGACCTGCCGAGAATTCCGTCATGAAAGTCAACGCGAACCAGATCAGCCGCGGCAACGTGGTGGAGCACAAGAACCGCCTGTGGGTGGCGGTCAAGGTGCAGCACATCAACCCCGGCAAGGGCGGCGCCTTCGTCCAGATGGAGCTGAAGGACGTGCGCGACGGGACCAAGCTCAACGAACGGTTCCGCTCAGGCGAGTCCGTCGAGCGGTCGCGCCTCGACGAGCACGAGATGCAATACCTCTTCCATGACGGCGATGCGTATACCTTCATGGATACCGAATCCTACGAGCAGATGACGCTGCAACGGGACCTGATCGGCGACAGCGCCGTGTTCCTGCAGGACGGCATGCGCGTGACCGTGCAGACCCACGAAGGCTCGCCCGTCTCGATCGAACTGCCACAGACCGTGATCATGACAGTCGTCGAGGCCGATCCGGTCGTGAAGGGCCAGACCGCCTCCTCCTCGTTCAAGCCAGGCAAGCTGGAGAATGGCGAGCGGGTCATGGTGCCGCCGCACATCGAGGCCGGCACCCGTATCGTGGTCAACACGAGCGACGGCAGCTACGTCGAGCGCGCCAAGGACTGAGCGGCGCCCGTCGGGGCGTTCGGATCCGCTCTGCGCGCAATGACAAGGAACCGAACGTGTCGAAGGCACTACGCTCGCCCAATATCAATGTCATGGTGCACGCCGCCTATCTGGCGGCGCGCGGCGAACGGCGCGCGCGCGGACTGATCGGCAATTTCGGCGAGGTCGAGAACCTGCAGGTCAGCCGCAAGGGAGCTGCCGACTTCGTTTCCGAGGCCGACCATCAGGCCGAACGCCTCATCAAGCGCGAGCTGTCCAAGGCTCGACCCGCCTACGGCTTCCTCATGGAGGAAAGCGGCAGCACGCCCGCGGCCGACGGTGAGCACCGCTGGATCGTCGATCCGCTCGATGGCACGACAAACTTCCTGCACGGCATTCCGCACTTCGCCGTTTCGATTGCGCTCGAGCGTGCGGGCGAGATCGTTTCCGGCGTCGTCTACGACCCGTGCAAGGACGAGCTGTTCTGGGCCGAGAAGGGTGTCGGCACCTTTCTCAACGATCGCCGGCTGCGCGTGTCCGGCCGGCGCGCGCTCGCCGACGCCTTGATCGGCACCGGGGCACCGTTTCTCGGCCACGGCGACCATCCGCAATTCACGGCCGAGATGGAGGCGATCATGAAGGAGGTGGCGGGCATCCGCCGGCTCGGCGCGGCGGCGCTCGACCTCGCCTATGTCGCGGCCGGCCGCTATGACGGCTTCTGGGAGCGCGGGCTCGAGCCGTGGGACGTCGCGGCGGGCGCCCTCCTGGTGCGCGAGGCAGGCGGGTATGTCAGCGAGATCGAGGGCGGCCAGAAGCTCCTCGATGGCGGCAGCATCCTGGCCGCCAATGACCAGCTCCATCTGCCGCTCGGCAAGCTGCTGCGCAAGGCGCGCGCGGGTCGATCCTGACCAAGCGCCGTGGCGGCGCACGGCCAATCCATTGCTGCCCAGCTGCGAATCGCCCACTTGATCTAGTGGGCCTGCGGTCAATTCAGTTGTCGCTGCACCGGGCTTTGCGCTATCCTTGGCGCCGATTCCGTGGCGTGCATTTGGCCGCCACGCCCTTGTCGTGGGGAACCGACTCCGTGCCGAACCGCCGTTCCGAGAGCCGCGCCGCCTATCTCGCCGCCGCGCTCGCCCTGATGTCCAGCACCGCGCTGGCGCAGAGCACCGTCTACGTGGGCGGCTCGGGAAGTCCGAGCGTGCGCATCGACCAGAGCGTGCTCGATGCGCTCGGCCCGCCGCAGAACCTGCCGAACGCGCTGCGGGGCAGCCTGCCCGGCAGTACGGCGGCTTCCGGTGGACGGACCTCGGTGCTGCGTCCGCCGGGCTCGGTCGCGCGGCCGGCGACCATGCGGCCGCCAGCAGCCGCCACACGCGATGTGACGAGGCCGTCGGTCGCCGCGCGACCGGCGACGCCGCCAGCGGCACCCCGGACATCGGCGCCCAAAGTGACAGAACCGAAGCCGGCCGTCTCCAAGGCTGATGCACCGAAGCTCACGCCTCCGCCGGCGACACCGCAGAGAGCATCGACGCCGGCGCGCGCCTTGCCTGATGTGACCACGCCTCCGCCAGCTCCGACTGCGGTACTGGCCCCGCCACCCGCCCCGCCGCAACAGGCGCGCCAGCCACAGCCGGCGCGGCCTGCGAGTCCGCCGCCGGCAGCGGCCGCCCCGCCGCAGGCGCCGCCACCCACACCGGCAGCAGCA
>Ga0194121_10007800_pt1 | contig 13829 bp, 12 predicted proteins | sample TA2MahCa50mmetaG_FD_148609 | JGI IMG/M metagenome (GOLD analysis project Ga0194121, IMG submission 148609) | Freshwater microbial communities from Lake Tanganyika, Tanzania - TA2015020 Mahale Deep Cast 50m | ecosystem: Environmental > Aquatic > Freshwater > Lake | place: Tanzania: Lake... | reverse complement strand
CGGACACGAGAATCGGGCATATCTCTGCTGCGCTGGCGTCGTCTGTGTCATGGTGGTCCTCCTCTGGCAAGGAATGGACCGGAGGATACAGATTTGACGCCAGTTATGCCATGTGACTATTCTCCAGGACTACCGAATTTTGGTATTCAACCCTATTTGATTGCGAGCGCCCTGAGCGGTATCGTGGCACAGCGTCTGGCACGTCGGATCTGTCTGTCCTGTCGCACCTGGTACACTCCCAGCCCTGCAGTGCTTCGCCAATTGGGCCTCAATCCCACCCAACAAGCGTGGCAGTTTGCCTATGGGGTAGGCTGTGACACCTGTTATCACACAGGGTATTTGGGGCGCACAGGGCTGTTTGAAATTCTGCGCGTGAGTGAGGCTATCCGCCATATGATCATCGTCCAGGAGAGCGAGCATGCCATCAAAGCTGCAGCCGTCCGTGAGGGAATGCACACCCTGCAACAGAGCGGTATCACCAAGATTGTCCAGGGCGTGACCACACCCCAAGAGGTCATGCGCGAGGTCTACCTCTAACCAGGCGAAGGGCAAAGGAGTTGTATTGTGGCTGAACGAGACGAGATTTCCACGTCCCAGGTCCGCGTTCTGGACACGGCGCGCCCAGGAGCATTTGTCGCCCCCCTGTCAGGGTTCAGTTTTTGGCGTCAATGGCTCCGGTTAGATGCGATTCCTGAGCGGGAACTCGCGGTGTTCTGGCGGCAGCTCGCCTTGCTCATTGAAGTGGGGGTGCCGTTGCTCAAAGCCCTCTACCAGGTGGCCGAACGGACCAGCCATGTCCGCTTGCGGCAGGTCATTCAACGCGTCGCTGCAGATATCGAAGTGGGCAACAGTCTCTCGGAAGCCCTGGCACAACATCCCTATGCGTTCTCGACGCTGACGGTGCAGGTACTCCAGGTCGCAGAGCGGGGAGGCGTGCTTGATGACTCACTACGGCTGGTCGCTGAAGAGCTGGAACGCCGGGTGGAAATCCGTGGCAAAGTGCAGCGTGCGCTCACGTATCCGATTGCCGTGCTCCTGGTTGGGGCTTTTGTCGTGCTCTTTGTGCTGGCCTATGTCATTCCGGAATTTACGGTGATTTTTCAGGAACAACAGGTCGATTTGCCATGGCTCACGCGCGCGGTCATTGGCGTGGCCAATTTTCTGGCTCGTTTCTGGTGGCTTTGCGTCCTTGCGGTTATTGCGCTTGCGATGGTCTTTGCTTCCTATGTACAGACGCCGACTGGACGCCTGTTCTGGGACCGCGTAAAGCTGCGCCTGCCTCTCGTGGGTGACCTGCTTGGCAAAGCCAGTATCTTGCGCTTTGCTCAGACCCTGGGTACTTTGTTGCGTGGGGGGGTGCCGATTCTTGTCTCCCTCAAACTCGTGCAGGAACACGCGGAAAACAGTGTGCTCGCGGGACAGCTCGCGCAAGTGTACGCTGCGGTCGATCAAGGGAGTCGCCTCGAAGTGCCGCTGCGCCAGTGTACCTTTTTCCCTCCAGCGGCGATTGATGTCATTGCCGTGGGCGAAGAGGCAGGGCAGCTGGACACGGTCTTATTCCGGCTCGCCCAGATGTACAAGGAAGAAGTGGATCACAGTATCAGCATCTTTTCGAGCATCCTGGAGCCGCTCCTGTTGTTCGTCATGGGGCTCTTTGTGGCCTTTATCGTGTGGGCTGTGTACTTGCCCTATTTTATGCTGCCTGGTCTGCTGTAAGGGGGAAGGAAAGCGTGCCTGTGGCTCAGATTGAGGCATTGCTTGCGCGTGCCCTGGCCTGTGGGGCGTCGGATTTACATCTGCGCGCTGGCATGCCTCCTCTGATCCGTGTGCATGGCCATCTCAGCGCGCTGCCAGACACTGGGAGCTCTGATGAGTATGAAGCGCCCTTACTGGCGCTGTTGTCTGAAGGGCAGCGCCAGCTCTTCGCTACCCACCACGATCTTGATTTCTCCTATGAAATCCCTGCTGTAGGGCGTTTTCGAGTCAATCTCTTGCGGCAATATAAAGGACTCGGAGCGGTGTTTCGGCTCCTACCCGATCAGATTGCCACCTTGGAAGGGCTGGGGCTTCCTCAGGTAGTCTATACCCTGGTGCGCTTGGAACAGGGGTTGGTACTGGTGACGGGTCCAACCGGGAGTGGAAAATCTACCACCCTGGCAGCGATGATCGACCATATTAATCAGGAGAGTGACAAGCATATTGTCACGATCGAAGATCCGCTCGAATTCATTCATCCCAATAAAAAGAGCCTCGTAACGCAGCGTGAGGTGGGTTCGCATACGGTTTCCTTTGCGTCAGCACTTCGTGCCGCCTTACGTGAGGACCCGGATATCATTTTGCTTGGGGAGCTGCGTGACCTGGAGACCATTTCGCTGGCCATTACAGCGGCCGAGACCGGCCATCTCGTGTTGGGAACGTTGCATACCCGCACAGCCGCTTCGACCGTGGATCGTCTGATCGATGTGTTTCCCCCAGACCAGCAGGGACAGATCCGTAGTACGCTGGCTGAAACGCTCAAAGGGGTGATTGCCCAGCAATTGTTACTCCGAGCGGACAGCCAGGGGCGCGTGATAGCCGTAGAGATCCTGGTGGGCACCAATGCCCTGGCGAATATGATCCGTGAAGGGAAGACGTATCAGATCCCCTCGTTGATCCAGACCGGGCGACGTGAGGGTATGCAGACCATGGACCAGGCGATCCTTGAGCTCCTACGCCAGAAGCAGATCACCCCTCAGGAAGCGTATCGTAAGGCTATTGACAAAGAAACGTACCGCCAGTACCTGGAAAGGCTCTGACGTGGCGATGATGGAGTGGACCAACAGCGACCGCTATCGGCATCACCAGATTCGCGCTGGGGCAACCCTATGCCAGGAGGGCGATTTTGGGGATACCATGTATCTTGTGGTCACTGGTCAGGTGGAGATCGCCAAGCGGGTGATCCAGGGGGCTGACAAAGTGATCGCGATCCTCGGCGCGGGGCAATATGCGGGTGAGCTGAGCTTGCTCACCGGCGCGAAGCGTTCAGCCACGATACGCGCGCTGGAAGACACCGAGGTGATTGAAATTGATCAAGACGCCTTTATCCAGCTTTTACATGACCAGCCACAGGTGGGCCTGGACCTCATGCGTCAGCTGGCCCATCGTTTGCACGAAACCACAGAAGAATTGATCTTGACGTCTTTAGAAGTAGCCCTGGCCCAGCGCGAGCCACCGCGTCAGCAGGCGAATAATCAGCGTATGCGTTTTCTGGCCACGGGCTCGTTTGCGATGGAGAAAGCTGCCGAAGTCATCCGTCTGGCGGCAGTGCAAACCCCGCTTACCAAACATCCCGCGCTCGTAACAAGTTTACTACGTCCAGGACGCACCGCGGGAGCCCTCGTGTACGTCCTGGAGACCGATACGCCAGCGGATTTGCTCGAGATCCTCAACCCTTTTCTGGGGCTGGTGGAATGGGATATCTCTCCAGCATTGGAAATTGATCCGACGCTGACAACCACCATCCTGCGGACTGAGGCAAACCCCGCCTTACGCTAAGGTTTCCCATCCCTGGCGACAGGCGACGGGAGATCGCGTTGGATATTTTGCAAATACCGATAAAAATCTCCTTTGGTCGATAAGAGTATGCTGGCATTCTTTTGGAATGTCTGCTTGTAGGATTCGAGCGTCTGGTAGAAAGCGTAAAACTCTGGATCCTGGCTGTAGGCCTCGGCATAAATACCCGCCGCTTCGGCATCGGCTTTGCCGATGACTTCCTGGGCTTTGCGGTACGCTTCCGAGCGTAGACGGTCGAGCTCCCGCTCCTTTTCACCACGAATCTTGGCGCTTGCCCCATCCCCCGCCGAGCGAAAACGTGCCGCAATGCGGCGCCGCTCAGAAATCATGCGCTCATACACGCGTTGCTCAACTTCGCGCACGTAATTGACGGCTTTGATGCGGACATCGATGAGCTCAATGCCCAGGTTTGGGAGATTGGCCTTGGCGCGTTTGACCATCAGCTCCGTCAGCCTATCCCGGCCGAGACGCTCTTCGGGAGCGACATCCTGGGCCGTGGGCGGGGTGACGGTATCCGGCTTGTTCCCAGGAGCAGCGCGCTGCTCGTCACTGCCCTCATCGGGTTCATCCAGGGGCAGTTCGCGCGCAAATGTCCGGACCGTTTGAATCAGCAAATGACTGCTGACGACATCACGGGCCGCCGAGTTGATTAAATCATCGAGACGACTCTGTGCGGAGCGCTCGTCCCCTACGGATTGGAGAAAACGCAAGGGATCTGCAATACGCCAGCGCGCTGTCGTGTCCAGGACAATAAAGCGCTTGTCGAGAGTGGGAATCTGTCCTGGCAGGCCATCCCATTCGATCACGCGCTTGTCAAAACGTCGCACCGTCTGAATAAAAGGGACTTTCATCTTGAGCCCAGGCGTGGTGACTGGAGCCCGCGTCGGCTCCCCAAACTGTGTGACAATCACCTGCTCGGTCTCGTCAACTTGATAAAACGTCCCACCGGCAATCAAGACAACCAGAATGGCGAGGAGAAGCAGCGGCGCTACAATGCGATTCATGTTACTTCTCCTTTCCGGCTGGAGCTGTGGGGGCATTATCACTACGCTGGAGATCAAGGAACGGTAGCAGTGGAGTTTGCTGGTCTGCATCAAGGATATACATCTGTTTCACCGCGGGCAGGACTTCGCGCATCGTTTCGAGATAGAGACGACGACGCGTCACCTCGGGTGCTTTACGGTATTCGGCCAGCAATGAGGTGAAGCGTGCCACATCACCCTTGGCAGTGTTGATGCGGTTAATCGCATAGCCCTCAGCCTTCGCCAGAGTGCGCTCTGCTTCACCACGCTCACGCGGGACTTCTTGATTAAACGCCTGGACTGCTTCGTTGGTTTTGCGCGCTTGCTCTTGTTGTGCTTCATTCACCTCGTTGAAGGCCCGTTTCACCTCGTCTGAAGGAGGAGTGACACTTTGCATTTGCACCGTTTCCACCCGGAGGCCCGTTTCATACAGGCTGAGCAACTCTTGCATTTTCACCTGGACCTGATTGGCAATCTCTGCCCGGCGTTCGGTAAGCACCTCCGTGACCGTATGGTCCCCTATGACCGAACGCATGACAATCTGCGCCACATCGCTCAAGCCTAGAGCCGTATTCCGGTTGCCAAAGAGGTATTTGACCGGGTCAATAATCCGATATTGCACAATCCAGGCCACTTCCGCAACATTGAGGTCGCCGGTGAGCATGAGTGATTCCTCGGCAAAGGAGCGCTGGCTAAAGCGTGTGCGGACTCCCGGCTCTTCGGTGCGAAAGCCAAACTCGGCCTTAAAGATGCGCTGGACTTTCACTTTACGCACCGTTTCAATCCCAAAAGGCATTTTCGTCCGCAGCCCTGGTTCTTCCTGCCGCATGAACTTTCCAAAGCGCTGTACGACAGCGACTTCATCCGCTTCGACCGTGTAAAACATGGTTAAGAGCATGCCCGCGCCTAACAGTACGAGCATGCCAATCAGGACAAGTGCCCTCGGCGGTCCAGGTAACGGCCCCTCCGGGAGGTCCCGTCCCAAACCGTTGTGATCCCCTCGCATAGTCTCCCCTTTTCCCAGAGTTGACGGCACGCCGTGGACCGCAGTACGATGCCATGGACGGTGACCGTCGGTATAGAGCCCGCATACTCCCCCGCTTCGCGTATCCGTAGGAGTCCGCATGCGTCCTGAAGAAACGACTGTGCAATGCCTCCTTGATCTCATAGCAATCAAGGAACTGTTACGTGACGTGTTGTTCCGAGAAGCTGGCCAACCCTATTTCAAACGCCTGGCAGTGCCGCGCCGTTACCGCTGGCTCGGGGCCTGGAGGACGCTGTCAACGTATGCTGCCGAGCAACAGCTCTTGCCCGTAGGTGGACGCGATCTGCATCACCGTATCCAGCAATTTTTTGCGACTCATACCCGCTTGCGCATTGAGTTCCAGCTTGGTGGTATGCCGTCCACCGCCATTCGCGTGCTCCGTCAGCATAGCTCCCCCAGCGCTGCCGCCCTGGCCCGGATTCATTGTCTGGAATGTACTGCCCAGACCCAAGACACGTATCAGGTTATCCTCGTGGGTGGTCCAGAGCCGCCACCCAACACGATACCTACGCCTGCCATACAGCCTCAATAGGTCTTGCCTATCGTACGACGCCTACTGCTCCAGAGCCTGGGCCAGGGCATCGGTGAGTAACGGCACACAGGTGGCCCAATCCGCGACAATGCCGATATCTGCCTCAGCAAAAATAGGTGCCTTGGGGTCGGAATTAACGGCGACGATAGTCCCGGACGCTTGAATCCCGCAGGTGTGGTTAAAGCGTCCGCTAATGCCTAGCGCGATATAGAGATGTGGGGCGATACTGCGCCCAGTAATCCCAATCTGGCGTGAATGGGGTAACCAGTTTTGGTCCGTCACTTTACGGGTCGTGGCTAGCTCGGCCTGGAGCAGGTGCAGTAATGGATCAAGATCTTGATAGCGTTCTGGCGGAATACCAGCCCCCACACCGACGACGCGCGTAGCCATTGCCAGCACGTCCAGTTGATCGTTTTGCTGGCGCGACAGGATGTGCAAGCGCTGCCGCGGGGTGACCGTAGACCATTCCACTGAGGGAGGCCCTGCTACCCGTGGGGTGAGACGGGGGAGCACTCCCGGCCGCACCGTCACCATCTGGATGGGCGATGTGGCGCGGATTGCCGCTACGAGCCGCCCACCAAAGGCTGGTTTCCAGCCTATGAGCCGGTCTGCGTCGATTTCGAGACGGATTGCATCGCCTGTCAGGCCAGCACCGAGGCGGGCAGCCACGCGCGAAGCCACTTCACGCCCCCAGGAGGTGCTGGGAGCGAGGATACCCCAGGGTTGCTGCCCCTGGCACCACTGCGCCACGCCACGCGCGATGTCCTCTTCCAGCATCGCTTGCTGTAAGATCACGACGTGATCGGCGCCCCAGGCCGACAACGCCTCCGGTGTGAGACGCTCTGCAGTATCCACCTGCAGAGCCACCACTCGTGCCGCTATAGACCTTGCCAGGCGTGCTGCAGCGCCCAGAAGTTCATGCGCACTACTCGTCCGTGCTGGCTCCAGAAGCACCGCGATGGTCATCGCTGCTTGCGGTGCGCCAGGAGGTACGCTGTCTCCTGGCCCCTGGCTGGCGTGGTGCAACGCCCCTCGCGTCTGTAGCAGGGAGAAGACAGCCTGCGCAACCTGCACTGGCAATGGTCCCTGCAGCACCTGGTGGGCACGGTGCACTTCCAGGAGTTTGGTCTCGCCAACACGGGTGGGGCTCCCTGCCTGGCCCCAGGGTCCAGGCCCTAGATCGGCAGCGCTGAGGCGGCTCAACTTCTCTGCTGGTACGGCTGCGCGTTCTTCCGGTTCGGCGCGTAGCGGTGCACACAAGCGTTCGGCAGCGGCCAGTACTGCAGGGAGGCTGACCTCCACTTCGCCCCAGGCGTCGTCATACTCACAGCCTAAACGCAGCGTATCGTCTACGATCTCTAGCGTACGGACGGCAGAAACAAACGGATAATCCAGCAGCTCTGCCAGCTCTGGCCCCACCTGTCCGGTGTCAGCATCAACGGAATTTTTCCCGACCAAAATCAGATCAAACGGCCCTTCTTTGGTCAGGGCGGCCGCCAGGGCACGAGCCGTCGCCAGGGTGTCAGAGCCTGCAAAGGCCGGGTCAGAAATTAGAATGCCCCGGTCAGCTCCTCCGGCAACCCCCCAGCGAAGCACATCTTCCGCTGCAGGGGGACCGAGGGAGAGCACCGTACAGCTGCCCCCAGTCTGCCGGGCTAATTCTATGCCCTGCGCTGCAGCACGCAGACAGTAGGGGTTCATGGACAACTCGACCCCTTCACGCTTCAGGCGGCCATCAGCGCCGAGTTGCATCTCTTCAAATCGTGGAATTTGCTTTACGAGAGCAGCAATCCGAAGTGGCTTCATGCACACGTGCCCTTTCTGCGCCCTCCAGAGCCTCTGCCAGGACGTGGCGCGCAGGTGAGGTATCCCTTTGCTGCGGCTATAGTACACGGCCATCAGAGAAAAGTCATCCTGCTGCTGTCGGAAGCCTACGGAGTTGCATTGACAGCCTTGGTGTCCAGACCAGATAATAGCGCATCGATCTGCGCCTGGTATAAGCCTCGATACATGGAGATATCGCGATGGATGTCCAAACATTTGTGGAGCACTTAGGATCTGCGAACCAGGAGGTGTTGGAGCGCCTGGCGCCATCCGAAACCCTGGTCGCCGAGAGCGGTGGAGATTTGCGTTTAGAGAATTTGCTCAAGATTGCCTTGAAAAATGAGCTCGAAGCCACCGAACTCGCCGCGCGCTGGCTGGTATCCACCGAAGATGTGGACATCAAAATCGCGCTGGCGCGCCAGGCCGGGGATGAAGCGAAACACTATCGTTTGATTGCCGACCATCTGCGGGCATTAGGGGTGGACCTGACAACTTTTGACCCTCTCGCACAGGGTTACGGCCCGCTCTTCCACTATTTGGATGCCTTAACGGACCCCGTGGAACGCATCGCCGCCGGGCAATTCACGCGTGAGGCCATTGCGGTGGTGAAAAACCAGCAGTTTATCGACTGGTGTGAGGCGGGTGGACACACGCAAACCGCGGCGCTCTACCGTGACATCATCCAGCCAGATGAAGCCTATCATCATCAGCTTGGCCGTGATATCTTGCTGCGCCTGGCCACCACGCCCGAGGCCCAGGATCGTGCCACGCAGGCTGCCACCCGCACCCTGGAACTTGCTGAAGAATTACAGCATCTTGCCCTGACCAAGCTGGGGGTCCATCACGCCCCTGGGTGTTAGCAATTCCGCTGTTGCGAGGTGACGAGAGTTGACGTCACCCCGCCTGCCAGGGCTTGCTGCAGGGCATCGCTCTCGCCATCCACTGCTGTGTGAGTCTCAAGAGAAAATGGCTACTGCGGCGAGGTAGCGACGCCACAGACGCTCTACACCACCCCCTGCGTGTGTAGTTGCGCGAGTTGGGCTGCATCATATCCCAGCCAGGTCGAGAGAATGTCGTCTGTGTGCTGGCCGAGGAGCGGTGCTGGCGTGTACTCGCGCGGTGACGCTTCCATCTGAATCGGCGAGCCTGGCATCGTAAATGCCCCCCGTTCAGGATGCTGTACCGTGACAATCATCTCCCGAGCGCGTAAGTGTGGATCGTTGAGCACTTCAAGACTGTCGAACGTGGCTCCGGCAGGTACCCCGGCTTTGCCGAGAGTTTCCATGGCCTCATGTTTGGTATGGGCCATGGTCCACGCTTGTAGACAGGCGGTTAACTCGGCGACATGTTGATTCCTGCCAGCCTGCGTCGTAAAGCGTGCGTCACTCAAGAGATCAGGACGCGCAATGGCCGTACACAAGGCCGTCCACATGTGCTGATGCGCTGTATGGATATAGACGTAATCGTTAGGCCCACCAGGCTTGCAGGGGTAGAGACCCGAGGGCACGGCCGTCGGGGAGGTATTACTGCGGCGTGGCGCGGGCGTTCCAGTGATATAATGCGACATTGTGGCGGTGCGATTAAAATTCACCACCGCGTCCTGCATAGCCACTTCGATACGCTGTCCCTGGCCAGTCTGCTGGCGCTGGATGTAGGCGGCAAGAATGCCGAGCGCAGCGTGTAGTCCCGTACCTGTATCGCCAATGGTGGGTCCGGGCAGTGCCGGAGGCATATCTGGGAAACCTGTGACACTATACGTGCCGCCAGCAGCCTGGGCAATCATGTCGAAACTTTTATAGTCGCTATAGGGACCGTAAGTGCCAAAACCTTTAATCGTGGCGAAGATCAGCCCAGGATTCGCCTGCCGTAGCACCTCGTAACCCAGACCGAGCCGTTCGATAGTGCCAGGTGCGAGATTCTCAACCACGACATCCGCTTTGGTGACGAGCTCTAAAAAAATGGCCCGGCCCTGCGCCTGCTTTAGATCGAGCGTGAGACTCCGTTTATTGGCGTTATAGAGGAGGAAATAATACGAGTCGAGGCCAGGGCGTTCGGTACGGATCGATCGCCCTGGCTCTCCCTTCCCCGGCGGCTCGATCTTGATCACGTCGGCTCCCATAAAGGCCAGCATCATGGCAGTAGACGGCCCGGCCTCAAACTGGGTAAGATCGAGCACTTTGATATGACTCAGTGCCTGTGGCATGGACTTCCCTCCTCCGGCCTCCCCTATGGGAGGGCGGTTGCAAAGATGGCATCCCTACGCCTATGTCTTGAGAAAGGCCGCGGTCACGGCGTTGAACTCCGCAGCATTATCGGCATTGACCGTATGGGCTGCCCTGGCGACCTCGACCAAGCGCCCGTCAGGCAGTGCCTGGATCATTTTCTCTGCTACTTCTGGCGTGAGCAGCGGACTGTGCTGACCGCGGATGAGCAGCGTTGGGCACTGGATACGCTTGAGCGAGGCATACAGGTCCTGGCGCAGGCTCTGGTGTAAGCGCCGCCATTCGAGGAGAGCGATATCCCAGCGCCAGCGCCACTGCCCATCAGCGCCCCGCGTCAGGTTATGATAGTTGGCATGTCGTAATTCGGCTTCTGGGGTCAGCGGATATTGCTGCATGCCATTGGCGACCACCCCTTCAAAGGTCGCGAAGGTTTCAGGAATGAGTGGGGCAGCAGTGGCTGGGGGTTGCGCCAGTCTGGCGAGCAGAGCCGGAGGGAATTCTGCAGCAGTATCGACAATCACGACTTTGTTGACCAGCGTTGGATGCTCCGCCGCGACCAGCGCGGCATGGCGTCCCCCCATGGAATGGCCAATCACGACAGCCGGCGCGAGGTGCAACGCCGTGATAAAAGCTGCAATATCGGCCACAGACGCCTCGGGAGTGTAGTTGCCGTCCGGAGCCCAGGAGGTATCGCCATGGCCACGCTGATCAAGTGCCAGCACGTGATAGCTGTCTGCCATAGCGTGGCTGAACGTATCCCAGGTGTGGGCATTGCTCTGGAAACCATGCAACAGCACTAATGCCGGATGGGTAGGAGAGCCCCACTCAACATAGTGCAATTGGAGGCCATTGATCGATACAAACTTATCTTGCCCGAAAGCCGAAGTGCCCATGGCCTATTCCTTACGATAGCTGTGGTGTGAACAAGTGACACGGAGGGGAGAGGGAAGGAATGACGTACACCGCAAGCACTGCGAGTTAACCACCACTGATGGGAGGAATGAAATGCACTTCACTCTCCTCACCGACAGACTCTGCCAGCCCATCAAGCGCCAGTTCGCCGTCAATGGCCACGGCGATATCCGGACGCAAATCACCATCCTGGAGGAGGCGTTCCTTCATACCAGGAAAGCGTTCCTCCAGGTGGTTGATGACCGTACGTATCGTCCTTCCCGCCACACGCACCTGTGACACACCACCCGTCAGAGGCTGTAACATCGCAGAGAGAAAGACAATTGCCATACCATGACGTCCTTATTCGTTCAGCTTGCTCAAAATATACCCCGGCGACATGGGCGCCTGCGTCATGCGTTTACCAGTCGCCCGGTAAATGGCATTTGCCACGGCTGCCACCGGTGGCACAATCGGCACTTCACCCACCCCACGCACTCCATAGGGATGGCCAGGATTGGGCACTTCTACGAGCACGGTATCAATCATCGGTAAGTCCAGCGTTGTGGGCATACGATAATCGAGGAAACTCGTGTTGGCCATATTGCCAGTGGTATTGTAGACATACTCTTCGTTCAGCGCCCAGCCGATCCCCTGCACCGCGCCACCCTGGATCTGCCCTTCAGCATAACTCGGGTGAATGGCACGCCCCACGTCCTGGATGGCCGTGTAACGCAGGATCGCGACTTTGCCGGTCTCGGGGTCAACTTCCACATCGACGATGTGGGTGGCAAACGCCCCGCCAATACCGCGCGGCTGTGACGTCGCCCGTCCGGTAATGGGACCACCCATACGGGCCATCTGCGCCGAGACGTCCTTAAACGTCATGGTCTTGCTGGGATCCTTGGCACACTTAAACACACCACTCGCATAGAGTACATCGTCAGGCGTAATCTGCACCGAGGCCCGTTCCGCCTGCCCCTCGAACTCTTTCTCGACCTCACTATCCCAGCGACGTGCCAGGCGTTCTTTCATTTGCCGCAAAACATCCAGGGACGCCTCGTGCGCGGCATACCCGGTGGCAAATGTCGTCCGGCTACCACCCGTCACATCCGTGAAGCCAATACCATCCGTCCCGGCCACGGTCGGACGCACGTCTTCATAGGGGATACCGAGGGTTTCTGCCGCTTGCATTGCAATCGAAGCCCGTGTGCCACCGATGTCCGTCGAGCCTTCGACGAGCGACACGGTACCATCGGCATTGACATTGATCACCACCGTGGACTGAAAACCCACGTTGAACCAGAAGCCCGAGGCGACCCCACGACCCCGGTTCGGACCGTGCAGCGGACTGGCATAGTGCTCATGTTCCAGCGCGGCATGCACCGTTTCCATATACCCAATACGTGGGAAGGTCGGGCCATCCACCCGTCGGTCCCCTTCCTTGGCCCCGTTGAGACGGCGCATGTCCAGCGGATCCAGGCCGAGCTTTTCGGCCAGTTCATCGATCACCGTCTCCGACGCAAACGCGGCATTGGTTGCACCTGGAGCCCGATACGCTGCGGTTTTCGGTTTATTCACTACTACATCATAGCCGTCCACCTGCATATTCGGGATGGCGTACGGGGAGAAAATACACATGCACCCCGCTCCCACGGGCGAACCCGGGAAGGCTCCCGCTTCATACATCAACGAAGCTTCTGCCGCAACGATCTGTCCGTCCTTCTTCACTCCCATCTTCACTTTGATATGGGAGGCCGGCGTTGGACCAGTCGCCTCAAATTCTTCGATGCGACTCATGATCAGTTTCACGGGGCGGCCCGACTTGCGTGACAGGACCGCGGCCACAGGTTCGAGATACACCGCGATCTTCCCACCGAACCCCCCACCGATTTCACAGGGTGTGACGGACACTTTCGACACGGACAGCCCTAAAATTTCAGCAGTTTGTCGCTGCACGACAAACGCCCCCTGGGTGCTCGTCCAGAGATACAGGTGCCCATCTTCATTCCACAGGGCCGTGGCGTTGTGCGGTTCAATGTAGCCTTGATGCACGGTTGCCGTGTCAAAGTCACGCTCGATGACGATGTCTGCATCGCGAAAACCCTGCGCTGGATCGCCGAGCGTAAACCGCATATGGTTGGCAATGTTGCTGCGTTTATCCGTCTTCTGCCCAAGTTCTGTGGTGGTCAGGTGCTCGTGCAGCAGTGGTGCTTCTTCCTTCATGGCATCCAGCACATTGAGGACGGCTGGCAGCACCTCATACTCGACTTCAATCAGCCCCAGAGCCTCTTCGGCAATGTGGGAACTCGTCGCTGCTACCGCGGCCAGAGCGTGCCCTTTGTACAGGACTTTGTCCACCGCGATGACATTATTGCTCAGGAGTTTGACGTTCACTGCCATCTCGCCGAGATTGGCAATGCGGTCTTCGGCAACCGGGAAGTCTTGCGCCGTCACCACCGCTTTGACGCCTGGCAGTGCCTCAGCCTTCGCGGTGTTAATCGACTTGATGCGGGCATGCGCATGTGGGCTCCGCAACACTTTCCCGTGTAACATGCCGGTCAGACGCATGTCACCACCGTATATCGCCCGACCGGTAACCTTATCGGCCCCATCAGGCCGAATCGGGCGCGTGCCGATCACTTTATATTCTGCCGTTGCTTCCGCCATATTATGCCTTCTCCATTACCGCGGCGGCATCCAGCACAGCGCGGATAATCTTATCGTAGCCTGTACAACGG
>Ga0194121_10007799_pt1 | contig 13829 bp, 9 predicted proteins | sample TA2MahCa50mmetaG_FD_148609 | JGI IMG/M metagenome (GOLD analysis project Ga0194121, IMG submission 148609) | Freshwater microbial communities from Lake Tanganyika, Tanzania - TA2015020 Mahale Deep Cast 50m | ecosystem: Environmental > Aquatic > Freshwater > Lake | place: Tanzania: Lake... | reverse complement strand
TGTAGTACCCAACGTGGGTAATACACCCTTGCCGCTCTAACCCTCGGAAAATCTTTGGCTTAGAGGTCTGCTTGGCCGCTTCGCAGTAAACTCCCGCTAGAGACCCTTCAACCGGATATTCCGGTACTGCGCCCGCATCGGCGGCCCCACGTGCACTTGCACGCCGATCCGGCCCTCCATCTTCCGCCCGCTCGGATCATCGTCGATCACCATCGACATCAGTTGCCCGTTGATCATGTGGATCAGCGTGTTGCCGCGAATGATCAGGTGTACCGCGTTCCAGTCCGTGGTGATGGCGTCTTTGGGATCCGGAAACGTCGAGAGCAGGATCGGCTTGCGCCCCGCGACGCGCCGCGTCACCTGCCCGCGCAGCGCGTGAAACAGCCGGCCCTTCTCTTCATAATTCTGCCCCGTGTAACGGTTCTGTCCATCGATGTCGCACTGATAGCCGCGCATCGCAAACCGATTGGACGGCGTCACCGGATCGGGAATCACAACGCTCCGATAGTTGATCCCGCTATTGCCCGCGTCGGTGATCTTGTAGTCCAGCTTCAACTCAAAATCCTTCGGCTGCCCGCCGTTCCAAATGATGAACGTGTTGCTCTTCACAACGGTCGCGGGCGTGATCTCACCGGTGATCGCGCCGTCTTCCACGCGCCAGTACTTCGGATCGCCCTCCCAACCCTGCAACGTCTTGCCGTCGAAGATCGGCACGAAGCCCTCGCCGTCGCCCTCCGCTCGTTCCGGCCGGTCGCTCTGTTTGGGCACATAACTCTGCCCCTGTGCCGCCGTCAAGGCAAGCGCGCTCAAGATCGTTCTTCGGGATTGCATGCGTCCATTATGTCGTGAAGAAAAAGGTCATAGCCAGCAAGTCGGAAGGGCGCATTGGTTGACGCCATCACCTTTCAATTTATTCGACAATGAAGCAAGACTGGATATTACGCCATGAGCATGACGCTCGAACTACCGAAAGATGTCGAAGAAACGCTCGCATCACAAGCACGCGCCCTGCACATGCCCGCCGAAGAGTATGTGGCGAAACTGGTCGAGAACGCCGTCGAAAAGCGGCGCGTCGCGGCGGCGGAGCGGCTCAGCCGGCATTTAGATGTGATGGCCGAGCGCGTCGTGCCAGGAACGACGACGGAAGAAATGGAAGCGGCGCTCGAAGAAGCTCTCGCGGCGGCGCGCCCGAAACGAACCTGGTAAACGTGCGGATCGTCCGCGACTCCAACATACTGGCGCGTGCGAACCCACTGGCCGAGGAGGGAGGGCTGGCAAGAGAACTGGTCCGAATCGCAATGTGGAGGCCGAACACGCTACTCGTCTCCGCACCAATTCTGGCTGAGGTCCTCCGTGTGTTGCAATATCCGCATCTTCAGGAAAGATGGCCCCTGAGCGGCGAAGAAATTCAATCGTTTGTTTCCGATCTTGCCGACTCCGCCGTGATGGTCGTGTTGCCTTCGCAGACTCCATCGATCGTGAGCGATCCTGACGATGACCCGATTCTACAGACGGCAATCACCGGTCGCGCCAACGTACTGTGCACTCGCGACCGAGCCTTCCGCGCCAGCGCCGTCGAAGTAGTCTGCGCCAGGCACGGAATTCGAGTCTTGGACGACGTGGCGCTCATTCGCCAATTGCGTGACGCTCCGTCGAGCTAGCCGCAGCCAAAATCTCCCCCCCCGGGGTATATAATGAAGCATGCCCGCTTCCACCGTCGGAAGCGTTCGCTTTGGAACACACATGATCAAGAAAACCCTCACCCTCGCAGCCCTTGCCGTCTGCATCGGTTTACCCACGACCTTCGCGCAGGAAGTTCGCGCCAGCATCTCCGGCGTCGTCTCCGACCCCTCCGGCGCCCCGATCCCCGGCGCCAAAATTACGGTCACGCACAAGGCCAAGAACACGACAGTCGTCTCGGAATCGAATGAGGTCGGCCTCTATAGCACGCCGCTTCTCGAACCCGCCGCCTACTCGGTCGCCGTCGAAAAGGACGGCTTTAAGCGCCTCGTCCGCGACAACGTCGTTCTCCAAACTCTCGACAAAGCTCGCCTTGATGTGCAACTCCAAATCGGCGCGCTCACTGAATCCGTCACTGTCGACGCCACCATCTCGCAACTCCAAACCGAAACCGCCAATCGCGATACGGCGCTCAACAGCCAACTCATCGCGAACCTGCCCACGCAAGGCCGCAATCCCTTCCAGATCGCCTGGGCCGCGCCCGGCGTTTTCAAGGTCGGCGGCTGGCGTTACCTTCGCTCGTTCGATATCGGCGGTTCCACCGGATTCTCTGTCAACGGCGGCCGCTCCGGCGAAAACGAAGTCCTGCTAGACGGCATGTCGAACGTCCGCGCATCGCGTACCGTCATCCACGTCCCCACGATGGAATCGGTCCAGGAATTCAAGGTGCTGACCAATACCTACGACGCGCAGTACGGCCGCACCGGCGGCGGTATCGTCACCATGGTCACAAAGTCCGGCACCAACCAACTGCACGGAAACCTGTTCGAGTACTTCCAGAACGACAAACTCAACGCCAATCAGTTCGAACTCAATCGCGCCGGCATCAAGAAAGCCCCCAACAACATTAACGCCTACGGCTTCTTCCTCTCGGGCCCCATCTTCGTCCCCAAAGTTTTCGACGGCCGCAACAAGCTTTTCTGGACGATCTCGCACGAGTCCATGCGCCAGCGCTCGGCCGATCCCGGCGTCGCTACCGTTCCAACCATGGAATGGCGCACAGGCAACTTTTCCACGTTGCGCAATGCCCAGAACAACCTCGTCACAGTCCACGATCCGCTGACCACTGTCACCGACGGTTCCCGCACGCCCTTCCCCGGAAACATCATCCCGGCCAACCGTATCAGCCCCATCGCCACCAACGCGCTCAAGTTCTATCCGGCGCCGACCTCGGAAGGCATCGGCCCCGCCAAGGTAGAGAACTACCCGTATCCCTCCCGTTGGGTCGCCGACATGTTCCAGTGGTCCGGCCGTCTCGACTATCAAGTCAACTCGAAGAACAACACCAACTTCCGCTACGGCCAGAACCCATTTAGCGAATACCGCGGCCTCGTGTTCGTTCAAAACGTGAATCAAGCCAATCCCGCCGAGCCCACCGGCAACGCTCCGCTCATTCGCAACGGCCGAACCATCGGCTTCAATTGGACATCGACGTTGAACCCCACCACGACATTCGACCTCCGTCTCGGTCTGAATCGCTGGGAAGATTCTGGCGGGAGTTCTTACGGCACGGGCTTCGATCCCCGCGCCCTCGGGTTCGACAACGCCCTCGTCGGCCAGTTCACGCGTTTAGCCTTCCCGCGGTTCAACTTCGTCGGCAACGCCTACCAGTCCATGGGCACCGGCTCTATCCAAAGATCCGGCAATTTCGATACCTATACCCTCCAGCCCAACGTCAACAAGGTCATCGGCCGCCATTTCATTAAGTTCGGCGCCGAAATCCGCCGCTACAACAACAACACCCAAAACCCCGGGTCCGCGGCGGGCGAGTACAGCTTCGGCCGCAACTGGACGCAGCGCATCTCCAATCTCAACGAAGCGACTTCGGGCAACGAACTCGCCACGCTACTGCTCGGCTATCCCACCACAGGCGCAGTTGATCGCAACATCGACCCGGCGTTCTTCCACTACTTCTACGCCGGCTTTTTCCAGGACGATTTTAAGATCTCCAGCCGCCTCACCGTAAATCTCGGCCTTCGCTGGGACTACGAAGCTCCCGCCCGCGAGCGCTTCGACCGCATGGTCCAGGGCCTCGATTTCAACGCGACGAGTCCAATCGCGCAGGCTTCCGGCCTCAACCTCAAAGGCGCGGTTCTTTTTGCCGGCCAGAACGGCGCGCCGCGCGGATCGTTCATCCCGGATAAGAACAACTGGGCTCCTCGCGTCGGCTTCGCGTATCGCTTAACCAATAAGTGGATTGTCCGCGGCGGCTACGGTCTGTTCTATATGGGCCAGGATGCCGCCGGTTCCAACCAGGGCTACTCACAGCGCACCAACGCCGTCACCACGGTCGATAACCTGCGCCCGGCCGTTACACTCGCCAACGCGTTCACCAATCAGGTCGGCGGCCAACTCCTACCCGCCGTCGGCAACTCCGAAGGCGGCCGTGCGTTCCTCGGTCAAGGCCTCGGCGTCAACTGGCAGAATCGCCCACTCGGTTATTCGCACCAGTATTCGTTCGACGTCCAGCGCGAACTGCCCGGCGGAGTTCTCGTCGAAGCGGCCTACGTTGGCAACATCCTTCGCAAACTGCCGATCAGCACCACCGCCAATTTCATCCCGGCCAACGAACTCGGCCGGCGCACCGCTGCTGGCGTCATCGACAACGCCTACTACAACGCGCAAGTCCCCAACCCGATGCGCGGACTGATCCCGAACAACGCGGCCCTGAACGGCGCCACCATTACGCGCCAGACGTTGCTGGTCACTTTCCCGCAGTACACGCCGCTTTCAATCGGCAACATCGCAATCGGCCGGCAGCGCTATGACTCCTTCCAAATCAAGGCCTCCAAGCGCTTCTCCGAAGGCCTCACCTTCCTGGCTTCCTTCACCGGCGCGAAGACTCTCGAACGCGTCGCCTTCCTGAACGTGCAGGATTTCAATCTCAGCGACCCCGCCTCGTCGGCGCTCGTCAAGCAATCCGCCCCCGGCATCGACATCCCGCGCAAGTTCAACTTCGCCGGTGTGTGGCATCTCCCGGTCGGCAAGGGCAAGAAGTTCGGTGGCAACATCAACTCCATCGCCGACTTCTTCGTCGGCGGTTGGGAACTCAACGCCAACATCACCTACATGGCTGGCGAAACCATCGCCTACCCCAACGCCACGCAGGTCTCCAACGGTTCGGCTAAGCTCGACAACGCCAACTTGAACAAGTGGTTCAACACCGATCTCTGGGTCAACTCCGCTACCGGCCGCTTTGTCACCGCGCAGGAGCCGTTCACGCTCCGCACCTTCCCGCTCCGCTTCTCCGACGTGCGCACGCCCGGCTATCAGAACTGGGACGCCTCCATCTCGAAGATGTTCCCCATCCACGAGCGCCTGAAGGCCCAGTTCCGTTTCGAAGCCGTCAACGCATTGAACCGTCCCTGGTTCACCGGCATCCAGTCGGTCGACGTGACCAACGCCAACTTCGGCCGCCTCAACCCGGTGCAAGGCAACCTCCCGCGTTTCCTCAAGCTCGGGCTGAACTTGCAGTTCTAAGAGTGCATCACAAATCCACCGTCGACGTTGATCGTCTGACCGGTGATTTGCGACGCCCGCTCCGACAGTAGAAACACCACCGTATCGGCGATGTCCTCGGGCGCCTGCCAGCGCCCGAGCGGCGTCGTCAGACGTATCTTCTCGCCAGCCCACTCTTCGTATGTCCGCTGCCGGTCGGCGGGTTGGCGCGAATTCCACGCACGCCAGACACTCTGATTCAGCGGCGTCTTCACCATGCCCGGACACACAGTGTTCACCCGCACGCCGTGCGGCGCCATGTCCTTGGCCAGACACTGTGCGAAGTTGATGTTGGCGGCTTTGCTGGCACTATATGGCGGATCCGTCTGCGAGCCGATCTGCCCCGCCACCGAGGCCAGAAACACCATCGAACCGCGCTTGCGTTCCGCCATACCCGGGCACACCGCATGCGCCACGTGCACCGCGCCCATGATGTTCACGTCGAGCACCCGCGGCCAATCGGACGGCTCCAAATTGGTGAACGGAAATCCAAACCTCGCGGAGCCAATCGCCGCCGCGTGCACCAGCAGATCCACCGGGCCGAGCGCCGCTTCGGTTTTGACAACAGCGTCCTTAACGCTGTCGAAGTCCGCGACGTCCACCTGGAATGGCGAATCCGGCGCGACGTCCCACACCGCCACACGGCATCCTTCGCCGATCAACGCCCGCGCGCACGCCGCGCCGATCCCGCTCGCTCCGCCAGTCACCACAGCCACGCGGCCGTTCAGTTCAAGGTCCATCGTTGTATGATCGCATCGACCGCAAACTTTGTTCGATAATAAGTCCGAACGAAATGAGCGTACACACAAAGCGAGTATTGGGATTCGGCGCGCTGTTTACATCCCTGCTCACCGCCCAAACGCGCCTCCATCACATCCACCTCAACTCCACCGACCCCGAACGCGCCGCCTCCTTCTACTCCGCCAAATTCGAAGCCGAGCGAAAACCCTACCAGGGCCAACCGGCGGTCTGGGCGAACGGTTCCTGGCTGTTATTCAACAAAACCGCCGAGCCGCCAAAGTCTGCGATAACCTCCGGCATCTGGCACATAGGCTGGGGCGGCGGCGACGACATGAAACGCACCTACCAGAATCAGCTCGCCATGAGCACGCGCTTTCAAACGCCGCTCACCGACTTGAGCGACCAGTGCGACGGCAAGGGAGGCAACGAAAAATTCCTGTTCGCCTATGTAGACGGCCCCGATCACGCGCTGATCGAACTGAACACCACGCCCGCCGGCAATCACCGCTTCGGCCATCTGCACCTGTTGAGCGCCGATCCGGTAAAAACGGCCGAGTGGTATGCAAAGCACTTCGACCTGCAAATACGCTCCATGAATCGTGAGCCGCGTTCCCGCTGCGGCCGGCCGACCGCGCCGTCGGCTTCACTGCTCATCGGCGATATCAGCTTCATCATCTATCCGCTCGGCAACTCCAAGGCCGCTTTCCCGGACGTATGGAAGGACCGCACCGAGATCGAATCGAGCGCGGGCCACGCCATCGATCACTTCGCGTTGACAGTCCCGAACCTGAAACAGGCCCTGTCGAGAATCGGCGCGAAGCCGTTGCGCGTCAGCGCCAAGTCGGCCCTGATCGAAGGCCCCGACAAGGTCCTTATCGAGCTGCTCGAGGAGTAGCGAGCAAGTTGTTCTTATCGATCGAGTACTCGATCCACGGAACAAACATCTCGTTCCAACTCTGCTGGCCCCAGATAACGTCTTCGTTCGGCGCCGGGTTGCGCGAGTTGTTGGCCGAATTGTCGTAGTGCGCGCGCACTGTGATCACGCTGCCGTCCGGAATTTTCGGCGGGTTGGCGAACTCGTAGTTAAGCTGCCACTCGTAGTTGTATTTGGGTACATTGAGCAGCACCTCGTCGCGGCCATCGGGGTACTTCACGCTGTACTGCATGTCTTTCCCGCGAAAGTGCATGTGTGGCGACATCGAGTAAACGGTAATGTCGTCCTTCACACGCATCACGCCGACGATCGCCCAGTTCGGATCGCCCGCCGGAATTTTCGGCAGATCCGCGCGCGCAGTCAACTTGCCGTCACGATAGACCTCGTTCGCCGCCATCGCCGTCACCACCTCGTGGTGAATCGGCTCTTTCGAAAGCCAGATGCCAAGTTTCGTCCGATCGGTCTCTTCTTTCCCCGTCGGCGTGTAATGCATGTTGAATTCGAAATACGTGCCGGGCCTGATGCGCTTGGCGACGCCGGGCCAGTGTGACTCGGCGCCTTTCCCGGGCGCTTGGCCGATCAGCTTCCAGATGATCCGCCCGTGCTTTTTGCCGGTAAGCAGCTCCTTCGGATCGACGGCCTCGGGGATATCGACAATATTGACGATCGAGTGATGCACGACCTTGCGGTTGCCCGGCCGAAGTTCGACCGCTTCGACAAACGTCTCTTTGTCGAACGGAACCTTGACGTAGTAGTTCTGCATATCGAGCACGCCTTTGGCTTGGACCCTTACTTCCAAAGGCATATCGACGACCAGATCGGGCGGCCGATTGAACGACCAGCCTTCGGTGAAATTCGGCGGCGCCGGCATGTCTTTGGCGTTGCCCTTCGGCGTGCCCGCATTGACCCACGCGCTGACCGTCGCAATCTGCGCGTCGGTCAATCTCCGGTCGTTGCGAAACTTGCTGTAGTGCGGATCGGCGAACCACGGCGGCATGCGGCGCTGCTGCACCGACTGCTTGATCGCCGCGCTCCACGGTCGAACTTGATCGTATGTCAACAGCGGCATCGGACCGATATCGCCCGGACGATGACAGTGCGCGCAACGCTCATGCAGAATCGGCGCGATGTCTTTCGTAAACGTCGGTTCGGCGGCGTTGGCAAGTGCGGCGGCGGCAACGAGGAGAAGTTTCATAGGACCTGCTCACGCCTACAATACCACTTTGCGGCACACGTGGTGGTGTTGATAACATGATCGCGCCCGTCCATTAACTCTTGATTGGAGAACTCATGCGCGAACGACTGTTCTTCCCCGTCTTATTACTGCTCGGTGCTCTTCCCGCCTTCTCTCAAATCGCCGCCACTCTAACCGGCAACGTATCGGATTCCTCGGGAGGATCAGTCGCCGGTGCGCAGGTAACGCTCACCAATACAGACACCGGCGCGCGGCGCGAAGCCGTCTCGAACGAGTCTGGACTCTACCAGTTCCCGCTCCTGCAGCCAGCACCTATCGTCTCACCGCGCAGAAGGAGGGGTTCAAGCAGATCGCGCGGGAGGCCATCCGTCTTGAGGTCAACCAAACGGCGCGCATCGACCTCACGCTTCAGGTCGGCAGCGTCAGCGAGACGGTCGAAGTCAGTTCCGCTCCGCCACTGCTTGAATCCACAACGTCCTCGGTCGGTCAGGTGATCGACGAAAAAGCGGTGGCGGATCTTCCGCTCAATGGCCGGAACTTCGCTCAACTCGACGTCCTCGGCCCCGGAGTTGTGGGAGTCGGGTTCTCAGCCTCCGGCACCATCGGCAGCGGCTCGCGCCCCGACGATATGAGGCCCGGCACGGAACTCTTCTCCAATGGCAACCGCGAGCAATCCAACAATTTCATGCTTGACGGCGTCGATAACAACTTCCGGCGCAATGGCCTCATCACGCTTCGGCCATCGGTCGAAGCCGTTCGCGAGTTCAAGATTCAAACCAACATGTTCGCAGCCGAACAGGGCCGCAATCCTGGCGCGACAATCAATGTCGTCACGAAATCGGGCACGAATGAATGGCACGGCAGCGCCTACGAGTTTTTGCGCAACGAAAAACTCGACGCCCGTGAGTTCTTCACACCGCCCACCATCAAGAAGCCGCCATACCGCCAGAATCAATTCGGCGCCAGCTTCGGCGGCCGGATCATTCGCGATAAGCTCTTCTTCTTCACCAACTACGAAGGCTACCGCCGCGTCCGCGGCATCAACACCTCGGTCAACACAGTTCCCACCGAGGCGATGCGCGCCGGCAACTTCACCGGTGTCCGCGATGTCTTCGATCCGTTCTCGGTCCGTCCCTAGGCCGGCGCGGCTAGCGGCAACGTGCGGGACGCCTTTCCGGGCCGCATGATTCCGGCCTCCCGCTTCGATTCGGTAACGCGCCGCCTCATTCAAGCCTATCCGCTTCCAACACTTCCCGGACTCGCCAACAACCACACGACAAATCCCGTCAACCGCCAGAACTGGGATCAAGGCGACGGCCGCGCGGATTGGGCCTACTCGGCCAACACCAATATCTTCGCGCGCTACTCGCGGCAGGACACGCTGACCATTCCGCCGTCCACGTTCGGACCGCGCAGCGTGCCAGGCCTCGACACACCCATCGGTCTCGGCAACGACGGTACTTTCGCCGGTAACTCGACGATGCAGGCGCACCACGCGGTACTCGCCGGAACGCACGTGTTTAGTCCGACGCTGATATTGGATGCCCGAATGGGTTTCGGGCGCTTCGACCTCTCCCACCTCAAGGACGGCGCCGCCCCGAACGCCAACCTCGGAGAACGCCTCGGCATCCGCAACTCCAATCAGGGCCCCGTATCCTGGGGCGTTCCTATTTTTGCCCCAAGCGGTTACACAGGAATCGGCGCATCCTCGCTTCCCACAATCCGGCTTGAAAACACGTTCAACCCGAATATCAGCTTCACCAAGATCCGCGGGGCGCACACGCTGAAGTTCGGCGCCAACATTGTCCGCCGCCAGATCATCGACTTTCAAACCAATCGTGGTGACGGCCGTTTCAACTTCGATCGCAACTTTACTTCCGATCCGAATAATGTCGGTACAACTGGCGATACGATGGCCAGCTTTCTCCTCGGCACCGCTTCGGCAATCGAACAGGATTTCCTCCTCGTTTGGGCAGGCATGCGAACCATGGAGATCGGCAGCTACTTTCAGGACGATTGGAAAGTGACGAGCCGTCTCACCCTCAACCTCGGACTCCGTTACGAGTACACGCCTCCCCCGGTCGAGGTGAGAGATCGCTGGGCCAACTTCAATGTCTCAACTGGAAAAATGGTGATCGCTGGCGTTAATGGAAATCGGCAAGCTGGCATTCAGCTCGACAGGAACAATTTCGCCCCGCGCATCGGATTTGCCTACCAAATCAGGAAGACCACTGTGATCCGCGGAGGCGGCGGAATCTTCTACTACACGCAGGGCAATGGGTCGGCGTTGTTCCGGCTCCATAGGCACATGCCCTTCGGGCCGATCAACGTCGAGGACATCAACCAGTTCGCCAACAACCCGCGCCGCGTGCAAGATGGCTTCCGCCCCATACCGGTCATCGACTCGAATCAGCTCACAACGAATCCGTCCGGCAACTTCAACTCCGTACCCGGCAATTACAAGACCGGTTATGCACAGCAGTTCAACTTGGGTATCGAAGAGGAGCTTCCGAAATTTGGGATGGTTGTGAAGGCGGCGTTTGTGGGCAACCTCGCGCGGCAGGTTGATTCTACCTACGACCTGAACCGTGCCGACCCTGGCCCCGGCACCCCGGCCAGCCGGCGTCCGTTTCGCAACATCGCACCCAATGTCATTGGTATCAACTATGCGGACACCACAGGCAATGCCAACTACCATTCGCTGCAGATGAGCGCCGAGAAGCGCTTCACCTCCGGCCTGGGATTCCTGAGCGCCTACACGTACTCGCATTCGATCGATAATGTGCCGCTGCAACAGGGCGGCGGCTCAGACGGGCCGATGCCGCAGGACATCCGCTACCGGTTCCTGGACCGCGGCACATCCGGATTCGACATCAAACACCGATTCACCCAGGCGCTCAATTACGCGCTGCCCATCGGCAAAGGCCGCCGAGTCAGCTTTGGCCGTGGCTGGGCCGATAACGCATTCGGAAACTGGCAGACAAATCTGATCCTGACGATTCAAGGTGGCCTGCCGTTCACTCCCACTCTGGCGACATCGGTGTCGAACTCCGGCGGCAGTAGGCCGGACCGCTTGGGTAGCGCTGAATTGCCAGACGGACAACGGTCCATCGCGCGCTGGTTTAATACAGGGCTCAACACAGCGGGTTCGCCCTGGGCCACACCGCGCCAGTTCACCTACGGCAACTCAGGCCGAAACATCCTGCGCGGCCCGGGACGCTGGAACGCGGATTGGTCGTTGTTTAAGGAGTTCGCTCTTGTTGAACGAATGCGCCTGCAATTCCGGGGTGAGTTCTTCAATCTCTTTAACCACCCGCAATTCGATCTCCCCAACGCCTCAATAGGCAATCCCAACGCGGGCCGAATCGCGGCCACCGTCGGCGTGCCCCGTGATATTCAATTCAGCTTGCGGTTGTACTTCTGAGCCATTCCGCGCGCCGGTGAAACGCAGGCGGTTTACAGCGCCCCGCCCCACCGCCATAGCCGCGAAGGCGAGCAGCACAATTCGCGATCGCTGCCGTTGAATCAAAATCCATCGCCGCTGGCCTATCAGTTCAAGTATGTCCTAGGATAGAGAAACCATGAAATCCACTCTCGCCCTTCGAGTTGTCTTCGGCGCGCTACTGCTTGGCGCGGTCTGGACCGCGTTCACGCAAACAGGCAACGGCCTGCAACCTCCACCGCCGCTCGCATTAGTGAAGGTCGCCGACGACCTGTTCAGCATCGAAGGCAGCGGCGGCAACGTCGCTGTGTACGTCACCGATGAAGGCGCGCTCGTCGTGGACGACAAGTTCGAACGCAATCACGAAGAGATCGTGGCCAACATCAAGAAGGTCACCGATAAACCGGTGAAGTATCTGATCAACACGCACCACCACGGCGATCACTCCGGCGGAAACGCCAAGATGCTGGGCATGGGTGTGGAAATTCTGCTCCACAAGAACGCGCGCGCGAACATGGTGCGCGGCAATATGCCGGGCATCACCCGCATCGCCTTCGCCGACGAAGCGCAGGTAACCCTGGGCGGCAAGGAAGTGATCGCGCGTCACGTCGGCCGCGGCCACACCAACGGCGACGCCGTTATCTTCTTCCCCGCGCGGCGCACGATCCACACAGGCGACCTCATGGCAAACGCGACGCCGATGATCGATTACCCGAACGGCGGCAGCGTAGCCGAATTCACTAAGACGCTCGACGCCATTCTGGCTTTCGACTTCGACACCGTAATCCCAGGCCATGGCGCGGTGCAAAAGAAGTCGGACCTGAAGCAGTACCGCGACAACGTCGCCAGGATGCACGCCGCCGCGACCGCGCAGGTAAAGGCCGGCAAGTCGAAAGACGAGATCATGAAGTTCATGACCGACAACTTCGGCTGGGGCCCGGGACAGCAGCGATTGTCGCTCGACGGTATGATGGCCGAACTCGCGCGCTAACATCCGCCCACCCACTCGCTCTCGTGCTCTTTTCTCGTCTCAGATTTTTACTAACCCTTTCATACTAATGTTTTGTTTCACACATCCGATATATCGAGTGTGTCAGCTCGTCTCCTCCTCACCATCCTCACCACCTGCCCCGCCACTCTTGCCGAACGCGACGCCTTCACCGTCTGTTACGACACCCCAAACCAGCGCGCCCTCTGGACCTCCCACACACCCGCCCCGTCAACCACGCCAGCCGAAAGAAAACACTGGCGCATAGACCGCGAACTGAACTCCCTACCAAGCGCAGCCTTCACCAACACCGGCTTCGACCGCGGTCACCTCACCCCAGTCGCCGATCTTCCCAATTCCAAAGACGTCTTCTTAACCAGCAACGCCATCGCACAGAACCGAGCGCTCAACCGCGGCCAATGGCGCCAACTCGAAAACCAAATCCGCAATCAGCACGCCGCCCACGTCATTACCGGCGCCGTCTACGCCAACTGCGGCAACGAAATGATCGAAGCGCCCTGCTACGTCTACAAGATCGCCTACCTCCCCGACTGTTAGCGCGCAGGTAAAAACGTAGAAATCTGCGCACGAGCCGCCAGGCGGCCTGCTCTCCGCTGTCGAGCACGGCGTCTCCTCCGCCATTCGCCTGGTAGGTTCGGAGACGTATCGAACCACTGGCCTTGACGCGCACAAACCACACAGACGCAGATGGCAGGTTTGGCTGGCGGTGCCGCCGGCTCAGTGCCCGATACCCGAGGTTGATCTGTCACGCCAGTGTCCGGTCCTTGACGGTACCGGCGCTGGCACTCGCGATGGGCGGTGCGGCCGCTTTCGGTTTGCTGGTATCGTCGATTGGCTGCCAGTCGCTGCAGTCGCCTCTCTGCTGAGCGGCAGGCGGCTCCGCAGTAACGCTGCCCGCGATCGCAGCTCACGCAAATGACGAATACCGCGCCGCAGGCGCGATGATTGCAGTGCCGCTGTCGCAGCAACTCGCTCGGATTCAATTAGGCCGCCATGCTGCGATTCTGCCATGCTCTTGCTCGATTCCCAAGCACAGCCGGCAAGAACACGAACCCGCCTCCGGCGCCGATGATGTTGTTCGCCTTCGGCTCATGCTCAAAAAACTACGCTTCTTGGTGCGCGCCTACACCCCGACGGCCAAATGCTCCTCCACTTCGCCGAAAACGCCACACCCCGCCCGTAACCAACGCCAAATCAACACCTTCCAGACATCGATCGAAAAAACGCCCCTCCCCGAAATCCCGTTCACAAGAATTCAAAATTTATATTT
>Ga0194121_10007798_pt1 | contig 13829 bp, 10 predicted proteins | sample TA2MahCa50mmetaG_FD_148609 | JGI IMG/M metagenome (GOLD analysis project Ga0194121, IMG submission 148609) | Freshwater microbial communities from Lake Tanganyika, Tanzania - TA2015020 Mahale Deep Cast 50m | ecosystem: Environmental > Aquatic > Freshwater > Lake | place: Tanzania: Lake... | reverse complement strand
CCGGAACTTCCAGGTGAATGTCCACACGGTCCAGGAGCGGCCCGGACACCCGCGCGCGGTATTTCCTGATTTGAGCCGGACTGCAGAGACATTCCCGCAACCGGTCTCCATAATACCCGCAGGGACATTCCAGCGTTGCCATTCTGCAAGCTAACGCTGAAAGGTCCAAAGCCACCTTCAGCCTCCTACCCTAAAGCCTTGAAAACTTTGGGCGATCACCTCCGAAAGGTCCGTCTCGATCGAGGGCTGACCCAGAAACAGGTAGCAGAAGAGCTTGCAGTGGTAGAGATTACCATAACTGGGTGGGAGAAGAGCAACACAAAGCCGTCGGTTCGGCAGATACCCAAAATCCTCCGGTTCCTGGGATATAACCCCCTAAGAGCGCCAGAAAGCCTCGCAGAGAGGCTCAAATACCATAGGACGACCCTTGGGCTGTCCCAAGAGAAAGTCGCTCACATTCTCGATTTGGATGAAAGTACGCTGGCAGGGGTGGAACGAGGAAGTCAGAAACCGAATCAAATGGTCCTTAGTAAGCTCATGTCATTTTTAAATGATTAGATCCTGGGACTTGTCAATCCCGCTTACCCGCTTAGTGCGGCTGAGAGGGTGCCAAGACTCCAAATTCTGTATCAAAATGAAGCTGCAAAATTTGATCACTTCGGTCGGGGGAGATGGCCCAACGGATTCCATCAGCAGCTCTCCCTAAACATGTCCCTTCCGACCCCATATAAGGATCAACCAAGATTAGCACGCGTTTACCGGTAAGGCTATCTGCTCGCATCTCAAAAATCTGACGATTTTATGGTTCACATGCTAACGCAACCCAGTCCATTCCAAGTGCCAGGACAATGCTTCTGCGCTAGGATGCAGTTTCGAGTCAGCAGGAAGTACTAGCGATTTTCCTGCTAAGTCGGAATAGGACGACTCAGCCAACATAGGAGACATAACTATCCTCATATTCGATGGATCAATAGCTATCAGCGCACAATCAAAAAGGATATGAAGGTCGGCTCGTAGCAATAAACCATTTGAGATGTGATTGGTGTCTGAACCTTTATATGGAACAATGTGAACAGCCTCCAAGGCTTTTTCAACGTTACAACCTGTCACAGCGCAGCGACCACCATAAATCTCCAGCAGTCTTTTCCTAAACTGCGGCTGCCCTCTCCGTTGAACCATCTGACGGATCGCTCTTTGACGTGCATCTCTTACACTCTTTGGGTCGAAAACGTTGTGTTTTTCTGCCTTTTCCTGTTCTCGCTGAAAAAGACCGTCTATTTCCGATACTCCTCTACTTGCCGCCACAACATTTTTGGTCGTGCCGTATCCTTCTAATGTGAAGAAACCATTATCCCAAGCTGTCACAAAAGCCAAACCGAGAATCTCATATTTAGGATCAGGCTTTTTAGAAATCTGGCGTAACACTCCAATAGGGACATGATCTTGCAGGCATTTTCGCAAACCCTCATTGGTATATTCATGCTTCCCACGAACTGATTCATCACTTTCCTCATGATACAAGTACATCCATGTTCCGTCTTTGCGTAACTCAGGCGTCCGATCTGGATATGGGCTATTTATAGCCTGCCGGACACTAAGCGCATATTGAGACCATTTAGGCTTATAAATCCCCTTAGCCTTGCAAACTAATAGCGTTTCGCCTTCAGGCCCTCGTATAGGTTTAGGCCAAGCCTGTACAGCGCCGGCGTTCTTCAAAAACCAAGCGAGCGCAGATTTCTGGCGCTGTGGAAGCGAGGACATCGCCCTTTCTAAGCCATCCACGTCATGCCTCTAAAGAGAACTCATTGCATCAACTGTGCTCTCACAGCATTCGCTATTTGGAGTGCAATGGCGTCAGCGGATCGACGTACATGACTTTCCCAAAATCGCATCACACGCCAACCTGCCTTTCGCAATTGCCGATCTACCCTTCGGTCACGCTTGTAGTTTGTAAGTACTTTAGCCGTCCAATAGGGAGCATTATGTCCTTTTCTTAGCTGTGCAAGGCGTTTTTCAAGCTTATATCCGTGCCAAAAGTCTCCATCACAGAAGATCGCCAAGCGCGCACTTGGGAATACTAGATCTGGTTTTCCTGGAATATGATCGCTGTTTAGGCGATACCGAATTCCCAAAGCCCAAACTCTCTTTCGCAACAAAACTTCGCATCGAGTTCCTGATTTTAGGCTGGCTAATTGAGCAAGCCGGCTGGCATGAAGAGAAGATGGCTTAAGCCCCAGAAATGTAGGGACTTTTCTTTTATGGTGAGGCACTTCAGTGTTTCGTTTGCTTCTTATTATGCGATGGGGTTACCGGTTCATTCTCTTTACTTAAAATGGCGCTGCATATGCGTTTCAGTACTCCCACATGCACAGCATTACCTAAAGCTCGGAAAGCATCTTCATGCTTGAGAGGTAACTTGTGATCATCCGGAAACCCTTGCAGTCGAAGCCCCTCTATCCGAGTAATGTACCTGCGCTTAGGCCCAAGGATGGGAATCTGAGTAGTCGTCATTGCCACTAAAGAAGGGCAGGTTGTATATCTCTTTACTCGGAGGCCTGAAGGCCGAAACTGCAACAAATGCCGCCAAAGATTAGGTTCTTCGCCCTGGCAGTTCCACTCTAACTTTCGTAATGACGGAGGAAACTCTTTTAGTTTGTGAATCCATGTGTCTGGCATGTACGGAATTACTTCGTCAAACCATTCTCTGTTTTGCTCGATGAAAGCTATTTTCCATCTTGGAAATTGTTTTTGCTCTGTACGTGCATAACTGGGCAAAAACGAAAGGAGCTTGGATTTAAAATGCCTGGATGTCCGATGCCCGGCAAAACCATTACAGGACACATGTCGCAAAAGTTCTCGTGCTGCCGTGGAATACGGTGTTTTTTTCTTATATGGGTACGAAGCTAGTATTTCATCACCCCAAATTGGGAATGACGGCAATTCAACACTCTCCGGAAGCCTCCCCAGAAAAGTATTCCAATGATGAATGCATTCAATGTAGTGAGGAAGCAAAGCCGTCTCTTTAATATCTTTCTCCGAAAGTTCGTTACGGGATTGAACTATTGAGGCCAATGAAGGCTTGGCCGTCTTTTGTGCTCTTGGAAAAGGATCATCCAATAGACTGTCTTTGGTAGCTACAATGAAAAAGCGATCTCGGTTGTGAGGAAATCCAAAGTGGTGTGGCGAAATCAGCCCGTGGCCCCCGCTGGCAACATGCTCTGTTCCCCTGACGTTATATCCTAATCCTTCCAAACTTCTTCTGACGACCCGCCACGTTCTTCCTTCATCGTGTCGTTCAAAGTTTCCAACGTTTTCCAAAAAGACGTACTTTGGCTCATGCTTTTTCAGTACATCCATAATTTCATGGAATAGCGTTCCACGCGTCTTATCGCGCATGCCTTTCTGATCACCTGATTTGGAAAAGGGCTGGCACGGAAACCCGGCACATAGAATATCGTGCGCTGGAATCCTATTCTTGTACTGCCTGATGTCTCCAAAAACGAAACTATCTGCATCCTCAAAGTTCGCTCTATATAATTCCTGTAATTCGGCATCAATCTCAGAAGCAAATACACATTCGTGCCCAAGCTCTTTTAAGGCAACATGGAATCCTCCGAGCCCCGCGAATAAGTCCACAAATCGAAAAGCTCTCACTCCCCACCCCTATTGAATAAAGCATTGCACACTCTAATATTCCTCTACCAAGCCAGTCTCTACTAAATGTGAAAATAATTTCCGTGCCTCAGAAACAGCAGCGCCGGAAAGTCGAATGCCAATTTCTATATTTCCGTGAAGACCATGGAAGGTAAAGTTGGCTGATGTCACCAAGAGATCTTCTCCGTCTACGAGAAGCGATTTTGCATGCATGGATGCATATGGAGCTGCATCTCTCCTCTCCTTATCCTGAAAGAAACGAGGCTTTGGGCACGCACTTGGCCAAAGTTCTTGCACTCGATCCACAATTTCATGTTCACGATCGCAAATCATGATTACATCAACACCTCTAAATGTTGCCTCTGACAAAAGCCTCAGGACCTCTTGATCAGTAAGCTCGTATCCCAAGAGAATTATTTCTCTGATGGAACGCTGGAGCATCTCATAAAGGACTTGCTTTGTTGGCCGGGCAATTATCGGAATGTTAGGAGGAAGAGTGGCTACCAACTCACACTTAACAAGCTGAGGCTTAACTTCCTCGTACTGAACTCGAAGTGATTGCAGACATAACCGTAACACTCGCATTGGATCGGCGAACCCAGAAGCTTGAATGAGCGGAAGAACAGCATTGACAGCGGCAGATTCTAGCAGTCCTCCTCTTTCTAGTGAGACAAACGGGTCAATGGCCGAGTAACGAAGTCCTTTTTCCAACTCAACTATCGTTCTTGGAATTCCCATGCAATCATCCACGCAAGCCATCTAAATAGTCCTGAAAAAACCCGAGTTCAGGACAGCTTGGAGTGCCTACCAACAATGCGCGATCGAGGAAAGAATTAAATTCCTCACACGACGTTTCGGCGGCCAATAAACAAGCATGACAAGCAGCCCCATTCGCCGGAGCAGATAAGGAATGAATTCCTTCTATACATAGAGGGTCAGAAGAGCACCAAGTCATAAAGGTAAGTCCTTCTTCAAAAACTCCGACTATTCGTTGAGGTTCACCTTGTCGAGCAAGGCCTCCAAGTGTCCCGTCAGCATCTGGCGAGGAGGTGAATATCAGCAGCGCCGCCATTTCCGAGTCGCCCGAATCTACATAGAGGCGCTCGCGTAGCGAGGGGCTTGTGTAACCACAGCTCAATGACAACTGACGAATGAGAAGGTGGGATAGGCTATGAATCAGGAGTAGGCGTGGCGTGAGCTGGCGAGGAGGCGTTTCAGATCGACCGCGCGCGCGCCAAGCCCTAAGATATTCAGCCTGAAGGACCGCCACTCGCTCTTGGACCACAGAAAGCATTTCCCATTCACGTAGCCTGTCAAGCTTGAGTTGGATAAAAATGCCTTCTCCTCTATTTTCGACCGCGGGTAACCAGTTCAGACGATCGAGAGAGATCTTTGCGATTCGGTCTTCGTCTCCTGGGGTCGGGGGGTAAATTCTGGTGAAGCCTCTTAGAGCCCTAACCTCCCTAAGCCTGGTTGCTCTAACTATCCTTTCAAGCGATCCAGCAAGCTCCGGGGGCGCAACTGATGGGCGAATTTCGAACTCGGAATTCTCACCGAATGGCTTTGTGTGCAAGACGAACTGTTGATATTCCTCCCACCTAAGATTCCGATCAGGGGAATTGAGACGTTTTATCCTATCCTCGATGAGTGCCGCCAACTCATCTTCGGTCTTTCCAGTAACTGCAGAAAGACGAAGTGCGCGAATCAGAGTTTTTCTAGATTCGGCATCAGGCGCTTGTTCCAGCATTGCCCAACGTATTCCTATCTTCTTTTGCAATTCATCAGACCACGGAGGAATATCGAGAGCAGATTCAACTACAGAAAAATAGATGTTTGATGCTCCACGTTGCACAACGCGCGGTTGTGCATCACAGGATTCATCGGCATCAACTCCTAACCAAGGACGACGGCCTTGGCACTGTTGTGGTAGTACATTTGGGCCAAAGCAGCCCTCCATTGATCTTCGGCCACCGCAGCCAAGGCAAGCTAGAATAAGACCTGCAAGTCCAGCCGTTGCACTACCTTGGAGCTTAAGGTCATGTTGTCTCGGGCAAGTCTCTGTATGCTTTACCCACCAATCCCATGGAAATTCTTCAAGGTGTCCCTTTTCACAAATAACAATGAAGCGTACTGGCACGACATGAATACGATTTCTTCCGCCTGCTTGTTGCGAGCAACTAATACAATAAAGTGCTGGGTCACCAGGATCTTCAGTCCACCGCCATGCCGGTCGTACCAAATGACAGGTGGGGCATTGCAGCCATCTAGGGAATCGAACGCCTACGAGCTTTCCGGCCCTTCTAGAGTGAACTCGTGGCGCCTCCAGTGGAGCTACAGGAGGCAGACGAAAGCCATCAACGCCCAGTTGCTTTTGAAGTCTGGGCTCAAAAACAGTTTGAGGATGCCCTAAGCCAGGTGGTGCAGCGGAACGGTCCCATTGTTCTAAGCCGGCAGCCACAACAGAAACGCCGGCGCCTCCATGGCTTCCAGCTCGGAAGTCGATAATAGACCCTGGTCCGTGGGTCGTTATAATTTGACTCCTCCTGACATCACCCAACTCGTTACGCACTTGTTTAGGCTTCCTCCGCTTTTAAGGTATTGCGCAAAACGAATGGCGTGCCAGCTTCAACTTCTCGCATCGAATTGGGGGTTGGCCATAGGGCTCGTCTAGCCCCATCAGGATTGAGATCAGCATCCACATCAGCTCTTGCAGCAAATTGTTCTGCAGACATGAGTAAGCTAGTCCGATGGCCATAATCATCCCAATAGCTCTGAAGATCTTGCCTGGAGGCCCATTCATCAATTAAACGCTTCAGCTTCTGCGAGACTGCACCGAGTTCACTTTGATCAATACGGGCAACACGTTGCTCGATTATGGCGGCCAACTGCTCCACGGCACCTCTGTATGTATCCCTTAGAACCGGAGAATTATTCATTTCCGGTATAATGTGCCGCGCTAGCGCCACAAGGACGGCATGCAACGCCTTATCCTGTGCTCGTGAAGCAAATGGCGTAACACTTGTAGCTTCCACATCTCTATATAAGCACCGATGCCATGTCTCAAAAGTCTCATAGTGAGAACGATCTCGCGCACGAGTGTTGTTGTACATCGTAATGATTAGCCCTGGCACGGCCCCTCGACCAACCCTGCTCGTTGCCTGAATATATTCTGAAAGACTCTTCGGCTGAGCATTAACCATCATGATTCCGAGTCGAGGTATATCCATCCCGACAGAGATCATATTTGAAGCAACAAGGAGATCGACTGCATCCTGATCAGTAGCTTTTTTGTTGAGGCGATCCAACATATCTCTGATTTCGTAAGCCCGCACTCGGCTAGTCAGTTCAGCGGGCACATCAAGATTTCTCGGTGACTCACCTCTTCGAGCAGCATATTGCCCAACCGAAACGGGAACGTCGTCCTGCATTAAAATGAGCGCTCGCCCTAATTCGCGAAGAGAGTTGAAATAGATTACTAGTGTCCAGTAGTAGTCACGCTCAATATTAGTAGCTCCTGGCTCAGTAGCAGCCTGCAACAAAGAAGCAACAAGCGCCTGAAGCATGTAGGTAGCAGATCTCCCAGCCGTCGTGACTCCCACATAGAGTCTTCCTGGACTATGATAATCTGTAACGGCGAAGCCTGAATTATCGGCATCGAGACCGGGCGATGGGAATTGATATGTATCTCGGTCAAAAAGGGCGCGCGCTTGTTCAGATGCTCGACGAATAGTTGCAGTTGAGCCAATAACTTTTGGCCGTACTCCTCCTCGCCTGCACAATTCGTCAATTGCTACTTCGTACAATCCTGCTATAGAGCCGAGCGGACCCGAGATGAGATGTAACTCGTCTTGGATAATTAAGTCTGGCGGCGCATGAGTTGTGCCACGTCCAAACAAGGCTTGCGTCTCTAGGTTCCTTACAATTTGAGCAAATTTGTCAACTGTTCCAATTAACAAAGAAGGGGTATGCCTATAAATCTCTTCGCCTATAGTCCAAATAGGAAGTCGACTTCCAGTTTTAGCAAAATCACAGGAGGACGAGGACCCCGAAGCACAATCTACAAATGATTCCTGCGGCGTGATCCTCCATCGTAATTTTCCTCCACAGGAGGGGCAGTTTATTATCTGTTCTGGAGTACTAGGATCACCTGGAGGAGCGTTCAGAGCATCGCGTAGAGTAAGAGGAGTTGCTGCGGCACCCACCCATAGCCCAATTCCAATTGGGCTGCTACCTAGATGAGGATATTGATCAGAACTAGAAACGGCACGCCTTCGCAGAGACTCACAGGCACAAATCATTGCCGCCGCACGCTGAAATTGTTGAATTGTGAGCAAGCGCAAGGTGTAGCGTATCAGGACTGCTACACCCGAGCCATCGTCGTTGTCAGAGCGCTTTAATCTTCGTAGCAGTATTACAAAGGCGGTAAGAGCCAGATAGGCTTCAGTTTTTCCACCTCCAGTAGGGAACCACAGAAGATCCATAGTGTCACGGTGCTGATGATTACGTTCTGCTAAAGAAGCTAGGACTAAAAGCTGAAACGCTAATTGAAATGGCCTCCAGGTTAACTGTTTCCCATCGCGTGCCCATCCAAATTGAATGTTCATTGCCTCCTGAGCGAATTGAAACGCTAGCCGCACATCGGTATCCCTCCGCATAGTCTCAATTCCTTCAACCATCCTGAGGGCACCATTTGTGCATTGCTCTATATGCCTCCTCGCCTGCGGCTGAAGCTCGGAAGGCAATTCCCGAATTCTCGCTTCTTCACGTTGAATCCATTCCGTATATGCCTCTATGAGGAGTTGAAGGCCGGAGATAAGATCTTCGGGCTTTGCACCAGCTAACCAGCGCGCCTCAAGCGGCTTACGGTCGCTATTTCGTCTCAAGCTATCAAAGACACTATCTCCTTGATCACTTATACTGGGCACCGCCACGGCAGGAATCCACTCGGTCATGAGGCGTTCAAGCACTTTGCTTTGGGGATGCACCTCTGCACGTGCCGAGCACGTATGACCCACCACAAATTCCTGGACATCCCGATAGATCAGAGCAGCAACACGGCTATCTTCGTCTGTCTGAGCGCGCCTCGAAGGGAGTGGAGCAAATGCTCCATTCAAGACCTCATCTACAGATAATTGGACCTGGAAGAAGTGTTGTCGCTCATCGTAAATTCGCGAATCACCACGCACTCTCCTATTTGCCAATGCCGCAGTTGATGTTATGAGCCCTGCATGGTTAGTGACCAAAATATAGAGCTCTAAGCCATTGATCCCATGCTGCGATAAATCGACCCTGTGTTCTCCAGCTTGCAGTTCGACAGTCTGGCGGATGTGAAAAGGGACGCGTTTCCATCGCTCATGAGCTCTATCGGGAGGAGGCCCATCAATAGGCTCGCCCGCATCATTGACCGCAAGGTCCTCATAAGTTGCTGCGCTAATATCGATGTGTATGGAAGGAGCCTTGTGACTATTTATAGGCTTTACTGCAAAGGAAAGGCCGGCAGCAGATGGTTTTAGGCTGGAATGAAGGGATACCCCAGAATCATCAGAGCTAGAAGTAGCATCCTCTGATATGTTGACAGCAACGCCTCCGTCTTCATCCTCTTCCGGTTGAATTGGTGTATCACGGGGGTACAGGATGCCCGTGCTATAACGTTGCGTTGGTCGATCGTTGAGGACCTCTCTCTCTGAGGACGGCCCAATCAAGTCCTCAACAAAACGAGTCAGGATCCTATCGCGAAAAACCGAGGTACTCACGCCCTACCTCCTCCTCTACGATACACAAATGGGATAGTAGGGAAACCTGTGACTACCGGAGCTAGGGCAAATCCGCTCGTGCTATAAGGTGCACCTATGGCCATGCGTTCATCTTCAGTAAGTCCAATCGTAGTAATTCCAGTGAGATATAAGTGCGGAATGGTATCTGATGGCCGTAATTTCTGATCTGGGTCAATGTCGCTCCATATCTTTCCTAATTCGCGTCTGAAGGTTTCACTCATTTGACCAATTTCAACAACCTGACTAATACCGTTTGGGTCCCGCAAAGTAAGATAAAGCCTTATGGCAAAATCAAACTCTGGCCTAGCACTTGCCTTTAGAGGCAAAGTCTTGGCGGCACAGGACGCCAACACTTCTTGAAGTTGTAGATTATTAGTCCACGCCAAATGAGCTATGCGATCAACATCACCATCCTGCCCAACTTCAAATTGCACTTTTCGAGACCCCACCTTCCTAAAGATTCGGCGAGACTCTAGATACCCAACACGTGCAGATGACTTAGCCGCAACAACTAGCATCTTTCGAGCTCGCGTTGCCCCCACGTAATACACACGCCCCTCTTCGAATTGTGCGGCAGGATTTTCAGACTGCTCAACTTCCGTCGAAGGAGGCATAACAAGTATGACACTGTCTGCTTCCCTCCCCTTCGAAGCATGGATAGTCCCAAGAATGGGACCAGAAGATCCTATGTCAGGAATACACAACTCAATTGGCGGTCTCGATCGAGCGACCAACTGATTCAGATGCCTTAAATCAATGCGCCCCGATCGTGTGTCAGCAGCAAGGCGGTGCAACACCTTCCAACACTCATCTTGGTTCTCATTAATGAATGGCGCAGAACTTTTTGTTGCTTGGCGATCCCATAGTTGCTCGAAGTCCTCCTTAGAAAGAGTCGAGCACGTCACCTCTGCAAAAAGCCAACCGATCCATGGCTTAACTACAGTGGGAGTGCCAGACATGCGGATTCGATGCTCTATACCTACCTCTGAACAGAATGATGATGCAAATAAGACATCCGCTCGCCGCCGGAATAGAACTAGGGTTGTTCCATTAGTAACGCTCCTGATAGATTCTGGAAGATCAGAAAATGATGTTGATCCGAAATCACGACCACAAGAATTACGGATCACATCTTGAACTCGATTCACAAATGTATTTGGATCTTTACTATGCTCGACCTCATGACGAGCTTGCTTGAATACAGTAGGCAATTCTGTTCCTGAAATTCGATGAATATTCTCTAGTCTTCTATGAGTGAGCACCCTTGGACTGTGAGCTTCTAACAATGAAAGCAAGCTAGCCTTTCTGTCTATTTCTTCTTCGTCGTCAGTGGTAAAGCCATATATGGCCTGTGCCGGATCGGCAAGTATGGTTAAACCACATGTCTTCGATAGCGAACGAAGCATTTCAAGTACTAGATCAGCCCTCAAACCAACTACGTCCTGGGCCTCATCAATAATGAGATGCTCAAACCTTCCCATAAAATCAATTAAATCGGCCTGTCGAAGGCGAAACAGTTCGATTACTCGCTCTATGCTTAGCTCGTATGATCCATCCCCGAATACCTTAGGAAGAGGGACGCCGTCAAAACCAGTCCGCAAACTCCAGGAATGGGAATCTATGGTCGATATTATGACGCCTCTTGCACGTTCGTTGTCGAACGCGTAGGACATGATTCGATCGCGCAATTCTGCAACTGCCGTCCTAGTGAAACTTAGGAGTAAAATTCGTGACGAAGTAATCCCCTCGTCAGCCAAAAATGCCACTCTTTGACAGGCGGCATCGGATTTTCCAGTTCCTGGGCCAGCAACTACGAGTTGCCAACTACCTGGATCGTCCATAATGATTTCCAGTTGCTCAAGATCCCAATTTGGCACTTGCTTTGGATTGTCAGCTGGTTGAGGCATAACGGTCTTGCAAAGGACTACTGATATTGGGAGAGCAGAAACTGCAATAGGTTGGCAGAGCTATTACGCCTATTTTCAAAAGAAATCAAGGGATTGCCTGGCCTCACGGTCCCTTTAGGCGTCGCAATCCATTAAGAACGGTCTGAGCGATTGCTTTTTTACGTGCCTCCACTTCTTCTTCTTTTAACGCCTTATATTTCACCTTCACCTTATAACCCCTCACCGTTGTCTCGGTCGTAACGGGCTCTGCCTCTAACGTCTCCCAATAAAGCCACAATCCATCGGGCGTGAGGAAGGACAGACGTGACGTCTCTGTCTCCGTCAGCGCCGCTTCCGTCAGTTCCTCTATCCGGTCCAATGTTTTACGGTTTGGTGAACAGATAACTATCCGCTCAAATCCAGCTGCTATGCATTTTTGAATGTTGCCCAGTTCATGCTCGCCCGAAGTCGTCACCGAGACTTCACAGGCTATGCGCCGATCGATCCCAGGTTAGGCCTGAGCTGCGGGGAAAGTCCCTGCCATTGATGACCAGCACGTTCCGATGGGTGTCTCGCCTCTCCTTGACGTATTGACGAAGCGAGATCAAAAACGACTGGAGAGCGCCGTGTGACTTGACCGCTAGGATGAACCGGGTGGTGAAACCATACCGGCTTGACGAAGTGATCGAGGCGAGGTGGAGCGGCTTGCCCTCCTGCCAGGCGACCTCCAAGATACCAGACCAGGAGCCATCAAGCGTCCTGCCTTCATCCCATGGACAGTCCAAGGGGGGTTCCATGCAGAACCCCCTTATCTCACTCCACCAGTCGCCTATTGCGCTCGCGGTTGGCCTCTGAGCAGAGCCTCCTCGAATTTCTCCAGAATTTCCTTCAGGACACGGTCAATTGTCGTTCCTGTAAACCCACAGAGCTCGCCCTCCATATCGTGGATAGCCTGTATGAACCTTGATGATGGAGGCGAAAGCTCTATCCTGGTAAATGCGACAAAAGGATCTCTCTGTTGAACATAACCCTTGCTGTGAATCGTATAACCTTCCTTTCTTCCATCACCGCAGTGATTCTCACGGATCACCAGCCTCATTGGAAAACCTCCTCGCTATGGGTTGAATCAAATGTCCTTCAGGGGAAGGACACCTGATAGCCCATAACCAGAAGGTGTGCTTTTAAAGGCGAAAGGCCGGAAGCAATGATCTTATAGTAAAGGAACTAATTTACAAATTATAGCAAATGCGATAAAGAGTGTCAAGGTTATATACGTACACATAAGGAGGCCGATCTCATGATCGGCCTCCTTAAAAGCTCTCACCGACCGCCGTTGATGTTATGAACCATCCCGACACCGGTCGTATTGAACACCGGTTTGAGGCTCGCATCAGGGATATTCAACATGCCGGTGTTCAGGGGAGACGCGGGATTGAGGATGCCAGGCGCCAAGAGGCGCGCTGGGACCGGCGCTGGTTCACACAACCAGACATGATTGCGCAGGCACTTTGAGCAGTACATGGCTACCTCCAGGTTAGGGGTTCCCCGGAAGAGTGATTTCTCCCGGATAGCGATGACACTCTAACAAGCATATTGTCCGTGCTTCGAAAAAAGGAGGAAAAACCTTTGCCCCGATAAATTGGTTCGACTTATTAAAACCTCTTGCCTGAAGACGGGGGATGTTGTGCCAGAAAGGTCTGACTTTCACTTCTTAGATGCAGGAACACTTACATTACTCACACCCCGCGCATCCCTTCGGACAATGTTTAAGACCGTACCATACCTAACACGGTCTTTCTGACCGCCAAGGCAAACCGATCGAGCCCAAGCGTAGGGATCGCATGGACTTTTTTAGCTCCCTTTTCCCAAGCTCGCCAAACTCCTGAGCTACTATCTCTCTGACTGAAGCTAGTCCCAACCCTAAGAAAGGAGGATGGCCATGGGCAAGTGGCGCACAGAAAGTTGCGAGCAGTGCGGGGGTGATATCTACGTCCACGAGGAATGGGCACGGTCTCCACGGTTCTGCAAACCCTGCCGGGAGGAGCGAGCAGCTAAGTGGTACGATAAGTCATGCCGGTACTGCGGAGGTACCTTGCGGCGGGTCTGTGTAGAATGGAATCGTATTCCCGACTTCCACAAGGAATGTGCCTGGACCGAAAAACCCTGCAAACTCTGTGGGCATAACATCCGCATCCACCGCCTTTTCTGAAGCGTGGCGGATTATAGGCGCCGCCTGACCGCTTTTCAACATTGCTCCGGGTCCGGCCGCATGTATAATGGAGCCATGCATCGTCCGCCTACACCTATGCAGCGGCATCGCACGAGGGCGTTTCTTCTGTCCTTTCTTGGACCGGCCTGCGCCCTGCTGCTGTGGCTGCAGCCGGCCTTGGGGCAGGAGGGCCCCGGTCTTGGGGAATGGACCAGGCTGGCGCCGGCCCCCACCAAGCGCACGGAGGTCGTGGCGGCAGTGGTGGGCGGAAAGATCTACCTGCTCGGAGGCTTTGCGGAGCCGGCA
>Ga0194121_10007797_pt1 | contig 13829 bp, 15 predicted proteins | sample TA2MahCa50mmetaG_FD_148609 | JGI IMG/M metagenome (GOLD analysis project Ga0194121, IMG submission 148609) | Freshwater microbial communities from Lake Tanganyika, Tanzania - TA2015020 Mahale Deep Cast 50m | ecosystem: Environmental > Aquatic > Freshwater > Lake | place: Tanzania: Lake... | reverse complement strand
CGACGAGTTGCTGGGATTCTTGCCGAGCTTGGCTTCGAGTTCCGCCACGCGCGCGGTCAGCACGCGAATCTGCTCCGCCTGCCACTTGATCAAAGCAAGGACTTCAGGCGGCAGCGATGCCAACACTTCTGCCGATACTGTCGGTGGAGCATCCATGCCAACCGCAACAGTACCCGAAACCACGATTCCGAGCTATATCGACCCGTGACCGGTTACGTTGCCGTGCATGTCGTGCAGTCCCCAAGCATTGGCGGGAAATGTTCCAACCGGCGTGGTCTTCTTTCGGTAGACTCCCACTTTGCCGTTGCCGTAGACCGCTTCACCGAAGTAATTCGCCTGGTCCGTGGAAATCGTCTCGCCGAAATGGAATGGCGTCGTCGTTCCCGCACGGCAAGAATATTCCCACTCAGCTTCAGTCGGCAAGCGATACGCTTTCTTGTCTTTGTCTTTCTCCCGCAGTTTCTTGATGAATTCCTGGCAGTCGGTCCACGAAACAGAATCCACCGGCAGGTTCTTTTCACCCTTGAAATGGCTGGGATTGTTGTCCATGACGGCCTGCCATTGCTCCTGCGTCACCGTGTAGACGCCCATGTAGAAACCTTTGGTCAGCGTGACCTTGTGCTGGTTTTCGTTGTCAAACCGCCCTTCTTCTTCCTTCGGGCTTCCCATCATGAACGTCCCAGGCGGAATCCAGGTGAATTTCATCCCAAGGTTGTTCGTGATGATCTCACCTGGCTTCCGTTCCAGTTTTAGAGGATGAGCCTTCTGCCACTGCTCCCGTACTTCTTCGACGATATGCTTGGCTCGTTCGGAAGAAAGGCGATGGTGCTTGACGATTTCTCTTGCCGCTGCCGTGTCTTCGGGGGTTGGCTTCCCTTGCGTCCGGCCCATCGCCTCACGGACAAGAGCGATGAGCTTACTTTCGCCTTTCTGTTGAAGCTGCTCCAATTCTTGTTTCTGGCGAGCGGTTTCTTGTTGCTCCTGCCGCTTTCGCTCGGCTTCGGCTTTCTGACTGGCTTCTTCCTCACGCTGCTTTTGTCGTTTTTGCTCGGCTGCTTCCTCCTCACGCCGCTTTTGGTCCCTTTCGGCTTTTTGTCGCTCAGGGTTCAGTGTTTCCAACACCTTCAGCACAGGCTCAAAGCTGGGCAGACGATGCTGTAATTCCTGTTCGGTGCAGGCTTCAAGCATCTCATGCAATTCTTTGGGAATGGCGGTCCAGTGCCGGTTCTTCGGCTCCGTCGTGTTGAACATCGCATAGCAACACATCTTGCCGAAGGCGTACACATCGGAGTACGTTCCTGGCTTCACGCCTTTCAACTTCCCCATTTGTTCCGGTGGGGCGTATTCAATCGTGCCTGCCACGCTGTCGCCGCGAATGGTGCTTCCTGCGGCCCCTGCCGCCATGCTGGTTTCGATGGTCTGTTTCCGCAATGCCAGTCCGAAGTCGATGATCTTCACCTTCCAGGTTGACCCTTCCTTGCGGACCAAGAGGTTATCCGGCTTCAAGTCCCTATGCAGGATGTTTTGCTGATGAGCGGCTTGCATTCCCTGGGCGATTTGCCAAGCGACGGAGATAATGTCGTCCGCTGAAATCGCCCCTCGCTCCTGCACGAAGTTTTGCAGACTTTCGCCTGGGAAATAATCCATGACGATGTAGGGGCGAGCCATTTTCGTCAAGTCGGCATAATTGCCGTCCCGCACGCCGATGATACCGGGATGATGCAACTGGCCAAGAACCTGGGCTTCACGGAACACATCGTTCATGTTCCTTTCCAGGGTCGCATCATGGAGGGTCTTGACCACCACTTCGGCGTTGAAGAAACGGTCATGGCACAAAAAGGCCGTGCCGAATCCGCCTGCTCCAAGAATCCTCTTTGGCTCATACCTTTGCAATGGAAACGGAGCGAAGCGTTGGGTATCCAGGGTTGCGGCCTGCTGAATGGCAGCTAGGGCGTCGGCCCACTTTTTCTCCTCCAGGGCGGCACGGTAGGCATTGAAGTGAGCTTCTGCCTGGGCTGTGGCATCATGGACTTTCTCGGCCACCGCTACGAATGTCTGCCTAGCTCCGTCGAAGTCCTGACTGCCGAATTGCAGTTTGCCCAAGCCATTGAGGAGGGCGGGAACCTGGTTTTGCTGATGGTCGGGAAGTTGCCGAAAGCGTGCCAGCAGTTGTTTGACGGCGGTTCGCTCATCCTCGCTGCGAATGCTGAAGCGCTGATGTGGTTTGACTTCGCCTTTCTGCATTCCTGCCTGGCTGACCCGATCTGATACTTCTTTCAGTAGGCGGCGAATTTCGTCAGCGTTGGCAAAATGCAAACTCCCCAGACGTTGCAATTCCACTTGCATGTCCAGCACAGCACCGTGCGTCTCCACGACGACCGATTGCGTTTCCTCGACGACGGCCTCGATTCGAGCAAGCTGGCCGATAATCTCCTCGAACTGGTCGCCGAGCGAAATCAACGCCTTGTTGACTTCACCAAACGCTTTGTCCTGTGCCGCTGATAATTGACGCAATCCATCGAAGGTCAAGCCATGAGCCAGTTCGTCGTCGGTTTCGATTTCACGCCGGAAGAAATAGGCGAAGGCCGCTACGAGCAGCGGCGGTCCTCCTGCGGGCCGTTGTCGAAGGAGCTTGCCGAGGTTTGGGAACTCCGAGGCCAACTCACCGGCGATCTCGCTCACCACGTTCTCGGCCCCATCGACCATGCCCTTGGGATCGGCGTATCGTTTGAAGCTGGCCGTTTGCCGAGCAATATCTTGCGGGGAGAGTTTCTGGGCTGACAGCAGGCCAGCCTTTTTTGCCTGGTTGAGTTCGTTCAGGCATCTCCTGCGGAAATCATCTGACGTTCCCTCGAAACCGATGGATTTGTCCTGCAAGAATAGTCGGACCTGTTCACGGATGCCCTTGTCATCACCGGAGGCAAAAAAGACCTTGATCTTGTCGAGGAAGCCGTCACCGGCGAGAGCGATGCCGAGGGCGTGCCAGGCACGGTCGTTCGCCCTGGCGAGTGCTTTCGGAAGCGTCTGGCTGTGGTCGGTAAAATGCTGCTCGACAAGCTGGATGACAGAGCCAGACACTTTGCCGGTCAGTTCCCCTGCCTCATCGCCAGCGACAACACCGACGACCTGGCGTAATCCGAAGCCGATCAATTTGCCCACGAGCGACATGGTGCATCCCCTTCATTGCAGCCAAATTGGTTGGCAAGATACGTTTTATCCGCTTATTCGTTCTCTGTCGTGAGGCATTTTCCGCCAAGTGGCAACGTTCTTGCCAATCGCCGCTCCTATGATTGCAGAGCGTCATCCCCCAGTAGCCATTCTTTCGCTCGCTCAATCTGCACCATCTCCCTGGCGACACGTCGGATGTTGTCCTTGCGTTCCATCTCGATCTCTTCTTGGTCGTAGTCCTCATCGTCTTCGTATAGGCTTGGATCGAACGGTTCCGTCCAGCCCGCTTTCTCCAGGTACTCGGCGATCTGCCACGGCTCGAAGATTTTCCTGATCTCGGCAACGAACGCCGGAAGCTCGCCCCGAAATTCTGCATCCCTCTCCGCAGCATCGAGGTAGTTCAAGAACTTCTCGCCGACGAGGTATTTGATGGCGGGGACAACGCCAAATTCGTCTTCAATTCCCCTGGCGGCTTCGCACTGTTCGATCCAGATTTTGTGCAACTGCATCTTCTACTCCTAGCCGAGATGGTTTTCGCAATAGTTCAGGATCGCCTCCGCTTGTTGCTCATCAACCAGATCAAGTGCAAGGTGTGCGGCAACGTAGCAAAGCGTGAAGGCCAGCAGGGGCCGCTGCTCTAGGCCGTGGTCGATGCCATCGGGATCAGAGTTGGCAACGTAATTCGCCAGAGCGACCTTGATGACCCGATCCGCTTCCGGTCCTTTGAGCTTCTTGCCACGAAACTTGAGGCATACCAGCGGTGCCAGATGAAAGAGGTTGTCAGGCGTGATCTCCGTTCCCGCCATCGGACCAAACGGAAAAGCCTCGGCAGCGTCGGCAATCGCCAGTTTGATCTCTTTGAACCAGTGAGCAGGCGTCTTGGGCAACGGTCGTTTCACTTTTCGTCACCCCATGAACGCAGACCCCACTCATCATCCGGCAAGGCGACGAAGCGTGAAGACTCGCCGAGCTTTGCAATGTCTTTGCTGAGAGCATCCCGCACGTCTGGTTCGCTGGCTCGCCACAGCTTCATCTCCATCACCTGCGATGCCAACCAATAACTACTTTGCGGCTCACCCTGTTCGTGCAGGACGATCTCGCAAGCATCGGGTAGAGATTCGATGGTAAACATGGTTCACCCGCCCACCTTCTTGACCTTGAAGCCCAGCTTCTCAAGCTCGGCCATGATACGTTCTCGCTGGTCGCCCTGAATTTCGATCCGGCCTTCCTTCACCGTACCTCCTGTGCCGCAGCGTTGCTTGAGCTTGGTCGCAAGCTCCCGCAACGATTCATCGTCCACCGGCACGTCGAACACTGTGGTTACACCTTTCCCACGTCGTCCTGCTGTTTCTCTTCCGACCTTTGCCGTCAGCGGCTTCGACTGCGGAGGTTTCTTCTCTGGTGCAGTCTGTTTCGGCGCTTCGCCGCCACCCCCCATGAGTCGGGCCATCAGGTCCATGACCTTGCTCTCGATCAAGGCAAGGGCTTCGGGTGCATCGTCAACGTGCCAGAACTCCACCGTCTCGGCGAAAGCAGGAAAACGCTCTTGCAACAGCGGCAAATGCTCGGCGTGCTTGAGGGCGATGATAACCTCCGCTCCCGCAAGTTCCTCCAGCGTCACCTGGCACGGAAGGCGACCACATCGCTCGGCGTCTCGAACGCCCATCCTTTCAAGGGCCTTGATTGCCGCCGTCGCCATAGGGCCGACGTTGTTGACGCCACGCTCAAGTGCCAACGCTCTGGACGAAGCATCCAACGGCAGACCCATCCTGCGGGCAACTGAAACGAACAGAACCTCAGCGAATCGGCTGCGGTAGTAATTGCCGGTGCAGAGGAACAGGATCGTTTTCTGCTTCGCCATCACTTGTTGTCCACTTCCGCCTTCGGCTCATGTCCCTCGCACCGGACCACCGGCTGCGGCGGATATTTCGGATACTTCGGGTCGGTCTTCGACAATTCGCAAAGCAAGAACCGTGATCTCACCGTGGCCACTTCACGCATCCAGCGGCACGATTCGCATAGGCTCTGCGTCATTCTTGCACCAGGGCATCGGCCTCAATCTCAACCAGGATTTCCGGCGTAATCAGGCGGGCGACTTGGACCATGCTGGTTGCTGGCCTTATGTCGCCGAAGAACTCGCCGTGAGCCTTGCCGACTTTCTGCCAATCGTCCATGTTCATCACGTACATGCGGGTCCGCACCACATCCTTCAAGCTGCCTCCCAACTTCTTCAACGCTGCCTCGATGTTCTTGATGACCTGCACGGCTTGGGCATAAGGGTCGCCTTTGCCGATGATGCTTCCGTCCTCGGCAGTTGCGGTCGTGCCAGAGACGAAGATGAACTGGCCGACCTTCACGGCCCTTGAGTAGCCGACGACTGGCTCCCAAGGAGTGCCGGTCGAGTATGTTTCACGCTTCATGGTGGTTCCCTCAGTCCACGTTCCATTGCGTCGGCAACTCTTTTCCGCAGAAGAGGCAAACGAACCAGTTGTCCTTCACCACGTTGACCTGATCGCACGAAGAACAACGGCGAAACACGATTTCCTGAGTGAACCTGCCTGGATGCTTAATCGGGATTCGATCCAAGGCCAGGGCGACGTGGGACCATGACTCAGGTTCAGGGCAGTAGCCGGTGGACTGGTTCGACACGTCGATCACTTCAAGCTCATCGCCATCCACGAGGAACGTCATTTCGCCTGCTGACAGCACTGGCTCACTGCCCGCACACGCAACGTGCTCTGAGCGACGATCAGCGATCAGGAGAAGATTATCCTTGTCGATGACATAGGTAGCCACGATTTGCGGTGCGTGTTGCTGGCCTGTCGCCTTGATCCATGCTCGAAGATCGTCGCCGGTCCTGATCGGCACGCCCTTCGGGGCCGCGCGGTTCCTCGTCAGGATTTCGGGCGGGCCGACATAGTGGTACATCGTGGGCATGACCGAATTCATGTCTGCTGGTAGCATGTTGCCGTCACATTGCACTGAGGACAACGGAATGCGTAATAGATGCCTTCTCCGTATTCCATGAAATCCTCGTTGCTGATCTGCCCGACGAATGGCATCTTCTGAGAGCAGTCAGGACAGGCCGGATACTCAGCGTCCTGAATCCAGGTTGGCAAACCGCCCACCTGGGAGAAGGCAATGCCTGGCAACATGGACCAGTTTGCGGCTTCCATGAAGTGCCGAGTTTGTTTGGTCATCACCAGCGGCGATTCGGGAAACGCATCCCACTCGGCGTCCGTTTGAAGGTAGCTCGGCTTCTTGTTCTTGCTATGCCACTTGGCTTCACCGCCCGAACCATACTTCATGAATAATGTGCTGACGCAACCGCACGCTTGGCAGGTGACAACTCGCACTGGCCCGATGCCCTGATTCGGAAGCACGTCTTCGATGGCCGTGAAATCGAGCAAGCCGACCAGTTCCCTTTTGCACCAGCGACAAGTTTCTTCGACAGGCACTCCGATCCTTGCCGACTTGTTGACGCCTGATGCACCATTGGGACGAACCAGCGGATAGGCAACCCGATGGAAAAGGTCGTGCCGTTCTCCCTTGTCAGTCAACTCCCATCCCGCCTCTTCAGCGTACTGATGCGGCGGCACAAACAGCTTCCTCTTCCAGGCAGGCGGTTTTTTTCGCCAACGTGCGAACGCTGCCTGAACAATCTCATCGCCAATCCATGCCAATGCAATGAGGGCATGATTGTGGCAGTCCTCCTGCTCGCACACGTCGATGATCTGCTCGGCAGTCTCAGGTCCAGCACCGTGAAAAATTACGCCTGGATAAAGCACTCGGCGTTCCACCAGCTTCTGGTGAAATGCAGCAAGACTTCCTGGGCGGAAACAGGCCAGGCAACACAGGGCTGTTTCAAAGCGGTTGCTGCCTTTCTCGATCTGAGCGATGGACTCACTTGCCAATTCCGTCACTTCGCTGCCGGTGAGAGCCGCATAGCCCGAACGTGCCTTCTCCTGCTGAAGCCGCAAGTTCTCACGGCTACCGAAATTGATCGTTTCATGGAATTCGACCAGTGCTTTTACTCTGGCAGTCATCGTAAAGGGCCAATCCTAGATGCCTAGAATGATCTTCAAGGAGGACACCATGAGCGACATTCCCGACAAAAACACCTTTGCGTCACTTTATTCCGGTCAACCTCCCTGGGACATTGGCAGACCCCAGAAGGCGGTCCTCGAAGTGGCCGATCAGATCACTGGCTCGATCCTTGAGGCTGGCTGCGGGACCGGCGACAACGCACTATTTTTCGCCAGCCGTGGCCACAAGGTAGTTGGCATCGACTACCTCGATGAACCGATCCAGCGGGCCAAACGCAAAGTAGCAGAACGAGGTTTGTCCGTCACGTTCTTGGTCAAGGATGCCACAACGCTCAAGGACTGGTCAGAGCGGTTCGACAGCGTGATCGACTGCGGCCTCTTCCATGTCTTTTCAGACGATGACCGGAAGAAGTACGTCGCTGGCCTGGCAACAGTTCTGAAACTTGGCGGTCGCCTCTTCTTGCTCTGTTTCAGCAATGAGGAGCCTGGCACACAAGGGCCTCGGCGTGTTTCGCAGAAGGAACTGCACGAAGCATTCGCCCACGGCTGGGCAATCGAGTCCATCAAGGCATCTCGTTTCGAGGTAGTCCCGAATCTCAAGGACTTCACCTTCTCCGAGGGTGGGCCGAAGTCGTGGTTTGTTGTGGTGCGGCGGGCGGGGTAAGTCTGGCAATGGTCGAGGAATGCCTGCCATTATGCACTTCCTCCAGGGCGATGCGACTGTGGGCCTGGGTGACGACAAGCACGAGGCGAAGGCCGGAACCTGGGTTCACATGCCAACCGGCCAACGGCACAGCATCCAGGCCAAGACGCCGGTGGTCATGCTGTTGCTGCTGTTGAAGTGAGCAGGACTGTTGATGGAAGCCTGGAAACATTTCCGAGCCATTCTCCTTCTGCCTGGCATGGCGGCGGTGGTGATCCCCGCCACGATCCTGTTCCTTACCGGCCTAGACACGCTCGACCTGTGGCATTCGCTGCCCGCAACTTGCTTCGTCTTACCTCTCCTGGGCGTCGTTTTCATCGCCGTGGGATTGGTGCTGATGGTCGCCACGATCAGGCTTTTCGTCAGGGTCGGAAAAGGCACGCTGGCACCGTGGAACTCGACGCAGAAGCTCGTGGTCCAAGGTGTCTACCGCCATGTCCGCAACCCGATGATTTCGGGAGTCATGTTCATTCTCTTCGGCGAAGTGGTCCTGGCAGCGTCGTTGCCGCTGCTGCTCTGGTTCGCCGCCTTCGTCGTGGCGAACGCCGTGTACATTCCGCTGGTGGAGGAACCAGGGCTGGTGAGACGGTTCGGCGAGGATTACCTGTCGTACAAGCGGAGCGTGCCAAGATGGATTCCGAGTGTGAAGGGGTGGGAGGGGTGAGAATAATCGGATACTTTTTCGGACACTGCCAGGTGTGCAACCCCTTTCACTGAAACACGGCAGTTTTCGAGGGTGTAGGAGGGCAACCCCTGGAAACGAGAACGAAATCGAGCCGTTGTCCGATTGCGTATCCGATTTTTTGGCGAAAAGCGACAAACCGAAAAAATTGCACTTGCCCAAAGTCCCTTGTAGGATATGGATATAGGGCTGGACATTGTTGCTGGCAGGGTTCCCCTTGGGGGTACTTGTCGTCACGACAAGCAGGAATCGGCACAAAGCGGGTGCCGATTCCTGCTTGCGTCGTTTTGTGCGCATCGCTGCGATTCCCCGCCGTTACCCGCTGCGCTTGAAAATGCGCCTCCAGTGCGCTGCTTTTTGCGCCACCTGGGGCTGCCGCTCCGGGCACGGTCACAGGAACCCAGGGAGGTTTCGTCCCAGGAGAAGACCAGCGGCAACGAGAATGGCGACAAGCTCAAGGCGTCCATGCGCTCCGAGGGGCAGGTCGGCAATCCGGCCTTCATCCGTGAGATACTGGACTGCATCATAATTCCATCCATTTGCGAAATCGGCGGCATCGCGATTCGCAACTCTCGCCGAGCCGCGTATGCCAAGCGAGCCCCATCGTCTCCATGGGGGCGGAACTTACGTAGCAGGGACGCCGGCACTCTGCAGGTGGAATTGCCGACACCTCTCCGCTAGAATTGGCCAAAACCAATGGATTCCGAGCGATGAAGCCTTCATCAACACTGTCGTGCATCGTACTGGCTGCGATCTTGGCCGGGACACCGTGTACAGCGCAGGAAAAAGGCCCGGTCTCCTGGCCGCAGTTTCGCGGACCGGGGGGACGAGGAGTTGCCGATGACGAGGCACGCTATCCCAGCCGGATTGGCGCGGCCAAGAACCTGCTCTGGAAAGTCGCGCTGCCGGTTGGGCAATCATCGCCGTGCGTCTGGGGCGATGATATTTTCCTGACCGCGTACATCAAGGACCGCAACCTTCTGGAAACCATCTGCATCGATCGCCGACGGGGCAAGGTGAAATGGCGGCGTGCGGCCCCGGCCAAGCGCATCGAACGGACGCACTCCATCAGCAGTCCCGCCGCGCCGACGCCGGCAACCGATGGTCAGCGCGTCTACGTCTATTTCGGCTCGTTCGGCCTGTTGTGCTATGACTTCGAGGGCAAGGAGTTGTGGTCCTTGCCGCTGCCCATGCCGCAAATGCGGTTCGGCACGGCCTCATCGCCCATCGTGGTCGGCGAGCGCGTGCTGCTCAACTGTGAGTATCCGCCGACGCCGTTTTTGCTGGCTGTGAATGGGCGGACCGGCAAGATTGCCTGGAAGCAAGAACGGCTGCTGCCGAGCGAGGGTTACGCGACGCCACTCCATCGTCCGATCCCTGGAGGCGCCGAGATTATTGTGCACACGCCGACGCGCCTGGTCGCCTATGACCTGAAGGACGGCGGCCAGCGTTGGTGGGTGCGCATTGACTCGGTCGGCACGGGCACCCCGGTGCTGGGCGACCGCCGGGTTTTTGTGAATTCCTGGTACATGGGCGGCGATGCCGATGATCGCGTGGACATCCCGCCCTTCGCCGGGCTTCTGAAAAAACACGACAAGGACAAGGATGGCAAGCTTAGCAAGGCGGAGTTTCCAAGGGACATCTATCTGGTCAAGCGCGCCCAGGCCAGCGGCGATCTGCCGGGCGCCAACTTCATGGCCATCGATTTCTTCGCCGGCATCGACAAGAACAAGGACGGCCTGGTGGATGCCAAGGAATGGGATGGCATGCTCGAAGCCGCCGGCAAGTTCGCCGGCCTCGGCATGAAAGTCGAGAATGGCCTGATCGCCGTCGCTCCAAAGGGCCAAGGGGATGTCACGAATCAGGTCGCGTGGCGTGAAAAAGTCGCTGTGCCCGAGGTGACATCGCCGCTCTTCTACCGTGGCCGCGTCTACATGGTGAAAGACGGCGGCATTGTAACTTGCATCGATGCCGTCTCTGGCAAGGTCAAGTATCGAGGCCGGCTGGGACCAGGCGGCTCGTACTTTTCATCCCCTGTCGCCGCCGACGGCAAGATTTATGCCGCCTCCCGCCAGGGGACGGTGACAGTATTCGCTGCCGGCGACGCGCTCACCGTACTCTCGCGCTTCGACCTGGACGAACCAATCATGGCCACGCCAGCCCTGGTCGAGGGCAAGGTGTATCTGCGAACCGATTCCCATCTTTGCGCCTTCGGGGAATGATCGCTGCGTCAGAAGGAAGTGAACTGACAATGACCTGCCAAGGTGATGGGAAAGAGCGTGCGCCTTGGTGAGCAGCGAAGTACCCCTTTCGCAAAGGGGTGCCATCGTCGGCTAGATTGGAACCTGATGTTCGGCGGTGGCCCGAAGCCGACGTGTATGAGGTTGACGGATCGAAGGTCAGCATCGCCAGCGGACAACCGCGAATCCGAATGCACGGAACGGCCCTCTAATTGCAGGAGAGTTTTCGCAATCGCCCGATGTTTCCGGCGAGAGAGGTGGCCGCTATGTTTTTCGATCCGATCTACCTGGTGTTTCTGGCCCCCGGCATGATACTTGCCATATGGGCTCAGTGGCGGATTCACAGTGCGTACGCCGAGGGCAACCAGTATGCGCCCCGGAGCGGATTGAGTGGTGCAGAGGCCGCTCAGGCTGTGCTGGCCAATGCCGGCGTGGCGGGTGTGCGGATCGAGCCAGTCGAGGGAGTTCTCACCGATCATTACGTTCCCGGCGAGAAGATCCTGCGTCTCAGCCCCGACGTGTACGCGGGCCGGTCGCTGGCCGCGCTTGGCGTGGCGGCGCACGAGGCCGGTCATGCCATCCAGGACGCCAATCGGTATCCATTGCTGGTCATACGCAACAGCATGGTGCCGCTGGCCAGCTTCGGGAGCAATGCCGCCTGGATCATCCTGCTCATCGGCTTTTTCATGCAGCTGTTCCAGCTGATCCTGATCGGCATCGCGGTGTTTTCGCTGACGGTGATCTTCCAGCTTGTCAATCTCCCGGTGGAGTTTGACGCCAGCCGGAGGGCGCGGCTGTCACTGGTCGAGGGCGGTCTGGTCACGTCGAAGGAGGATGCGGTCGTCGGCAAGGTATTGAACGCCGCCGCGATGACATATGTGGCCGCCACACTGACGAGCGTCCTCACCCTTCTGTATTTCGTCTTTCGCGCCGGCGGCGCCCGCGATTGATGCAGGAGCGATCACGCAGCAGATCGACTTGAACGGCGCCGTGGGCGGATGATCGTTGGAGCTCCAGGGCCGCAGTCGGGCAAATAGAATCGTGGGTTTCGGACTTGCTCGTGGCGGGAGAGCCGGCAGCCTGCCTGAGCGGACCAGCCGAATTGTAGGCCCATCAGCGAAGGCTCTGAATGGGGCGTCCATTGCCAACGACAATGGGCTGCGAGCGACCCTGAGCATCGATCCAGGTGCTGGCAAGATCGATACCGAGGTGACGGTATACGGTGGCACCGATGTCCGACGGAGTGATCCGGCCGCTGCGGATTTCACCGCCGCTTGCATCGCTACTGCCGATGACCGGGCCGTTGTCCAGGCCGCCGCCGGCCAGCATCATGGACATGCAACTCGACCAGTGCTCACGGCCACCAGTGCCGCGCTGCGAAAAGCGCGGTGATCTGCCGAATTCTCCCATGACCAGCACAAGCGTGCTTTCGAGCATTCCCCGGGCGTCGAGGTCGTTGACAAGTGCAGACACCGCTTGGTCCACGACCGGAAGCAACGGTTTCAGGCCGCGAATCAGGCCGCCCCAGATTACATCGTCGCCATGATTGTCGAACACGCCAAAGGTCCCACTCACGGTAACAAACGTGACGCCGGCTTCAACAAGCCGACGTGCCAGCAGCGTTCGCTCGCCCAGACTGTGGCGGCCATAGGCATCGCGCAGGCGGTTGCTCTCCAGGTCGATCCGGAAAGCCCGCTGTGCCCGGCCCGAGGCACTCACTTCAAGCGCCTGCCGGCGGTAGAGATCCATTTTCCCCATCGTGTCACCGACATCCAGATCACGGCGCAAATTGTCGAACTGGCGGCACAACTCGGCTCGATCGTCGGCCCGCTCAATGTTCACGCCGCGCGGCAAGCTCAGGCGGTCCACCATCTCATGGCCACGCACAGGCTCAGTAGCACCGCCCAGTGGACCGGCGCCGAGAACATCCGCAAACCATAGCGGCGGGTCGGCGAGGCCGACAAGTGCCGGCATCGACGAAATCCCCGGTCCCCGGAAGCGGGCGGCCACCGATCCCATCGACGGATGCGTGGCGATTTTGGCCGAGATGCCGCGGCGCTGCGCCAGCGGATTGCCTGCCTGCATCGGCGCAGGATAGTGGTCCGTGCTGCTGCTACAGTCCACGGACCGAATGAGCACCAGCCGATGGGCAATTCGGGCTTGCAATGGAAAATGCTCGGAGACACGTACGCCAGCGACATTCGTGGGAATTGACGAGAACGGGCCGCGTATTTCGGCAGGGGCAGCTGGCTTTGGATCCCAGGTATCGAGCTGGCTGGGTCCTCCGGACAGCCAAATCAGAATCACAGCGGTTTCGCGCTGCGGCTGAGCGGTTTGCTGAGCCTTTAGCCGCAGGAGATCGGGCGTCGCGAGACCGGCCACGCCAGCCAAGCCGGCTTGCAGGAACCAGCGCCGCGATTGGACACGGAGCAGATCGCTGCTCGCTGGCTGAAACAGAGCCTCGACGGCGCTCTTGTGTTGCGCGGCATGGCGTGGCCGGGGGAACATCGTGCTCTCCTTTGGAGATCTCCGTCAGTGAATGAGTGCAGGCATTGTATGTCAAGCACTGAAGGAGGCACGTCGGCCACAGGCACGCTGGCACGCCTGGGCAATTGCGGCAACCCCCTTAGAACATTGTGACGTGTACTTCGACGTGGACAACTGACGTGTAATATCGGGAGGTTCCAGGGAAACCTGGGGCCTTCTTTTGTTGCCGATTCGTCCCGTTTTTTCTCATTCGAATCATTCCGAAGGCGGATCATTTGGTCGCACGGCCACGGTACATGTAGCCATGTGTCTTCGGTGTCCCTTCTAGATAGAACGTCGTGATCTCGACCAACGAACAAGGCTGAGTAACCAGTCGCTGTAACCGTTCACGCCTTGGCCAGCGATGGCGCTGGCTTTCCGGCAAGTTGGGCCTCGACGGCAGTCACCAGCCATGCGAAAGCGTTTTGTGACTGGCGACGGCAGGTTTCGATCACTGTGAGGAG
>Ga0194121_10007794_pt1 | contig 13831 bp, 6 predicted proteins | sample TA2MahCa50mmetaG_FD_148609 | JGI IMG/M metagenome (GOLD analysis project Ga0194121, IMG submission 148609) | Freshwater microbial communities from Lake Tanganyika, Tanzania - TA2015020 Mahale Deep Cast 50m | ecosystem: Environmental > Aquatic > Freshwater > Lake | place: Tanzania: Lake... | reverse complement strand
CGGTGCTGGCGGCGGCGGCGGCGCGGGTGGCTCCGGCGGCGGTGGCGGCGGCGCGGCGGACGTGGGTGCGTCCGCGGGGCTCCCCGAAATGCTCCCGATGGGCGGCGACATGCTGAAGGGCAACATGATGGCCCAGATGATGAACATGGGTCAGCCCGGCCAGGGAGGCCAGCAGGGCGGAGGCCAGCAAGGCGGCGGCCAGCAGGCCGCGCCACCGGTTCCACCGGTCAACCCGGGGGGCGGGGCTACGGTCTAGCCGTTAGCAGCCAGGAGGCTCGTGAGAAATCGCGGGCCTTTTTCATTTTTGGAGACAGACAAAAAAAGCTCGCGGACGAAGCGAGCTCTCGGGTCAGAGATCCCCTGGCCTCTGTCGAGCGTCCCCGTCGCCGCCAATGCGCGACAGGAGCGTCTCGGCAAGCTCCATTGGATCGATGTGATATCTCCCCGTTTTCACGAGGCTGCGGATGCGGGCCACTCGCGATGCGCGGCTCTCTATGATGAACCTGCCGCCCGCGGGGCTGAGAACCATTTCGGTCTCATGATCAATACGGCGGCGACCCATGGGGCGTGCGACTCCTTTCAAAGCAGCCGTTTCTTCCGGAAGGAAGTGTCGGCGACGCGCGTCCATGCGCTTTGCTCACTCAACTTATCGGCACGCCGGGCGATCCCAATAGCCCGATTTTCTATACCGGGATGCTCTGGGGATAGTTGAAGAAGTTGTCTGGATCGTAGCGCCGCTTCACGGTTCTGAGGCGATCGAGGTTGGCCCCGTAGTAGGCCTGGAGGTAGTCGGTCTGGGACCCGTCGATGAAGTTCACAAAGCACTCGTCGGACGTGTACGGCCGCATCGCCTCGTGGAACGCCGCGAGCCAGTCCTGCGCGGCGGCGACCCGCCGCGCGTCATCGTAGGCTGACCAGTCCAGCTCGATGCTGCTGATGAGGGTCGCGCCCCGGTGCACGAAGGCGGTCTGGTCGGGCGCGACCGTGTCGATCGCCCCGCCGGATAGGAAGAACTTCCAGTTCGCGCCCAGCGACGTGCCCGGAAAGTGCCGCAGAAATTCGAGGATAGTGACCGACGCGGCCGCCGGCATGGGCAGGTACGCGTAGCGGGAGCGCTCGTGGTAATACGCGGGCTCACCGGGGTCGGAGAGAAATTCCTGGCCTTCCCAGTAGGGGAGCACCTCGATGTATTCCACGTCCGGAGTCGCGATCTGGTACAGCGGATCGAGGATGGCGCGCAGCTCGGCCGGCGTCCCGGCCAGTTGCCCCAGCAGGGTCAGGATGCCCAGGGTAGTCACCGAGAGCTTGATTCCGAGACCGTCCTGCGCCGTGGGGAGCGTGGTCAGCGCGGTGGGCAGCAACGCGTCGAGATCAGACAGCCAGGAAATGGAAAATACCGTCAACGCGGCGTCTGCCGGAAACGTGTTGAACGTAAATGAGGTGTGAATTCCAAAGTTGCCGCCGCCGGCACCGCGGCAGGCCCAGAAGAGATCGGAATTTTCCACGGCGTTGCAGCGCAGGAGATCGCCGGACGCGATCACCACTTCGGTATCCACGAGGTTGTCACAGGTGAGGCCGTAGCGGCGCATGTTGAAGCCGATGCCGCCGCCCAGCACCAGGCCGGCCACCCCGACACTCTTGCAGCGGCCGTGGGTCAGCGTGCGTCCCACCGCGCCCAGGCTCGCATAAACGTTGGCATTGCGGGCGCCGCCCTGGAGTCGCGCGAGTCCGCTGCCGGGATCATATTCGACGCCGGTCATCCGCGAAACGTCGATCTGCAATCCGACCGTATTGGAGTAGCCCGCGTACGAGTGTCCGCCGGAGCGCGCCACCATGGGGATGCCCCGCGTGTGGGCGAAGCGCACGCAAGCCTGCACGTCCGCCACCGAGGCGCAGTGGGCAATGGCGGCGGGCTCGTTGGTGAATCCGAGGTTGGAAGGTGTCGCGAGCGTCACGTACCCCACCTGTCCCGGTCGCAGCAGCGGCCCGATGAGCAGTTTCTGGAGCGCGAGCCAGAGGGTTTCGCTGGCGACCGTGGAGGCCACTCCACCGGGCAGGCTGCCTGTTCCGCCGCACCCGCCGAGGGCGACCGTCAGTCCCGCGCCCAGGACGGCTTGAAGAAAACCTCGGCGATTCATGCCGACTGTTCGTTGAGTACCCAATCGCACAGATCCTCCAGAAAGCGAATCTCATCGTCGTCGGTAATCTCGGTTCGCGCCTGGTTCATGGCGGTAAAGATCGCCGACGCGAGACGCGCAACCGCGCCGCGATCCCCATGATAGCGGCGCAGATCGCCGGCCAACAAGGGGTGACGCGCGTTCAAGTCGATGACGCTGCCGTCACAGGTCACCACGACACCGGAAGGCCCGTCCACGATGCGAATGCGCTCCAGGATGTGATTTTGCCAGCGCTGCTGCTGGCGCCACGCGAGCTGGGTGAAGCAGTCTCTAAGCAGGCGGAGCAGCGCCTCCCGCTCCTGCTGGCGGGGATCCGGGGGCGGCGGCGGCTCTTCCCGGAGTTTTTTCTTGGCGGCCTTGCGCTCGGCCTCGCGGCGGGCCATTTCTTCTTTTCGTGCAACGGCCTCTCGGGCGCGCTGCTCCTTTTCGCGCTCGCGCCCGGCCTCCTGGGCGACGGCCTGCAAGGCGTCCGCCTTCTCTTCAAGGCGGTCGGCGGCCTTGTCCACCGCCTCGATCATCTTCTCGAGGAAACCGTCGCGCTGGACCTTTTTTACTTTCGGGCGCTCGGCGGGCTTGACCGCGGCCTCTCCGAAAAAGCGATGTAAAAACGTGCGAATTTCGGCGTCGCGCGCCAGCACCACCGGGTCGCCCTCGGTCTCCATCGCCTCCTTGCAGGTCAGCACGTGTCCGCGCTTCACGAAGGCGCCCACCAGCGTCTTCAGCGGAACGACCTGCCCGTTGGCCAGCGGAAAGAGCGCCACGTTCACCACGTCGCCGAATTTTCCGCCGCTGGTGATGCGCCCGCGGCGCAGCACGTACCACGCCAGGAGCGCGCCGCGCACGCCGGCGTCCTCGGTTGCTTTTTGGGCGCAGCGTGCCATCAGTGCATCCAGCGTGTCGTCCAGGCCGCGGCGGTGCACGTCGTTGAGCACCACTTTGTCCCAGACGCGGTTCGGCTCGAAGCCGGGGCTGCTGACCACGCCGATCACCGGCACGTCGTCGAAGAACGGCCGCGTCTCGACCGCTAGCCCGCGGCACACCAGCGTCACGCCGGGCGGCTTGCCGGGCACCAGCGCCAGTTCTCCTTTCATGTCGCGCCCCTTCATCGGGATGATGGCCACGTACGTTCCGCCCGGCAGCTCGATATCTTCAACACGCCGCGCCGCTTCTTGATTTTTGCGCGCCGTCTCGTCGATTTTCAGATCGTCGGTGTAGTCATACGCCGTGCGGAAAACCCGCTTGAGCTGGACCAGCTCGGCTTCCGAAAGGCGGACGACCCGGCAGCCGTCCCGCGGCTGGCCCTTCACGCCCGGCCTGACGAACAATAATTTTTTTTCACTTTGAAACGCGGATGCCAGCTCGAGCACGCTCATCGGCTTTCCGGTGCTGTCCTCAAACAGGCTGCGGGCGGCAATTTCCCCGAGCAGCCCTTCGCGGCGCATCTTCTCCAGCGACATGCCGCCGACGAACAAATAGCGGAGCAGCAGGCAGTTCTGCTCGGGGCGGCCGGACCCGGCGCTGGCGGCCACCGCTGCAACGGCGCGCTCGAGCGCTGCATTCGCGGCGGCCATGACGGTTTGGGTGGCCGGTCCGCTCAGTCCGCTCCAGGAACGGTTGACTGGCGTGTCGTCCGCGTCAAGCACCGCCTCGTATGGAAGTGCGGCCGTGTTGTTGACCGTGTCGAGAAACCGGCCGGCGCGCATCACGCGAATCGAAACCCGACCGTCGAACCCTTGCACGTCTTCGATCAGGCCCAGCTCGCCGTGCCAGGGAGGCTCCATCTCCACGATGGCCGCGAACCGCTCTCGGGCCGGCAGCCGGGCCGGCACCGTGGGACGGCGCAGGAAGGACTCCCGTGCAATCTGCTCCTTCAGGTCGTCGGTGTAATCGACCCACACGCCGTCGAACCAGGCCTGCAGCGCGCGCCGCGCCGGCTCGTCGCTGAAGAAGACCGCCGGCCGGCGGTCGCTCGGCGCCTCGTTGAAGAACGTGCTGACGAAGCGCAGATTGCCATTTTTGGCGAGCTCGTCTTGAAGGTCTTGAAGCGACCAGACGCCGCCGCCGGCCACCGCAAAGAGCCGGGCGTCGCGCACCGCCGGCGCAATCTCTGAGCGCTTCCAGCATAGATAGCCGAGCAGAAATTCGCGGATCAGCGGGGCGCGCCAGTCGGAAATCACCCCCACCTCGGCGGCCACCACCCGAGCCAGGTCGTCCGCCCCGCCGCGCAGCGCCTGCAGCGCCTCCTGGTAGGCTTCATCTTCCTCCACCGCGTCCCAGGTCTGGTTGGGCTGCAGCCGCGGCGAATCGATCACGCCCAACACCGGTCCGAATTGAAGCGTGACGGTTTTCGTCTCGATGGGCTTTCCGCCGCGCAAAAAGCGAACCTGCGTGGGCACCTGGCCGAAGGGCCGGGTTTTCGGCATGTCCTCGGGGAGCGTCAGGCCAAGGGCGCCTAAGATGTCACCCTGGCGGATGTCGACCGGCGCGTAGGCACGCCCCCCGAGCTGGGGCAGCTCGGCCGGACGCTGCATGTTTTCCATCATCGCGCGCTCGGCAGCCAGCTTCTTGGAATAATCCGTCACCCTGGAGGGGTCGAAGACGAATTTCAGAATATCGATAAGATCATCGCTGGTTTCCTTCACAATTTGTCGATGGTCGAGCTGAGGGCCGAACTCCACCTTGCGCACATAGTGCACCGCGCCAAATTCCTCGAGATCGCGGGTGAGGTCGGCAAGACTTGCAAAGCGGCGCGCGACCGTGGGAAACAGGCCGTAGCGCCCAATTGCCTCGGGCAGGTCCGGCTTCTCGTAATTTTTCTTCTGGTAGTGCAGCAGGTCGATCACGTGCTCCGCGACCTCCCGCACGTCCGGATGCGGCGGCGTCACGTCGGTGGCCAGCGCCGCCACCGCCTGGGCAAAGCGCTCGGCCAGGAATTCCCTGGCCTCCTTCCAGAGCGCGTCGTGCTCGATGCCGTCGTAGGTGTAATTGGCGGCAAACTTGTTGTGGTTGATGACCGCGTCAAACACCAGCCCGTCGAGGTCCTCGCGCTCCTCGGCCAGCTCCTGCTCTTGCAGGAAGAAGCGGACGCATGCCTGGGTTCGCTCCGGCTGCCGGCGCCCGATGCCTAATTCGCCGGAAAAGCCGCGCTCGTTGAAGGAAACCACCTGCATGTACGAAACGCCGGCGCGCAGGCGGGGCACGCCCTTCTTTTTCGCGTTCCAGCGGCTCATGTTGAGCGCGCGCTGCAAGATCCGCGTCTCGCCCGCGATGGGACGGAAGCGGTCACCGAGCAGGTTGCTGAGCGCATTCTTTTCCGCGCCGTCCACCCGGGCGATGACGTACCCGACAATGGGGACCAGCTCAAGCGCGCCCCGCATGTGATAATAAACGTTTTGCCCGGCCCGCGTGACTTCCTGAAAATCGCCCACTGAGCGGGCGTCGCCGGAGGCGATTTCAAATATTGCAAGCGCCTTCAAGGCGTCCCACGACGGTGAATCCTCCCACGTCTTCAAATCGCGCGCGGCCAGCACGTGCAGCAGCGTGGGGCGAAGGCCGCGGCGGCGCTCGCTGTTGCCGTCCCGATATTCGGCGACGAGTTTTTGCAGGAGCGCCTCGTTGGCCGCGCGCACGGCCGCGATCACGCCGTCCAGGCTGGCGTCCTCCACCACGTCGCTCTCCGAAGCGTTGGTGAGCACGCCGTCCGCGCGCACCATCGCGGACGCCTGCAGCGGGGGAAGGTCCAGGGCGGCGTCGCAGATTTTTACGCCGGCCTTGATGAAAGAAACGGTACCCCGCTCCGGGCGAATACCCGAAGACCACACCACGCCGGCGCACGTCTCCCCGGCAAAGGTCACGCTGGCCTGTACGCCGTCGGGCGCCGCCAGTTTCCCGTCCGCGACCGGCTCGCCGTTGAGCGTCACGGGAATCGGGGACAAGCGGGCCCGCGCGCGCACGGCGGCACCCTCCGGGGTATCTCCGACGAGATTTTGCATGGCGCGTCCGGCCATGCGCCAGCTTACCCGCTCGGTGATGACGAAGCGCGTCGCGTCTCTCGGAACGCTCGAGGGCGCGGGCTGCTCGACCACGCTCAAGCGGTCCGCCGCGCTTTCGGGGACGACCGCGGCGGCGCCGCCGGACCACACCTCCAGGCGCTCCGGCTGCAGCGCCAGCGCCGCGTTCAAACCGATGGCGAGATGCCGCAAGAAGGCTCCGTCGACGCTCTCCTGGGCGATGAACAGGCCGTCGAAGGGCTGCTCCAGCAGGGCGCGCTCCAGCGTCCAGCCGTGGCACAGGAGGGTGACGCTGGCCGCGTCGGCGGTCACTTCAATTTTCGTGGCGCCTCCGGCCACCGCGGCCTGAATCAACTTGAGGACGTAGTCGTGCGCGTCGACTAACTGAAACTCGCGCATCTTGTCCTGCGCCTTGCGCTTGTCGAGAGAAAAGTGCCCCTGCGAATCCAGCTCGCCGGCGGTGCGCAGATGGTGGAGGATGTCAGACACTGGCGGCACGACTCTGCAGCCGCTCCTCCATTTTCGGATTCAGGCCGTCCGCGAGGCAGACCAGCTTGGCCAGCATGAACGCCGCGGTGTCGCCGTGCGTCTCACCCATGCGCGCCAGCCGGTTGACCAGCGGATGGCTCACGTTGAGCACGAGGTGGCGCTTGTTGAGGAATTTCAACGGCCAGATCGCCGGCATGCCGTCCTCGGGGAGCGCGCTCTGGTGGCCGCCGATGGCCAGCGGGCCAGGCTTGTTCTGCAGGATGAACGCCTGGTATGAAACCGAGGACAGCGCATAGTCAAAGGTCGCGAATCCCACGCCGCTGAAGGCGAGTCCACAGCGGTCGAGCAGGGTGATCGTGTCGCGCCCCAGTCGGGAGAGCCCCTGGGGGACGTTCTCCGCGGCCACCGCGGGCGGCGCGGCCAGCACGCTGCTCGCCTGGCGCAGCTTGAATCCCTGGGCCGCGATCTGCTTGCCCGCCTGGCTGGCCGGCTGGGCTCTCAAGACGGGAATTCCCTGCGCGTGCAGCGCCTCGGTGACCGGGTTGTCGCAGGTGTCGAAAAACAGTGTGGGGACGTTCGGGGCGCCCAGCGTCTTGAGCAGCGCCCCCCCTTTGCTCGCGGTGCCGGCGAGATCCACGAAGCGCAGCCCGGCGGCTCCGTGGCGCGTGGGGACAATGCGAAAATTGCGTCCGATGCGCGGCCAGTGCACGTCCATGTGGGTGTTGGCAAAATCCCACAGGAGGGAATTCTGCTCGTTCTCCGGGTCCTGGGCCGCCGCCTCCAGGTGCTCGAACAACGCCAGCATCAGGTCCTGGCGCGCGATGCGGGTGAGGATGCCGAGCGCCTTGTCGTAGTTGGCGTCCTGCTTGACGTTGTCGCGGGTGAGCGTGTGCTCGAGATAGCGGCTCTTGATTTTGAAGGTGACGCCCGGAAAATACGCCTTGCGCCCTTCCAGCAGGGTGATGCCCTGGTTGTAAAAACCGAAGAACGGGTTCGAGTCTCGGGTCAGCGCGGCGACAATCGCGGTGCCGTGCTCCTCGCGTTTCAGGCTGACCGGCCCGGGCAGATCGAACGGCTCGTTCACCTGCTCGCCGTTGACGAAGATTTCGGCGGGCGTGTGGCGGCACCAGTGGGCGATGGTTTCTCGCGAGCGTTTCAAGAACGAGGAGAACCCCTGCTTGTTCATCTGCTTGTAGACTTCCACGCGGGTGCCTTCCACCGGGTCGTCAAGGCGAATGCGCTCGAACGAGCAATCCGGGTGAAACAGCACCCGCCAGTGCTCTCCGCCCCGCCCGGTGTCCACCACCACCGCGGCCGGCTGCACCGCGAACACGGACACGAACCCGATGCCGAATTTTCCGATCTTGGTGAAATCCCCCTCTTTGGTCGAGGAAAACAGGCGGGTCAATTGCGTGTCGATGATTTGGCGGTCCATGCCCTCGCCATAATCCACGATGCGGGCGACCGCCATCTTCTTTTTTTCGAGGTAGGCGATCTCCACGTCTACCCGGTGGCTGCCGGCGTCGATGGCGTTCTGGATCAATTCTCGGTAGAAGCACAGCTCCTGGCTGAACTGTTTGATGAGGTTTTTCAGCGTGTCGCCTACGATTGCGTCGTAGGGGATCTCGGTTTTAGCGCGTGCCATCGTTACCACCCATCGGGTTTGATGCCCTGGTCGCCCCCTGGCCCCCCCCAAGTGTGCTGGCCGCCGCATGCGCCGTCATGTTCAGCACGATCTCGCGGACTCGCTCCTCGAAGCGCTCCTGGCTTGCGCGCGCCTCCGCTTCCCGCTCGAACCTCTGGTAATGCTCGATGATCTCCATCACGCGCGCGAAGGCCATCGGCTTCGAGCACTCCGCGATGATCTCCCGCCGCCGCGCGAGGTCGGCCTTGTAGTACTCGTCGGGATACTCGAAATCTTCAATCTCGCTGATGATCTTGCGGGTGAAGTTGTCCACGGCGCGCCCGCTGAGCTTCGCGTCGATGCACTTCTGGCCGGCCCGCAGCCACTCTTCGTCGGTCAGCTGCAAGAATGCCGCATGATTGCGCAGTTTCTTGTCGCGCATCAGCACCGCGAAATCCTGCGCGGTGACGGGACCCTTCAAGTGGAACGGATCCTGCGTGATGCGGCTGATGGTCGCCTGATCCATGTTCAGCGTGTTGGCGTCGCACAGCATGAACCATTGTCCGTTCTTGGGGATGACCGTGCCGTCGAAAATCCCGAACGATGCGCCCAGGATGTTCTTCTCCTCCGAGCGCAGGCCCCCGTCGGAGCGCGCGGCGAACGCAGTGTCGATATCCGGCCAGTACACGCCGCACACGCCGTCAAAACCGGCCACCCGTTGCTTGAAGATGTCGAGCAATTGCTGGGCCGACGCGTTCTGGTACGACGAGGCCCAGTCGGTGCGGCGGATGACCACGAAGCGGGCCGGAATCCCCCGCTCCCGGCAGAATTTTAGAAAATAATTTCCGATGGCGTGGCAGGTGACGGTCTTGCCACAGCCCGGATCGCCCATCGCGAACATGACCGGATTGAGCCGCTTGGGATTGGAGCGGGTCTCCATGTCAAAACCGGCCACGTCGCGCGCGAGGCGCAGCCCGGCCCGCATGAAATCCTCGTTGCCCACCACGTCGTCGGGCCACACGTCCACCAGGCCGCTCTCTTCCTGCACGGCTGAAGGGCTCCAGGAAAATCCCTGCATCGTCCAGCATCGTTTGGGCCGGTCCTGCGTGATTTCGATGCGCGTCCCGCGCAGCGCGTCGAGGAGGAGCCCGTGGCAAGCGTCCTCACCCTGCTGGCGGGCCGCGTTGACGAGCAGCTCAAAGTAGGCGCGGGTGCACGAGATGGCGCCCTCCAGGCGCTCCACCCGCTTTTCCGGATTCTGGTGGCAGCGGTGAAAGCGCAGCCACGAAAGCCAGTCGTCGAGCAGCGCCGCGGACAGTCCCTCGAGCGGCGCGGCCAGCAGCGGCTCCAGGTGGTCCGTCGTGAAGGCGCCGTTCACGCGCACTTTCACGTCGATGGGTTCGGGCGTGCTCTGCAGCGCGGCCACGCCGCCGGAGTACAGCCCGAAAAGGCGCACGAGCGCGTCCGCCTGTCCCCCGTGCGCCGCGAGCAGATTGACCGCGTGCTTGGAGGCTTCCCACGAGACGGCCAGGGCGGCTTCCAGCGCTTCCAGCAAATCCAGGTGCGCCCGGGTGAATCCGTAGTCGCCCTGATCGATCTCGCACAGGAAACTCGGAACGCCGCGGTCGCGCAGCAGGCGCCGCACCGTCTCGCGCTCCAGGACGAGCGCTTCCTCGTGAATGCGGATGCTCATTGGGCCGCCCTCACCACGCACGGCGTGCCGCGCCCCTTGAGCAGCTCTTGCAGAGGCCTGGAGATATCCGCGGTGGCCGCGAACTTGCGCTCCTTCCAAACCTTGTAATTCAGGGCGCGCGCGCGCGCGTCGACGGGCGCGCGCGTCTCCTCGTCGAGAAACTCGCGGTAGAGTGTGGCCAGCGGATCGCTGCGGCCCTCCCGGGGCACGTTGCGTCCGGCGCGATCCATCGGAAAGTGAAGCACGGCGGCCTCCGGAAATTGCTCGAACAGAGCGGCAAAATCGTTCGGCATTTCGGCCCCGCGCGTCCACAGCGGACCCACCCGCCCGCGGATCACGTCCTCCACGGCTACCCTGGGGAGATCGCTGAGCAGCAGGAAGGCAAATTCCGCTTCGTCCGAGGTGAAACGGGAAATCGCGTTGCGGAAATTCTCCGTGAAGGCGAGATCGTCGCCCACCAGCTCGACCTGCTGTCGGGTCCATCGGTTGGCCGTCTGGCGCAGCAGGATGGTGTAGCGGACAAAAAGGGACTCGGACAGGTCGTAGCGATCAAACATCACCGTAAAGTGCGCGGTCTGCGTCTCCGGGTCCACGCGGCGCAGCGCGAGCTGCAGGTTTACCGCTGGACACGGCGGCGCCTCGGCCAGGGTGGCGTAATAATCGCGGCGGTCCACCATGCGGCGGGCGGCGTCCAGGTCGGTGCGCTCGGCGGCCGCGAGCAGCGTTTCCCGGGGATTTTCCCGCAGGTATTTTCCGGCCAGCTGCGCGTCGGCCTGCACGCGCGACACCGCGCGCTCCGCCGGCAGCCCGTTGCTCGGGCTGAGCGCCAGCTCGGGATACAAGCCTCGGCTGAGGCTGGGCCGCATCGCCGCGTACAGGTTTCTCAGGTGCGCCGGGTCCGGGAAGAACTTGTTGAGCCGCGCGGCGCTGATGAGGGAAACCAGGCGGGACAGGTAGCGCTCGGCGTCGCCCCCCCGCAGCGTTCCCACCCGCAAGGCCTGGGAATTCACGCGGTCTCGCCAGCCTGCCGCGCCTCTTGCAGGAGGTCGTACTCTTTTTTCGCCAGGGCAAGCGTCTCGTCGATGCGTTTTTCCTGAATCTCGCGCTCGGCGGCGAGGTTGGACTCGATCAACTGCTTCGTCGCGTCGTCGTAGATTTTCATCTGCGAGGTCAGGCGCTCGACGTTCTGGGTGAGAAACAACGAGGTTTGCGAGGCCAGGGTGGCCACCTTGTTCACGCTGACCTTGAGCGATTCCAGCGATTTCTGCATGTCCAGTGTCAATTCGCTGGCCTGGGTCGCGGTGGCCAGACCGGACACGTTGCCGCGCAATTCGTCGAGAATCTCCATGCCGCTCTCGTACAGGATGGTCATGTTCGAGTGCAAATTCATCAGCATCTCGAGAAAGTTGTTGTTCATGGCCACGATGCTGGCGATGCGATCCTCGGCGTTGGAGTACAGCCGCAGCGTCCCGCCGTGTTCCCAGACCTTGCGCTTCAATTCGTCGAGGGCCGCCTCCTTGGTGCGGCGGGCCACGTTGGCATCCGCGGGCAGGGCGGCGATTTCAGATTCCAGCGCCTGCTGCTCGCGCTGCAGATCCAGGATGATGCGCGCCGCCTTCTCCTCGTTCTGGGCCGCCACGACCATTTTCTTGTTGAGCCGGGTGATGTCTTCCCGCAGGTTGGCGATGCGCACTTCGATCTGGTCGAGAAACTCTCCCACCTGTTTGGTGCGCAGCTCGGCCACCTGGATTTTCTCACGGAGCAGCTCGGCAATCGGGCGGTCGGCGACGTAGTCGTTCAATATCGGGATTTTCTCAAGGAGGCCGCGGAAATTGGAGCCGACTTTCTGGGCGTCCAGGGAGACCATGTCCTTCATGTACTCCCAGGCCGTTTTCTGCTCCATCAAATCCTTGTTCATCTCGCGCGCGATCTCGTCGTGCGCCTGGCGAAGCTTCTCCAGATCCTTCAGGTCGGTGGCGTGCTTGTGCTGGTAGTGGGTGACCATCGACTGGAGGCTGTCACGGCTGTATTCCTCGCCGTCGTACACGACCTCGCGCTGCTGGGTACGGTGAGACGTCTGTTCGGTCACGGAAGGCGGCCTCCCAAGGTGGTAGCCTCACTTTCGGCGCCGCGCCGCTACCCCTCCTGCGGCCCCCCGAGCCAGTCGTCCAGGGCGCGCCGCTGGGCCGGGGTCATGTGCTCGCGCGGCGCGATCTTGTACACGCTGACCAGCCCCTCGGAGACGGTCAGCGCGGCGTCGTGATGGCGCCCGCGGAAGGTCCAGGCAAGGCGTGCGGAGTCACCGCTCACCAGCCGTTTCACGGTCTGGGGAAGGGCGGCCCCGTTGAGCTTGCGGCCGTTGATGGCCAGCAGCGTGGCGCCGGCTTCGATCCCCGCCTCCATGGCCGGCGAGCCCGCGACGACTTTGCTGACCGCGCCCCGCTCGTCCACGTGGCAGCCCAGGCGCGCCTCGATCTTGTCGGCGGGATGCTCGACTTCCAGGTCCAGCCCCAGTTCGTCGAGCGCCTCCTCCAGCGGGAGGGGATCCGGCGTGCGCACGCAGCGGTCGAAGAAGTCCCGCAACGGTGCGCCGGCGGCGTCGGCGCAGGCGTCCTCGAAATCCGCCTCGCTGTAGCCGCGCTGCCCGTCGCCAAAGGTGGCGTCCAGCCGGCGCATCACGTCGTCAAGGCTGCGCGCGCCCTCGCTGCGCCGGCGGATTTCCAGATCCAGCAACAATCCGACCAGCTCGCCCTTGTTGTAGAACGACAGGGATTTTGTCGGCGGAGCGCTGCCGTAGCCGGCCGACCAGGCGTCCCAGGACGAGTCCCACAGGGACACCGCCGGCAGCCCGCCGGAATTGCGCAACGCGTCAATCTCCTCGGCCAGCGCCTGGAAATACCGCTTGCGGGACCACAGCCCGCAGCGCGCCAGGGTCAGGTCGCCATAGTAGGACGTGATGCCTTCCGCCACCCAGAACAGCGGGGTGCAGGCTTCCTTCCAGTAATCGTAGGGCACCATGGGGTCCGGGCGAAACCGCTTGACGTTCCAGGCGTGGAAGAATTCGTGCGAGGTGAGACTCAGGAACCGATCGTAGAACGCTTCCTGATCGAAGTCGTCGCCCGGGCCGATGGCCATGGACGCGCCGCGCGCGTGCTCCACGCCATGGGAGAACTTCTCGGGCAAGAGGTGGTAAAGAAAGCGATACTCTCCCACCGGCGGCCGCCCGCCCATGACGCGCACCTGCTCACCGACGATTTTTGTTACGTCAGAGGTGATCCGATCCAGGTCGTAATTTCCGCTGCCCTGGAAATCCAGGTGATAGATGGCGCCGCCTTCCTCGAACGTGCGCGTGACCAGCGCGGGGCTGGCCACGAACGGCGAGTCGACCAACTCGTGGTAGTCGCGGGCGCGCCACGCGCGATCCTCCACCGCGTCCAGCGGCACGGCGGCGCGCCAGTTGGCGGGAACATCCAGCCGCAAGAGCGCCGGCTCGTCGAGGCGTCCCTCCACCGCCATCAAGACGGAAATCGGATTAACGTACAATTCGTCGCGATCGAGCATGCTCGCGCCGGCGTCGAGAATATTTGCGTAGCAGCGATAATTCACTGTGAGGCGCTCGGCGCCTGCGGCATCCACCCGCCATGCGTCTTTATCGACGCGAGTGACCCGGTGCCCGTCAGCGGAAAATTCCTGGACGCGGCCGGCGAAATTCTGCACGCTGTAACGTCCGGGACGCCAGGCCGGCATGCGCAGCACGACAGACGCGGCGCCACGCGATGAAAAGTGCAGGGCGACGTCGATCAGGTGCCGTGAAAAATCCCCCGCGCGGACTTCGTAG
>Ga0194121_10007785_pt1 | contig 13848 bp, 10 predicted proteins | sample TA2MahCa50mmetaG_FD_148609 | JGI IMG/M metagenome (GOLD analysis project Ga0194121, IMG submission 148609) | Freshwater microbial communities from Lake Tanganyika, Tanzania - TA2015020 Mahale Deep Cast 50m | ecosystem: Environmental > Aquatic > Freshwater > Lake | place: Tanzania: Lake... | reverse complement strand
CGATCGCGTCGTCGCAGAGGGGCGCCGACTGGCGCAGGCCGGCGAGGAGGTGGCCGTCGACTTGATCCGCGACATTCGCAGCCTCTTCGAGGAGCTGCCGGCCGAGTCCGGCATGGTGTCGCCGGTCGAGCCGCCGAAGGACGGCGCCACGCCGCCGCCGGAGCCTCCACCGTCACCGCCGGTGGCGGCCGTCGTGGCTCCGCCCGCCTCTGCCGTTCCATCGCCATCGCCGTCCTTATCCGCCTCCGCATCGCGGCCGGGCAGCGAGACGCCGGCGGTAACGGCGTCGGCCTCAGCCACACCCTCGTCGTCGACGCTGCAGACCGTTAACGGCACGGCGGGGGCGGCCGCGCCGACACCGATGCCCGTGCCGCCTCCGCCACCGCCGCAGATCGGCGCGCTGCCGCCGACGATCGCGCAACCGCCGCCTTCACCTGCGCCCCCGCGCGAGCCCGCGCAGTCCTTTCCGACCCTGGAGCAGCCGAAGGAGCAGGCGCCGCCGGCGCGTGCGGCGGATGAGCTCGAGAGAGTCGCGCGCCAGGGCGACGTGAAGGCGCAATACGAGCTCGGCGTGCTCGCGGTGCAGCCGGATACCGGGCAGCCCGACTACGGCAAGGCCGCCTACTGGTTCCGCGAAGCCGCGGTCCAAGGCAATCAGAGCGCGCAGTACAATCTCGGTGTCCTCTACGAGCACGGGTTCGGCGTCGGCCAGGACGACGTGCGCGCTCTGCTCTGGTATCACTCGGCGGCGGAGCAGGGGCACGCACGCGCGCAGTACAATCTCGGCGTCTTCTACGCGCAAGGCCGCGGCATTCCGACCGACTATGGCGAGGCGCAGCGCTGGTTCAAGAAGTCGGCCGATCAGGGCGTCGCGAAGGCCTTCTACAATCTTGCCGTCCTCGCCGAGGCGGGCCTCGGCGGGCCGGTGAATGCGACGGCAGCGCGCTCTTTCATGAGCCGCGCAGCGCTGCTCGGCGATCCCGAAGCGCGCGAGGCGCTGGCGAAGCGTCCGGTGCCCCGGCCTGATCCGGCCAAGGGCGAGGCGCGGCCGTCGAGCGAGGTGATCGGCGCTGTCCAGCACATGCTGGGTGAGCTGGGTTACGACGCCGGCCGCGCCGACGGCCTGCTCGGCGACAAGACGCGCCAGGCGATCCGCAAGTTCCAGGGCGACAGCGGCCTGCCGCAGACCGGCATCGCCACGGAAGAGCTGCTCGAAGTCCTGACCGCGAAACTCGGGCCGGCGCTGTCCGTCGCCGCGCCACGCACTCGAACGCCTTAGCGGTGCTTGAGGTCGTGATCGTCAGCGGCTCTCGTAAGCATTAACAACATTGCTATCAATGCTTACTTTGCTGGCATGGCGACGCTGTCGCCCTTGCGCACGCCGCCGTTCCAGCACCACCAGCCGGGCTGGTTGCGCGCGATCGTCTCATGCGCCCGCCCGGCTTCTTCCGCCGCCGCGTAGAGGCCGAAGACGGTGGCGCCGCTTCCCGACATGCGCGCGAGCAGGCAACCCTCGGTCCCGCCGATCGCCTCGCGCACGATGCGGATTGCGGGCGCGTTCAGCTCCGCCGCCGCGGTCAGGTCGTTCCGCCGCGGCAAGAGCAAGCGCGCGAGTTGCGCGGCGTCTTGCGGTGCCTCGCTGAAACGTGCCGGCTGGCTGAACGGGCCGGAGCGGGCGCGGAACACGTCCTTGGTCGCGACCGCGATACCGGGATTGACCAGCAGCAGATGAAGCGGCGGGAGATCCGGCGCCGGTTCCAACGTCTCGCCGATGCCGGACATGAACCGGGTCTCGCTCGCAAGACAGACAGTCACATCGGCGCCGAGCTTGAGCGCGACGGACGGATCGATCTCGACCGACCACAGCGCCGCGAGTGCGCGCAAGGCGGCCGCCGCATCGGCCGAGCCGCCGCCGATGCCGGCGGCGACCGGAATTCGCTTGGTCAGGCGGATCCGCACCTTGGGCTCGCGCCTCGTCGCCTCGGCGAGCCCGCGCGCGGCGCGGAGCACCAGGTTGTCGGTCTCGCTCGCGAGCGCGCTCGCGAACGGACCATCGATCGTCAGCGACAACTCGTCGGCAGCCTCGACCGCGACCTCGTCATGCAGATCGGCGAAGACGGCGAGGCTGTCGAGCAGGTGATAGCCGTCGGCGCGCTTGCCGATGACGTGAAGGTAGAGATTGATCTTGGCGTGCGCGGCGACGCGGACCCGGCCGCTCACGGCGGCGGCAGGCCTTCCGCCAGCTTCTTCTGGATCTGCGGCACGAGCTCCGGCTCGGGCTCGAGCCTGAGCGCGCGTTCCCACTGATAGCGCGCCTCGGCGCGGCGGCCGGCACGCCAATAGACGTCGCCGAGATGGTCGTTGATCGTCGGATCGTGCGGACGGATCTCGACCGCCTGCTCCATGTAGATGAGCGCCTTATCAAGATTGCCGAGGCGGAAATGCACCCAGCCGAGCGAATCGATGATGTAGCCGTCGCGCGGGCGCAGCTCGACCGCGCGCTCGATCATCGGTAGCGCCTTGTCGAGATGGATGCGCTGATCGGCCCAGGAGTATCCGAGATAGTTGAGCACGCTCGGCTGCTCCGGCTGAAGCTCGAGCGCCTTCAGGAGATCGGACTCGGCGCGGGCCCAGCGCCCCGAACGTTCGAACGCGACGGCGCGCGAAAAGAAAAGCGACCAATGCTGCTGCTGCGGGCTCGGCACGCGCGCAACCGCGCGGTCATAGGCCGCAAGCGCCTTGTCGTATTCGGGGAAGTTGCCCGGCAGCTTGATCTTCGAGCGCCAGAGATCGCCGAGCCGCACCAGGGCATCGATGCGGTCGGGCTGCTCGGTCGCCATCGCTTCGAGCACGGCGACCGCCTCGTCGCTCTTGCCCATCTGGTCGAGATTGCTCGCGATATGCAGCTTCGCCGACCAGCCATAGGTCTCATCGGCGCTCGCGGCCCGATAGAAGGTGTTGGCATCGGCATAGCGCTGCTCGTTCTCGAGCAGGCTGCCGAGCAACAGGCGTGCTGCCGGAAACTCAGGCTTCAGCCACAGCGACATCTGCGCGTAGATCTGCGCGAGATCGCCGGAGCGGTCCGATTGCAGCGCGGAGGCGAGGTCGAACAGCGCCTCGGCCATGCCCTCGGTCGGCCTGGAGAAGGCCGCCGGCGGCGCACTCCTGGCGCGGGCGCGGGCGAGGTCGCGCTGGAGATAGATCGGGTCGCCGGCGCGGTCGCTGAACTTGCGATAGATCTCCTCGGCCTCGGCGCTCTTGCCGTTGCGCTCGAGGAAGCGGCCGGCGGAGAGCACGACGCGAAGCGACGGCGCCTCACCCCTGAGCGCGGCTTGAAAGCTCTTTTCCGCTGCGTCCCTCCGCCCTGCGAACTCGTTGATCAGGCCGGCATGGAGATGGAACATGCCGGAGAGATCGGCCTGCGGATTGCCGCCGGTCTCGAGCAGGTCTATCGCCTCGTCGTACTTCTGCTGACCGGCTTTCGTCCAGGCGACCAGGAGCGGCGACAGGATCGCATTCGGTCCCTGGCGGCGGAGCCGCATGAGACGCTGCTCAGACTCCGCGTAGCGTTCGGCCCGCGCCTCGACGATCGCGAGCGCAAGATTGGCAAAGCCGTTCTGCGGGTCACGCGCGGCCATACGCTGAGCGAGATCCGCGGCGACTTCGTTGCGCCCGTCCTGGAGGGCCACGGCAAGCCCACGCAGCAGGAGCTGCTGCTCGTTGGGATCGGATTTGAGCGCGGCGCCGAAGAACTCGGCGGCCGCTCCGGGGTCGTTGCCGCGCTGAGCCGCAAGGCCCGAGAGGAAGTTGCCGGACGGCGTGCTCGCGAGCGGCAGCTTGTCGGCGGTGGTGCCGCCGGCAGCGCAGGCCGAGAGGGACGCGGCGAGGAGGAGGACGATCGGTGTGGTGCGAGAAGCCGGCATCGGTTCCATCGACGAGAGAGGTCTACATATTGGGATAGTTGGGCCCGCCGCCACCCTCCGGCACGACCCAGTTGATGTTCTGGGTCGGGTCCTTGATGTCGCAGGTTTTGCAGTGGACGCAGTTCTGCGCGTTGATCTGCAGCCTCGGCGTCCCCTCGTCGCGGCCGACGATCTCATAGACCCCGGCCGGGCAGTAGCGCTGCTCGGGAGCCTCGTACATCGCCAGATTGACCCCAATCGCGCGGCCCGGATCGGCGAGCTTCAGATGCGCCGGCTGGTTCTCCTCGTGATTGGTGTTCGAGATGAACACCGAGGAGAGCCGGTCGAAGCTGACCTTGCCGTCGGGCTTCGGATAGTCGATCGGCAGGCACTGCGCCGCCGGCTTCAAAGTCTCGTGATCGGCATGGTGGTGCAGCGTCCACGGCGCCTTGCCGCGAAGGAGATAGGTGTCGATCGCCGCGTGCGCGAGGCCGAGCCACAGGCCGCCGCCGAAGCCGGGACGGATGTTGCGAACGGCCTTGAGCTCTTCCCACACCCAGCTCTTCTCGAGCGACTCGCGGTAGCCCCGGACCTCGGCGACGCCGGCATCGGCCAGGCTGGCGAAGACCGCCTCGGCGGCGAGCATGCCCGACTTCATCGCCGTGTGGCTGCCTTTGATCTTCGGCACGTTGAGAAAGCCCGCGGTGCAGCCGATCAAGGCGCCGCCTGGAAAGGTGAGCTTCGGGATCGACTGGAAGCCGCCCTCGTTGATCGCGCGCGCGCCATAGGCGATGCGTCGCCCGCCTTCGAAGATCGGCCGGATCTCGGCATGAGTCTTGAAACGCTGGAACTCCTCGAAGGGCGAAAGCCACGGGTTCTCGTAGTCGAGGCCGATGACGAAGCCGACCGCGACCTGATTGTTCTCGAGGTGATAGAGGAACGAGCCGCCATAGGTGGCAGCACCGAGCGGCCAGCCGATCGTGTGCACGACCGAGCCCGAGCGATGCCGCGCCGGATCGACTTCCCAGAGCTCCTTGATGCCGATGCCGTAGGTCTGCGGCTCGACGCCGTCGCGCAGCCCGTAGCGCGCGACCAGCGTCTTGGTCAGCGAGCCGCGGCAACCCTCGGCGAAGAGCGTGAAGCGCGCGCGCAGCTCGACGCCTTGCGTGTAGCTGCCGGTCTTCTCGCCGTTCTTGCCGATGCCCTGGTCGCCGGTAGCGACGCCGACGACGCGGCCCTCTTCGTAAAGCACCTCGGCCGCGGCGAAGCCCGGATAGATCTCGACGCCGAGCCCCTCCGCCTGCTGGCCGAGCCAGCGCACGACATTGCCGAGCGAGACGATGAAGTTGCCGTGATTGTTCATCTGCGGCGGCGTCGGCAGGCGCCAGGCGCGCTTCTTCGTCAGCAACAAGAACTTGTCCTCGAGCGCCGGCGTGTTGAGCGGGGCGCCCTTCTCCTTCCAGTCGGGGATCAGCTCGTCGAGCGCACGCGGCTCCATCACCGCGCCCGAGAGGATATGCGCGCCGACTTCGGAGCCCTTCTCGATGACGCAGACCGAGACCTCGCGGCCGGACTCGGCAGAAAGCTGCTTCAGCCGGATCGCGGCAGCGAGGCCCGAAGGCCCGGCTCCGACCACGACCACGTCGTACTCCATGCGCTCGCGCGTCATCAGTCTCGCATCATGCTTGGGGGCGCCGACAGACTTATCTCACTCCTCGGGATACTGTCCAAGGCTTAGCCGCGGGGATAGGCTCTATCAGGGACATGGTGCAGCTGACCGACCTCTCCGACACCGCCGCCGCCGCACTGCTCGCCTGGCAGGTCGCCGCTGGGGCCGACGAGGCTATTCTCGCGGAGCCGGTCGACCGCACGCGGCCGCTGCCGGCGCCCGCACCTCAGCCGGCGGTCGCGCCGGCCCCGACGCGGCCGCGTAGTTTGGCCGAGGCGCCGTCCCCTTCGCCGTCGTCGGTGCGAGCTCCGGCGATGCCGCAGAAGGCGGCTCCGCCGACCCTGATCGCCCAGGATGCGAAAGCCCTGGCGGCAGCCTGCAAGACGGTTGCCGAGCTCGAACAGGCGGTCCGGCTGTACGAGGGCTGCGGCCTTAAGAAGACCGCGACCAATACGGTTTTCGCCGACGGCAACCCGCAAGCGCGGCTGATGCTGGTCGGCGAGGCGCCCGGTGCGGATGAGGACCGGCAGGGGAAGCCCTTCGTCGGGCTTTCGGGCAAGCTGCTCGACCGGATGCTCGCGGCGATCGGCTACGACCGCGGCTCGGCCTATATCACCAATATTCTTTTCTGGCGGCCGCCCGGGAACCGCCAGCCCACGCCGCAGGAAATCCAGCAATGCCTGCCCTTCGTCCTTCGGCACGTCGAATTGGTTAACCCGGCCGTCCTGGTTCTTCTGGGCGGCACCTCGGCCAAGACCATGCTCAATCAAACGGACGGCATCATGCGGCTTCGAGGCCGCTGGTTCGAGTATAAGATTGATGAGTCCTTGCCTATTATTCCAGCGCTCGCGACATATCATCCTGCGTATTTGTTGAGGTCGCCCGGACAAAAGCGCGAGGCCTGGCGAGATTTTCTTGCATTGAAACTGCGCCTGAGCAACGCGCTATAACGAACTGAACTCAAACATTATTTCAAATAGACAACGGTATCCTGAGAAGGTCGACAAGTTTCTGACGCTAATCCTAGGCTTGCCTCGAACTCCTCCGTCCGCTAGGTGAGTCGACCCATGAGGGAGGAGGGACCCATCCGCGTCCGTGGCCGGGCGCGCGCGCTGATGCTCGTTGCCGCCGTCCTGGCTTTGGCCGGCGGCGCGGCGATGGCGTCCGAGGCGCAGAGGCTGGACCCGGCAAAGGGCGAGGTGCTCAAATCCGCGACCGAGCAGGCGTCGTTGCCGAAGGGCATGATCGACGCCTCCAAGGTCGATCCGACCCTGAGCCTGCCGCAGGTGCTCGATGCCGGCCAGGCGGAGCGCTATGCCGAGATCTTCCGCCTGCAGAGCGACGCGGCCTGGGCCCAGGCGGACAGGGAAATCCGCCAGCTCAGGGATAAGCGCCTGCTCGGCGCCGTGCTATCCCAGCGCTACACCCACCCCAAGTACCGCTCGAGATACGATGAGCTTGCGAGCTGGCTGAAGCACTATGGCGACCACCCGGAAGCGGGCCGCCTCTATCGCCTGGCGATCGACCGCAAGCCGCCCGCAGCGGCGGCGCCCGAGCGCCCGCAGGTAGGCTTCCTCGGCGGCTATGGCGAGGAGTCGACCGGGTCCGAGTCGGGCTATGCCTCGCAGAGGCAGCGAGGCTCGGACGAGATCCGCGACATCATCCACGGCGCCTCCGATCTTCGCGCGCGTCTGAAGAAAGGCGATCCCGACGGTGCCGAGCGCGTGCTGGGTCAGCTTGTCGCGAGGAAGATCCTCGACGGCGTCGAGATCGCGATCCTCAAGGCCGAGATCGCCCAAAGTCACTTCTTCAACGGCAACGACGTGCCCGCCTTCCGGCTTGCCTCGGAAGCGACGCGCGAGGCCCGAGGCTGGCAGCCGCTGGCGCCGTGGATCGCCGGGCTTTCGGCATTCCGCCTCAACCGGGCGGCCGACGCCGCCAGGCATTTCGAGGCTATGCTCGAGCTCAGGGGCCTCACGCCCAACCAGGTCTCTGCCGCGGCCTTCTGGGCCGCGCGCGCGCATCTGGTCGCAGGCCAGCACACCAAGGTCTCGCGCCATCTCGTGCGGGCGGCTCTCCAGCGGACCTCGTTCTACGGCCTGCTCGCGCGCCGCGCGCTCGGCGTCGACACGCCCTTCAACTGGGCGGAGCCGCAGCTTTCCGTCGACGACATGCGCCAGATCGAGGAGATGCCCGGCGGCTGGCGCGCGCTCGCGCTGATCCAGGTCGGCGAGACCGTGCGGGCCGAGGCGGAGCTTCGCAAGATCGCCGCCCAGGGCAATGCCGATCTCGCGCCGGCCTTTCTCGCGCTCGCCTCGCGCGCCAACATGCCGGCGCTCTCGATGCGCCTTGCCGGCAAGCTCGCGCAGGAGAATCAGCGCTACGACGGCGCGCTCTACCCGATCCCAGGCTGGAAGCCGGAAGGCGGCTTCTCGGTCGACCCGGCGCTGCTCTTCGCCATCACGCGCCAGGAATCGGGCTTCCACGTCAAGGCGGCCTCCGGCGCCGGCGCGCGCGGGCTGATGCAGATCATGCCGAAGACCGCGGTCTTCGTCGGCGAGGGCGAGGTCAAGCGCACCGACGCCAAGCAGCAGCTGATGGAGCCCGAACGCAACCTCACGCTCGGCCAGCGCTACGTCCAGCATCTGCTCGAGCACGAGCAGATCCAGGGCAACCTGCTGCTGGCGGTCGCGGCCTACAACGCCGGGCCGACGGTTGCGCTCAAATGGCAGCGCAAGGGCGACTACAAGGACGACCCGCTGCTCTTCGCCGAGGCGATCCCCTATGGCGAGACCCGCGCCTATGTGCAGCGCGTGGTTGCCAATTACTGGATCTATCAGCTCCGCATGGGCCAGCCGACGCCGACGCTGGACGCCGTCGCCGCCGGCGACTGGCCGGTCTACAATCCCGGCGACAAGGGCTGAGCCTCTCGCCCGTCGCCGGCCGACAAGGCACCCTCTATACTCCGTGCCACCAGCCCGGAGCCCAGCCATGGCCCTCGACCAGACCCGGCCTTTCCTTGCCGTCAACATTGCGGTTCTGACCGTCTCCGACACCCGGAGCCTGGCTGACGACAAGTCCGGCAACACGCTGGTCGAGCGCATCGAGAAGGCGGGTCACACGGTGGCGGTGCGGGACATCGTCCGCGACGAGAACGACCTCATCGCCGCCAGGCTCCGAGCCTGGATCGCCGATCCCGGGGTCGATGTTGTGATCTCGACCGGCGGCACCGGCGTCACCGGCCGCGACATCACGCCGGAAGCCTTCCAGTCCGTCTTCGAGAAGGAGATCCCCGGCTTCGGTGAGCTGTTCCGCTTTCTCTCCTTCCAGAAGATCGGCAGCTCGACCATCCAGTCGCGCGCCGTCGCTGGGGTCGCCGGCGGCACCTATCTCTTCGCCTTGCCGGGCTCGCCGGGTGCCTGTCGCGATGCCTGGGACGACATCCTCCTCCATCAGCTGGACTACCGCTGGAAGCCCTGCAATTTCGTCGAACTCATGCCTCGCCTGCAGGAGCACCTGGCTCCCAGCGCCCGTACGGCGAAGGTTTCCGCTGCTCGGCGCGGCTGAATCGGTCCCCCAATATATAGATTAGGATTTTTTCACTGAGCTATTGAAATTACTGTTATATCCCTACCGATATAACGGCCTAAAATACGACATATCGATTTTTGTCATTTTTCCCGTCGACCCGTGACTTTGAAGCCGCGAGGCTGCGGTTCATCGCTCGATTGCAGTTGCATGAGATCGCCCGTTCGCATGTGCGGCATGTGGATAAAGTCATACCGATATCGGTTCGATACGCGAAATCCGTCAGTGACTGGGTATTCCACCCCAAGATAGAGGCGCATTTCCTGAGTTTTCCACAGTTCCGGAGCCGGGACGATCCGGCGACGCGAGCCCGCCGGTGCGTCACCGGCCCGAGGCTCAAAATTCTCGCGGATTCCGCCGCCTTTTCGGGAACCGGAGACGAGGCGCGTGGCCGCCCGAGATCGCGTTTCCTCGGAGCCGGCCGGTGTGCTGATTATGTGCCGAACCGATATATCGTGGGCAAAATTATACGATCAGAAGGCCGCGCAGGATATTTTGTTCTTGATATGTTCCAAGTCGCGCGTAGACTTTGCTCATGTCCGACCCCATTATCCCCGACAAGCCCCAAAAGGGGCGCGGTGCGGTGTCCAATCCCGTCGGACGCTACGAGCCCGCCAGCCGCCAGCGCATCGACGATGGCTGGGAGAGGCGGGATGACGACGAGCTGCCGCCGCCGCAAACCCAGGTCCGCGTCGACGCGACCCGGACCATTCTCGCCCGCAACGACTCCCCGGATATCGGCTTCGACCGCTCGATCAACGCCTATCGAGGGTGCGAGCATGGCTGCGTCTACTGCTTCGCCCGGCCGACGCATGCTTACTTCGGACTTTCCTCCGGGCTGGATTTCGAGACCAAGATCTTCATCAAGCCCGAGGCGCCGCGCCTGCTCGACCAGGAGCTGCGTCGCAAGGGCTACGACGTCGCCCCCATCGCCATGGGGACCAACACCGACCCCTACCAGCCGCTCGAGCGCGAGCACCGCATCACGCGCGGCATCCTCGAAGTGCTCCGGGACTACAGGCACCCCTTCACCATCATCACCAAGAGCCACCTGGTGACGCGCGACCTCGACATCCTGGGGCCGATGGCGAAGGAGAATCTCTGCCGGGTCGGCCTCTCGGTCACGACGCTGGACCGCGATCTCGCGCGCAAGATGGAGCCGCGCGCCTCGACTCCATCGAGGCGGATCGAGGCGATCCGGCTCTTAGCCGAGGCCGGCGTCGAGGCCGGCGTGATGGCAGCCCCGATGATCCCCGCGCTCAACGACATGGAATTGGAGAAGATCCTCGAGGCCGCGGCCGCGGCAGGCGCACGCTGGGCCGGGCATACGATCCTGAGGCTGCCTTACGAGATCAAGGATCTGATGCGCGAGTGGCTGGAAGCGCATGCGCCGCTTAAGGCGAAGCATGTGCTCTCGCTGGTGCGCGAGATGCGCGGCGACAAGCTCAACGATCCGAATTTCGGCAGCCGCATGCGCGGCGAGGGCGCCTATGCGGAGGCGCTCGGCTTGCGCTTCCGCTTGGCGGTCAAACGCCTCGGCCTCGACCGCGATCTCGCCCCCCTCGATTGCACGAAGTTTGCGAAGCCGGCGCGCGCGGGAGATCAGCTGGCGTTTCTGTAGTGCTTACGACCACGGAATCGGCGATCGAGGGAACGACAAAGTCGCTCCCCAGGAAATCGATCAAGCCGAAGCGAAGACGCTTCGGTACGCGATTTCCGCCGCCGATGAGTTGACGATCGGAGAATGTGCCGGCGGCGGAAATCGCGTATCTGCGGTCTTCCGCAGGCTTGCCTCGCCCGGCGGACTCATCTCATCCTGACGCGTGGCCGACTTTTCGCTGGAGCGCGAGCTGGGCGGCGTCGTGATCGGGGTCGACGAGGTCGGCCGCGGTCCGCTCGCCGGGCCGGTGCTGGCGGCGGCATGCGTCTTCCCGGATGGCAAGCTGCCGCGCAACGTCGCGCGCCTGATCGACGATTCAAAGCGGCTCTCCGCTCTGCAGCGCGAAGCCGCCTTCGAGGCGTTCCGTCCGCATGCGCGCCTTGCGCTCGGCGCCGCCTCGGTCGCCGAGATCGACCGCTGCAACATCCTGGTCGCCACGCACATGGCGATGAGCCGCGCGCTCCTCCGTCTCGGCCTCGGCGACGCCGTCGTGCTGATCGACGGCAACCGCGCGCCGCCGGCGCATTTCCTTCCTGCCGGTTGCCGCGCCGTCACCGTGGTCGGCGGCGACGGCCGTTCGCTCTCGATCGCCGCCGCCTCGATCGCGGCCAAGCTCGTGCGCGACCGTCTGATGCAGCGGCTGGCGATTCGCCATCCGGCCTATGGCTGGACCACCAATGCGGGCTACGGCACCGAAGAACACCGCGCTGCCATCGACCGCGTCGGGGTAACTCGTCACCATCGTATGAGTTTCAGGCCTCTACAGCTCCGTCTGTCGGGTCTATAAATCACCGATAACCCGGGTATGTTCCCAGGGATAAGGTGTTGATTTTATTTACTATTGACTGGAATCAAGGGGTTAGGCCATCGTCCGCGCATGGACGGCGGCTCCCAGATCTCGAATATTCTCGTCGGCGACTGCGCCGCCCTCATGGACCGCCTGCCCGAGAAGTCGGTCGACATGGTTTTCGCCGACCCGCCCTACAACATGCAGCTTGGCGGCAACCTGACCCGGCCCGACCAGAGCGTGGTCGACGGCGTCGACGATGCCTGGGACCGCTTCGACGATTTCGGCGCCTACGACAGATTCACGCGCAGCTGGCTCGCCTCGGCTCGCCGCGTGCTCAAGGATGACGGCACGCTCTGGGTCATCGGCAGCTACCACAACATCTTTCGCGTCGGCTCGGCACTCCAGGATCTCGGCTATTGGATGCTCAACGACATTGTGTGGCGGAAGTCGAACCCGATGCCGAACTTCCGCGGCCGACGCTTCACCAACGCGCATGAGACGCTGATCTGGTGCCTCAAGGACAAGAAGCAGAAGCGCTATACCTTCAACTACGACGCCATGAAGTCGCTGAACGAAGGCCTGCAGATGCGCAGCGATTGGACGCTGCCGATCTGCAACGGCGGCGAGCGCCTGCAGAAGGACGGCAAGAAGGCGCATCCGACGCAGAAGCCGGAATCGCTGCTCCATCGCGTGATCCTGGCGGCGACCAAGCCGGGCGACACCGTCCTCGATCCCTTCTTCGGCACCGGCACCACCGGCGCGGTCGCGAAGAGGCTCGGCCGGCGCTACATCGGCATCGAGCGCGATGCCGACTACGCCGCCGTCGCCAAGGAACGCCTCGCCAAGGTGAAGCCGCCTTCCGACATGGAGACGATCGCGATCCAGGCCAGGCGCGAGGAACCGCGCGTGCCCTTCGGTGCCGTGGTCGAGCGCGGCCTGGTTCCCGCCGGCACCGTGCTCACCGATCCGCGCCGCCGCTGGACGGCGAAGGTGCGCGCCGACGGGTCTCTGATCGCATCCGATGCCAAGGGCTCCATCCACGCCGTCGGCGCCGCCGTTCAAGGGGCGCCCGCGTGCAACGGCTGGACCTTCTGGCATATCGAGCGGAAGGGCGACCTGGTTCCCATCGATCTCTTCCGCCAACAGGTCCGCGCCGAGCTCGCCCAGGCCGGCTAGCCTCTGGGTTGAGCGGTGCAGGCGCGTGCCGGCCGCGATGCAGTCTCTCGCATCGCGGCCGGCAACGACTTTCTTCTTCTCGCCGCTGGCGCCGCCGGAATTGCTGCGCAATAATTCCGCATGGTCGGCAAGCGCGCCTCCAAGGATCGCGAGCCCAAGGATCGCCTGATCGATGCCGCCCTGAGCCTGGCGGCGGTGCGGGGCTGGGGCCGCGTCACCCTCGCGGAGATTGCAGAGAAGGCGGGGGTGAGCCTCGCCCAGTTACATCATGCTGCGCCGAGCAAGGCGCATTTGCTGCGCCTCTGGATGCAGCGAATCGATGCCGAAATCCTGGCCGGTCCGGCTCCCGATTCAGGGGACTCCGCCCGCGATCGTCTCTTCGAGGTGCTGATGCGCCGCCTCGATGCGCTCAAGCCTCAGAAGGCGGCGCTGGCCTCGATCGTCGACAGCCTGAGCCGCGATCCGGTCCAGGCTTTCTGCGGTTGGCCGGCGCTTCTGCGCTCGATGTCCTGGATGCTCGAAGCGGCCGGAATCGACGCCTCCGGCCTCAAAGGCGCGCTCCGGGCACGGGGCCTAGCCCTGGTCTGGCTGGCGACCCTTCGCACTTTCTTAACCGATGAGAGCGAGGATATGGCGGCAACCATGGCCGTGCTCGACCGCGCGCTCAAGCGAGCGGAGCCCTTCGGCAGGGCCCTGGATGGCAGGATCTTTGTTGCACCGCAAAGGGCAGGTTGACGCAGGGGTGGGTCGAGCGTAAATCTGATGGGGGCTGTCCCAGATAACTCGGTTATGGAGTTATCATGGGACGGATACGACGGAGCCGATTGGGGGTCTCGAAGCAGGATCGCCTGATCGAACATTTCGTAGCAGGAACGACGGCGCGTACCGCATCGAGTCTCTGCGGAGTGAACCGCAAGACAGGGGCGTTTTTCTTTCATCGCCTTCGTGAACTGATCGCCCGCGAGCTGGAAGCCGAGAGCGAGGCGATGTTCGGCGGCGAGATCGAAGTGGATGAGAGCTACTTCGGCGGCCGGCGCAAGGGAAAGCGTGGAAGGGGCGCGGG
>Ga0194121_10007784_pt1 | contig 13851 bp, 16 predicted proteins | sample TA2MahCa50mmetaG_FD_148609 | JGI IMG/M metagenome (GOLD analysis project Ga0194121, IMG submission 148609) | Freshwater microbial communities from Lake Tanganyika, Tanzania - TA2015020 Mahale Deep Cast 50m | ecosystem: Environmental > Aquatic > Freshwater > Lake | place: Tanzania: Lake... | reverse complement strand
TTGATTTCCAAATTTCATCAGATGAGGAGGAGGATTCGGATGAAAGGGAAGAAGATGATGAAGAAGACGAGGAAGATGAAAAAGGAGGTGACGAAGAAAAGAAGGTCCAGAGTATAGAATATAGTGAAGTCGATGACGAGGATAGTGAAGAAGATGATGAAGACGATGACGAGGATAGTGAAGAAGACGATGATGAAGACGATGATGAAGATGAAACAGATTACGAAGAAGAGGAAATGCTAACTGAACCTTTTCTCGGGCATGAAGATTCTGAAAAAGAGGAAGACGATGACGAAGAAGATGAAGAGGACGAAGAATCCGCATCGGGGGAAAGAACCCCAATCCTAAGTTTCAAAGATTTCATTAAAAAAGCTAGGAAATAATCCTAGAATCAATCTTCGGAGGTTGTGCTTCTGCCCAAGTCTCTTCGAATCAATTTTCTAACGTAGTGAGAAATAGAAACCGGGGGATCACCCTTGGTTAGAGCTTGCTTTGAGATCTTTTTGCCGAGTTCTTCTAGATCTTCAGATGACAGGAGAACCTGAATTTTTTCGCTTTTATCTGCTTTTGCCATGTTGTTTATTATTTGGTTTATATATCTTTAAGAAAATTCAATGCCAAGATGGGGTTTGCCTTTGGCTTTCAAAGGTCTATAACCTTTAATTTCCTCGGTGACGACAAAGGCTTTGTGTGGATTAATCATCACCCCCATTTTTTTCATCAGGCCTCTGCTGGCCAGGAAGGGCGTGCTTTTTTGGACCCTATCCGTGGGAGCAACTTTTACATCCGAGATCTTCACCCCGTTGAGCATGATGTCTAGCAGAATAATAGGTCTCTTGCTTTTATCTCTACCCACTTCCGTATCAGTGTAACTAACAATGTCGCTGGTAAATTCTTTATCCCCGATTTTCCACTTCAGCTGATCCCCTACTTCTTTCATTTCATCTGCCTGAATCGAAGAGGCACTGGAGCCATTCCCGGTGTCGAATTTGGCAACAAGCTTTCCTATCTCCGGGATCTCAATCGTCTCTAAATAACCAACCTCCATCCTAGAATAGATCCAATTCTTTTTATTGATGACGTAATCGATGACGTCCCCTACAATGGGTCTTCCGATGGCCTGAGAGATGCCTTCTGTTCCAGGTGAGGAATTAACCTCCAGAATGTACGGTTCTTTCGTTTTTTTATCAATCATGATGTCCACTCCGCACCAATGGCTACCGACAGAATTAGCAGCCCGACAGGCTAAATCAGATATTTTATCGTCTATTTTATAGGCAGAAACTTTGCCTCCTAGAGAATAGTTGGTTCGGAAATCTTTCTCGACTGCTTCTCTTTTCATCGCACCCAGAATAACACAATTGCTCGGTTTGGTAATCAAAGGGTCAAATCTTTTGAGGATGACCTGAATTCTCAAATCAAAATTGGAGTCAATTTTCTCTTGGATGAGAATTTCTTTTTCGGGATCCAATTTGGCAATCGTTTGATACACAGATTTCAAGGAGGCATAAGAATCAACAATTGAAACCCCAATCCCTTGAGTGCCCGAGAGCAATTTCATTACCACCGGAAATTGACCTCCTATTTGTTCCAAGGCAGTATCCAGATTTTCTTCCCCGTTCACCAGGGCATATCTGGGAACTGGAAGTTCATTCTCTTCCAACACCTTCGAGGTTAAGAATTTACTCTCACACACCTCGATAGATTCCAAAGAATTGACACAGAAATAACGGGATGCTTCTAATTCTCTCATGATCTGTTTGGTCAGAGAATTGGAAATAACCCCTCGTCTGGGGATAATGGCTGTCACATCAGGATTGATGAAAATTTCTCTTTTGTCCCCTGAGGTCTCCCGGAGTAGATGTCCATTATAGATTTTTTCCAGCTGCACATTGTTGATGTTGACAACGTAACAAGGAATACCTCTTTTTTGGCACTCCTCTAGAAAAGATTTGGAGGTCGGGCTGGGTTTTACCGTGCCTGAGAGGATCAGGAGTTCAACTCCTTTTTCGACTTTAGATTCGTTCAAGAAGTTGCAAAAATTTAACACGGCGGGTAGTGAATTCATCCAGAGAATTTTTTTTAGATGTTCTATATATCTAGAACTCTGAAAAAATTAGATGGTTTACTGCATCAAGAATTCGATTTCCACCGCTATTCTGATTTTGTGGAGCACTGCACATTTCTCGTACTGTTCCTCCAAAGTGAAGAAATCAACCAGCTCTTCCAGTCTCTCACATTTGAAAGAAGGAGAGAGACTTTTATCACCGATAAACAAAAAACGGTTTTCTTCTAACAGATGGTAGGTCTCGTCCATGTACTGGCAATATGCCTCGAATTCTTCATCCGCAATGTCTTCAAACTGGTACTTGTTCATGCTTTTCTAAAATTTGACGGAGGTAGGACAAAGATGATTCAGAACCTAGAACAGCATCAGGAGAGTACCAGTACAGTTGGAGGAATTTTGAATCATCTCCCAAATTTTCCCTGATTTTGTTCAAGGTATCGGGATCGGGTAAAATTGTGTGGTGGTAACCCATAAGTTAAAAAAGAGTGTTGATCATGAAAAGATTTGGACTGATTGGGTGAAAGCCCATTACTTCGATAAATCTGTTAATAGGGTCTAGAATTGTTTTGGTGAACTGTTCGTCGTAGTTGACTGGAGGTGCGTATTCATAGGGAAAATTACCCTGGGAATAGGCAAAGACATTGTTCTCTGCCTCCGATCTAACCGGCACGAAATAAAATCTGACTTTATCTCCAGATCTCAGAAGAGGATATTTCTCTTTGTACTTGGAGTTGTTTAGCAGAAAATTGTGGAAAGCAGAGGCTCTAACGTGAATCGGACAGGACTTGCTCACCTCGAGTTTTGTCGTGTCATTCAGGATGAATTTTTCGTAGTTGTTAACCGATATTGCAAGAGAGATCTGCTCGGCTTCTTGGGCCTTGAAATCTTTTTTAATGCTCTTTAACTCCTGAACAAATTCTCTAAGGTTGAAGTTTTTACCCACCGACAGGATATACTTCGTCAAATAAAGAAGTTTTTCTCTGACGAAAGTTGGAGTTCCTCCCTTGATCATTTCTACCCCTATTGTTTTAATAAAAGTCAGGGGATCTGAGTGTATCCCATCGGCATAGACTTGATTGGTGACATATTTTTTCTTGCCCAAGAAAATAGCATTCTTTGAGATTGTTTCAAGTTCAAAGTCTTGGTAGTTTTCGGTGTTCCATTTCTTGGAGTAAAGATCAAAACATTTTTTAATGTAGTCTTTCAATCTTAAATCGTTGATGGCAAGAATAAGTTCTTTGGGATCTCCCTGCCAATCACAGGAAGCAACGACTTCCTCAAAGGTGACATAGTTGGAATCCGTATCAGAGTAAATGACAAGGGGTTTGTCCACTCTTTTAACTTCGGTTAGACCTAATTTTTCGTGCAGTTCTACATCCTCGTGCCAAAAATCGTGAAAGTACCGGTTGACTATCTTCTCCGAATATTTGATCATATCCTGGCCCTGAAGAGTAACGGCTTCTGCTACCTCGTGGTTGAAACACACAAAATAACTGTTCCCAATCGAACCATAGATAGAATTCATGGTCAATTTGATCGCCTGTTCTTCATTCTTATATTCGTTTTTCAAGGCGGTCAGTTCTTCTTTTTTTCGAAGCAGTTCTGATTGGGACAAATTTTCGTACGACATTTTTTGATTGTGTTTATTTTATGCTAGAAGGACGGTTTGTTTCCATTCCTAGATATATAATTGATGCAAAAGGAGAACCCCATTCAAAGTTTTAAAATTTTCGAGGCAAAAAAAGGAGGTCAGGCAGCTGGCACAAGATTGTCCAAAAGTCAAATCGAAATCTTAAATAAACACGTTGTTGGCACCTGGGAAATGAACAGGGAAACTAACAGGGTGGACATCACTGGAAATTTTTATCTTTCTGAACCTTTTAATCGGACCGGAGAGATAGATATTTTCAAGGGGATCGGATTTGGCAAGGTGACCGGGGTTTTTTATTGCACTAGTAATTTTTTTCAAGATCTAGAGGGATTCCCTCAAGAAGTCCAAGGAAGTTTCAACTGTAGCGATAATTCGTTGACCTCCTTGCAGGGAGGACCTACTAAAATAGAGAAGAATTTCTCCTGCAACAACAACAACCTTCAAGATCTAGTTGGAGGACCTGTTGAAGTTGGTGGGCAGTACTGGGCCTTTGGTAATCCCTTAACCAGTTTAGCCGGAGCTCCAGCTAAATTGAAGAAAGGTTTTTACTCCGATTTGGCCGATTTTAACGAAGGTAAATGGAATTTTCTAGGTTGGATCCAAGCCTTAGAAGAAGCTAAATCCAAAAATTTTACCCGTATTGCAGCTCTGATTTCAACCCTTCCTTTTTTAGATGTAAATTTCTTGAAGAACTACATTGTCGATAATCCAGATCGCATGTTAGATCTAGCTATGTTTTGGGAACATCCGGAAGTTGCCAATTTCAGGCAGGAGCTAGAAAAAGTTCTAGACCCCCATACGAAAAAAAAAGTCAAAATTCTGAGCAATCTGAGGGGATATTTCCCTACTTTTCGATAATGCCGATAGCGGTGGAAGTAGGGGTTTGATCAGAGGCAAAGACTATTCTGTTCTCATGGAAGAAGCAAATGCAGGATTCAGAATCCACGTAGTTCAAATGTGATTTGTAGATTGAAGCCTCTAAGGGCTTGACACAATCTATGTCAGAGCTTCCAATAGTCAATTTATAGTCAAAAGATTCTCCGATGACTCTGACGTAGTCCGAGTGAAGTGAAAAGTTTAGCAGCTCTTCGGAGTTGGACTCCATTCCACAGAGAGAAGAAACAGAAGAGAAATCAGAGACAAAAAATTTGAAACTGACCAAGGCATCTTCTTGACTTTGAACCAGATCAGAAATGGAATCCTCCACATAAGAAAGCAAAGATAGGTCAGCACATTTGATTCTTATTTTAAGAGAGGGGGAGATCAATTTTAATTCTGTTGCAACACACTCGTCATCAATAGTTGCAATCTCAAGGTGTAAAAAAACTTCCTCCTCCGCCCTAAAATAACGGAAGCTATCCATCAGTCGGGTGATATCCAGGAGGCCTATTTTGATTCTGTCGCACTCAAGGGTTGAAAATTCAGTCAAGGGATCAAAAATCAGATTGGTAGGAATTCTGGAGAATTTCATGACGGATTTATCCGGGGTGTGAACTTTACAAAACAGATCCGTCTCTGTCAATTCTAATAAGACACTTCGGTCGACAACTTTCAGCTTCTTCAGAAAAAGGATGAAATTGCTCGTGCTGGTTACTCTGATTTTCATGATTTAGATTTTGTTTTTATAGAAATTAGATGGAGGATTCTTTCGATCCGTCGGATGGAGAATCTGACTTTTTTTCGGAGAAATTAGTGAAGTAATGGTAGTCTGTTTCATATTTCCCATTTCCTTCGATAGAATAAATCCTCATGTCGATCTTATAACCGGGATTTTTATCAATTCTGTTAAAAGTCCAGGCATTATCCATCCAGATGATCCTGTTGTTGGGGTAGATAAAGAAATTACCATTGTCCATTTTGAAAACGTGACCACACTTGTGTTCGGGGGTTTCTGAAAAATTGGTGTCTAGAACACTTCTGTTTTCGTGTGACCAATCCAAGGTAAACAAATAGACGCCTTGCCTTTTGATACCCGTGATCGAAATCAGATCTGCTCTGAGAACTGACAATCTTTCTCTCACTTGAACGTCAATGTATGAACTGAAACAGTCCCAGTACATGTGTTCGCTAAGGGGCAGAATCTCGGCCTGACGGTGCCAACAGAAGGCATGAATGGGTCGACGGGTCCAGTTAACCCCATTTTCTAGAAATGCCTCGAAGAGGGGAACTCTTTTCTGAATGGATGCAACTGAATGAACATCGGCCAGAGTGAAATCGCCGTGACCTTTTTCGTGGTTGAACAAAAATTCATTCCTGATAAAGCAGGTGAGTGTTGGGATGTTGTGATTTAGGTAAGCCATAGCTGGTTTATTCCTGTTCTTCTTCGCTGGGTGAGAAAATTTCTATCTCTGCATCTGATATCTTAACGGCAGGCTGGGTTGGACCCGCCAGCAGCACTGCTGCTCCTTTTTTCTGGACAGCTTTAATCTGGACCACCGCTTTTTGTTGCTGTTGGATCGCCTTCTTCGTGGACTGAAGACGGGACTTGATCTCTTTGATTTCTTGCTCTGTCTCCTGAATGTGATTCGAGGAGAGTTTAATCAATTGGATAGAAGAGAGTCTCCCTGCAATTTCTTTAGAAAACTGGGTTAAAAACTGGGAGATTTCATCGTTCTTTCTTCGGGTTTGACTCATGTAGATCAGGAATTTGAGTTTGGCTTCTAGATAGGCCAACTCATGGGTCAGGTCCTTCTCATCTTTCAGAAATCTCTTTAGTTTTAGATCCTCCAGATGCACCGCAAATTCTTCCAGGTACTCTTTAACTGAAGAATATTGTTTGACTGCTCCGTCTTTAATAAAAACAACATCCTCTTTAACAATGATTTGGGTCATCTTTTTAACTGCGGCTGTCATGACAGAAAATTCCGGGACCGAGAGTTTCGAAAAAGTAAGGGTCAAATCACATTTACTTTGAGAATTGTTGCCCAGCCGGTATTCTCTGCCCATTTTTTCTAGCTTAGTCAATAGCTTCTCCATGAATGAATCGTACCTCATAACGGGTGGAAGATCAAAGATCCGAATAGATTTTTTTTCTTGCTGAACCTCAAATCCACTCTCGAGCAGCCACACGTTATCCTGATCTTCATATTTGAAGATTTTACCTCCAAAATCTTTGAAATGGGGTTTAAGAAGCTTGTTCTTGCCTTCTAAAAATTCTTGAATGTCCTCTAGTTTCCTGGGCAGAATGTTGCTCCTGTATCCGACCGCAATTCCCACAATGTGGGTTAAAAGCCCGATAGGGGTTTCAATGTGCAGCCAGTCAAAACCTCCTTCCTCGTTCTTTTCGTTTAGATCATAGTGTTTGAAGATGATTTCCTTAATGCCTCGATTGACCCTGACCGAGGTGTACCTCGGAGCAGAGGGATTAGGGTTCACTGGAGAACCAAAAAAACCATCTCCCTCCAGCAGAGCTCCAGCACACCCAAAGGGTCTGGCTAATTTAGAGATTGCCCCGGCGATCGAAGAATCACCGTGGTGATATCTACCGGTTCGAATAACCTCTCCTACCAAGCCGATGGTTTTTTGAAAAACCGCTGGACTGTTTTCCAGTACGATTCTCTGAACGGGGGTCAATGAATCATAAAAATTAGGGATGCCTCGGGATTGCAGAACGTACAGGGCGTACTCACGATACTGGGTTTCGATCTGCTCTGTGATGCTAAGTACTTTCAAAATTTTGATTTTTCAGATTGTAGCAGACCTGCGGATAAGAAGTTTCCCCTTGAGTTATTAATTAATTCAATCTAGTTCTAGAAGAACCAATTCGATCTGATTTTGACCGGCATCTTCTAATCTCTTGATGAGATCTTTCATGTCTTTTTTGTACTGGGTAGCAAAACATCCACTACTTATGTTATCAACGGTATCTATATCAGCTCCCTGATGAACATTAATTCCAAAATTACCCTCTTCTTCATTGCCTGGGGAGAAGGTTTTAAATGTTGCCTGACTGGGAGAATCAACGGGCTTGTATCTATGAACCGTGACGTGGTCTTTCTGAATTAATGCATTCTCTCCTTTGTGCTTACCCAATTGATAGGTATAAACCCCCGGCTGCACGATGGCCAGCCCATTGGGATTAATGCCGGAGGCATCTCCCCTGCTAGCCAACCAATTCCGATAGCTTTTCACCATGAAACAGGGACCAGGAGTCGTAGTGGCCGGGTAGAATTGGACTGTTTTATCAGTCTCGGGACCGAGTAAGAAAAGTGCATCGGTGAAACGATTGGGTATTTTTTTCTTCACATCCAGGCGGTTTCTCAAGGCAACAAGAGTGTATTTATCAGATTGATACTTAATTTTATTATCTTCCAATAGTTGTCTGAGCTTCTCCCAATCTATTTTTTTAGCTTCGACAAATTCATAGGAACCCCCATCTGGCAATTTTTTGAAATCAATATTCTCAGATTTTCCCAGTCCCAATCTGTAGAAAAGATCTTGCAATTCCTTTGCCTTTGTGGAGTCGCCAGAGGATTTATCTTGTGCCCCCGTTCCCTCATCCTTTACATATTTTTGGTCAAGGAGTCTCTCGGAGGACATCTTCTGCCGGTAATCTTCATCAGTACCCCTTAAAAAATTCAGACCCATCTTGGTAGACCAAAACATATTCTGTAAATCAGAAACCGACTTGATGGTTGCTTCTCGTGAACCTCCGGTTTTTCCAGCCTCACCGGGAATCGTAGAGACCACTTGAGAAATAGCATCTTTTAAAATATCCTGAATTTTTTCATTCTCTGTTATTCTGTCCGTTGACAGACCGAGAAAATCTTGAAAATTCAGAACTTTAGATGATTTCATGAGGGATTTTTTCTTTATATATCCCTTATAATTCTTTTTTCATTCCCGCTTTGACAAAAGTTATCAGGAGGGTGTTGAAGGCGACACTCACTCCACTGATCCAAACGCCCGAAGTGAAAATAAGGAGCAAAAATTCTATAAAATGCCTCATTTTTCCTGCCGTTTCTCCCTGGAATTGAAAAAAATCTGACCAAGGGTTCTCAATGATTCCGGCAAAATTAAACAGACCCAAAAGTACACCCACCCAAAACCCAGAACACTGCATACAGGTGAGGAGTTTACCCAACTTAGGGTGCACGACCAGGAGGTAATTCCGAATATCGTCAAAAATAGATCCGTTGACTAAAAGATTGGTAATTCCCCAGCCTATAAAAGAATAAATAAACATCTTAAAATATTTTTTTATATGTAGCCAGAAACTCCCGCTGAGTTTCATCCAACTCCTTGGGAATTAGCAATTTAATTCTCACCAGAAGATCCCCTCTAAAATCAGTGTTAAATTCAGGGACACCTTTCCCGGCCAGTCTCAATATTTTACCAGGATCCGTGCCCGGGGGAATAGAAATTTTATATTCACGATCCGGATTTTCCAGACTCGGGATTTTGACTTCCGTGCCAAGACAGGCTTGAACAAAGTTGATCTCGCAGTCACAGATTAAATTGATGCCATCTCTTTTGTAGTAGGGATGTCCCATATCTTCTACAACGACAATTAGATCTCCAGGATCGCAGGGAACCCTGTCAAAATCACCTTTGCCATCCAGTTTAAAAGAAATCCCAGAGACGGATCCCGCGGGAATTTTTATTTCAACCTGATCTGTTTTTCTAATGGTGCCAGAACCTGTACAATAAATACAAAGCTCTTCTGCTATCTCGCCAACTCCCGAACACGTGTAACAGGTTTCATCGATCGCCATTTGGCCAAATCCTGTGTTAACAACCTTTTTAACGAATCCTAAACTCATGCAAACGGGACAGCTTCTGATTTTACCATCTTTAGCTCCAGTTCCTTGACAGGAATCACAGGGCAATCTTCTAAAGATGTTAACTGTCTTCTTAGAACCCTTGATGCTTTCCTCGAGGGTCACCTGGAGTTTTGCGGTGATGTTTTTACCCCTTCTAATCCCTCCGTTATAGGTAGTATTATTGTTAAAGTTGTTGAAGAGGTCTCCAAATCCCCATTGGAATGGACCTCTTCCTCCCTGAAAAGGATGACCTCCGAATGGAGATGCAGGTCGATCGTATTGAGCCTTTTTTTGGGGATTGCTTAGAACCTCATAGGCTTCAGAAACTTCTTTGAATTTTTCGGCGGCAGCAGGATCCTGATTGTTTTTATCCGGGTGGTATTGAAGGGCTAACTTACGATAATTCTTTTTGATCTCCTCCGGAGTGGATTCTTTGGTCACCCCGAGAATGTGATAATAATTCTTCATACAGTTTAAAGACCCTGTAAAAAATCCCTTAATTTTTTGGCCTGTGTTTTATCTATGAGAGGCATCCCCTTCCATTTCTGAATGACCTGCGTTTTTAATTTTTGAATCTCGGCGCAAATTTCATATTTTTCTTCCTCCTCCCAATATTTCAGAGTTCTGCTGACAAAGTCTTCGATTTTATCCTCCGACTCGAAGATTGATAAGAATTCATCTTGTTGCTCTCTGAGGGCCTGAAGGAAAATATTATGGACTGCCCGATCGATATTTTTCTTTAGCACGGCGTGTTGTGGATGATCTTCAAAAGAAGATCCCCAACCGGACAAATCGAAGTTTCTAGTAAAACTGCTCACTGGGCCAGGGTATTTTGAAGGGTTTTGTTAACTTGAAAAAAGAGGTGATCTACTCCTAGATCTCGGGCTTCGAATCCAGTTGCAGCCAAAACTTCGGCCAGCTTCTCTTCCCCGAAATTCTCAGCTAGGACCTGTCTTCTAACTTCGGCCTGAATTTCTAAATCTGGAGTGTACTTGACACGGGGAACTTCAAGTTCAAGAATTTCTTGCTCAAATTCCTGGAATTTTTGGAGGTCTATTGGTTCTATTTTTTTCATAAGTGCATTTTATATGACAGGTTGACTAAAAAATTTCATGGAAGAATGAAAGGAAAATCTCTGCGGTAGGCTAAGAGAGCAAGTTCTTTCATTTTGACCTCGAATTCTATATCTATCTCTAATCCGTAATGAGCCACACTTTCATAGATCCAATCTGAGTGGGCAACCTCTCTTGCCTGGGCATCTTCGTACTTCTTTTTGGAAGAAGAGAAGTGAACTACGGGCACTGTTCCAGCCGGCCAGGTAGAGAAGCAGAGCTTAAGGGCCTCTTCTTCGGAGAGAGCAGAGGGGTGACATTGATTATGAAGAAAGTCGAAGGTGATGGGAATCCCTACTCTCTGATGAACCAGCCTAAAAAGATCCTCGGCGTGAAAGCCAGACTTCTTGTCATCCACCTCCACTACCAATCTTTTTCTGACATTAGGAGGAGTGAGCTCTACTTGTCGGCAGAATCTCTCTGCTGCTTCTTCTTTTGTGGGCTGGGAAGTGTTGACGTGGATGTTAATGGGGTAGAAATATGACTGATCTAAACCCATCAAGTCCATGATTTCTGCGTGCTGTCTTAAATCTTTTTGTGCTGCCTGAACCACCGAGTCTTGTTTGGATGCCAGAACTGCAAAGTGGGAGGGATGGAAAGTCAGTCTCTGATCCCCCAATCTGGCCTCTGCTCCTGCTAGCTGCAAAAAAGATCGGATCTCGTCAAACCCAGGTAGATCAGGCAGCTCATACTCACTGCACCAGGGAAAAATATCGGAAGACATCCGGTACATTTTAACCTCCTGCTGATTGTTCCATTTAATGATCTGAACTAGATCCCTGCAGTTGGCTAGAGCCAGTTCAGATGCGTACTCCAGCCCTTTGGTCAGGAATGTTTTTTTCACCATGGACCTGTTGGTGGTAATCCGAGGTTGGCCCTGGGTTTCACCCAGAGTTAGATTGGTGCAGCAGTAGCCGTGTCTCAAGATAGAAGGTTTTAGATTTTATTTTGCAACCAGTTTTTACGAAGCTCCGAAGAATTACCGAAAGCCATCTCGAGCATCTGTTTAGATTTCTTATCCCCCACGATGGCAACTATTCTTTTATTTTTCATGACATAATCCCAATCGTCTAAAGATAGAGATCCCAAACCTTTAAGGTACCTGATGTTGGTCATTTTCTTCTTGGAGCTGGCCTCTTTATATTCCGCCAGAGAATAGAAATATTCTTTCTGTCTGTCACCAGAAGTCACCAAAGGCGTTTCTAGAAAATAAAGCATGCGCCTGGCAATAATCCAGGGGAACCAGTTATGGAAGAGGGAAATAAGCAAGGAAGTTATGTGGGAGCCATCGGGATCCTGATCAGTGGCGATAATAATTTTTTGATAAGGACATTGACCCGAGGCTGATCCTGGATCCAGATTCAGAATGTGCATCAGTTCTAATATCTCTTTGTTCTCAGAGAGGTCAGTTAGAGTTCTGGCGTTTTTGATCTTGCCTTTTAGGGCATAGACACCATCCCGGGCTGGACTTCTTTTCTGAAGAATACTGCCCATGGCCGATAGCCCTTCAACGATAAAGATGTTTTCTGCTACTCTGGAGTTGGGAGGAAAATATTTGTGGGAGAATTTGATGTTAATTGATTTCTTCTCTTTCCTGATTTTTTTGAGGGCCGTGTCTTTTTTTCTTTCTTCAACCTTGTCTCTGATCTTTTTAAAAAGAGGAGTGGAAAATAATTTTTTGATTTGAGGTTCAAACGACTCGGTAATGATTCTTTCAACCTCTTCCCTCTTCGTCACGTATTTAGTTTTGTTCTGATCCCCAAACTTAACCAAGGAGGGAGGCAGATTTAGGATGAAACAGAAATCATAGAAGTGATGAGCCAAAGAATCCTCGAGTTCTCCGTTGATGAGATCCAGAATGATCTTCTGGTGAATTCCTGTACACATGGCACTGTTTACAAAAGCTACGGAGCCAGAACCCTCCGTTTTTTCCCAGATCAGAATTTCCCCCAGTGGGGTCTTATAAGAAAGCTGGTGAAGAACATCAGTTGTAATGTCAATTCTTTCTGATCCCCAGTAAAAATCGATGTCGATTTTTCGGGTGTGAGCTTCAGATTCTAAGACTCTTTTCTTCAGAATTAAGAGAGAATGAAGGATTTGCCGATCCCACCGACATCCATCAAAGATGGTCTCTAAAGGCACAAAAGACACCGCAGTACCTAAATCTTCCGACCCCCTAGGGTGAACCTCGGGTTTGCTGGCTTTAAAATTCTTCCATTCCTGGCGGTAGGATTCTTTAGTGTTAGTGGTGTAGATTGAAAAGAAAGATGATAAGGCATTGACTAAACTAACCCCCATTCCGTTGGTACCAATCAGAGTTTCAGAGGTGCCTTCATTGTCAAAATTGGAACCAGCTCTGAGCATAGAAACAGCGGTCTGAATGTTGCTCATTTTGCTCTTTTCGTTCATTTTAGATCCATCAACAAAACCGCCTCCACTGTCAGTAATAGTCACTGAGTTTTGGGTTGGATCCACAAAAACTTTTATCCAGGGCATGGATTTTTTCATCCTTTTGGCTTCATCCACACAGTTGGAAAAAACTTCATCAAAGAGTTTATACATCCCCACTGAAATTTGTTTAGGGGCCAGACAAATTTTATCGCTTTCCACCAGAGGAATCATTTCCTCTGATAACTTAACGGAACCAACGTAGATGGTGGGCCTTTTTAATATATGCTCGAAGTCACTGAGAACCTGGATTTTTTTGCTGGGCTGGGTAGTCATGGGGTAGAAGGGTAAATGTAAATCATAAATGAAATTGAAAGTCTTCTATGACAGAATTTTTTATGGTTTCGGAACGGTGTTAACGTGAGAAGTATAATAGATATATAAGAGCATGAAACATCTTCTTTCCTATCGGGTTTACGAAGCCCACACCTCTGCCCTGACCCCCGACCAAGAGGCATTTTTGAATGCATGCACCGAAGGGACCTGGTCGGTCAACCCGGAGACCGGTCTGGTCGATGTGAGAGGGAATTTTAGCTGTGGCCGCAGAAGACTGAAGACCCTGCTAGGCATCTCGTTCGGGCATGTGAGTGGTTATTTCTCCTATCGCGACAACCAGCTGACGTCCCTCGCCGGAGCACCCCAGACGGTGGGTGGGGCTTTCTTCTGTGCCCGCAACCAGCTGACGTCCCTCGCCGGAGCACCCCGGACGGTGGGAGTGAATTTCTCCTGTGGCGACAACCAGCTGACTTCCCTCGCCGGAGCACCCCAGACGGTGGGTGGGGATTTCTACTGTGCCCGCAACCAGCTGAC
>Ga0194121_10007782_pt1 | contig 13851 bp, 15 predicted proteins | sample TA2MahCa50mmetaG_FD_148609 | JGI IMG/M metagenome (GOLD analysis project Ga0194121, IMG submission 148609) | Freshwater microbial communities from Lake Tanganyika, Tanzania - TA2015020 Mahale Deep Cast 50m | ecosystem: Environmental > Aquatic > Freshwater > Lake | place: Tanzania: Lake... | reverse complement strand
ACGGTTTTGGTAATTCATCATATATTGCAAGTAATGCATCAATAAAATTTTCATCATTTCTTAATGTCATAGAATCAATTGTTGGAACAAGCCTTAGACTGTCAAAAACAAAATTTGAATGTATTTGAATTTCTTGTTGTCTTAGATTTAAAAATCCTAACACATTATTCATGAAATTTTTTCTCATCTGGCGTGGCAGTGACGCTAGAACCCTTTCAGTCATCTCGGTTTCATTATTTAGAAGATCTTCGAAATATGCAACAGATCTACGTACGATAAAAGATGGGTGCCATGCCAAAGCATGTGCATTCATTTTTGCCATCTCCATTCCTTTTTTGAAATCGCCTAGCGCATAACCACTTATTCTATCTACAACTGAAAGAAACCAACCTAGCTTCATATAGTGTTCCTGTTGCTTTAGATTGTTTTTTGCCAGTGGTGATTTTTCAAAACACTCTGCTATCTTTATTTCAGCATTTTTCTTTAGTTCGCCACTCCATGGATAAGTTGTTCTTAGGATAAGTGCAATTACTATATTGATATCTAGTCCTGCTTCTGCAATTAATGATTGTACATTCTTGTCAGTTAGAAGAAACTTTATCACACTATCTTCATGTGGCTTGTCTACACTTTTTTGTGGATCAAAGTCATGAAACAGTGCAGCAGCATACAGATACTTTAGATCATCTTGTCGAATTGATTCTAGTGAGCTTTTCCAAACAGATGCCATCAATGTTACATAAGTTACCTCCAATTCGTGATTGATGTTGTGATATCCATAGTAGTCTTCTCCAAGACCTTGCGATTCGAAAATTTCTACAGTATAATCGAGCATTTTTGTAAAACATGGTGTGTCAAGTCCCATCAAAATAGCCCTATTCTCAATTTCGTTTCTTAGAGTTGTGTTTCTTTGGACTAGCTGCACAGTATCCCGATCGTGGTATTGTTTTTAAACATGTATGGCTTTACACGGAAATCTTGTCATCTGTGCAAAGGAAATTTGAAAAAGCATCTAAAATCATGAAAATAAAGAAAAACTCATTACAATTAATTTTGAATTGGTAAGTAATGGTAATTGACGACAAGCTGCTTTCTAGCATAATGCAAAATAATGCAGATTGCAACTATACATTACATCTTGATAACAAATCATATCAATTAAGAGACGTATCAATTACAAAATCACAAACATCGCTGACACGACCAAACATGCGAGGCGGAGTCTACTTTTCTGATACTTTTCATTATAGAATAAAGGCAACAGTTGATGACACTGCCATAATTCCATTTTTATCAAAGGCAATGCTTGGGCCAAATACTGAATTCAAAAACCTAATGATAACATCCAGTCTGAAAAAAGACGACAATATGAAAAAAATTCTCTTGTACACAAACCTTACAAACACAATGCAAAGCTCATCAAAAGTAGAACTCAATATGGTTATTGTAGACATAAAAGAAGACTAGTCTACAAGGCATCATAGTATTTGTCATAGCTTTGTCTTAGCTCAGTATCGGATAAAATTTCATAAGCCCTGTTTATTTCTGCCATCTTTTCTTTTGCTAGAGGATCCTTGCTTTTATCAGGATGCAACTTTTTGACAAGCATGCGGTATCGTTTTTTTATCTCATCGTGTGTGGCATTTTTTTGCACATCTAGAATTGTATAACAATCAGGAAGCGTATCATCTTGTAATGCTTTTTTAAATTCTCTATGCCTTACATCCTTTGGCCTTTCAAACTCTGTATCATCACTTGTCCATTCTGAGTGGTATTTTTCGTAATCATGATCCTTTTTTGATGCAAAATCTTTTGCGTCATATGTTGTTTTTTTCCGCAAAATTGAATCACGCAACAAGTAAACCACTAGACCAACAACTACTGCAACCGAGACAGAAAACAGTATTGTCAAATCCGTGGCACTAACATCGGGTACTAGATCATCACTTTGAGCAAAAACTTGCTGCAATGAGATCAAAAAAATTATTAAAAAAGCCAATGTCTTCATATTTATTCATGGATTTGCTAGATTTTTTCTAGTTTTCTTCTATTATCAGTACTTTATTTATCAACACCAAATAATAGTATGAATATAGACGAGCTGGCAAAAAAAGGTAAAACCCTGCTTGTGGAAGGCAAATTTGAAGACGCATTATCATATTTTGAGCAAGCACTTGCCTTGGACCAAAATAACGCAGATTTGTGGAATTCAAAGGGTGCCGCATTACGAAGCTTGGGTAGATATCAGGAAGCACTAGAATGCTTTAACAAATCCCTTGAGATTGAACCTCGTGACAAGGAAGCATCATAGTTGTAATTTGTTGACACATTGTTAATTTGCGGCGTACAAAAATCTTATCTGTTAAACCCAGAAAATAATTCCAGTGGATCTGTTAGAAGAAGCATACAATTTTTGTGAAACAGGCGAATATGAAAAGGCACTAGAGTGTTATGATAAAGTATTGCAAAAGGATCCACACAACATAAGAGCCTTAATTGACAAAGGCGTAACACTGCAAAACCTAGATCAAGTAAAAGAGTCGCTTTTGTATTATGACCATGCACTTGGGCTTGCGCCAAAAAACATTGATGCCATGTTAAACAAAGGATCTGCATTACACACACTAAAGCGATATGCAGAAGCAATAAGGTACTATGATGAGGTTTTAAAACTAGATAAAAAAAATACAATGGCACTTGCATACAAGGGGCTTTCACTTGCAGAGCTTGGCGAGGTTGAAGAAGCCTTGGAATACTTCAAGGGTGCACTAGAGCTTGACAAGTACTATGATCTGGCAAACATTAGCATAGAAAAGGCAAAAGAGATTCTAAAATCTTACAAAAAACTTTCAACACAAGCTAGATTGGATTAAAAAACAGTGACATCGCCAGGAGCTGGCTCTCTTTTCTGACTTTTTTTATGAAACTCGACAAATTCTTTGTGTGTCGTTTCTTGATGTTTTCGCAGCTCTTCGATATTTTCAAACATATCATGGCATAGATAGCACTTTGGTTTGTGCTCATCAACAAGTGGTAGTACCAAATCACTAGCTAATGCGGTCTTTGGTTAATTATCCTTTTTTGCTAAAAACATTCTTTAGTTTTATATTTGATAGAAATTGCATCATTTCGTGTTAGAAAAGCTGGTAAGAGAATCACAGGCACTCGATAAGGCAATTGCAGGCGAAGAGCTGTCATTTGATGACGGAATGGAGCTCATGAACTATGAAAACCTGCACATGCTTGGAGCAGTTGCAAACAACTCAAGGCAAAAACTAGTGGGTGACACTGTAACCTTTGCTGCCTCATACTACATGAACTACACAAATGTCTGTGCTGCAAGCTGCCAGATGTGTGCATTTTACAGAAAAGGAGATGAAGATGATGCATACACGCTAAGCCCTGATCAAATCGAGCAACGAGTTGCACTTGCAAAAAAAATGGGTGCAACCGAAGTTCACATAGTTGGCGGGTTTCACCCAACGCTGCCTTTAGACTATTATGAGGACATGATGAGAATAATAAAAAAGAATCATCCTGAGCTAAACATCAAGGCATTTACTGCAGCCGAAATATTTTATCTATCGAAATTTACAAAAAATTCTGTAAAAGAGATTCTTTTGCGATTAAAAAAAGCAGGACTAGATTCAATGCCTGGTGGCGGAGCTGAGCTTTTTCATCCAGATGTTAGAAAATTTATTGTTCGTGGCAAATGTTCAGGACAGGAATGGCTTGACACGATAGAGCAGGCGCATAACCTTGGAATAAAAAGCAACGCAACTATGCTTTATGGCCATGTCGAAAAACCAGAGCATGTAATTGATCATCTAATCAAGCTGCGCGAGCTTCAAAAAAAGACACATGGCTTTATCACATTTATCCCACTCAAGTTCAGCTTGGAGCACACAGAGCTTGAAAAAGAGCACCATGTCATGCATGAATGCTCATCAATTTATGATCTCAAAGTAATCGCACTATCAAGACTGATGCTTGCAGGTGAGCTAAACAACATCTCCGTTTACTGGGTAGCATATGGGAAAAAACTTGCACAGGTTGCACTAACAAATGGTGGAAATGATCTGGTTGGCACTGCATTTTCTGAGGAAATCTATCGAGCTGCAGGAAAACCAACAAATTCTTCTGTTTTAGAGCTTGCAAACATGGTTAAAGAAATTGGTAGAATTCCTGCCCAGCGTGACACATTCTTTAACATACTGCAAAGATTTTGAATTTAGCCTGACTAGAGTAATCGAAATCCTTCTTTATGTGGCAGGCTTTTTTTCTATGGTCTTTGCTCCGCCTTCTTTTCTTTTTCTTCTTGCGCCAAAGCTTATCAGAACAAGCAAGAATCCAACTCCTGCTACAATTCCTGACAACAACCGCATGTCTTGGTTTTGTTGTTGCACATTCAAAAGATCAAGGGTTTCTTCTTCTGTCATGCCAGATCTTCCTGCAGGACTCGTGGCATCAAGATATACGGTAATGGCTAGTCCAAATGCTACCATTACAATGCCAGAGACAAGAATTTTTTTATCAACAAGTACCATTATTCTGTTATAATAAAATATGATAATTATTAATTACTTGTTATAACTACCTTGATCATCTTTATATTTTAATTATTACTGAACAACCAAGTGATCAAGGTAATAGATAGGCTATGGGTATTGATACTTCTAACTCTTATTATAGTGCCAAATTCAGCACTTGCACAAATACAGTCTATCGAATTTAGTAATCCGCAACTAACTGACTCTTTTGGCACACCAATTTCAACGATAAACGTTGGTGATATGATATTATTTTCCGCAGACGTAAGAAACCATCTAGATGAAGAAGTAGATTTTGTATATGTTTTAACATTAGATGATTTACAAAGTGCAACGTGGATAGCTGGCTCATTAGAACCAGGACAAGGACTTAGTCCTGCTGTCAGTTATACCGCCAAGTATGGAGGTGAATATACTGTTGGGTTATATCTTGTTAAACCATTACAGCAAATTCTCAAACCAGATGACCCTCAAGACTACAGTGTTTTTAAAATTGAAAAAAATCAATTAGCAGCACCAATATTTTTCAAAATTAATGTAGAACATCCTTTTCCGCCTCAGGCATTTCCAGTAAGTGATGAAAATGTAAAAGATAATTTGGAATTTATAACCGAATCAGAAATCTCAGATGCTTCATTTAATAAAGAAAATAAGGAAATATCGTTTACTGTTTCAGGTCCAAGCGGCACTTCTGGTAGTTTAATTTTAAAGGTTCCCGTATTTTTGCTTGATAATATTTACGAAGTAACAAAATATGGTCAACCATACCACAATTGGTCTGTTGAACGAATTGGCGCGTTTAATTATATCACAATCAACTATTCTCATTCAAGCCATGGTTACAGCATACATGGATTGCAGAGTAACACACCATTGACAACAAATAGTGGTTATACAATAAGGTATAACTGGCTTCCATTTCCAATATCTGATGAGGTAGAACAACACATTCTGACCGTAAGTATTTCCACATTAGATAACGAAGAACCAAAAAATTCAAAATTTAATATACAAATATCAAAATTTAATTCTGTCAGGTTTAATGAGGACAGAATCACTGGCGACGATGCAACAGAAAATTTACGCATAGGGCAAGATACACTGTATAAAGATCCAAACATAGATAGTGAAGAATTGGAAATGGAAATTACATTATTGGAATATGATGGTATGTTAATAGGTGAACGTGCTGATCCTATGCAAAAAATTACTATAATCCCTGAATATCCTATGGGCGTTTTTATAATATTGTTAACAGCAATAACATTTGTTATACTGGCTACACGGATTAGAACACTAAAACACATCCATTTCTAGATCACTCTTTCAATAGATCAGTTATTTTTTGTTGCTTTCTACTTTTAAAAAATTTAGATATGCGATCCTTGAGGCCAAAAAGAACACCGCCAGTTCCAAGAGTTGCCAGAGAATATATCAAAACTTGCCATTTATCTACAAACTCTACTACAGCATCTTCGCTAGTGAATTCTTCTATTACAACTGTTACAGGAATCGCCTTTTCAATAACAAAGTCTTCTTCAAGATGTAAAAATTTTGTTGGGTCTGATTCATCTTCCCTTAATATTTTATCGAGTGGAAACGTTGCATTTGCTTTAATTATTAGCATACGTGTTCCGGGTTCTGCCTTTTCTGATGCTATAATGTCTATAGGCATGGATGTTACTCCAAAAGATGGAACCAGCAATTCATTTGATGTGAAATTTAATGTAATGTCGCTAATAGGCAATGCGATAAAATTGACTTGTGGTTGAAAACCTGTTGTTGATTTTACTTGAACCTGAATTCTTTTTTCTTCACCTTGTTTTAGAATTATCGATTCCGGTAATGTAGTTATAAAAAATTCTGGTGGCGGAATGTTTGCTAATGCACTAACATCATTTAAGGTTTTGATAGCACCATCTATTTCCTTATCTTCTGATGTATAAAATACGACTGAATATTGTTCAGGCGAACCAATAGATTCTAAATCAAATGATAGTCTTACTGTTTTGCCCCCAACGTCATAAAAATCAGTAAAATTTTTTTCAATGTTTAAAATTCTAACAAAATTGTAGCGCGTTCTTTCCTCGAATGTTTTAGTCCAGCTACTTCCATCCCACTTTATTTCTGTAGAATAATCAAATCCAAACAGTCCAGTCTTACTATTGGCATCAGCATCTATTAGTATACCATATTTTACCATGTCTCTAGGTGGTTTTGCAAAAAAAGTACCAGTAAGCCAAAATGTTGCATTGAAATTTTTACCATCGCTTAGATATGTGATCGTGTTTAAATCAGTATATGCATCGCCTTCATACCATTTTGAATTTTCATCACGCCAGTCTTCTGCATTATCTATCAATTCTTGTCTAGTAAATGAACCTGAAGCAAAGACATTTTGAGAAAATAATGAACTTGAAACTAATAATACCGCCATTATTAGGAGGATCTTTTCCCTCAATTCGATAAAGATCCATATTAACTAGTAAAACAACTTTTCCTAAATTAAGAAGACCATATGAACATAAGCCATTTCAATAAGACTTACAAGAAAAGATTAGAGAACTGTTATACGTTATCGATATAGGTCAAACTCTGGGCTACGCTTTTTTTCTTTGACCTCACCTAACACTGCCTTTACTACCTCGGCATGGTTGTAAGTCAAGTGTCGCAAAAACTTGGCTGACTCGTCTGCCCTTGTCAGGTCATCTGCAAAAACAAACTTTGCGCCGCTTAGCTCATTCATTAATTCATGGCACTCCTTGCATGGCTGAAAGTCTAAAATCAGTTTCATACGGCCTTACCTGTGCGTTTTCAGATAATAAAGATGACTAATAATTAGATCGGATCAAAGCTAAATTTTCTGCACACGCACTTGCTAATTAGGCAAATTTTAGATCGAACTTGGGAACAAGATTTTTCTGGGCTGCAAGCTCAAACATGTGCTTTATTGTCCTCTCCCCCGTCTTTCCCATGTTTGCAGTAATGTCATTTACGTACATTGCAACAAACCTTTTGATCAGTTCTCTTGGCTTTCCCCTCGAGTACTGCATTGCATAATCTAGTGCCTCTTCTAGATGGGCCAGACCATACTTTATAGAATCAGAAAGATATCTGTCAAATTTTTGTATAGTTTCAACTCCAAGCTCTGACTTTATCACATTGATGCCAAGCGGTACTGGCATGCCACCTGTCATATCATCCCACCATCTTCCAACATCTAGTATCTTTTGCAGGCCTTCAAGCTCGTATGAAAGCTGTGTCTCATGAATTACTAGTCCTGCATCTACTTTTCCTTGCTTTACTGCATCTGAAATCTGGCTAAAGCTCATCTCGATATAATCAAACTTGCCAATCATTAGCTGCAAAAGCAAAAACGCGCTAGTCATTTTACCTGGAACTGCAATCTTTGTCTTTGAAAGATCGCCTTTTGTAATATCTTTGTTTGAAATGACAATAGGACCATAACCCATCCCAAAACTTCCACCGCTGTGAAGAATTGTATAGTTTGGAATGTAAGCACATGCATGAACAGAAACTGCAGTCACATCAAGATCAGGACTTAGTGCTCTCTTGTTTAGCTCCTCGATATCTTGGATTACGTGCTTTACTTTAAAATCATCAGAGCTTATCTTTCCTTCAAGCATTGCATAAAACATGAATGCATCATCTGCATCAGGTGTGTGACCAACTGTTATTTCCATGCAACTGTTTTTGAGCTTCGTTATAAATATCCAAATTATTTTTAGTCTAATATGCAAGAATACTGACAATAAAACATGCAAACAATTGAGGCACTAGAGCAAGACATTTTGTTGCAGATTCCATTTTTGCATAAATTCAAGGCAGAAAAACCAATTCCTGCACAAAAACAACAAAAGACAATCATTTGTGGAACAGGAGACTCGTATGCAGCAGCACTACTTTGCGAGGCATTTTCTGATTTTCGGATTAGTGCAATAGACCCACTTGATCTAGTAAACAATCAAAAGTTGGCAAAAAATCACGCGTATCTTGTCTCAATATCAGGCAACACTATCTCAAATATCAGGGCTGCAAAAATTGCAAAAAAAGTAACAGCAATTACTGCAAACAAGAACAGCCATCTTGCAAAGGCTTGCTCTGATATCATTTATCTTGACTATCCAAGCGCAGGCATATTTACATCAGGAAGCATTGGCTTTCTTTCAAGCGCATTAACCTGTATATCGCTTGCAGCAAGATTTTGCGTCCAAAATCCATCCAAGCTATTTCTTGATGCGCTAGAGAAAAGCAGGAAAATAAAAATAAAAAATAAGGTCTTTTTGCTTGGGAACCAGTACACATTTCCTGTCGCAATGTATGGTGCTGCAAAGCTTTACGAAATCCTTGGAACAGATGCACACTATGAGAGAATAGAGCAGTTTTCTCACATGGGATTGTTTTGTGCAGAAAAAGGCGACACTGTAATCATATTTGAGAAAAAAAACAAGCACAACTTGCAGCTTGTCAAAACCTTGAGAAAAATAGGATTAAACGCAATTTTAGTAGAGCCAAAAATAAAGGACAAAGTTAGCGCTATCGTATTTTTTATTTTTGTATCGCAGCTTGTCCCATTATATCATGCAAAAACAATACACCAAAAAGAATGCTATTTTATCAATTCTAAAAAAATACGAGCTGCAAGTTCTGATATGATCTACTGAGTTTCTTCATAAGGTTTAATAGCTGAAGGAAAAGGATTTTTTAACAAACATGAAATTCAAGACAACAGATCAGGTCCTAAAAATAATAGGCGACAAGAATCTTATCCGAAACTTTGGAGTAATTGCTCATGTAGACCATGGAAAAACTACGATGAGTGATAGTCTGCTAGCCTCTAGTGGTATAATTGCCCCATCTTCTGCAGGTCAGGCACTTGCACTTGACTCTATGAAACTAGAGCAAGAACGACAGATGACAATTGTTCAGGCAAATGTTACCCTGCTTTTCCATCAGGGCGACAAAGAGTTTGTAATTAACATGATTGATACTCCGGGCCACATTGACTTTACAGGAAGGGTCACTCGAAGCCTCAGGGCAATTGATGGGGCTGTTGTAGTATCTGACTCTGTTGAAGGAATCATGACACAAACTGAGACTGTGACAAGACAAGCTCTTGAAGAGCGTGTAAGGCCAGTTTTGTATATCAATAAAATTGACCGCCTCATAAAGGAGCTCAGATTAACTCCTGATAAAATGCAAGAGTGGCTTGCAGAAATTATTTCTGATTTTAACAGCCTTGTTGATACCTATGCCGAACCAGAATACAAGGACAAGTGGAAGGTATCAATTCAGGACGGCTCTGTTTCATTTGGTTCTGCAAAGGACAGGTGGGGATTTAACATTGATATCATGAAAGAAAAGGGAATCACATTCAAAGACATTTACCAAGCATACGAATCAGGTGGAGTAGAAGATCTTGCAAAAAAGGCTCCACTTGCTGATGCTGTCCTTGGCATGGTTGTAAAACACCACCCTCCACCACATGTTGCACAAAAATATAGAATTCCAAAAATCTGGAAAGGCGACTTGGAATCAGATGTCGGAAAGGCACTGCTAAACTGTGATGATAATGGTCCTGCAGTAATGATGATTGTAAATATGACAGTTGATCCTGCGGCAGGACCAGTTGCAATTGGAAGGTTGTTTTCTGGAAAGCTAAAGGACGGGCAGCATGTTCACATTATTGATTCAAAGCGGGAGGGAAGAATCCAGTCAGTTAATTTCTTTATGGGAAACCAGCGTGAGATGGTAGGCGAGCTTGCAGCTGGAAACATACCGGCACTTTTAGGACTGCCAGAGGCAAGGGCAGGCCAGACACTTGCAAGCATTACCGATGTTCCATTATTTGAGGGAATCAAGTATGTATCAGAGCCTGTTGTCCAGATGGCAGTTGAGGCAAAGCATCCAAAAGATTTGCCAAAGCTTGTCGAGGCTCTGCGCCGAATTACAATCGAAGACCCAAACCTTGTTGTAAAAATTAATGAAGAAAGTGGCGAGACAATTATAGCTGGAATGGGCGTTTTGCACCTAGAGATTGCAACTACACTGATAGGCGATGCTGGAGTCCAAATCATTACATCACAACCACTCATCAACTATAGGGAAACAATAAGAAAAAGAGCAGACGCTGTCATGGCAAAATCGCCAAATAGACACAACAAGCTCTTCATGGCAGTTGAACCACTTGAACCAGAAATTGCAGAGATGATAAGAAATGGCCAGCTATCTGAGATGAAGGATAAAAAAGAGGTTGCAAAGATTTTGCGAGAAAAAGGATGGGATCCTGACATGGCAAAAAGTGTTCTAAAGTTTGATCCAAGAGGAAATGTCTTGATTAATGCAACAAAGGGTGTCCAGTTTATCCAAGAATCAACTGATTCTATTTTGACTGGATTTGAAGAGGTAATGAAGGAAGGTCCTTTGGCAAAAGAGCAGATGAGAAACTGCAAGTTTATTTTTACTCACTTTGTCCCACACGAAGACCCAGCACACAGGGGACTATCACAGCTTGGGCCTGCATCAAGAAGAGCATGTCTTGGTGCTACACTAATGGCAGACCCTGTATTGCTTGAGCCAATGTTAGGAATCGAGGTTCGTGTCCCACAAGACTTGATTGGAAATGTAGCCGGTGTTTTGGCTGGAAAGCGTGGCAAGGTAATTGACATGCAGCAAAAAGGCGTTGTAAATATTGTAACAGGTGAGATGCCAGCATCTGAGACATTTGATCTGTCAGAAGTTATGCGAGGGCAGACTGCTGGAAAGGCAATGTGGAATACCCACTTTAAGGCATGGAGTCCACTTCCAGCTTCAATTCAAACGCAGGTGATTGCAGATATTAGAAAAAGAAAGGGACTATCCCCGGATCCACCAAAGGCTGACGAGTTTATCGATAAAGAGTAAAAAAGCAATCCCCCCCTTTGCCGAATGAAATTTCCGTGTTTTTGTGAGTAAAAATGATCATTGACTACGTTATGTTGTGAGTTAGGATTTGTTGGAAATGATTTTTGTTATAGTGTTAATCATAATCTTACATGGCAAAGATAAGAATCACACCTAGATTAACTGGAACTTTAGCAGAAGCCTACTTTAAGGAGTATTGTGATCAACGCGGTTGGGCTTATCTTTCTCTTGAACAAATTCATGAAAATGGAATTAAAAATGGTAAATTGAAATTCAAGAAGGGATTCAAGCGAATTTTAGTACAACTTCCAGAAGAAATTATCAAAGAAATAGAGAGTATTTCTAAACCATCAAACTCATCAACTCTGAATCCAACTTTTGTTTATGATTTTCTTACATGCAAAGTTGGACTGGGTAGAAAAGAAGATGAAATACTACAGATGAAAAATAAGAATGATTTTTCTTGGGTAGAAGTAAAAACTAGCAATGTGGGATTAACACGGAATCAGGTTCAAACACTAAAGAAAATCACAATTCCATTGTATCGTTTTAGAGTTCCAAATCCTTTACTGAAGGCCAATGAAGTTTACATATATGGGGATGAAGTAAATTCGGACTATTTGAGAAATCATCAGCTTGACTCTTAAAGATCACAAATCACATTTCAACATAAAATTCCTAAAAGGCTACGGTTTTTCAATCAATGTAAAAGACTCTAAAATCATTTTTATTGAATAAAAAGCAAACAGTGATTGTGGAAAGATATGAGCGAAAGCGCAGCTGGGTTTGGTTCTTACTTCCAGTATTTGTTCAGGTAATTGGCGGATTAATTGCATATTATGCATTAAGGCCTGATGAGCCAAGAATGGCAAAAGACTGTCTATACATTGGAATAACACTTACCGCACTAAATTTTGGAGTCTTTGCCATCATGTTTGCAATAGGTTTTACATTTGATCAAATGTTTCAATCAGAATTTAGAAATGATATGATGTGGGGAGTTTAGGCACAAGTCATCTCAATGTGTAATATGGCGGAAAAGCATTTTTCCTAAGATATTGTATTTTATCTATGAAAATTAGTTACTTGCTAATTATTCTACTCATAATGAATCTCTATTCATATGGAAATGCATTTGGCTATTCGATTAATTACGAAATTATTGGGAAAACAATATTTGGAATCCCAACAGTTTGCGCAATTCCTTTTTCTGATCCTGACCTTTCTCAAACACAAGTCAAAATGCTGTACTTTCAGGCAAGGGCCAGTACACAAGAGTGGCACAGTCAACTCCAAATTGCTAATAGATACAATCCAGATAACTGGAAAATTAACTATTTACAATTAACACAAGAAGACGATTCTTCAAACTGCAACGTTATAATAAAATTTGAGGCAAAACCAAAAGATGTCTCTCTACACTATGTGGCATTAGGGCAAACCCAAATCCCAGAAGAAACAGGTGATCCTATTGTTGTTATAATTTATTATCAAAATATTGGCCTGTGTCAAACACAAGACCAGTACTATATCTACTATTATCCATGTTACCAGCAAGGAACATTTACAGAAAGATCAATTGGAAATACCATTAGACATGAGCTTGGCCACGCATTTGGACTGGGACATTACATATCTGATGACATGCAATTAAACAAGGACTGGGCATCTGGTGGAAGACCATCTCCATCAATTATGATTATCACCGAACATGAAAATCCATATCAAATCATGATACTTCCAGTAGATGTTGAAAAACTTCGCGCAATATATGGAGACGGAGGCTTTGCAGAAAATAAAAAAGAAATAATCGAAGACGGTTCCAAAAATGAAGTAACATATCAAAATATTCCAGACTGGATTAGAAATAACGCAAAGTGGTGGTCAGAGGAATCAATTTCTGATAAAGACTTTGCGTCAGGAATCGAGTACTTGATTTCAAACAAAATTATTGTACTCCCTGAAACCATATCACAAACGGAAACAGCTGACGAACAAATTCCTAATTGGATTAAGAAAAATGCAGCTTGGTGGTCAGAAGGCATGATCACAGATGATGACTTCATTCAAGGCTTGCAGTATCTAGTCCAACATGGCATCATTAGGGTTTGATTCTCTAAAAAATAGCAGATTTTATTGACTAAATTTCACACCTTTTGTTATATCATAATCGCAAAAATTGCATAAGGCATGTCAAATGAAGGCGAAAAGCCAAAAGGCGTAATTGAAGAGATTTTAGACAAGCTAGGCTCACTTGTAGCTGCAGCATTTGGACTTGTTGCTGCACTGGCCTGGAACGAGGCAATTCAAACTATATTCAGGGAGGTATTTGGAACCCAGCAGGCAATACCGCTCATGATAGGTTATGCGATAATTG
>Ga0194121_10007777_pt1 | contig 13858 bp, 14 predicted proteins | sample TA2MahCa50mmetaG_FD_148609 | JGI IMG/M metagenome (GOLD analysis project Ga0194121, IMG submission 148609) | Freshwater microbial communities from Lake Tanganyika, Tanzania - TA2015020 Mahale Deep Cast 50m | ecosystem: Environmental > Aquatic > Freshwater > Lake | place: Tanzania: Lake... | reverse complement strand
ACGCGCCGCGCCGATTTTGCCGGCCTTCGGGCCATCTGGTCACTCACGGCGGGGTTCGGGCTTGTCAATGCCCATCCCCGGCGTCAATCTTGACCCGAAGAGCTGGTCATCGGGTGGATGTCGGTTCATGCGTGACATCATCGTCCGGCGCTTCGCTACGGCCGCCCTTGCGGTTTTCGTCATAGAGATCGGTGAACCCAAACGGATAGGTGAGCCTTACGAGAATGTGCAAAATGATTGGCAGTCCGCTCGTTGCTGCCGCGATCTTCGCAGCATCTTTGACAAGCATTGTTCAAGCAGCCGAACCGACTACTAAGCTGTCGTTGCGCCTAGACTGGTCGCCTCACGGAATGCACGCAGGCCTACATCTCGCAAAACAGAAGGGATGGTTCGCACAATCCGGTTTGGATCTGGATATTCAAGACGGAAAGGGCACTTCAGGTATTACTTCAGTCCGTTGGTATAAGCGGGAGGGGTTCAGGGCAGCGCAGGAGGGTGCGCATGGTTCTGCTGTCGCGACTGTTAAGGATGCTCATCACCGTCGGCAGCCTGACGGTCATCGATTCACGCGGCCGACAACATCGTTTCGCCGGCCGCAGCCCGGGGCCCGACATGACGATCCGGCTCCACGACCGCTCGCTCGAATGGGCCATGGCGATCAACCCGCGCCTCGCCGTCGGCGAGGGCTACATGGACGGCCGCCTGACGATCGAGACCGGCGACATCTACGACTTCCTGGATTTCTGCGGTCGCAACACGTCCCGCTTCGGCTCCTACGAGACGTTCGATCCGCTCTACCGCGTCGAGATGCTGTTCCGCCGCCTGCAGCAGTTCAACCCGGTGGGGCGGGCCCAGAAGAACGTCGCGCACCACTACGACCTCTCGGGCAAGCTGTACGACCTGTTCCTCGACAGCGACCGCCAGTATTCCTGCGCCTATTTCCGGACCGACAACGACACGCTCGAGGTCGCGCAGGACAACAAGAAGCGCCATATCGCCTCCAAGCTGCTGCTCAACCCGGGCTGCCGGGTGCTGGACATCGGCTCGGGCTGGGGCGGGCTCGGCATCTACCTGGCGAAGGCCGGGGCCGGCGAGGTCCACGGCGTCACCCTGTCCACCGAGCAGCACGAGCGCTCGAACCGCCGCGCCTCCGACGCCGGCCTCGGCTCCAAGGTAAAGTTCCACCTGCGCGACTACCGCCACGAAGCCGGCACCTACGACCGGATCGTCTCGGTCGGCATGTTCGAGCATGTCGGCGTGCGCCACTATGCGGAATTCTTCGCCAAGCTGCGGCAGCTCCTGGCCGACGACGGCGTCGCCCTGCTGCACTCCATCGGCCGCAGCGACGGCCCGGGCGTCACCAACCCCTGGATCCGCAAGTACATCTTCCCCGGCGGCTATTCGCCGGCCCTGTCGGAGGTGATCCGCGTGATCGAGCAGTCCGGGCTGTGGGTGACCGACGTCGAGGTCCTGCGCCTGCACTACGCCGACACGCTGCGCGAATGGCGCCGGCGCTTCGCCGCCTCGCGCGACGAGGTGCGCCGGATCTACGACGAGCGGTTCTGCCGCATGTGGGAGTTCTATCTCGCCGGCTCGGAAGTCGCCTTCCGCCGCGAAGGCCACATGGTTTTCCAGATCCAGATCGCCAAGCGCGCCGACGCGGTGCCGCGCACGCGCGACTACATGCACGACTGGGAATCGATGCACGCGGCGACAGGAGCGCTGGCGCACTGACCACCGCGGAGCGGTGCGCTAACGCACATTTCGCGCACAAAAGTTATCCACGCTATACTTCCGTTTAGCGCGCGAATCGACTTGGTCTAATTTTGACGGCAGCGCTACCGTCGTCGGCTCCGGACTGGGGGTCGCTTTCGGATGGAACCTGCTCGCACAAACAACGTCTCGCCGCTGAAGCGAGACGACGACGCGTTGTCGCTGCGCAGCCCGCCGCACAATTTCGATGCCGAGATCCAGCTCCTCGGCGCCATCCTGGATTAGGTTTGTTCCCAGACAATCTGGCCGGGTCCTTTGCGGGTCCGGCGTGAAAACCGGACCAGCGCCCAACCAAGGACGCCGGCCGACGCGGCAGCTTGCGCAAGACTGCATTTACGAATTAAGGTCTGACAGAAGCGAAGAGGAGGACACATGTTCAGGACAACCGCATGGGCCGCGCTGGGTCTGCTCTGCGCCGCCCCGGCCTGGTCGCAGACGCTGGAACTCAAATTCGGCTCGACCTCGACCCCGGGCAGCGTGCAGGTGCTGTCGGCGGAGGAATTCGCCCGCCGCTTCAACCAGAAGATGGGCGGCAAGGCGCGCATCGACGTCTTCCATTCGAGTCAGCTCGGCGGCGACCGCGAGATGCTGCAGAAGCTGAAGCTCGGCACGCTCGACATGTCGCAGCCCTCGACCGCGACCTCGAGCGTGGTCCCGGATTTCGGCCTGTTCGACATGCCCTATCTGGTCAAGGACCGCGCCCACATGGCCTGCGCCGCCAAGGACGTCGTGTGGCCCAAGATGGCGCCCAAGCTGGAGCCGCAAGGCTACAAGCTGCTCGGCATCTGGGAGAACGGTGTACGTCAGATCACCAACAGCCAGCGGCCGATCGTCAAGCCGGAAGACCTCAAGGGCATCAAGCTGCGCGTGCCCGAGGGCGTGTGGCGGGTGCGTATGTTCCAGGCCTATGGCGCGAACCCCACGCCGATGGCCTTCGGCGAGGTCTTTGTGGCGCTGAAGACCGGCGTGATGGACGGGCAGGAGAATCCCTACACCAACATCGTCGGCGGCAAGTTCCAGGAAGTGCAGAAGTTCCTCACCGAGTCCAACCACGTCTACACGCCGAGCTTCCCGGTCGCCAGCATGCGCCGCTGGCAGAGCTGGCCCGCCGACGTACAGAAGGCGATGCTCGAGGCCGGCGCGGAGGTGCAGCCTTGGACCTACGAGGTGGCGGCCAAGGAGGAGAAGGAGACCAAAGAGACGCTCCTCAAGGCCGGCATGCAGTTCAATGTGGTCGATCGCGATGCCTTCGTGAAGGCAAGCGAGCCGGTTTACGAGCTGTTCGCCAAGGAAGTGCCGGCCGGTCGCGGCCTGATCGACGAGACGCTCGCCCTGGCCAAGAAGCCCGGCTGCTGATGCTGGGGCAGGGGGATCGGGCGGACGCCCGTGGCGCGCCCGGCGGTGCTATCGCCGGGGTTGGGTGATGGCATTGTTGGGTGCGCTCAAGCGCGGGTTCGAGCTCGTCCTCGCCGTCGTTTCGGTGGCGCTGATTGTCGCGCTATGTCTGCTGGTCATGGTGGCCGTGATCTTCCGCGAGCTTGGCGCGGCACTCACTTGGTACGACGAAGTGGCGACCGTGATGCTCGCCTGGGTCACCTATTACGGTGCGGCGCTGGCCGCGGTTCGCCGCGGGCACCTGGCCTCGCCGGAGATCCTGCGCCGCATGCCCGTGCGGCTACGACTGCCCCTCTTCATCTTCGCCGAGGCGCTGGTCATCGGCTTTTTCCTTATCCTGGCCTGGGCCGGGCTGCAGGTGGTCATCCTGCTGGAGGGTGACCGGCTGATCAGCCTGCCCTGGGTGCCGGTGCAGCTGACCCAGTCGGTCATCCCGGTGGGGGCCATGCTCTTCATCATCGCGCAACTGCTGTCGATTCCCGACGAGTGGCGGAATCTGCAGCAGCGGCGCGCGCCCACAGAGCAGATCTGAGGAGGGCAGGATGGCGACCCTCCTGATGCTGCTCGGCCTGATCGCGTTGGTGCTCATCAACGTGCCGATCGCCGCCGCCATCGGCATCGTTGCCCTGGCCGGCATGTTCGCGCTGCACGGCATCCAGCAGGATCTGCTCAACGTGGCACTGGCCATGTACGAGGGTACACGCAGCTTCCCGCTGCTCTCGATCCCGCTTTTCATCCTCGCCGGTTCGATCATGAATGCCGGCGGCATCTCCAAGCGGCTGGTCGATTTCTGCTCGGCGCTGCTGGGCTCGCTGCGCGGCGGTCTGGCCATGGTCGATATCGGCGTGTCGATGTTCTTCGCCGAGATCTCCGGCTCGGCGGTGGCCGACGTGGCCGCCACCGGCTCGATCCTCATCCCGGCGATGAAGAAGAAAGGCTATCCGGCCGAGTTCGCGGCTGCAACCACGTCGGCCTCGGCGTCGCTCGCCATCATCATCCCGCCTTCGATCCCGATGATCCTCTACGGCACGATCGCCAACGCCTCGATCGTCCAGCTCTTTGTCTCCGGCATCGTGCCCGGCATCCTGGGCGGCATCGGCCTGATGTCAGCCGCCTACTGGTACGCGCGGCGCTACAACTTCCCCGTCGAGCAGGTGTTCAGCCTCGGCAATCTCTGGCTGACCTTCAAGGCTGCCGCCTGGGCCTTCCTGCTGCCGATCATCATCCTCGGCACGATCTTCGGTGGCCTCGTCACGGCGACCGAGGGCGCGGCCGTGGCCGTGGCCGCCGCGCTATTCGTCAGCGGGGTGATCTACCGCGACATCGATCTCAAATTCCTCTGGGAGACGGCGCTCGACGGCGTGGTGCAGACCGCGGTGGTCATGCTGCTCATCGCCGCCTCGGCGCTGCTTGGCTTGCACCTGACTGAGACCCGCGTGCCGCAGCAGATCGCCCAGTGGCTGGCCGATCTGACCAACGACCGTCACGCAGTGCTCGGCATCCTCAACCTGCTGTTCCTCATCCTGGGCTTCTTCCTGCACAGCGCCGCGGCCATCGTGCTGGTCGTGCCCATCGTCATGCCGCTGGTCAACCTCATCGGCATCGACCCGGTGCATTTCGGCATCATCGTCACGCTTAACCTGGCGATCGGTCAGCAGACCCCGCCGGTCGCCAGCGTGCTGATCACCTCGTGCTCGATCGCCAAGACCGACATCTGGGCCACGTCGCGGTGGAACATTCCCTACATAGCCGTGCTGATCGCGGTGCTGCTGCTGGTGACTTACGTGCCGGCCGTACCGCTGTTCCTGGTCGAGTATTTCTACCGTTAGGCCGGGCGTATCGGTTCAGCCCGCTTCGGCGCTTTCGCGCACCTTCGGGACAAAGGGCTTCGAGGTGAAGTGCTCCTCGTCATGCCCGTCCGCCAGCTTCAGCCCCGCCTGCTTGATGGCGTTATCCGGCACCTTGACCAGCGGTACGTAGTAGCGGTCGTCGGTCTGCGTCACCGTGTCGTTGTCCACGCGGTTGTAGCAGAAGAGGAAGGTCCAGCGCCGGTGCTCAGAACGGTTCTGGGCGGAGCGGTGAAGGACGTTCGAGTGAAAGATGACCACGTCGCCAGCCTCGAGCTCGGCCGGGACGACCTCGTACTTCGCCGTGATGTGCTTCATGCGCGCCGGGTCGGCGACGACTTGGGCCTCGCCGGGGACCGGCACGTGATCGATGCGGCCGAGATGATGCGAGCCCTTGACCAGCTCGAGACAGCCGTTCTCCTTGAACGAGCGGTCGAGGGCGAGCTGGAAGCTCAGCATGTCCGGCCGCAGGCAGCCATTGTGATACCAGTAGCCGTAATCCTGATGCCATTCCCAGGCCCCGCCGACTCGCGGCTCCTTGGCGGTCAGCTTCGACTGGTAGTGGTAGACCGGCCCGCCCAGGAGCTGCTCGGCCGTGTCGACCACCCGTTCGCAACGCGCCGCCAGACCGTAGACGCTGTCGCCGGCCCGGTTCCACAGGGCAATCTTGGTCGCAGCACCCTGTGCATCCAGCCGGTCGATGATGTGGTCACGGATAGCCGGGTCGACCTCCATCGCCTTGCGTAACAGGGCAGTTTCCTCGGCGTCGAACAGGCCGCGGACGACCACCAGTCCGTTGCGCTGAAACTGGGCAACCTGGTCGGGGCTCAGAACGGACGGCATGAGCGTCTCCCCAAAGTCCTTCTGGGGACAGTTTACTCCAGCCTGCGGCTTGGCGGTAGCCGGGCGCTGGCTCTAGGATATCGCGGCAACTCGAGCCGGGAGGAGGCAAGTATGGATCGTCGTCACTTCTTGATCGCAAGCGGAGGCTTGGTGTTGACGGCGGGACCGGCCGCGGCCCAGTTCTTCCCCAAGACGCTCATCGACCGTGCCATCGAGGCGCGCAGCTTCGGCGACATCGCCAAGGACAACGAGGTCGTCCTCAAGGTGAACAAGGTCATGGCCGACGCGAAGACGGCCAGCGCCTCGACGGAGATTTACGAGCAGCGCCTGCTGCTGACCGGGATGTTCGACGACAAGGCCACGTACGACCAGTTCGAGAAAGGCGTGAAGGCCGGGCGCTTCCGGCAGCCCGGGCGATTTTCCCGCGTTCGCCGAAACGCTCGATCTCGCGTTTCAGCTCCAGCACCTCGAGCGGGCAATCCGGCCAGTCATTCTTCCAGCAGACGATCAGGTCGCATTTGCGCGGGTCGTGCTTATGGGTGAGGAAGTTCCGGCTGCGGAACTCGAACTCGATGCGCACGCGCTCCCAGGGCTGGTCCGGGCCGTGCAGCCGCCGCTTGGCGGCGCAGTCGGGAAAGCCCGTGCTGAGGCTTTCCACCAGATAGCCGAGCGAGGGCGCCAGCAGGCCGAAGAGGAAGACCACGCCCATCTCGTTGGTCGGCGCATGCTGCAGGCCGTTCAGATTGAGCGGCGCGCCGAGCCGCGGACCGCCGCAGCCATGCCAGGCGACCGGGCCCTTGAGGCGTCCGCCATGGGGCTGGCAGCGCATGGCGAGCTCCGCGAGATGAAGGAACTCCGGATGATGGACCTGCACCCATTCGCGATAGGCGCGCAGCGCCGCCGTCCATGAGCCCCAGCGGTTCTTGTAGGTTTGCTGGCGGTGGCAGCAGGCGCGGTCGAAACGCTGCCAGTCGAGGATGCCGCCGGCCCCGGTGAAGGTCTCGTGCATGGCGATGAGCAGCGCCCCGTCCGAAACGCTGGGCCGGCGCTTGCGCGCCTCCAGCCCGCACGCCTCCATCAGCGCGGTGTGCGAGTCGAAATGGCGGATCATTTGCAGGTAGCCGATGCCGGTGGCCGATTCGAGGTCGCGGCGCGACAGAGTGCGGCTGCCGCGCCGGCGGGCCAGCGCCTTGACGCGGGCGATCATGCTGGCGCGGCCGAGCGGCCGTCCGGCCCGGGGTGGTGCGGCCGTCATGACAGGCAATATGGGGAGTTAGAGACAGAACGGCTAGTAGTCAAAACGTCTATAGACGTCTGTATTTTTCAAGCCCTTGAGCGGGCGGCGCTTCCGGGCGGAGACGCGGATTTATCCACCGCGCCGGCGCCCGCCGCCGGTGCTTAGGTGCCTTTATTACGTTGGGTGGAGTCCCGCAGGCCGGCGGGACTCTTGTCGCGAATCGCCGCGCCCGCCATACTTCCCGAGTCATTCAACAACGAAAGGAGGTGATCCAGTGTCTCATTGTCATGTTCGGGGGGTCCCCGGGACCTGGGTTGTCACCGCCGCTGATTTGGGCGTGACCTTGACCTAAGGCTACGGTCCTCGGTCCACCCGAGGTCAGACAAGGGAAGGGCTGCCCGCCAGGGCAGCCCTTCTTCTTTTGCCGATTTTCTTGCCGATGTCGCGTAACGGGCGCGCCGCCGCGCGCCGGAAAGACTACTCCGCGGCGTCGCTCTTGCGCCCGGGCGGCGGTGAGGCGGGGGTGGCAGCCGCCGCCAGCTCGCTGCTGAGCGTCGAGGCGAGCTGCGCCAGCCGGTTGCCCTCTTCCATGAAATCCTGCGCCATGGCGGCGGCCCATTCCTGCTGGATCTGGGCGGCGTCCGTCCAGTTCTGGCAGGTTGCCAGCTTCTGTCCGAAGACGCTGTCGCTCTGGAAGCGGTTGACCGTGAAGCGCACGATCTCCTGCTGCCAGGCTTGGCAGGCGCGGGCGTAGCTTTCGCCGGCGGCAGCGAAGATGTCCAATAGCGGGTTGCGGAACGGCGACACCGCCGGCACGAACGGCGTAAACGACGGGGGTGGGGGCTTCGCGCTCATGGCGGATCCTCCAGGGTGGGTTCCCATGCTGCCCGGTCATTGTTAACGGACGATGAAGAAGCGGATTTGTCAGGCCCACCCGGCCTGACTACTCTGGCAGTCGCAAGGAAAGCGGGAGGGTTCATGGTGTTGGCGCCCGGACGGCTGGTTGGCCTGCTGCTGCTGCTGCTTATCGGGCTCGCCGGGCCCGCTTCGGCGCAGCGCGACGATTCGGCGGCGCTGGCGGCGCGCTCGTCGGCTCATGGTACGGCCTGGTCGATTCGCCGGAACGGCCGGCCCGCTATTTGGAGATCCTCGGCATCCAGGCCAACGGCCGCGGCGGCTACACCGCGCAGACGGTCTTCGGCTGGGGTGACGGCACGGTCAGCCTGACTCCGGTGGAGATCGCCGCCGGCGCCAAGGCGCCGGCGCTGGCCCTGACCGCCACGACGGGCGCGCAGTTGCGTATCGAGTTCGGCGACAAGGGTGCCGCCGGCACCTATCAGGCGCCGGGACAGCCGGCGCGCGCCATCCGCTTCGAGCGCCTGCGCGACGCCGTGAACTACGGCGCACTTCTCGGTGTGTGGCGGGCCAAACGCGGCAGCGAGACGCGGATCTTCGACGTCAAGCGCGTGCTCACTGCGGGCAGCGGCACCGTCCTGGCGGTGGCGCAGATCGGTTTCGAGGAGAAGCCCGACGAGATGCGGCCGCTCGTCGCCCCGGTGAAGGGCGAGCCGGCGGCGGTACAGCTCGCCTGGAGCACGGCGGCCACCGCCGTCGAGCTCAAGCGTAGCAAGCCGACCGAGCTGACCGGAACCTTCCGCCGGCGCGACGCAGGCACGGACAAGGCCGACACGATCGTCTTCAAGCGCACGGCGGCGCCGGCTCCCGCCGCCGGTACGGGCAGCGAGATCGGCCAGCGCTTTCCCGACTTCACCCTGACGGCGATGGACGGCCGCACCGTGAAGCTCAGCGACTTCCGCGGCCGCCCGGTCGTCGTCAACATGTTTCAGGCCTGGTGCATCTGGTGCATCGACGAGTTCGCCGTCTGGCGCGCCATGCCCTCGCGCTACGGCGACCGGGTCGTCGTCCTGCCGGTGGTCTACAACACGACCAACATCGAGTGGATGCAGCAGAGCGTTAAGACCAAGCATTACGGCGTGCCGATCTACGGAGCCGAGAAGTCGCCGGTCGACTTCAAGGGCATCCCGCGCAGCTGGATCCTCGACAAGGACGGCATCGTCCTCGACCGCACTGGTTACCAATCCGCCCACCACATGTTCGCGCGCCTCGACAAGGTGCTGGCGGCGAAGTAGCGGCAGTCAGCCCGGCGGCGTCAGCGTCTTCTGCAGGAAATAGCGGCTGTGGCCGGGCGGGCAATCCTCGAGCGTGCCGTAGACCCGATAGCCGAGCTTTTCGTAGAAGCCGCGCGCCTGGAAGCTGAAGGTATCGACGCGGGCGGCCCGGCAGCCGCGCCGCACCGCCTCGTCCTCGGCCTGCCGCATCAGCCGCCGGCCCAGGCCGCTGCCGCGTAACCGCTCCGGGACAAACAGCAGCTCGACGGAAAGCCATGCCCAGTTGGTGTTGGCCCACAGTCCGCCTACCACGCTGCCCGTCTCCCGCAGCAGCACGGCCAGGGTCCGCGGCTCGTAGCGCCAGCTGGCGCGCTCGCTGTTCGCCGCGTCCAGCCGCTGCAGCATGGCACGCACCTCCGGCGCTGGCGTGTCGGTGAGGACGAGCTCGAGGCTCATGCGCCTTCGGTCGATACGGTGAGGCTCTTGCTCATGAAGAAGCGGCTGTGGCCGGCCGGGTAATCGTCGAGCGTGCCGAACACCCGGTAGCCGAGTTTCTGGTAGAAGCCCCTGGCCTGAAAGCTGAACGTGTCCAGCCAGGCGTGGCGGCAGCCGCGCCGGATCGCCTCGTCCTCTGCCCACCGCATGAGCCGGGAGCCGAGGCCGCTGCCGCGGCGGTCCTCCGGGAGGAACAGCAGCTCCACATACATCCAGCCCCAGGCCGTGCGCGTCCACAGCCCGCCGGTGACCTCGCCCTGTGCATTGCGCGCCAGCATCGCCAGGCTGCGCCAGTCCTGCGGCCCCGCCTGCCCGGTGTTGAAGGCAATGAGATCGCGCAGGATCGCCTCTCGCGCCGCCGGCTCGGGCGTCTCGGTAAGCGCGATCTCCTCGCTCATGGCGGGTCGCTGCCGATCCGTTCGCTGACCTTCATCGTCACCAATCGCGACTTGAGCCAGCGCACGGCGATCATGTCGATCACCGCGGCGCGGCGTGCCAGCAGGCCGAGTCCGTAATGGCTTTGGCCGTGCAGGCGGGCGCGGTTGCCCACCGGCACCTCGACCACGCGTGCCCCGTTGAAGGCCATGAGGACGGGAATGAAGCGGTGAAAGCCCTTGAAGAAAGGGATGCCGGCGAACGCCTCGCGGCGGAAGGCGCGGTAGGTGCAGCCGGCATCGGTCGCGGCGTCGCCGAGCACCTTGCGGCGCACGGCGTTGGCCGCGGCGGAGATGGTTTTCTTGAGCCAGGAATCGCCCTTGGCGCGCGCCGCCTGTCGCGTGCCGCACGCACAATCGGTGTCGACCAGGGCGGCGAGCAGCTTCGGCACGTCGGCCGGGTCGTTCTGCAGGTCGGCGTCCATGGTGATGACGAAGGCGCCGCGCGTCGCCTGGATGGCGGTGTAGAGGGCGGCACTCTGCCCGCAATTTCTAGCCAGGCGCAGGGCGCGCAGGTGCGGCCGGCCGGCCGAGAGCTCCGTCAGCACGGCCCATGACCCGTCGTCGGAGCCGTCGTCGACGATGACGATCTCGCAGGCGCGGGCCAGCGCGCCGATCTGCGCCTCGATCTGACGCACCAGCTCGGGCAGGTTTTCCGCCTCGTTATGGCAGGGGATGGCGAAGCTGATCTCGGGGGTGGGTGCAGCCATGATGGCGGGACAATACATCAAAACGCGCCTCGCCCTGAGAAGGTCGGGTACTCACGGCCGCCTCGAAGATCGAAGGTCCGAGGCTCAGGATGAGGAGGCAATGGCCCGCATGGTAGTAGTACCCTATGGGGAGCCGGACCCTGGAAGAGCGCATCGCGCGGTTGCCCTGCTGGCGATCGGAGATTTCGCTCGTCCCTCTGAAGGGTGGCCTGACCAACCTCGCTTTCGTCGCCACCGACGGCGCTTCCAGATTCGTCGTGCGCTGCGGCGGCGACATCCCGGCCCACCACATCTTCCGTGAGCGCGAGCGCGCCGCCCAGCGCGCCGCGCACGCCGCCGGCCTATCGCCGGAGATCGTCCATGCCGAGACGGGCATCCTGGTGCTGCGTTTCATCGACGGCCGCACCCTCGAGGAGAAAGACCTCCGCGCCGACCTTGCTCGTATCATCGCGTTACTCAAGACCTGCCACCGCGAAGTCGGCCGGCACCTGCAGGGTCCCGCCAACGCCTTCTGGGTCTTCCACGTCATCAGGGATTACGTGCGTCTCGTCGGCTCCAATGCGAAATACCTCCGGCTCGCCGACCGGCTGGAGGCGGCGCAGGTGCCGCTGCCCATGGTCTTCGGCCATCACGACCTGCTGCCCGCCAACATCATGGACGACGGCAAGCGGCTGTGGCTGATCGACTGGGAGTACGGCGCCTTCGGTACGCCGCTCTTCGATCTCGCCAACCTGTCCGCGAACGGCGCCCTCGACGAGACGCAGGACAGCACGCTGCTGGCGGCCTATTTCGACGGCGCGGTATCGCCGGAGCTGAGAAAAGCCTTCGAGGCGATGAAGGCCGCGAGCCTGCTGCGCGAGGCCCTCTGGGCGCTGGTCTCCGATATCCACCTGAAGACTCCCGGCATCGACTACCAAGCGTATGCGAAGGAGTATTTCGGCCGGCTGTCCCGCAATCCTCTTTTTCGTTAGCGATGAGAGCGGAGCGGGAGCCACCGGGCGAGGCCAGCAGCTAACGGCGGTTAGCCATGATTCCGCCGGCCGATAGCGGTCTCCAGGCTCTGCGGACAGCCTAGATGCCTTCGCGGCGGCGCGACGGCCCGATTGAGGCCATCCATCCGCTCAACGGCACTCCGGTTGCGCTAACCGCGCCGCCGGTTTCGCTCTACACTGACCCGACACAGGGCAGCCCATGAACTGGACCGAGAACCCCTCCGCCAGCGTTGTCGATAGCGATTCTCCCCGCAGGGCCGGGACGCGCGCATTCCGGCCTACGGCGCTTGCACATCTGGCGTTCGCCAGCACTTTCATCCTCCTCTATGTGGGTCTGGAATGGGCCAGCTTCCTCCACGAGTACAAGGGCCTGCCCCTTACCTCGTGGAACCCCGGGCTGGGCGTGGCGCTGGCTGTCATCATCCTCGGCGGGCCCGGCTACGGCCTTGCACTGTTCGCGGGCATCGCCGTGACGGAAATCGTGCTGCTGCAGAGCGACCTGCCGTGGCCGGTCATCCTAGGCATCGCCGTCGCCATCTCGACTGGCTACGCACTCGTGGCAGAGGCGGCGCGTCGACTGCTGGACCTCGATGTGCGGCTCCACCGTCTACGAGACGTCATGGTTCTCCTGGCGGCGGCAATCGTCGGTGCCCTCATCGTCTCGCTGCTCTCGACAGGCATCCTGCTCGCGGCCGGGCATTTCGAGAATGCCGACATCCTCCCGGCCGCTGTGACTTTCGTCGTGGGCGATCTCATCGGCATCGCCGTGATGACGCCGCTCCTGCTGCGCCTGGCGGAGCGATGGAGCCAACGGACGTTCCGACGTCCGCCCTTTCCGGATGTCTTCTTCCTGGGTGTGGCGATCGCCGCCGTACTCTGGGTGGTAGCAGTGACGGAGACGAGCGAAGGTTCGAAATTCTTCTACCTGCTGTTTTTCCCAGTGGTCATCGCCGCGGTGCGCCACGGTCTCGACGGTGCCTGTCTCGGCCTGGCCGTCACACAGCTCGGGCTGGTCGGGCTGCTCCATTTCCACGGTTACGGCGTTGGCATCTTCACCGAGTTCCAGACACTGATGGTCGTGCTCACCGCCACGGGGTTGATCGTCGGCGTCGCGGTCAGCGAACGCCGCGCGGCGCACGATGCGGTGCGGCAGGCCGAAGCGCTGCTGCACGAAAAGGCGGCAGAGGCGGCTCAAGCGTCGCGTTTCATGCTGGTGAGCAGCATGGCCTCGGCCCTCGCCCACGAGATCAACCAGCCCCTGACGGCCATGCGGGCGCTGGCCCGCTCGGTGCAGCATCTCCTGGAAGAATCGAACCGCGATCTTCCCCGCGCCGGAAGAAATCTGGCGACCATGCTGACCCATATCGATCATGTCGGGGGCGTCGTCGGGCACATGCGCAACTTTCTGCGGCGTGGCCGTCCGCACGTCAGCACCATATCGGTCGCGAAGATGCTGGAAGAGGCCCTGACTTTGGCGCGTGCCGCGGCTGCGGCACAGCACATCCAGATAGAGCTTGACGTACCCGACGGACTACCGCCGGTCTACGGCGACCGCATTCAGCTTGAGCAGGTGGTGCTTAACCTGGTGCGCAATGCCATCGAGGCCATCGCCGAGACACGCCGTGATGACGGCCTCGTGCGCGTCGCGGCGCGGCGAACCGAAGCGGGAGTCGAGATCAGCGTCGCGGATAACGGCCCTGGCATCGACAAGGCGCTCGTGTCGCGGCTTTTCGAGCCCCTTACCACCTCCAAGCAGGAAGGCCTCGGCCTCGGCCTGCCCATCTGCGCCTCCATCCTCGAAGCGCATCGGGGCCGTATCTGGCTGGCCTCCGGCGAGCCCGGAGCCACGGAATTCCGTCTCTCCCTGCCTCTCGATCCGGTGCTGATCGTCTGACCATGGCCACGCCCACGATATTCGTGATCGACGACCAGGAATCCGTGCGCAACGCGTTAGCCGAGATGCTGAGCGTTTTCGGCTTCGCCGTGGAGACGTACGATTCGGC
>Ga0194121_10007776_pt1 | contig 13859 bp, 11 predicted proteins | sample TA2MahCa50mmetaG_FD_148609 | JGI IMG/M metagenome (GOLD analysis project Ga0194121, IMG submission 148609) | Freshwater microbial communities from Lake Tanganyika, Tanzania - TA2015020 Mahale Deep Cast 50m | ecosystem: Environmental > Aquatic > Freshwater > Lake | place: Tanzania: Lake... | reverse complement strand
CTAACGTATTGGGAGATAAGTTATTTCAAACAATTAAAGAAATAAAAGAATCAGGGGGAACCCCCTTTCAACTCCCCACTGCCTTATGCTGTTTCTTAGGAAGTTCAAAGTCTTATGGAATACCTGGAAAAATGATAAGCGCGAGATTTGATGATTGGAATAAACCTTCATTTAAAGAAAAAGTTATTAATAATTCTGACTTTTTTACTTTAAGGAGAAAAGATCCTTGAATCAAAGTATATCAACTGCTATTCAAATTTACAGAAACTTATTTTCTAATCAGATTTTTAAGAAAACGTGGCTAGTAATTGGATATATAGACATAGTTCAATCATACAGAGGTTCTTTTCTTGGGCCTTTATGGATCACATTGAGCGTTGGAATTCAGGCTTTAAGCATAACATACATATATACTCAATTATTCAATAAAGGAGGAAATACGGACTATTACGGTTATGTAGTATGTGGATTGATTTCATGGGCTTGGATTTCAGCGTTACTAACTGAAATGGGAAATGTATTTATAATTTATTCAAACTACATCAAAACATCTAACATTAATATTAATCAATTAGTCTGGGCAATGGCATGGAAGCACACAATTATATTTTTACATAATCTAGTTTTATGGTTTTGTTATCTTATCGCTGGACAAATTAATATTACTATTTATACTTTATATATATTTATTACATTGCCGATTTTATTAATTAGTTCGATACCAATCATCGGTATATTGGGTTTATTTTATGCAAGGTACAGAGATATTCCAAAATTAGTTGCAAGCTTACTTACCATATTACTTTTTATTACTCCTATTTTTTGGCAAATAGATCAATTAACAGGAGTTAGAAAATATATTTATCAATTGAACCCGTTTTACTACATGATCCAAAGTATTCGAGCTCCATTAATGGGTAATTTAATCACAGAATCAAATTGGTGGTTTTTGTTAATATACTTCATATTGAGTTGGACTTTAGCAGCCTCACTTTTTAATTTTAAATCAAGAAATTTGGTATTTTGGTTATAAGGTGAACATTAACTTAAAAAGTGTAAATGTTGATATGCCAGTTTTTTATTCTGGTCACAATAGACTATTTAAAAAACCAAACTTTCTAAATAAAAGAATTGGCGGTAGTGTAGCTATCACATCAAGTACTTTATGGGTACAAGCTTTAAAAAATTTGAGTTTAGAAATAAGACAAGGTGATCGCCTTGGTTTAATAGGTCACAATGGAGCAGGTAAATCAACATTATTAAAAGTAATTGCAGGTATTATTCCGTGTTCATCTGGACACATAGAAATTAATGGGAAAGTAGGTACTATATTTGGTAACGAATCGAATTTGAGTAACGAACTAACAGGTCGAGAAACGATTGACTTTTATTTTAAAATCTTTAATCCAGATATTCAATCTCAATCGTATCAAGAAGATATTATTAGTTTTACAGAATTAGGTGATTATATCGATTTGCCATTACGTGTTTATTCCGCAGGCATGACGGCGAGATTATTCGCAGCTCTAATAACGTCAGTACATAACGATATTCTTTTAATAGACGAAGGAATTGGAGCAGGTGATTTAGCATTTCAAATGAAATTTTCTCAGAGGTTGGATAAGTTTTTAACTTATGCATCTATTTTAGTAGCTGCATCTCATTCATTTGAGTTATTGAAACAATATTGTAATAAGGGACTTGTCCTGGAACATGGAGAAATGAGGTTTTTCGGACCAATCAATGAAGCAATTGAACATTATACCAGCGGTTTAAAGGCATGATGTCACCAGAAGTAAGTATTTGACTAACAACATTTTATCGACCTAAAAAAGTGAAGCGAGCGGTACAATCTGTACTCAGGCAAACATACGCGAATTATGAATTAATTATTATTGATGATGCCTCGAAAACCCCAGCATTTAATTCATTAGAAGAGATATCAGACCCAAGAATTCATATCATCAGAAATGATTATAATATAGGAGCGATATCCGGTGACAGAGCCGCCCACCTGCATAGCGTTTTCTCTTTTGCTTCTGACAGCGCAAGTTCTTCCAAAGTGTTCCGCCTTGAGCCTTGTTCGCATACACATGCTGATAAACGGTTTCATGGCTGATGGGTCACTTTGAGGCAATTTGGTTGGGGCTCAACTGAATGCACAGCAAAGCACAGGTAGCTTCACGTACCCATGCCTCAACAGTTGGAGCATTGCGACTGTTCTGCGCTCGATCGCCAGAAATATCACAAGCATGCTTGGGGCGGTAAGCTTTAATAAGGGAGCGAATTTGATATCTTTCAGCGTGGTTGAGATGTTTGTAGGTCATAAGCAACCTCGACTGCTAGGTCAGGAAGCTTTGAATGCTAAACATCCTCAGCCACCAAACCATCAGTTATTCAAAGTTGCACTTCGTCCTTGAATCCGCTTCACTAAATGAATCAAATATTTGTTTAAAACAATAATTAAATTCAATTTAAAAAAGATTAATCACTAAAGGGGAAATATGACAACTCGTAAAATCAGCGCACATGATAAATTGCTTCCAACACAAGAGTTTTTCTCTAACCAATTTGATGGAGAAAATTATCTTGCTGCAATAAGCAATATATGTAATCTTTTTTCAAATGACTATCATTACAAAAAATTTAATTTAGAAGTACCTGTAAATATGGGATTAGAGGAAATGTCTACTCCTCCAGTACAGCTAGCGCTGTTGATATTTTTGGTTAATATCACGAAAGCTAAATCAATTTTAGAAATTGGTACATTCATTGGAAATACAACCATGCATTTATCTGCAAATGCTGGGTTAGATTCAAAAGTAACTAGCATTGAATTTGGGCAGGAATTTTACGACATTGCCTGCAGAAATATTTTAAATAATGGCTTTTCATCTAGAATTGAATTGATTCATAGTGATGCAAAATTGGTTCTTAATAAATTCAAAGAAAATACATTTGATATGATATTTATTGATGGATCTAAAGAAGATTATTTAGAATTTGCACTATTATCTGAAAAATTGATAAAGAAAAACGGACTTATTGTAATCGACGACGTTTTTTTTCATGGAGATGCATTAAATACTATAGCTAAATCGAATAAAGGCAAAGGTTGTAAGAAATTATTAACTCATTACATGAATGAAACTAACTTCAAGAATTGCCTGCTTCCGATTTCAAACGGTATTCTACTTTTGCTAAAATAACAGGTTCAAAACCAAATTAGATTTTACCTTATTTTTAAAAAACTATTTCATCAGTGCTATACACATTGACAATTTAATTGGTCATAATGTAAAAGCGTTTACCCTCAAATGATTCGATGAGTTTGATAATCGGCTTTGAAGAATTTTGTGGATATTAAACAATAATGTGGGAATATCCTATATTTTTGGTATGCTTATGCTTAGAAATCATATCCGGTGCGCATTTTGACTATATACGCTAATGCTTATATTTTCTTTTATTTCAAAATCACTTAAATTGTCTACAAAAAACTGTCTAACAGTCTTATCCTTGTAGATAATTAATTTTTACAAAGATGATTTCAAACTAGCACATACTATTTTTAACGAGAATTATTTACATGAATAACGAAGATAATTTTTTACGAATGCCATCTCTTCATTTAGGACCCATGAGTCGTAACGTTATAGCTGCTAGCGTTGCTTATGCAAAAGAGAATGCATGGCCGATTTGCTTAATTGCTTCGCGCCGTCAGATCGACTCAGAGGAGATTGGTGGTGGGTATGTAAACGGATTGACTACTGAGAAATTCGCGCAAGATTTGAGTCTGGCTGTCAAATCAAAGCAAATAATTTTAGCTCGCGATCACGGTGGTCCATATCAGCGGAACGAAGAAAATCAATTATCTCTGGAAGATGCAATGGGTCGTGTGGAGCGGTCTTTCTTTGCGGATATCAACGCTGGTTTCAATGTTCTTCATATCGACCCTGAGAAATGCGTAAAACCAGGCGATCCGAGCGGTCTTAAAGTTTTTACGGAACTTACCTGCGAGTTGATCAGTCGCTGCAATAGGATATTGGTGAGTATGCCTAAACGCCGGTCGAATATCCGTTTCGAAGTGGGGACTGATGAGGGCGTTGCGACGGATTTCACGCCTGAGCAATGGGAAGAGTTCCTCGGGGACGTGAAAGAGTTCTGTGCTGCAGAAGCCTGCCTGATGCCGATTTCCTTTTCTGTGCCGCTGGGTACAAAAGTAAAGGAAACCCAGAATATTGGGGGCCTAGCGCTCGATAAGCATAATCCGTTTTGGATCAAGCGTGTACATGCGATGTTGGGCGTGGCAGACCGCTTTGGCATAATGCTCAAATTACATAATGTCGATTATATTTCAATGGATGTACTTAAACTGTACCGGGAAATGGGCGTTTTACAATTCAACGTCGCGCCGGAGTTAGGCGTCATCGAAACCCGCGCGCTACTTCATTATTTGCGAAGCAACCGCATGGATAAATACGCCGATTCATTCATGGATATTGCGTATAAATCGCGCATGTGGGAGCGCTGGATGCTAATCGATAGCAAAGCAGATGATGAGCAAAAAGCTATTATTGCAGGCCATTATGTTTTTTTTACACCGGAATATTTGAGATTGCTGGAGGAGATTCGTACGTACCCTGCCGCTAACAATCTAGATGCCTATTTGATTGCCGCAATTTCTAAGGCAATAAAAAAATATCACACTATTCTGAAATAATCCTATGAAAAACCTCAGAAATTCAGAGCACAGCAGCCCCGCTAATATTCCTGCTGGCCTTGACGTCGTCGCAATGACCCCTCCCGAGGGTGGCCGAATCACTATTGATGAGCGCGATGAATATTCCTATTACTGTTACTTTCTCAATCCTGGCCAGCGTGTTGTTGTAGAGAACTTGGGATGTGCTACGGTGTTTCTGCCAATTGCTCATAATACTCTGAAAGAAATTACAGTTAATAATCAAGCAGTGCAAGCAGGTGCCAGTGCGCTGGCTGAGCTTTGTACGCTGGAAATAACGGCTACCGTCGGTAGGGGATATGTGCTTGTTTCCGGATCTAAGAAAGAAGCGCCCAATGCCACCACCCCTAAGCTAACCATACGCACAGCCTCAGAACATTACGTTGTAAAAAAACCGTGGGGGCATGAGTTGTGGATCAATGGCGAGCACCCGGTTTTAAGTTTCAAGGAGGTTTTTATCAAGCAGGGCTATCAAACCAGTCTCCAATATCACAATTTTAAGATGGAAGCGGCTCTACTGTATTCTGGCGTATGTGATATTGTTTACAAGAGTAATACTCAGGTAAGTAACGATAATGTACAGCCTGGTGATCTGGCAGTTTTTCAGCTTGGCGTGATGGGCAAGATTTGTGTGGAACCGAAAACGTTGCACCGCATGCGCGCGGCCACCGATATTTATCATTACGAAGTCTCCACACCGCATCTTGATGACGTGGTGCGGGTGCAGGACGACAAAAACCGCGGCCATGGGCGCATCAAAGATGAACATTTGAAATCATGACCTCCTTCAAGCCGTCGGTATGTATTCTTACTGCTGGGACAGGAAAGCGTTCCGGCCCATTTGCTCACATAATAAATAAATGTTTGCTTCCCTATAATGGCCGTGCGATCATAAGTCATCTCATAGACCACTTTTCTCTAGATACGCCAATCGTCATCGCTCTGGGTTACAAAGCTGAGCAGGTACGTGCATACTTAACATTAATGCACCCTGATCGTAACTTTATGTTTGTAGAGGTAGATCGGTTTGTTGGCGAAGGCACCGGCCCCGGTTATTCACTTGCATGCTGTAAAAAATTACTGCCTGGAGCGTTTTATTTCATTGCTGGGGATGGTGTTTTCGATCATATCCCTAACCACCACGATAAGAACTGGCTGGGTGTTTCTTCCGCGAATGGTGTGGATGTCAGCGACTATTGCAATATTGCTTATAACCCAGTAAGTGGGCTAGCCAACGCCTTTTTCGATAAGGTAACTCCATCGAAGGGAAGCGCAAATACTATTGGTATTTTTACAGGACTAATGTTCATTAAAGATGTAGCGGTTTTCTGGGACGGACTTGAAAGAAACATTCCCACCACTAACGAACGGCAGATATCGCAAGGTTTCTCATCGCTTCTAGATGTAGGTAAATTATATTGCGAAGCCGTGACCTGGTGCGACCTGGGAACATTCGAACACTATAAGGCGGCGATTAATGAACCATTCGACTTTAGTAAAACCGAGGAGTTCATTTATTTTTCGGAAACGCGCATTGTGAAATTTTTTGCCGATGTAAATATAGTAGTCCAGCGCGTCAAAAAAACCGACCACCTACCAGACACATTCCCAAAAATCATAGGAAGAAATGGGCAGTTTTATGCTTATGAGAAAGTTACTGGTAAAACGGCGTATGAGATGCTTGACGGGCCTTTGGTGGATAAGTTTCTTGCGTGGATGAAGCGTGAATTCTGGAAGCCCTATGATGCGGCACCAGGGCGCATTGAAGCCTTATGCGTCGATTTCTACCGAGAAAAAACCGCTCAGCGTCTGGCGGCATATAAGAAGAAATACCCAGATATTGCTGAAGCGCGGACGGTTAATGGAAAATCTGTTAACGGTATAGATAAGCTACTTGAAAAACTACCTGCCTCACTTTTCGCAGGAATCCCAGTGTTTATTCACGGAGATCTGCAATTCGATAATATTATAACCGATGGAGAAAACTTTACGCTAATCGACTGGAGGCAGGACTTTGCCGGAGAGACCGCGTTTGGTGACTGGTATTACGATCTGGCGAAGTTGTTGGGCGGTATCTATCTCAATTATGATTATGTAAAACAGGGATACATGCGGTTTGAACAGCGGGGGGATGTTGTTTGGATGGACTTTGCCATGCGTGAACAGTCCCATGCTTATGCGAGACAGTTGAGAATATTTGTTGAAAATGAGGGCCTTGATTACAAGCGTGTGGAAATACTTCGCGGGCTGATCTATCTCAATATGTCACCGCTGCACCATACTCCATTTGACCGACTTCTCTACGCACTTGCTCAGACTACATTAACGGAGGCTTTGTCATAACCCATCCTGCCGATATTGGGTTGGTATTGTCCCTAGCCTCTTCGCCGGGTATCTCGGGGTACAAAGCGCACAATGCTGGTTATCAGGCACTTGGCTTGCCATATACCTACCTACCGCGCCGGTACAATGGGGATATATCGGAGGCGTTGGAAGCTGTGCGTGCACTCTCCGTTATCGGAGTGAGCCTCTCGATGCCTTATAAGTGCACCTGCATACCTTTCTTAGACAAGCTGTCACCCGAAGCTGAGGGTGTCGGCGCGGTCAATACCGTAGTAAACCGAGCTGGCATCCTTACGGGGTACAATACTGATGCTCCAGCTGCGGAAAAACTCATAGTCGAGCATCTCCCTTGGCGTGATGCACCCTGGCTTATTCTGGGGGCTGGAGGTATGGCGCATGCCTTTGCATACGTAGCTAGGAAATTGAAAGTGAAGGCTTATATTTGTGCGCGCGACCCTAAAAAAGCTGCGGCGTTGGCGGGAGCGTTTCAGTTGGGTATGTTACCATGGGCAAAGGATTTAGGTCTGAAAAAGTACATTCTTTGTAATGCCACGTCGGTAGGTATGCCGTCGCAAAGCAGCGTTCTGCCGTTCACGGCCGAAGACGCCAAGGGAGTGTTCGATGCAGTATCAAACCAATCAGGTACGGCGCTTGTCAAGGCGGCTAATGCGGTCAATCTGCCATGTGTGGCCGGAGATATGCTGGCGCTGGAGCAGGCCTGTCTGCAGTTTGAACTGTATACTGGAGCAAAAGCACCGCGCGAGGCAATGCGGGCGGCACTCTACGCGTAACGCCCTCCTTTACTGAATGAACCAATACTTCACCCGCATGGGTATTATTTCAGGGTTGGGATGGCTACTGGATGCTACGGTTTATATGAGCTTTGCCATCGCCACCAGCAACGTGTTTGCCGCAAATATTTTAGGGAATTGCTGCGGCATAGTGTTTTCATTCGTATTCGGATCGAAATACGCGTTTCACTATCAGGGAAAATTTTCATATAGGAAACTAGCGATGTATACACTGTTTGCTGGCATGATGGCCCCTTTGTTTTCTGCACTTATCTTATTGCTGGTACAGAGTGGATTGCTTGGACTTTTGGCAGCAAAGATTCTCGTGACCATTCCATCCTTTATCGCAAATTACCTTTTCATTAAATTCCTATTGCATTAGGTTCAACATGTTTGATCGTATCTTGTTGTTCATCCCCATTTATCGCTGCGAAAAACAGATTTCGCGAATGCTTGCCAAAATAAATTCAGAACACAAATACCTGCTGCAGGAAATATTAGTGATTGACAATCAAAGCCCTGATGCCACTGCTAAGTGCGCTGTTGACGCTGCCAAGGGACTGCAAACGCGAACTGGTATTCCAATCAAGGTGCTGCAGAATTTTGTAAACGTGAGCCTGGGCGGCTCACACAAGGTCGCCTTTAATTATGCGCTGAATCACGGATTTGATTATGTGTGCATCCTTCATGGGGACGACCAGGGTGACATTGCCGATCTGGCAAGCGCGTTGGAATCAAAGCGTTACCGCGAGTTGGATTTTTACTTGGGCGCGCGCTTTATGAAGGAATCAACGCTGAAGGGGTACTCGCGATTTCGCATCGCAGGAAATTACATTTTTAATTTTTTGTTCTCTCTGGTGACGAACAATAAAATATACGATCTAGGTTCCGGGATAAATATTTTCAAGGTGAGTTCTATCGCTGATCAGTTTTATATGAGATTCCCCAACAGGCTGACCTTCAATTATTATTTCACGCTGTATATAAGCGCTCACCACAAACGATTCGAATTTTTCCCGCATCGCTGGGCGGAAAATGATCAAGTAAGCAATGTGAAGCTATTCAGCGTTGTAAAGGAAATATGTTTGTTGCTCGCGAAATACGGGTATTATGGAAAGCAATTGTTCGCCATGCTTCCTGATGACGACCATGCATATAAAACAAGAACGCTTTATGCAAGCAAAATCTCCGACTAAAACACCGTTAAAAATTTTCATTGCTGATGTAGATGGCGTCATGACTGACGGTAAGTTCTACTATACCAATGAAGGCAAGGTGATGAAGGTCTTTGGGGCGGATGATCACGACGCACTGTGCTTGCTTAAGCCCTATATGCAGATTCTGTTCGTCACCGGCGATCACCGCGGGTTTGATATTTCAAAAAAACGAATCGTAGACGACATGAAAATGCCGTTGGAGCTAGTTAGTGCCACGCAGCGCCTAAGCTGGATTCGCGAGCGGTTTAAGCTGGAGGAAGTGTTATACATGGGTGATGGCATTTTTGATCACTACGTGATGAGGGAGGTGGGTTATGCCATCGCGACTGCCAATGCCGACAGTAATACTAAGAAAGTAGCTAATTTTGTGACAAAGCGCATGGGTGGCGACCGGGCTGTTTCTGAAGCCTGCCTGCACATACTTAAGAAGTTTTTTGTAGCCTACCGGCCGGAAAACCAGTTGCCGCAGACCAAGTTTTCCGGAACTTGGGGGGTCTAGCCAAGTATCCTTCAAGCGGAAGATTTACTGACTTGTCTGAGACTACGTTTAGGTCTGAAGTAGAGTACATCGGTTTCGACTTTACTTAAATAACACTATTTGGCCGCAGCATTTTATATTGCTAATTCAATGTCCACCCTCGATAGATGACAATCTATACAAGATTTACATACCCAAGAAATTTATTCAATTGAACAGCGAATAAAGTGATGATACTATCAAGTAGGGATTTCAGACTTGCAAGTCATTTAATTGATTGTAAATTATTTTGAGAGATTTAAGTTTCTGATTTTTTCGTAAAATCAAGACAATAAAATTTTAATAAGACTGAGCTTAAATGAACGTTGTGGGCATACACGATACTGGAATCAATAGCTCTGTTGCACTAGCAATTGATGGTCGGCTCACCTATGGCTACTTAGAGGAGCGTCTATCCCGCCGAAAGTATGACAAAGCTTTCCCACACAAGGCGTTAGAAAAGATTCTAGCGCTGTCAGGCCTCACTTATGAAGATGTCGATATCTTTGCCGTAAGCTGGAATCCAGCCATTAATATTGCCGACCGATACCGTGCTGGTTTCTCCGATTGGCCGGCTTATCCGGGCCACCGTTTTTCCTCTAACGCTAACCATCTCCTGCCGTTGCTCGAAAATAAAAAATTTTCGACGACAGAACAGATTTTCGGGGTTGAAGGACGCGCGCCTTACCGGATCTCGTATGTGTCTCATCACATGACGCATGCTGCTAATGCTTTTTGGGGGTCGGGCTTTGATGAAGCGGTGATTTTTACTTGCGACGGCTACGGAGAAAAATCGAGCACCTGCTGGTTCCATGGCAACGAAAATACGATCAAGCCGCTAGGTCAGATACAATTTCCGCACTCTATCGGTATGTTTTATTCCACAATGACCGAATATCTGGGATTCCGGCCGTATCTGGACGAGTGGAAACTGATGGGTGCGGCTGCGTATGGCAATTCTGAAGAGTATCTCAAGCCAATCAGAGCGTTATTTCAGTCTATTGACGGCGTGCAGTTTGCACTCAATCTAGATTATTTCCAGTTTTATAACTTTGATAGCAAAACTACCTATACAGATAAGCTTTTATCGGTTTTAGGTACTGCCAGAGGCGCAGATGAGGGCATGGTTAAGCGCCATTTTGATATTGCTGCCGCTGTGCAGCGCGTGACGGAAGAATATTTTTTAGGCGCAGCTAAGGACCTGAAGGCCAAAACCGGTGTCAAAAATCTTTGCTTATCCGGCGGTGCGGCGATGAATTCTGTTGTTAATGGTCTTATAGCTAACAATGGCATATTTGAGAACGTATTCATACCCTTCGCACCTGACGATAGTGGTAACAGCATAGGTGCTGCGTTATGTGTAAGCGCACAAAACGGCTCGCCTGTGGATCGAAAATTGGCAGCCATGCCTTTTTTGGGTAAGGACTATTCGGAAGAGGAGATACTGAATCAATTTGTCACCTCTAAATTGTCGCCCTGCAAACCTATCGACATTGCGCTGACTGCCGCGCAGTTGCTGGCCGATGGAAAAATTCTTGGCTGGTTCCAGGGACGCATGGAATTCGGGCAGCGTGCGCTGGGATGCCGTTCCATTCTGGCCGATCCCAGAAACGCCGATATGAAAGATTTAATCAACAAAGCGGTTAAATTCCGGGAATCTTTTCGACCGTTTGCGCCGGCGGTTCTAGATAAATTCGCGAATCAATGGTTCGAGATATCCTACCCGATGACTTCTCCATATATGGAGAAGGTGGTCAAAATTAAGCCGGACCTGGTTAATCGCGTGCCGGCCATTGTGCATGCCGATGGCAGTTGCCGTTTGCAAACCGTTACTGAAGCGCTCACGCCGGAATTCTTTACGCTGATTTCTGCGTTCAACAAAATAACCGGCGTGCCCATGTTACTTAACACGTCGTTTAACTTAAATAATGAGCCGATTGTGGAGTCCCCCGCAGATGCCATCCGAACCTTTTTTTCTTCTGGTCTGGATGTGCTGATTATTGGGCCCTATCTGCTGAAAAAGTGACATATTTCCAAATTTAATATTGTTGTAAAATGACCTGTTGGACAAAAACTTAAATTCATCATGAAAGCACTATGACCTATCCCACCCATATAGATATTGATCTGAGTTCCAAGTGCAATCTCCGGTGCCGGTTTTGTCATTTGAGCTATTACAAACCGAAGGACTGGTCCCAGTTGTCCCTGGAGCAGTTCATGCAGCTTAGTCCGATCTTGGAGCACATCAAATCTATTTCCCTTTTCAGCAAATACGAAGTACTGACCTGTCGGGATTTTGACAAAATTTTTAAAAAGATCAGCGATTTTGAAAATATTAAGGAAACCTATTTTTCCACCAACGGCATTTTGCTGGATGAAGAAAAGTGCAAATTGATTGCGGGCAAGCTAACCTACCTTACGATTTCTATTACCGGTTTCACCAATGAAACCTACGAAAGAAATATGAGCTTGGACCGGCTTAATGAGGTTAAAAACAACTTAAAAAAACTCGATGAAATTAAGCAGCGAAAAGGCACGCATTTTCCCAAGCTCCGAATCTCCATGGTAGGTATGCAGGATACGGTGGACGAATTGACCTTTGCCATCGACTTTGCCAAAGAGTATCATGCTGATGAAGGCGTGCAAGTGACGTATTTCAATTCGCATTCAAAATCCACGGATCATTTAGTGCCACAGTATGACATGGAAAAATACAATCAGGCCTGCAAGAAAGCACAAGCCTATGCCCAAAAGTCGGGGGTGAAGTTCGAATTGCAAGGAGGGACGGATGATGAAATCAATTACCAAATTCCTGAGCACATGAATCATAAGTACTGCTCTATACCGTGGTACAGAATGTCTATTCAGCCTAACGGCGACGTCTACCCCTGCCCGACTGCTTACAAACCGATAGGAAATTTTTTTAGCGAAGACATTGTCGATATTTGGAATGGAGAAAAATTGAAGATGTTTAGAAAGGGCGTCAATGATCCCGTAAATATGAACGAGGATTGTAAGAATTGTTCCTATTGCAAGATCAAAACGCCCTCCATTAAAGAGGGAAATATCTTGTCTGAAAAAGAAGAACTGTGGGCAAGCATGAAAAGGTTTAGAGCATAATTGTCATCACTTGAATCAGTTAGAGCTTATGAGGAAAATCTTCTCCGCTCCCTTCTTCGCCAGCTCTGTCCGGAAGTTGGATCAAGCGATAAGTAATTCCATAAGCGTTTACAAAAATTATGTAACGGAAAAAGGCATTAGAAGATGGAACTTTTCGCGTCCGTTGTCAGAGTTGATTGAGCTTGCGGACTACAATCATAAGTGTATGCAACGCGCTAGCACCCGGCTGATACAGCAGGAGAAAACTAACCCGAAGGGGTATGCACTAGCGCAGGCCTGTTACCTCAGCTATCCCACCGAAGGTCACTACGATGTTGGATTGCATTCGCTGTCAATTGGCGTGGAATTGGTGCAACAGGGGAAACTGAAAGAAGCAAGAGATTTTTTCCTCGCCTTGGACGCAATTTTCCCTGACATATACGAGCCTTTTACCCTGCTATACGACTTCATATACGTTAGGCAGGAAGCATACCGCGCTTCACCAACGCCCCTTCAGGCGGGGCAACTAAAACCCCTCATTCTTTCTTTCTCCATCTGGGGTGAACGCTACATCAAGCTATTCTGTAACTACTGTGTTCCGACCTTGCTTGCGGTTGGCAATCTTCCCGCCGTGGCAAAGTTCAGAAATATTTCTGTGGATATCTATGCGCATGCAGCCGATATCGAAAAAATCAAGCAGCAGGACATAGTTAAAGCCTTGTTAGGAATTTGCGAAATACATTTTGTAGAATTTCCCGAACGCTTGGTGACCTGCGAAGGATACAAAAGAAATGATTCCAATTTTCGTTACAACATCTTTGGGGGATTCCACCATTTATCAATAGAACGGGCCCGCTCTATAGGCGCTGATGTTATGTGCTTGGGGCCGGATAACATCTATTCCGACGGGTCTTTCCTGCATTACGTCCAGTGCATTGATAAAGGGTTCAACGCAGTGTTATTTAATGCAACTCGTGCACAGGCAGAATTATTAATGCCATTGCTTGATGAAATGAAAGACCCGACCAGCGGAACCTTAAACATAAATTCAGAAGAGATGGTGTATTTTTCTACGCAGTTCATTCATCACAGTTTTATGCAGTATGTCGTATCAGGTACCAAGATGCCAGTATGGCGCTCAACTTTTTATG
>Ga0194121_10007774_pt1 | contig 13864 bp, 9 predicted proteins | sample TA2MahCa50mmetaG_FD_148609 | JGI IMG/M metagenome (GOLD analysis project Ga0194121, IMG submission 148609) | Freshwater microbial communities from Lake Tanganyika, Tanzania - TA2015020 Mahale Deep Cast 50m | ecosystem: Environmental > Aquatic > Freshwater > Lake | place: Tanzania: Lake... | reverse complement strand
GGACAGCGGCACTTTGATACCGGGACATGGTGGGGTGCTTGATCGTCTAGATGGCATGATGCTTGTTGCGCCAGTGGTTTTATTTTTGATCACAGCTTTTCCTGCCCGATTCGGATTCTAATGAAATCGCAACGTCAGCTCCAAATCGGTGAAAATATCAAGCGCGTGATGGCAGAGATTTTTTTACGTGAAGACATCTCAACTGAGTCGGGCAGTTTGATTACAGTGCTAGAGGTTGATGTTAGTCCCGATGCCAAAAACGCAAAAATCTTCATCGATATTTTTGGTAACGAAAAAATGCATGAGGAGATCACAAAAAAACTAAACGAAGCGACGCCACATCTTCGTTACCAACTTGCCAAAAAAGTTACTTTACGGGTGATGCCGGAGATTGTGTTTGTGCTTGATAAAACCGAGGAGAGGGCGGGTAATCTTGAAGCTCTGATTACTAAAGAGGGTAACCGATACAAGCCGTGAAGAAACTAATCATCCTCGGATCAACCGGATCGATTGGAAAAAACGCCGTCGAAATCATCAAAAATAATCCAGAAGAATTTTCTGTTGTGGCGCTGGTTGCGAGGAGTGATGTAAAAACATTAGTATCTCAAGCCTTGTTGCTCAAGCCTTCCTGTGTTGTGATCGAAGATGAGAGTTATTTTCCAGAACTTAAGTCGTCATTAAAAGATTTAAAAAAATGCCGAGTGATGTCTGGGCGAGAAGCGGTGCTGGAAGTGGCGAAGATGAAGTGCGACTTAGTGATCTCGGCGATTGTTGGCGCGGCAGGAATGTTACCGACTCTTGCAGCTCTTGAAGCAGGATTAGATGTGGCTTTGGCGAATAAAGAATCTCTCGTTTGTGCCGGTGAGTTCTTGCTGGCGGCGGCGCACAAATCTGGCGCAAAAATTCTTCCCGTTGATTCCGAGCATAACGCCATTTTTCAGATTTTTGAGCAGCAGAATCTTGCTTTGATTGAAGCAATCACCCTTACAGCCTCAGGCGGTCCTTTTTTCAACTCAAAAAAAGATCCAAAAGAAATTTCGGTGGCGGAAGCCTTAAAACATCCAAACTGGCAGATGGGTGCAAAGGTTTCGATCGACTCGGCGACCATGATGAATAAGGGCTTGGAGATGATTGAAGCCTTCCATCTTTTTCCGGTAAAGAAAGAGCAGATTAAAATTCTTGTGCATCCACAGTCGATTGTGCATGGCTTGGTTGATTATAAGGATGGCTCAACTCTAGCGATGCTAAGCAGGCCAGATATGAAGGTACCAATTTCTTACGCACTAGCTTTTCCGAAGAGGATGGAGATCAAACATCCGAAACTTGATCTCGCCAAGCTCGGCAAACTAGATTTTTTTGTGGTTGATGAAAAGAAATTTCCGGCAGTAAAGATTTGCCGCGAGGCTTTGGAAGCGGATGGATCATTGCCAACCGTGCTTAATGCGGCAAATGAAATCGCAGTGGAAAAATTTCTACGCGGTGAGATTTCCTTCGACCAAATCACTTACATCACTGTCAAAACTTTAGACAGGCTTCCTTGGCAAAAATTAAGTTCGGTTGAAGAGGTTCTGGAGCTTGACCGCCTCGCAAGGGGGGTGGCGTGTCAAATCAAAAATTTATCCCCCTAAAACTCCCAAAGTGGGACTTGGCAAGAATCTAAAATCCTATGAAACTCCTCAACTCTGTCTTCCGCATTATTCGTGGCATCATTCTTATCCTACTTCTAACTTGTCTGGTGATTTTTTTGGTGAACAACCGAGGGGGGATTTTGATTAATCTACATCCGCTGCCGTTTGAGGTTCAGACTAGAGTTTTTGTGGTGATCATCATGTCCTTTGTGGTCGGTTTAGCTTTAGGGATTTTGGCTTGTTCGCCGAGTCTGATTCAGAATTTTTTCCGCAAAATATCTGACTCTTACAAAATCAAAAAACTCGAAAAACAGATGAAGTCTAACTAGTAGTTTAAGCAAGAAGCCTAGAGCCAAGCTGATTCGAACCAAGATGATTCTTGCCCCGTGGCAGGAATCTTTTTTAAGATATGAACATAATTGAACTCTCAATCAAACGTCCCGTCTTCATCACCAGTGTGATGTTAACCATCATCGCCACAGGCTTGATCTGCTTTCGCAACATCGCTGTCGATCTTTTTCCCGATATTAACATCCCAATCATCTTCATTTCCACAACCTACAAAGGCGCGTCGCCAGCCGAGATCGAGATGCTAGTTTCCAAGCCGATTGAGGATAGGATTTCTACAGTTTCCGGCATCAAGCGCCTCTCATCACGCAGCCTGAAGGACACTAGCCAAATCATCGTTACGCTCTTCTCGGGAGTGGATATTAAATATGCTGAGCAACAGATTCGCGACAAGATCAACCAAGTGCGCGGTGTCCTTCCTGACGATATAGAGGAGCCGGTGATTCGGCGGATCGATCCCTCCGATCAGCCAGTCATAACTTTTGCGCTTACCGCCAATCTTTCGGAAGCGCAGCTTTTTGACTTGGCCGATAGTTACATTCGTCCTAGAGTAGAGCAGGTGCAGAATGTTGGGATGGTGGAGATTCTTGGCGCAAGAAAGCGCGAGATTCATGTTTTACTCGATCAGAAAAAGCTCATCGATCGCCAGATTTCGCTGTCGCAAGCAAGCGTCCAACTCGCTAAATCCGGAAAAAATGTTTCGATTGGCAGGATGAATGAAGGCGAGCGCGAGCAGATTTTCCGCAGCGCCAGCGAGTTTAACGACATCGATCAAATCAAAAACACTATCATAAGTTTTTATGGGAATGAAGTGCCAACAAGGATCTCGGATCTCGGCGAAGTTGTTGACACACTTACAGATGAAAAGTCGCGTGCTTTCATAAATGGTAAGAAGTCGCTATTCATCAACGTTTATCGCCAATCCGACGCGAATATCATCAAGGTGGTGGATGGCGTGAAGGCGCAGATCAAAAAGATGGAGGGCAGTTTTTCGAGCGTGGATGGCAAGCCTGAGATCATGATCTTCAAAGACGCCAGCAAATACATCCTCAACAACATCAAAGACATCTACAAGACGATTACCATCGCGATCATCCTAACTGTTTTGACGGTTTTTTTCTTCCTCGCCAACTCGCGCGCGACCCTGATTACCACGATCTCGCTGCCGATTTCACTTATCGGATCTTTCATCTTGCTCTATGTTGCTGGTTTTTCGATCAACGTGATTTCGTTACTCGCTCTAAGCTTAGCGGTTGGTTTGTTAGTTGATGACGCGATCGTCGTCGTTGAAAATATTTATCGCAAAATCGATCACGGCATCGCACCAAAAGAAGCGGCTGTGGCGGCATCAAAAGAGATTATGATGGCGGTGGTGGCGATTAGTGCGGTGGTGATCTCGGTCTTCACACCGCTCTCCTTTATGGGCGGGATTGTTGGTCAGTATCTAAAGCAGTTTGGGCTAACGATTTCTTTCGCGATGCTGATCAGCCTGTTCGTTGCCATCTCAATCATTCCAATGCTTTGTGCCTATCTGTCGGGAAAAAGATCGCATCACTTAAACCAATCAAAACTGTTAAAGAAATTCGACGAATTTCAAAGATTTTTGGAAGTGAAGTATGAAAAAATCATCCGCTTTTCGATAGCTAATCCAAAAAAGATTCTGCTCGCAACCCTTGCGTTTCTGGTCTTAAGCATCATCACCTTTAAGTTCGTTCCTAAAACTTTTTTAGCTGACAACAACAACGGGGAGCTGTCGATAACGCTTGAGCTATCTGCTGATATGAGCTTGGACACAACAACAAAAGCCATGCTTGCCATCGAGCAAATCATCCGCGCCAATCCGGAGGTGGAACTCTCTGCTAGCACATCTGGAAGTGGATCATCGCAATCAAATCGCGGAGAGATTTATATCAAACTCAAGCCAGGAGAGATCAGAAAAATCACTACTACCGCCTTTAAAGATAAGCTACGTACGCAGCTTAAAGATTTCGCTTACGCCAATCCGATCATAAAAGATTACGACCCTTCTGGCGTTTCGTACGGTCAGCCTTTCAATCTGTTGTTGATTTCAACTAATCAGAATGCTCTTAACGACTATGCCGCCAAGGTTCTTGCGGAGCTAAAAAAAGATTCGCGACTTAAAGATGTCGACATCAGCAACAAGGCGACACGCAACGAATTCCGAGTGCGCGTGAAGGATGAGGCGGCGGAAAAATATGGTGTAAATCCACAGGTTCTTGGTGATGAGTTGCGCGGTTATGTCGAAGGTTACACGCCGACCAAGCTGCGTCAAAATGATTTGGAATATGATGTGCGCCTGCGTCTGAAGCCAGAGCAGCGCCACCTCCGCGAGAATTTTGGTAAGACTTACATACCAAATATCAACCAACGCATGATCAAACTTTCTGATGTAGCGCAGCCACAGGAAGGGCTGGAGAGTGCAGTAATCACGAGGATGGATCGTGGTCGTTACATTCAGCTTAACGCCAGCATGAATAGTGGTGCGGGACTCGGCGATGTGATGAGCGATGTGGAAGCGAAGTTTCGTGGAACCAGTGAAATCACGATGCCAAGCGACATTCGCTACATTTTTGTTGGCGATTCGGAAAATATGCAGGACATGCAAAGCTCGATGTTGACAGCGATTTTCGCCGCGATTCTATTCATTTATCTTATTTTGACGAGTCTTTACGAATCCTTCATAATCCCCTTCACGATTTTGTTGGCACTTCCTCTCGCCTTGTGTGGTGCGTCTTATTCGCTTTTCATATGTCATGAGTCGGTGAATATTTTTGCGATGCTGGGGATTTTTATGTTGATCTCAATTTCTGGCAAAAACTCGATTCTCTTAATCGACTTCACCAATCATCTAATCGAGCAAGGCAAGTCGCGCAGCGAGGCTTTGATTGAGGCCGGGAAGATGCGTCTGCGTCCGATTTTGATGACATCTTTCGCTTTGATCTTTGGCACTTTGCCGGTGGCAATCGGCGTGAGCGAGACCGGCCCACAAAGGACGGCGATGGGTGTAGCGATCATTGGCGGATTAATCTCTTCCACGATCTTAACTTTGGTTGTGGTACCAGCGGTGTTTAGCTATATCGATCGCTTTAGAATATGGGCGAAGAATCGACTTAGTTGGTTGGTGTCCTAGGTGCCACAATGTTTGTTGATTTTGATGTTGTGGTTAATAGGTAATCCCGCTTTTATAGGGGTTATGAGGCCTTGCGCAGATCGAGTTTTGGCAACTTTTATTCTAACCTAACTGTACAAATTTTAACTATGAAAAAATCAGAAATTGACGGTAATCATCTCCGGGCAAGTGGTTTTAAAAAAACCACCGATCTGATTTTAACCAAAAGCAAAAGCGCAAAAGCAGTGCTAGCTGTCACTCTCTAAACCGTGTCCAAACTATCATTCTCTCACCTTCTTGATTCTAACCAAATCAAAGAGGAGGACATTTTATTACTTACCGAACTTGCTGAGAAATATCGATTGAGCGGATCTGATTTTAGTTGCCGAAACAAGATCGCCGCTACGTTATTTTTTGAACCAAGCACTCGAACAAGAATGTCGTTTGAGTCAGCAATGCTAAGGCTTGGTGGTCAGGTCATCACTCTTGAAAATGGCGAAACTTCTTCAGCAAAAAAAGGAGAGAGTTTGTCGGATATGGGGCGAGTTGTTAGTAACTATGCCGATGTGATTGTGATGCGTCATCCCGAGTCGGGTTCGGTTGCGAAGCTAGCGGAATACGCAACTGTTCCTGTGATTAATGCGGGAGACGGCGCAAATCAGCATCCAACACAATCATTGGTCGATCTTTACACAATTTTCTGCGAGAAGGGCAGGTTAGATAATCTAAGGATTGGTGTTGTCGGTGATCTAAAACATGGGCGCGCTGTTCATTCGATGTTGTCGCTGATGACGCGTTACAAAAATAATCATTTTACCCTGATATCCCACCCCTCTCTTGTTTTGGAAGAGAAGCTCACAGGTGAGTTTGTTGCAACGGATGACCTACAATCGACAATTAAGGATCTCGATATTCTTTACGTAACTCGTGTCCAACAAGAACGCTTTAATGATAAGGCTGAATATGAGCGCGTAAAAAATCTTTACCGAATCGATGAAAATGTTCTTGCTAGTGCCAAGAAGGATTTGGTGTTAATGCACCCACTGCCGCGTACTAACGAGATTGATGAGAGGGTGGATTTCTTGCCGCAGGTTAAATATTTCGCGCAAGCCAACTATGCTGTATACATCCGCATGGCTTTACTCTCGCTCTTATAAAAGAAACAGCTCCGTAGTTTAAAAGGAAGATCGCAAAAACTCGCTCAACGCTGTCATAAACCACAATTTCCTACAAATTCAGACAAAATTCCTTCTTAGAAGAACAAAATGGTGGTCTGGGTTTTGAGGGTCGTTATATATGCTTAGGAATAAAACATCCTCTTGACCGTCAAAATCCAAACCTAAACTTGCGCGAACCTCGATCAAACCGCATCACTTTCCTTTTACTGGACACTGTTAGCTAATTATTTCTTCCAGGATTTTTCGTAAATTTTTGCTCATTTTTTTGAAAAATTTTTGCAGTATTTTTCAAAAAAAAGTTGCAAAGAATTAACAAAAATCATGGAGGAAATAATTAGCTAACAGCGTCAAAAGCTCCCCCCAACAAATTGATATAAAGTTGTCCTATCTCGCTCAACTAGACCAATTTAGGCGCAGCTTCTTGTCACATTTTTACGCAAATGAATAACGCAAAAACTTCCTCTTTCATTTTTGAAATGATCAAAAATCACGACATTAAATTTATTGATTTTCGTTTTTCTGATTATACCGGAAAATGGTTACATATTTCTTACTGCGCAGATCAGGTTGGTGAGGATGAATTAGTTAAAGGTGTTGCTTTCGATGGCTCTTCAGTACCAGCTTGGAAAGAAATTAACGAATCAGATATGTTGATGATTCCACATCTTGATTCTGCTTTTGTTGATCCATTCGCAACCAATCCGACTCTAGTTTTAATCTGTGACATAATCGAGCCAACAACAGGCGAGGGATATGCTCGCGATCCACGTTTCACTGCAAAAAAAGCTGAAGAATATTTGCAAAAAAGTGGAATTGGCGATGTTGCTTACTTCGGTCCAGAACCAGAATTTTTTATCTTTGATGATGTTCGTTTTGAAAACAGAACTTACGGAAACTCTGTTTCAATCGATTCAGAAGAAGCTCCACACAACACAGGCAAAATTGTTGAAGGCGGAAATCTAGGTCGTCGTTCACAACTTAAAGGCGCTTATTTTGATGTTGCTCCACTTGATACTGCGCAAGATCTTCGCTGCGAAATGTCAGAAGTTCTTCGTCAAGTTGGAATCACTCCAGTTCTTCACCATCATGAAGTTGCCAATTCACAATCTGAAATCGGTTTCAAATACAGCACTTTAACTGCAACTGGCGATAACGTACAAAAAGCTAAGTACGTGATTCACAATGTTTGCCAAGCTTACGGTAAAACTGCGACTTTCATGCCAAAGCCAATCTACGGCGATAACGGTTCAGGAATGCACGTTCATCAATCAATTTGGAAAGCTGGTAAAAATCTTTTTGTCGGCAAAGAGCACGCAGGATTGTCTGAACTCGCTTTGTATTACATCGGTGGAATCATCAAACACGCGAAAGCAATCAACGCATTTTCGAATGCAACAACTAACAGCTACAAACGCTTAGTTCCTGGTTTCGAAGCTCCGGTTCTTTTGGCTTACTCGCCGAAAAATCGTTCTGCATCAATTCGTATTCCAAACGTTACTAACGAAAATGCTCGTCGTATCGAAACTCGTTTCCCTGATCCAGCTTCAAATCCTTACCTAACTTTCGCTGCTTTGTTGATGGCTGGTCTTGATGGAATCAAAAACAAAATCCATCCGGGAGAGCCGAAAAACAAAGATCTTTATCACCTTCCAGAAAAAGAATTAAAAAAGATTCCGACTGTTTCGCGTTCACTTCGCGACGCTTTAAATGCTTTGGATAAAGATCGCGAATTCTTGCTTGCTGGTGGAGTTTTCACTGACGAGCAAATCGATGCTTACATTGTACTCAAAATGAAAGAAGTTGAGCGCTACGAACAAGTTCCGCACCCAGTGGAATTTGAGATGTATTATAATGGATAGAACCCCGTTCCAACCAAAGTACTAACCATATGGTGTAGGTGCTTGTCCTACCGCTTTGGTGATGTTAATGATTTTGTGTCTTGCCCTGTTTTATGCCGGGCATTGACGCCAGTCAGCACGAGGAAGGTGGTTACAGCGCCCAGTATGTCATCCTTGATTGCCATAGAAAATCAAGGATCTCAGGAGTCTGCGTTGCAAGAGATCCTTGAGTCACTTTGCGATTCAAGGATGACGACTTTTAATGACCAAACTACTAAACGTTAAGTCTGTCATGAAACTAAAATCTAACAAAAACCTAAACACTGTCCTCTGCTTCGCAGATGGCAGTTTTTTTTTGGGCAAAGGAATTGGCAAAAAAGGTGAAACAATCGGCGAGATCTGTTTCAACACTTCAATTACCGGTTACCAAGAAATTTTAACTGATCCTTCTTACGCCGGACAAATCATCAATTTTACCTTCCCCCACATCGGCAACGTAGGCTGTAACAAGGATGACGCTGAAGCTGGGAAAGTTTTCGCTAAAGGTTTAGTAATTCGCGAAGACATCACTCCTGATTCAAATTTCCGTAGCGAAGGTTCACTAAATGCTTGGTTAATAAAAAATAAATTGACCGGAATTTGCGGTGTAGACACGCGCGCAATCACGCGTCACATCAGAGAAGAAGGTGCGGGAAATGTGATCATTGCTTTCGTTCCCGAAGGAAAAGAAATCGACACAAACAAGCTCGCAGCAAAAATTAAAAACCTTCCAGACTTAGACGGGGCAGAGCTTTGCAGTACAGTTTCAACTAAAAAATCTTATTCGTGGAAAACAAAAACTATTCCACTGGCTAAAATCGAAAAAGATAAATTTAGCCACAAATACCGCGTCGCGGTGATGGATTTCGGCGTGAAAGAAAACATTCTAAATTGCCTCGTTGATCACGGTTTCAACATCTGCACTTTCCCGGCGAAAACTTCTTTTGAAGAAATCATGAAGTTCAAACCAGACGGCGTTTTCTTGTCGAATGGCCCAGGAGATCCGGGCGCGACTGGAAAATATGCAGTGCCGGTAATCAAAAAATTAATCGAAAAGAAAATCCCAATTTTTGGAATCTGCATGGGTCACCAGCTCTTGTCTCTCGCGGCTGGATTGAAAACTATTAAAATGTTCCAAGGCCATCGCGGCGCGAATCATCCGGTGAAAAATTTGCAAACCGGTGTGGTTGAAATCACCAGCCAAAATCACGGTTTCTGCGTTTCCGAAAATAAAAATCTGAAAAATATCGAAGTGACTCACCTCTCACTTTTTGATAATACAATCGAAGGAATTCGTCTCAAAAACGCGCCGGCATTTTCTGTACAATATCACCCGGAAAGCTCTCCGGGGCCGCACGACAGTAGATATCTATTCAAGCAATTCATCGAACTAATCAACAATGCCAAAAATTAACGTTAAATCAATTCTAGTAATCGGCTCTGGCCCAATTGTGATTGGTCAGGCTTGCGAGTTTGATTATTCAGGAACGCAAGCTTGCAAAGTTTTGCGTGAAGAGGGTTATCGCGTGATTCTTGTCAACTCGAATCCGGCGACAATCATGACCGATCAAAAGATGGCTGATGCTACTTACATTGAGCCGATCACTTCCGAAGCAGTTGAGAAAATTATTGCCAAAGAACGTCCAGAAGCACTTCTGCCAACAGTTGGTGGACAAACCGCATTAAACTGCGCTCTTGCTTTGTACAAAAATGGTGTGCTCAAAAAATACGGCGTGAAGATGCTTGGCGCCAATCCAGAAGCGATCGAAAAGGCGGAAGACAGAAGTAAATTCAACATCGCGATGGCAAAAATTGGCCTCGAAGTCGCAAAAAATACCGTTGTTGATTCAATGGAAGATGCGATGAAAGCGCTAAAAAAAGTTGGCTTGCCAGCGATCATCCGTCCTTCATTTACAATGGGTGGATCAGGTGGTGGCATCGCTAACACCGTTGAAGAATTTAAAGAAATCGTTGCTTACGGACTTGATCTTTCTCCAACTCACGAAGTGCTAATCGACGAGTCGCTGCTTGGTTGGAAAGAGTATGAAATGGAAGTGATTCGTGATCGTAAAGATAATGCGATCATCGTCTGCTCCATTGAAAATGTTGATCCGATGGGTGTGCATACAGGTGACTCAATCACTGTTGCTCCTGCTCTAACTTTGACCGACAAAGAATATCAAAAAATGCGCAACGCCTCAATCGCCGTGCTGCGCGAGATTGGTGTTGAGACTGGTGGTTCCAACGTACAGTTCGCCGTAAATCCAAAAGATGGCCGTTTAGTTGTAATTGAAATGAACCCACGCGTGTCGCGCTCTTCGGCACTTGCCTCAAAAGCAACTGGTTTCCCAATCGCCAAAGTTGCCGCGAAATTAGCGATTGGTTACACGCTTGACGAAATTCAAAATGACATCACCGAAGTTACTCCCGCTTCATTCGAGCCCACGATTGATTACGTCGTAACCAAAATTCCAAGATTCACTTTCGAAAAATTCAATGAATCAAAACCGACGCTTTCAAGTGCGATGCGTTCTGTCGGTGAAGCAATGGCGATTGGCCGCTCATTTGCTGAGTCGGTGCAGAAAGCTTTGTGTTCTTTAGAGATCGGTTTGACTGGTTTTAACGAGCCGGTGATTGAAGGAGTTTCGACTAAAAACACTTTGGCGCAAAATCAAAAAGCGATTAAAAAATCTTTGCCAGATCTAGCACCAGAGCGTTTGCTGCGTATTGGACAAGCGCTTCGTTACAAAATTTCTGTCGAAGAAATTTGCAAAATTACTAGCTTCGATCCGTGGTTTGTTCGCGAAATTAAAAAGATCATCGAAGCAGAGACTGTGCTGATCAAGAAGGGTTTGCCGAAAACTAAATTTGATCTTTTGCAATTCAAAAAACTCGGATTTTCTGACGAAAGAATTGCCGAATTAACGAAGAAAAAATCTCTCGAAGTTCGCAAGTTGCGCGAAAAATTAAATGTGCGCCCGGTCTTCAAAACAGTGGATACTTGCTCGGCGGAATTTCAGTCAGCAACGCCTTACATGTATTCTTGCTACGAAGGTGATGGTGTGACTGAACCACAATGTGAAGCTAATCCAACCAACAAGAAAAAAGTTGTGATTTTGGGCGGCGGTCCAAACCGAATCGGGCAGGGGATTGAGTTTGATTACGCTTGTGTGCACGCAGCATTGACGCTGTCGGAAGCCAAGTTCGAAACAATCATGATTAACTGTAATCCTGAAACTGTTTCAACTGACTACGATACCTCAGACCGCTTGTACTTTGAGCCGATGACACCTGAGCATGTGATTGAAATCATTCGTCGCGAACAAGAAAATGGAAAATTAATTGGCGTAATCGTGCAATTTGGAGGTCAAACTGCGCTTAAACTTGCGCGCCATTTAGACGCCGCAGGCATTCCAATCATTGGCACTGCTTACGATAAAATTGATCTCGCTGAAGATCGTGAGCGCTTCCAAAGACTTCTACAAAAAATTAATTTGGTGCAGCCAGAAAATACGATTTGTCACAAACTTTCTGAAATTGAAGGCGCGGTGAAAAAAGTTGGATACCCGGTGGTGATCCGCCCGAGTAATGTTCTAGGCGGTCGTGCGATGGAAATTATTTACAACAAAACGAGCCTCGAAAAATACATTAAGGTTCACGGAAAATTTATTTTAGACGGCCCGATTCTCGTTGATAAATTCTTAGAAGAAGCTGTTGAAATCGACGTCGACGCACTTTGTGACGGCAAAGATGTTTTTGTCGCTGGCATCATGCAGCACATTGAAGAAGCCGGAATTCACTCTGGCGATTCAGCTTGTTCACTGCCGCCTTATTCGCTTTCCAAAAAAATGATCGAAGAGATTAAAGCCGCGACAATCAAGCTTGCAAAGGCAATTGATGTTGTCGGTTTGATGAATATTCAATTCGCGGTTAAGGAAGAAAAACTCTACATTATTGAAGTAAATCCACGTGCATCAAGAACAGTTCCATTCGTTGCGAAAGCTACGGGCATCAACATCGCGCACATTGCGTCGCTTTTGATGGTTGGTCAAAAACTTTCTGATTTCAAATTGGAGAAAGCGAAAAATTACAGTAAAGATTACTTCGCGGTGAAAGAAGTTGTGCTTCCATTTGCGCGCTTCGCCAACGTGGATACCTTGCTCGGGCCGGAAATGAAATCGACTGGTGAAGTGATGGGAATCGACAAAACTTTCGAACTCGCTTTCTACAAATCACAACTTGCCGCGGGAAATAAATTTAGGATTTCCAAAGGTAACGCGCTGATTTCTGTAGAGCCGCAAAGCAAAAATTCTGATCTCGTTGAAATCGTGAAGAAATTTCAGAAGAAAGATTTTGGAATTTACGCAACTTCGGGGACTGCACAGTTCTTGACTGAAAGTGGAATCAAAAATGTTAAAACAGCTAGCAAAGAACAAGATGGCGGATATACTTTAATCGACTTAATCAAAGACAAAAAAATCGACGTAGTTATTAACACCAGCTTCGGTTCAGAATCAGCAATGCGCAGCTTTGGCATGCGTCGCGCAGCTTTGATGAATCGTGTTTTTTACATTACGACAATTTCGGCAGCGAAATGTTTCGCGGATTCGATTCAAAAATTAAAAGACGAAAAAGATTTTAACGTTTTTGCGATTCAAAAATTATGAAAAGACAAAACTCTGCTTTTACTATTTTCCAAACCGCTTTGGTATTGTGTCTTTTTGCCATTATGATCGGTGCGATTATTGCTATACAGATGATCGCAAGTAGTGCCGATGTTCGTGCAGTGATTGCGCAGATTGGAAAATATGATCAAGCGATAGGAGCTTTTTCTACGAAATATCAAGGATTACCCGGTGATGTGCGAAACACGATACAGCAAGGAATTAGCGAAGAAAATACTGATGGTGATGGTAACGGAATCATCACCAATCGTGATTTGGGAATAGCGCAAGCCAGTGGTGAGATTGTGAATTTTTGGAGGCATCTAAGTGCAACAAAGATGCTTGATGAAAATTACAATGGTGCAGAAAATGAGTTAGCACATTTTGGCAAAACTTTTCCCGTTAGTAAGCTTGGTGAATCAGCTGGTATCGTAGCTTTTGGTGCGAATGGGAAAAATTATTTCCAGATCGGATTTAAGTTCTCAAACATCGATCGTCTCTTCACCGGTAATCGCAGTATTTTGGCAAAAGATGCTCGTTTGCTCGATAAAAAAACCGATGATGCTGATCCTCTTAAAGGCAGAGTGGTAGCGGTTGGTGGGGACGTATTAAACTATCCGCCAAACAACAATTGTATCAAAGATGGTAGATACAATAAGGATAGAGAAACACCATTTTGTCAGCTGCGTATTGATATGAATAAGTGATGCAAAATCTTCGTGAGCATCTCACCGAACTTCGTCATCGCATAATTTTTTCGGTAATTTTTTTTCTTGTCGCTTTCGTCATATGCTATTTTTTCTCGCAGGAGATTTACAAATTTTTACTCAAGCCATTCGCAGAAATTTCTGCAGACCAACAAAATCGTAAACTGATCTACACCAGCCCAGCTGAGGCCTTTACGACCTATCTCAAACTTTCTTTTTCTTCGGCGATTTTTTTTTCGACACCAATTTTTCTTTCTGAAATTTATCTTTTTCTTGCTCCCGCTCTCTACAAAAATGAGAAAAAAAATATTTTACTGACGTTTTTTTTTGCA
>Ga0194121_10007769_pt1 | contig 13872 bp, 8 predicted proteins | sample TA2MahCa50mmetaG_FD_148609 | JGI IMG/M metagenome (GOLD analysis project Ga0194121, IMG submission 148609) | Freshwater microbial communities from Lake Tanganyika, Tanzania - TA2015020 Mahale Deep Cast 50m | ecosystem: Environmental > Aquatic > Freshwater > Lake | place: Tanzania: Lake... | reverse complement strand
AAGAATTCCAGATTTAGAACAAATCTCATACGTTTTAAATAATTTATAAGACTTGTCAGATTTGTTTTTTACATAACATATTAACTTTCCTTCTTCCTTAAAAGCTGTAAATAAGATCTGAACTTCGGTACGGTCAATCCCAAATTCTTTCAAAGAAGAAATTAGAAAAGAAGAAACTTCCCTATGCACCGACTCAAAACGTGAATATCGTAATTGCTGGGAATAAAAAGATGTTTGTCCAAAAGAGCAGAAAGCAATTAAAGAACAAAATATTACAGAAAGACAACTATTCATACCATCGCTTGAGCAAAAACAGTACCGCTTGTTAAATAAAATTAGTGGAGGTATAGGATTTATACTAGGCTAGTAATTCTTTTACCTTATCGGCCGCCTCCTGTAATAAAACAGCAGAGTGGACATTCAGGCCAGAATCATCAATAAGTTGCTTTGCCTCTACCGCGTTGGTACCTTGCAAACGAACAATAATGGGGACAGGGATATTGCCAATATTCTTGTAGGCATCAACGATACCTTGAGCAACTCTATCACAGCGAACAATTCCGCCAAAAATATTAATGAGAATTGCTTTTACATTCGGATCCTTGAGAATGATATGGAATGCTTTTTCTACACGTTCTGCATTTGCAGTGCCGCCTACATCGAGAAAGTTTGCTGGGTTACCGCCAGATAATTTAATAATATCCATGGTGGCCATCGCAAGACCTGCACCATTAACCATACACCCAACATTGCCGTCCAATTTCACAAAATTCAATCCGGCCTCATCAGCCTCTACCTCGGTAGGGTCTTCCTCAGTGAAATCGCGCAATTTAGCCAAGTCGGGGTGTCTAAATAAACCGTTACCATCAAGGGTGACCTTGGCATCTACTGCAATAATTTTATCATCTGATGTTTTGAAAAGCGGATTTATTTCGAACATAGAGGCGTCTATTCCTTCGTAAGCCCTATACAGAGCAGACACAAATTTTACCATTTGTTTAAAAGCTTCCCCTGATAAACCCAAATTGAATGCAATTTTTCGAGATTGAAATCCTTGTAAGCCCACTCGCGGATCAATAAATTCTTTGAATATTTTATCGGGGGTTTGTTCCGCAACATGTTCGATGTTCATTCCACCTTCGGTAGAATAAACAATGACATTACGACTTTTTTCTCTATCTAATAAAACAGACATGTAAAATTCTTTAACCTCAGAGGGGCCTAGGTAGTATACATCCTGAGCAATAAGAACCTTATTTACCTTCTTTCCTTTCCCGTTAGTCTGTAAAGTGACCAAGTGCCCTCCAAGAATTCCTCTCACTTTTTCCTCAACTTCGTGAATTCCTTTTGCAAGAACTACACCCTTAGAACCTGTCTCTTGCACTTTACCTTTTCCTCTGCCTCCTGCATGAATTTGTGCCTTTACAACATACCAACTTGTGCCCGTTTCATTTGTCAATTTTTCAGCAGCAGCAACAGCATCCTCCACTTTGTCTACCACTTCACCCTCTTGAATAGAAACTCCGAAAGCTTTTAATATTGACTTACCTTGATATTCGTGTAAATTCATTCATTTTTTTTTGAATTGTAAATGTACTTATTTCAGTGGTTTCTGTTGGATCAAATAAAAAAATTTATTCGATTCTATTTTTCCATGAGGATGCAATTTGCCTTGACTTAAACGCCTCTTTTTTTCTTTCGTTAATATCGCTCCAAATTTTATCAATGGCATGCTTCAGGGCTGTTTCCTCCTCCTCCATGGCTGAATTCATGGTAGCGGGATCTTTAAAGAAATGGTTTATGAAATTAGTATCAAAATTTCCACTTCTAAACGCCTCGTGTTTCAGTACAAATTTTCCAAAATCCAAGGTGGTTTTGACTCCTGAAATTTGATAATCTTCGATTGCCTCTATCATTTTTTCTATTGCTTCCTCTCTGGTATTTCCCCAGACAACTAATTTAGCAATCATTGGGTCGTAGTAGATGGGAATTTCCATTCCTTCAAGGAAGGCATCATCCACACGAATATTTTTACCACTTGGAATTCGGTAACGCTCTAACCTGCCAATATCTGGTATGAAACCATTCAAAGTATCCTCCGCATAAACACGTAACTCAATCGCATGACCATTTATTTTAAGTTCACCTTGTAACTTTGGTAACTGCTCGCCTCTGGCCACTTTCACTTGCCACTCCACCAAATCTTCCCCGGTAATCCCCTCCGTTACAGGATGTTCAACTTGCAGTCGGGTATTCATTTCTAAGAAATAAAAATTCATATGTGCATCGACCAGAAACTCCACGGTACCTGCACCTTCGTAATTGCATGCCCGGCAAACTGCCACTGCAGCTTCGCCCATGATTTTTCTCAATTCTGGGGTTAAAACAGCACTTGGAGCTTCCTCAATTACCTTTTGATGCCTGCGTTGAATCGAACACTCTCTTTCAAATAAAGAAACAATATTACCATGTTGATCAGCAAAAACTTGTATTTCAATGTGACGCGGTTTTTCTACGAACTTTTCAATAAAGACGGCATCATCACCGAAGGAAGACCTTGCCTCATTTTGAGCCATATTCATCTGTTCTTCAAAATCCTCCTCGATAGTTACGAGCCTCATTCCTTTTCCTCCCCCACCGGCTGAAGCTTTAATTAATATGGGGTAACCGATTTCTTTCGCCACTTTTTTAGCAGCGCTTATATCTGAAATTGCAGAATCGACTCCAGGCACTAAGGGCACTCCAAAAGCTTTGACTGCTTGTTTAGCACTTAACTTATCTCCCATAACCTCCATCGCCTCAGGAGATGGACCAATAAGCTTTATTCCTGCATCTTTTACCTTTTTGGCAAAAGATGCATTTTCTGAAAGGAAACCATATCCGGGATGTATCCCATCAACACCAAGTTCCTTACAAAAATTTAAAATCAAATCCTGTTGTAAATAGCTTTCTGCGGCGGGGCTTTTACCGATATAAACAGCATCATCTGCCTCTAAAACATGAGGAGCAAATTTATCAGCGTCTGAATACACAGCAACACTCCTAATATTCATCTTCTTCAAAGTTTTGATCACCCTTCTGGCAATTTCACCTCTGTTTGCGACAAGTACTTTTTTCATCTTTATCAGATTTAAATTTATCCTAAATCAGTTTCCTCTTCTGTTGAATTAATCCCTTTATTTTTTTGAGGATTCACTGGAACTTTTTTCTTTTCTTTTCTATCCCTACTTTTCCAATATTTTTTATCTTTTCTGAATAAGTCGAGGCAGTATTGGAGTAACATAAAATTTTTCCAAGTGTTAAAATCCTCGTGATAGGAAAGACCTATCCCCTGTGTGTGTAATCCCTCTGTATTATTCACCGTATTCGCGTTGATTGCGTTATTGGAAGATTCATTAAAAGCACTCACACGAAAAGTACCTTTTTCATTAATTAAGTATTCAAGGTTTACATCCCCAATTAAATTGCTCGTTGGAGTATTAACACCTGACTCGCCGGAAAGCCCCCCAACCCCGAAAGTTCCCGATACAATCAATCTATCTTGAAAAAACTGAGTTTTCATTCCAAAGCCAATACTTGTCTCATTCAGTGTTTCATCCTTCCCATAGTCTACATTTAATTTATATTTACTACTCAACTTGCCGAGAATTTCGTTCATCTGTGTTTCAAGGATGTCGATGGCAGCTGATCCCCCTGCGGTTATTGAACCTTTTAAAGGTTGGAATTTTTTCACAAGCAGTAAGGAAAAAAATTGCTTATTTAGTTCATCTTTATCCTCTTTCACTTTTGCGATGAGTGCTTTTCCAGTCTCTGATGCTTTGGGTACTTCAATATCGAAGCTAATGGTTGGTTGCATTAACTTATCCTTTAAGTTGAGTAGGCACATGACATCCTGTGATGCTAAATTTTTATCCGCTATGTCCGGCGACAATTCCAAAAGAGATACTCGTCTCATTGTTACTGATGTCCCTATGTTTAATTCAGCGTCCAATATGTCACCATTCCATTTCAGTGTTGATCCTGGTACGATATCAAAAGGTTGCTTAAAGCTACCCATGGCAAAATTATATTTACTCCCCTCGGTAATTTCATATTTTCCTGAAACGTTGAAGTTGTAAAACGGGTCTAGCTTCATATTTAATTCACCAAAACCTTTTGCCTCGATTTGATCTCCAGTAAGATTATCAAAAATTAATTTCATCTCTGCATTGGTATTGACAATGAAATTCATTTCTAAGTTTACACCTGAATAATTTCTTAGGTTTTCAACGAATTGTTTCTGGACTCCTTTAGATTTAAAACTGATAAAATCCTCATTCTCTTCGAATTCCTCAGCCCCGTACATTGGAAAGTTAATGTTTGTTCCTTTCATAGATTCAACATTCACTAAAACATCGACTATTTTGTCGGAGCCGGAAATGGACATATTTCCCTTACCATAGGCTTTACCAAAATAGTATTCACCGTCTTTATATTGTGTATTCAATACCAAAAAACGATTGAAATTATTTTTACCTTTTAGTGCATCATCAAAATCCAAATAAATATCGTAGTTGATTTTATCAAAATTTATATGATTAATTGTCGCTGTTAGGCGAGCCTCATTGCCTTCGTCATCAGTTACAGGTATGTGATTGATTTGAACTGCATTTTTCTCTACTTTAATGGCACCATTTAAACTATACCGAACCCCTGTTAGACCGCTCAAGGCATTTACATTCGATAAATTTAACTTACCGGATAAATGTGGTTCGTCGCTATTACCTGTTACATATAACTTTCCGTGCAATTTACCATTGATGTCTGAGACTAATTCTGGGTCTAAAAATGCATTCAAAAATCTTAAATCTGTTTTGTCAAAATCTAAAGACAAATCCAACTTATCATTGGCTAAGTTATAATTTCCAACAAAATTCATGGTTTTACTGCCTTTATAAAATAGGATTCCGGACAAGTCTATCTTGTCACTCAAAGATGTCCATTTCTCAGTGAGAGTTACCTTTCCAACCTCCTCGCCATCCAGAAATAAATTATCAATTGTTAAATCACTCTCCAAAATAAAATTTTTGCCTGAAGTTGAAATTTTTGTTTGTCCTGAGAGAAAACCTTCGAATTTTTTCTCTGATTTAAACAATTGTGATAGTTCATTGAGACTAATATTTTCACTTACAACCTTGAGTGTATCAATATCATTGTATGAAATTCCACCAAAAATCTTTATTTTTTGATTATCTCGCAGTAAACTAAGGGAGTCTAAACTAAGATTATTACTGATAATCTTGATTTGTGATTCATTGGGAATTTCCCACCTGTAATTCTCAAGTGAAAAAAAAGAAGGTTTTAAGGATAAATAAATATCATTTTTACCTTTCACAACAGTAGACCAAGCCAATTCGGAGTTATTCTTTCCCTTTAAATCCCATGTCAATCTTGACTCCAAAAAACCATTTTTCCCAAAATTGTCATAGTGCAAGTTATCAAATTCGATGGAGTCATATTGAAACTTTTCAATTTTAGCAATACCTTCAACGACAGCGTTCGTAATCACTTGGTCAACTGAAATCGATTTAATAAATATGTTGTCATATGCCAATGAATCAGAAAATAAATGCAAGCTCTTTTGGTATTTTTTAGAATTGTAGGATCCCGACAATTTTGTTCCTTCACTGATCGTTAATTTCGTAAGAAATAAAGCTATGATCGGTTGCAATGCTCCGATGTGAATGTCGAATTCAAAGTTGCTTTCTTTACCTCGTTTTGTCAATTCATTCGTCTTTCTTATCGCGGGAAAAATAGAGGAAACATCCTCGGAAAATTGAGAGAGCACAGAACCGTAGTCAATTTTACCTTTAATTGATGCTTTCATAACTTCACTTGACAGTTCAAACTCGTCATTACCTCTATATCTATTAATTTTTAAACCAAATGTTGGGATTTCTAATGACTTTTGCCCACGGGTTATGATCGACGATGAGGATGACAAAGAACCATTTAAATTTTCGAAATTATTTCCTGAGACATCAATACGTAGATTAGCAGCTATTGAAAGGCTGTCTTGCGAAACAAGACCCAATTTACTGAGGTGAGCATGAGTAATATCGAGTTTCAAATCATACTGTTGTTTTCCTGTGTAACGGGCCTTCCCGTTTAATGATAATTTCAAATTTGGATCTGAAATTTCCACTTTACCTTGAAACTCCTTCTGATCAATCGCTGGGGAAATAATTTTAATATTCCTGTAGTTGTAACCATTGACTACAGCTTTTGAAATATCCCCACTGAAATCCTCAACTAAAAATGATCCATCGTCCGAAAAATTTAGCGCTGAGAATTTCAATTTACCCTCAAAAATTCCTAAGTTTTTTTCATCAAGTAGTTCAGCAAGGTTCACACCCTGCAAATCTAAAATGACACCCTCCTCAGCTTTTTGAGACGCGATTTTAAAAGTTTGACCTGAGGACGAAATTTTAACTGGGTTCCTAATATTTATTCTTCCATTTTTGGAATTTATTTCATTTGCCTTAAGTATCACTTGTTCAATCGACCCTACACAATCAATTCCTTTCAACTCTAAGTACCTCATTTTCTTCTGAAAAAAACTCATGTCAAAAGTTGCACTTCTTTTTGGTAACGTAATTTTAGCGAGCTCATCAAAATCAAGGTATGAGGACGAAATTTGAGCATTAAAGGAAGATAAATCCTTTTTGCGAAAATCTGGTAACATAAAATCTCCCCGCAAATACGTTTGGTTAAAAAGTCTGACCTCAAGATTATTCAATTTCAGTTTTGAAAGATTCGCCGAAATAGATCCCTTTATTTTCAATTTATCAGTCATACCCTCCAAGGTTGGCACCCAAAATGAAATATCTTTCAAGGAAAGCTCACTGGCATCTATCGAAGCATCAAAAAACACTGAATCCTCAAAATGATCGAATGAGGACCAATCCTTGTAAATTAATCGAAAATGAGGTGCAGACAACTTTGAATCAGGCAATGAGACAAACAATTTTTTGAACGATATACCCTTTGGCCCTACACTTACAAAAGAAGTAAAATCACTCAATCGAAATCCGCTTTTCTCCCCAAAGGTCAACTTATCAAGCTGACACGAGAATACGTCATTATTTAAATTAAATGATGAAAGTACAACACTTAAATTGTTTAATTTTAAGTGATTAAAATCTACACCAAATGTAAGGAGCGGAGCTGATTGATCGTTGTATTCTAAAGTTACATTTTCAAGGTTAATTGTTGAAACTGAAAGTCTAAGAGGTGGAGATGTGGACGGATCTTCTGGTGAAAAATAATCAACTAAAAATTGATAATTCATGATCCCTTTTTTGCTCTTTTGAACTTTAATTGAGCCCCCGTCAAGCTCGACTTCATTTAATTTAAATACATTTTCCTCAATATCAAATTCATCTATGGTTGCCATTAATTTTGGCGTGGAGACCAGGGTATCGTTATACTGATCCATTATGGTGAGACCTTCAATGGATACCCTGTCAAAAAATACAATATCAACTTTAGTTATGGCTATTGTTGTATTTAATTCCGATGATAAGTAAGAGGCGAGTTGCTGAGCTAAAAATGTTTGAAACGGAGATGTGCGAATGGCAAATGCTGCAACAACTATGAAAACGAGAAGCCACTCCATTGTTAAGCCAAAGAAACTTCCCACATATTTCAGTATTTTTGCCATACGACTTACAAATTTAAGAATCTTTTGACTACGGATACAACAATCATACTAGGAATTGAAAGCTCTTGCGATGATACAGCAGTAGCCATATTAAGAGGAAATGTTATACTTTCGAATGTTGTGGCTTCTCAACTCATTCATGCCAATTATGGTGGTGTGGTACCTGAGATTGCATCTCGAAATCATCAAGAAACGATTTGGAATACACTTAAGGAGGCGCTTTCGATATCTAAAATTGAAATTAACCAGCTAGATGGGATTGCTGTAACAAAAGGTCCTGGATTATTGGGGTCGCTTCTCGTTGGAGTATCATTTGCAAAAGGACTAAGCCTTGTTACCAACAAACCGCTGCTAGGAGTTCATCACATGAAGGCACATATTCTCGCTCATTTCATCGCGGATGCAAACCAAATTGCACCGCCCTTTCCTTTTCTTTGTTTAACCGTTTCCGGAGGACACACGCAAATTGTTTTGGTGAAGACGCCACTCGAAATGGAAATCCTTGGAAAAACAATTGATGATGCAGCAGGTGAAGCGTTCGATAAAGCAGCAAAAATGCTTGGAATACCCTATCCTGGTGGACCTTTCATCGATAAATACGGCATGTTGGGAAATGAAAATAAATTCGTATTCTCAAAACCAAAGATTAATGATTTAGACTTTAGTTTTAGTGGCTTGAAAACATCAATAAAGTATCAACTTGAAAAATGGGAGAGAGAAGATTACAATTTTGTAAAGTCGAACCGCAATGATCTTTGCGCGAGCATTCAAAAAACAATAGTAGATATTCTCGTAGATAAGTGTATATTAGCTGCAAAGCAAACAGGGATAAGAGATTTTGCACTTGCTGGAGGTGTCTCAGCGAATAGTAAACTTCGTGCGCAATTCGCGGGAAAAATGCATGAAATAAATGTCAAGACCTACATTCCGAAATTTGACTACTGCACCGACAACGGAGCTATGATTGCCATGGCTGGAAAATTCTTGTTTGAACATAAAATTTTTGAAAATCAAGAATTATGTGCACAAGCCAAACTAAATTTCTGAAAATTGGTTAGACAGCAAGTTAATTTTCGTTACATTCGTTATATTCGAAATTAAGTGGATCATGGAAGCTATATTAATTAACAAGGAAGATATCCGGCATCTTACTTTTTTCAACAAAGAAAAAGTAATTCAGCATACAGACATTTTACAACAAATCGAGAGAGCTACAACTTTGGGTAATTCCTTTAAAACAAAAGTTTCTATCTTATTTCAGGACGACGAAAGTATCAAAAAAGTGGAAACAACCATTTGGGCAGCAGGCTCTAAATTTATTTGCCTGAAAGGTGGTATTTGGATTCCAATTTCCCGATTGATTGAAATTAAGTCATAGATGATTAGACTTTTCTTGTTCTTATTTCTTATTGCATTTTGTCACCCTGTTTTTACACAAAATCACGTAAAATGGGACCCTTATTTAAGTGAAAATAAAAAAGAAATAATCTTAACAGGTACTATTGAAAAAGGTTGGCACCTTTATTCTTCTTCAACCCCTAAAAATTCTGGACCTGTTCCCGTTGAAGTTTTGTTAAATAAAAATAAAAAATACAAACAAATTGGCAAAGCAAAAGAAATTTCTACTTCCAAATTTATTTATGATGCTAACTTTGGAAGCAATGTGGCTGTTATCGAAAATGAATATGTTGCTTCGATACCCATAAAGGTAAAAAATAATTGTATTGTTAGCGGAGAGGTTTATTACATGATTTGTAATGACTCAATGTGTCTCCCTCCGATAACGGTGGTGTTTAATGTAACAATAAATAAATGAAGCACTTATTTTCAATTTTATTGATTCTTTCAGTGAATACTTTTCTATTTGCTCAGGAGGACAGGCCGTGGCAGGAAAATGTAAAATGGTCGTTTAATGTAAAAAAAATTCCGGGATCTCAAACGGAGGCATATATCGTGGGAACCGTCAAATTAGCTGAAGGGTATCATATTTTCTCCGTCAGCCACGACCCAGATAAAGCGGATATGACGGGCAGTCCAACTAAATTCAAATTTAAAAAATCAAATTTTTATAAAGTTATAGGTTCACTTGAAGATGTTGGTAGGGCTCAGATATTTAAAGATGAATACGGAACACAAATGTATTTTGAGAAAAAAGCTTCATTTAAGCAAAAAATTGAAGTGTTAACGGATGAGCCATTTGATTTATCGTTCTCATATGAATTTCAAATATGTAATGCCCGCGGTTGTCAATTTCCACCCACTCAAGACAAAAAATTGACTTTAAGTGGTTTCAAACCGGAAAAACCAATAAAAGAAGAAGTACTTGAACCACAGGATACAACCACTGAATCTAGATCTTTAAAAGCAAGTAAAAATGCGGAGCAAACCATAAATGTTAAACAGGCCGAACAAGAAAAGGGCTCTAGTCTTATGATTTTTATAGCAGGTTTTCTTGCCGGATTAATTGCTTTATTTACACCTTGTATGTTTCCGATGATTCCTATGACCGTAACATTTTTTACAAAGCAGTCAAAAACAAGAAGAGAGGGAATTATGAAAGCGCTAATTTATGGTGCGTCAATCATTATTATTTATGTAACGTTTGGGTTGATCTTTACTGCGGCGACAGGACCAATTGGATTAAATGACTTGTCCACAAACATATGGATGAATTTAATTTTCTTTGCTATATTCATGTTATTTGCTTTTTCATTTTTAGGCGCTTTTGAAATTCAGCTTCCAAACTCATGGGTAAATAAAATGGATAAACAAGCTGATCGAGGCGGGCTCATCGGTATTTTCTTCATGGCTTTTACGCTTGGATTGGTATCTTTTTCTTGCACTGGTCCAATAATAGGAAGCTTATTAGTGGAAGCTGCTACAAGCGGATCTTATTTTACCCCTGCAATCGGAATGACTGGATTCTCACTTGCCTTAGCTATCCCTTTTACTTTGTTTGCAATTTTTCCAGGTTGGTTAAATTCTCTCCCACAATCGGGAGGTTGGTTAAATAGCGTGAAGGTTTGCTTGGGTTTATTAGAAATTGCTTTTGCTTTAAAATTCCTTTCTGCAGTAGATTTGGGCTACCATTGGGGAATCCTTACTCGTGAATGGTTCATTGGAACTTGGTTTGTGATTTTCGCAGTAATGGGACTTTATTTACTTGGGAAGATCAGGTTTTCACATGATTCTCCAATTGAAAAAATTTCAGTAACACGATTTATGTTTGCCTTTTTATCGCTGACATTTGCCATTTATTTACTCCCAGGAATGTTTGGTGCTCCCATAAAACTATTAAGTGGAATAGCCCCTCCAACTACCTATTCAGAAGATAAATTCATGTTTAATCACGGGGGTCTCGACAATGGATTAGTAAAGGATGAAATAACAGCAAAATATCGTGAACATATGGACGAGTCAGGAGATGGTTCCGTCATGGTATTTCACGATTTGGAAATTGCAAAGGCGTACGCTAAAGAACGAAATTTGCCAGTCATGTTAGATTTTACAGGATATGCGTGTCAAAATTGTCGGAAAATGGAAACTACAGTTTGGGCCGACGAGCGCATAAAATCTACCTTACAAACGCGCTTGGTTATTGCTTCTCTTTATGTAGATGATCACGAACCATTGCCTGAAAGTGAGCACCGTTATTCTGAAGCGATAGGTGGAAATGTGAAAGAGGTCGGAAATGTTTGGGCGGAATTACAAATAACGCGCTATAAAAGTTTCCAACAACCACTATATGCGATTATTGACCACGATGGAAATGATTTAGTTCAATCAATTGGTTATACGCCAGATATTAATGAATTCAAACAATTCCTTGAAACTGGAATCGAGAATTTCAATAAAAATAAAAAGAAATAAGTGTTGAGGTTGTGAAGCTTTGTATTGCTGAAAAACCGAGTGTTGCGAGAGATTTGGCGCAAATTTTAGGCGCCACAACTCGAAGAGATGGTTATTTGGAAGGTCCGGAATATTGTGTCACGTGGGTATTCGGCCATTTGTGTTCATTGAAAGATCCTGAAGATTATCTTCCCAATTGGAAATATTGGAAATTAGAAGATTTACCGATTATTCCAGCTCAATTTGGAATTAAATTACGAGAAGACGAAGGAGTAAAAAAACAATTCCAAGTAATTGAAAAACTAATCAGTTCCGCCTCAGAAGTTATTAATTGTGGTGACGCCGGTCAAGAAGGAGAACTCATTCAACGGTGGGTATTATTGAAGGCAAAATGTTCCGTACCGGTGAAAAGACTTTGGATTTCTTCTTTAACAGAAGAAGCGATCAAGCAAGGGTTTTCCAAATTAAGAGATGCCAGTGAATTTGACACCCTTTTTGCTGCTGGAAATGCACGTGCTGTAGGAGATTGGATGTTGGGAATCAACGGCACACGGCTTTACACCAAAAAATATGGGAAAGATAAAATGACCCTTTCGGTTGGCAGAGTACAAACTCCAACGCTTGCCATGATTGTTCAACGCCAGAAAGAAATTGACGCCTTCAAATCTGAGGAATATTGGGAATTAAAAACACTTTACAGAAATACCGAATTTACCTGTCAAATTGATCGATTAAAATCCGAAACGAAGGCGCAAAAAGGATTAGAATATTTACAAAACAAGGATTTTGAGGTCATTGATTTTGAACAAAAAGAGGGAAAAGAGGGAAATCCTCGCCTCTATGATTTAACAGGCCTGCAAGTTGATGCAAATAAGCGTTTCGGCAAAAGTGCTGAGGAAACATTGAACATCGTTCAAAGTTTGTATGAAAAAAAATTGGTTACCTATCCTAGAGTCGACACTACATACCTGTCTGAGGACCTTCACTCTAAAGTACCTGACATTCTGAAAGGTTTAAAGGATTATTCTCGCTTTACAGAATCGATTCTTGCAAGTCCAATTACGAAATCTAAAAGTATTTTCGACGATGAAAAAATTACGGATCACCATGCGATCATACCAACGGGAATTTATCCGAATAGTCTGAGCGAAGAGGAACGTAAAATTTATGACCTCATCGTGCGTCGATTTATTGCAGCTTTTTATCCTGAATGTAGAATTTCTACAACTACGGTATCAGGAAAGGTTGATGAATTAAATTTTAAAGCAACTGGAAAACAACTTGTATACTCAGGTTGGAAATTTGTTTACGAAGAGTTGAAAGATGAGTCATCTTCAAATAAAACAGATGAAGAGGATAAAATATTACCTCTTTTTAACGTTGGCGAAACAGGTCCACATGAACCTTTTATTCACAAAGGAAAAACCTCTCCACCGAAATATTACACAGAGGCAACCTTACTTCGAGCCATGGAAAGTTCGGGAAAACTTGTGGAAAATGAGGAAATGAGAGAACTCATGAAAGAGAATGGTATCGGAAGACCCTCCACCAGAGCTAGTATAATCGAAACTCTTTTCAAACGAAAGTACATAGAAAAGAAAAAAAAGAATATCATTGCTACCGAAACTGGCATTCACTTAATCGATACTATTCAAAATGATTTATTAAAAAGTCCTGAACTTACGGGACAATGGGAATTCAAACTCAGACAAATTGAAAAAGGAAAATTCACCGGACTCCAATTCAAGGAGGAATTATCCGCCATGGTAAGAACAATCGTGGATGAAGTTATTTTTGGAAAAAAAAATTGAAGCTACAGAAATTACTTATTTAAAAACAGAATCCCTGATTTACCCCTATCTAAACGATGCCGAATCACATCCTCGAGGGAGCATGAATGCCCATAAGATAAAGTGCATCTTTTAATACGCTACCAACAGATTCAGCCATCATCAATCTCATCTCCTTTGTTTTCACATTTTCTTCAGATAAAATTTTAACAGCTTGGTAAAAATGGTTGAACGATTTTACCAATTCATAGGTGTAATTGGCCAATAAAGCAGGTGAATACGAAGCTGCTGCCTCTTGAACAATCGCAGGGAATTGAATCAAATTCTTGATGACCTCCTTTTCTTCTTCTAATAAATCAATTCCTTCAAATTGAACCTTCTGACGATTCGGTTCTGCTTTCTTGAGTAAAGAGCAAATTCTTGCATGTGTGTATTGTAAAAATGGACCTGTATTTCCGTTCAACTCAATTGATTCCTCTGGATTAAAGAGCATTCTTTTTTTGGGATCTACTTTAATCAAATAGTATTTTA
>Ga0194121_10007763_pt1 | contig 13881 bp, 12 predicted proteins | sample TA2MahCa50mmetaG_FD_148609 | JGI IMG/M metagenome (GOLD analysis project Ga0194121, IMG submission 148609) | Freshwater microbial communities from Lake Tanganyika, Tanzania - TA2015020 Mahale Deep Cast 50m | ecosystem: Environmental > Aquatic > Freshwater > Lake | place: Tanzania: Lake... | reverse complement strand
GACCGGCAGGCCGCTCAGCCGCGCCGCCTCGCCGGCGTTCGGCGTGAGGTAGTCGACCTGCGGCAGAAACGACAGCGGCCCGTCGGGGACCGGCGCGGGGTTCAGGATCGTCGCCGCGCCGCGCGCGTGCGCCGCCGTGAGCGCGGCGATCACGCACGGCAGCGGCGTCTCGAGCTGGCACACGACCACGTCCGCCCACGCAACGTCCGCCTGCCGCGAGGCGACGTGCGCGAGCGTCAGCGCCCGGTTCGCGCCGGGCGCCACCGCGATCTGGTTGTGGCCCACGGCGTCCACCACGATGAGCGCGGTGCCGGTCGCCGCCGCCGCCGTGTCCATGAGCCCGTCGACGCCGATGCCCTCGGCGGCGAGCGCGGCGCGGATCGCCGCGCCCGACTCGTCGCGGCCGACACAGCCGATGAACCGCACGTCCGCGCCGAGCCTCCGCGCGGCCACCGCCTGGTTGGCGCCCTTGCCGCCGTGGTTCACGAGCAGCGTCCCGTTCGTGACCGTCTCGCCGGGGCTCGGCAGCCGCGCGGCGGCGACCGTGAAGTCGACGTTGGCGGAGCCGACGACCAATACCTTGACCGCCGTCACGGAACGAGGCGGGCGAGGAACGCGGAGACGAAGCGCGCGCGATCGACGCGCGTGGCCACCCGGCAGTTCGGCGGTCCGGCGGTGCGCCGCGTCTCGCCGTCGGACCCGATCGCGATGCGCATCGGCTCCCACGTGACGAAGCCGGGATCGATCGCGACGCCGACCGCGAGCGGATCGTGCAGCGTGAGGCCCGGGATGCCGTCGGCGCCCTGCTCGCGGAAGCCGTGCGCGCTGAACGCCGCGATGCGGTCGGCGAGCGGCCCCGGCCGGCGCGCGAGCGCGTCCCGGAGCTCCTCCCGGCGCAGCACCGCCTGCCGTGTCGCGTCCAGCGGCACCAGGTCCAGCGGCAGCCCGGCCTCGAAGACCAGCCGCGCGGCGTCGGGATCGACGTGGATGTTGAACTCGGCGTCGCGGGTGACGTTGCCCGGCACGCCGACCGCGCCGCCCATCACGACGATGCGCCCGACCGTGCGCAGCCCCGCGGCATCGCGCTCGAGCGCGAGCGCCACGTTGGTGAGCGGCCCGAGCGCGATGATCGTCAGCCGCGCGCCGTGCCGCTGCGTGAGGTCTTCGATGACGTCGAGGGCCCGCGCGGGCGCCGGATTCGCCGGCGCGGCCGGCCAGCCGCCGACGTCGCCCAGGCCGTCCTCGCCGTGATAGTCGGTCGCGGTCCGCAGGGGGCGGCGCATCGGCGCCGAGGCGCCGGCGGCCATGTTCGGCGGCGGCATCGGCCGGCGCAGGGCGGCCAGGCGCCAGGCGTTCACGGTCGCGTGGGCGAGCGTGACGTTGCCCGCCACCGTGGTCAGCGCTTCGACCACGAGCTCAGGCGAGCTCCAGGCGTAGAGCAGCGCGAGCGCGTCGTCGATCCCCGGGTCGGTGTCGATCAGGACCGGGGTCATCGGCGAACCGCGCGCGGAGGTCGGCGCATCACAAGGCTGTCACCGGCGTGTAAAATACCCGAAACGCTGGAGGAAGGAGGGAGACTGATGAACATCGAGATCCTGTACTGCAGCGAGTGAAACTACCTGCCTCAGGCCTCCAGTTTGCAGGCCGCCATCAAGGACAAGTACGGCATGACCGCGTCCCTGCGTGAGGGCGTGGGCGGCATCTTCGAGGTCTCGATCGACGGCGCGGTCGTCTACTCCAACGAGACGACGTTCCGCTTCCCGACCGACGAGGAGATCTTCGACAAGATCGAAGAGAAGAAGAAGAGCTAACCGAGCGCGCGCTCGAGCTCGCCCCGGAAGCGCGGATGGGCCACGGCGATCAACGCCGTGGCCCTCGCCGTCTCACCCTTCCCCTTCAGCGACGCCGCGCCGTGCTCCGTCACGACCCAGTCCGCGACGAAGCGCGGGGTCGTCACCGCCGCGCCGGCGCCGAGCCGCGGCGCGATCCGCGAGATCGCCCCGTCGCGGCCCCCGGTCGACGGCAGCGCGATGATCGAGGCGCCGCCCGCCGAGCGTGACGCGCCGAGCACGAAGTCGAACTGCCCGCCGATGCCCGCCACCTGCCGCCCGCCGAGGCTCTCCGCGGTGACCTGGCCCGTGAGGTCGATCTCGAGCGCCGAGTTGATCGACACGAAGCGATCGAGGCGCGCCACCATCGCGGGGTCGTGGATCACCGCCGACGAGTCCATGCTGACGAGCGGCTGCTCGTGGATCGCCTCGAACAGGCGCGGCGTGCCCATCGCTTCGGCGATGTCGCACCGCCCGCGGTGGAAGCTCTTGCGCGCCGCCGTCACCACGCCGCGCTCCATCAGGCCGACGGCGGCGTCGACCAGCAGCGAGTGGAGCGCGAGGTCCGTGTGATCGCCGAGCGCCTCCAGCACGGCCTGCGGGATCGCGCCGACGCCCACCTGCACGACCGCGCCGTCGGGCACGAGCGCGGCCACGTGGCGGCCGATCGCACGCTCCACGTCGCCGACGACCGGGGCGGGATACGGCAACAGCGGCTCGTCCACCTCGACCCACACGTCGATCTCCGACCGATGGAGCACGCCGTTGCCGCGCGTGCGCGGCATCCGCGGGTTGACCTGCGCGATCACGAGCGGGGCGCCGCGGGCGGCGCCGAGGCTCACGCTGACCGAGACCCCGAGGCTCAGGTAGCCGCCCGCGTCCGGCGGCGAGGTCTGGATCAGCACGCACTCGGGCGCGTACGGGCCGCGCGCCGCGAAGGCGCCGACGAGGTCGAAGTAACGGAACGGCAGGAACTCGACGCGGCCGCGCCGCCGCGCGTCCTCGAGCTTCGGCGACATGTGCCAGGTGGCGACGCGCAGCGCCGCGTGCTCGGGCTTCGCGAACGGGTAGTCGCCGAGATGGATGCCGTGCACGATCGTGAGGTCGCGCAGCCGCTCGGACTGCCGGCAGATCTCGTGCACCAGCGCCGCAGGCTCCCCGCAGCCCGGCGGCAGCAGCACCTTCATGCCGGGACGCAGGCGGTCGATCGCGCCGCTCACGGTCGCGCGTGCGAATGCTCTGCTCATTTCGCGACTAGAATGATGGCATGAACCGTGGCGGCGTGGGCCCGTGAGACGCGTGGCGCTGGTCACGGGCGGCGGGCGCGGGATCGGGCGCGCGATCGCCGCGGCGCTCGCACGCGAGGGGCTGGCGGTCGCGGTCGCCGCGCGCACGCGCGCGCAGGTCGACGACACCGCACGCGTGCTGCGGGATGCCGGCGCCGAAGCCATGGCCCTCGCGCTCGACGTCGCCGACGCCGACGCCGGCGCCATGGCGGTGCGCGCGATCGACGCCACGCTCGGCCCCGTCGACGTGCTCGTCAACAACGCCGGCATCGCGGAGTCGGCGCCGCTCGCCCGCACCGATCCCGCGCTCTGGGAGCGTCACTTCAGCACCAACGTGACGGGGCCTTACCTGCTGACCCGCGCCGCGCTCCCCGGCATGCTCGAGCGCGGCTGGGGGCGCGTGATCAACGTCGCGTCCGTCGCCGGCCTCGCCGGCGCCGCGTACGTCACCGCCTACACCGCGTCCAAGCACGCGCTCGTCGGCTTCACCCGCGCGCTCGCCGCGGAGGTCGCCGGCAAGGGCGTGACCGTGAACGCGCTGTGCCCGGGCTTCGCGGCCACGGACCTCGTGTGGACGTCCGCGCGGAACATCGTCGCGAAGACCGGCAAGACGTTCGACGAGGCCGTCGCCGCGCTCGCGCGCTTCAACCCGAGCGGCCGCCTGGTCGAGCCCGCGGAGGTGGCGGCGGCCGCCGTCGCCCTGCTCCACGACGAGCGCAACGGCGAAGCCATCGTGATCGACGGAGGACATCCATGAGCCGGATCCAGCCAGTGAACCCGCCCACCCTCATGAAGCCCGCGGGCTTCTCGCACGGCTACGAGGTCAAGAGCGGGCGCGTGCTCTTCGTCGCGGGTCAGGTCGCGAAGGACGCCGACGGCAAGGTCGTGGGCGCGGGCGACGTGGTCGCGCAGTTCCGCAAGACCGTCGAGAACATCCGCGAGGTGGTCACGGCGGCGGGCGGTCACATGACCGACATCGCGAAGCTGACGATCTACGTGCTGGACGTGCCGGGCTACAAGGCGCGCCTCAAGGACCTCGGGCCCGTGTACCGCGAGCTCTTCGGCAAGCACTTCCCCGCGATGACGCTCGTCGGCGCGAAGGACCTCTTCGACGCCGCGGACGGCTGCGTGATCGAGATCGAAGCCGTCGCCGTGCTGGGGTGAGCGTCCGCACCCGCCACGCGCTTCCCGACGCCCGCTGGCCCACCGCCGAAGAGGCCGCCCGCGCCCGGTGGTTCACGCCGCTGCGCCTCGGCCGCGTGACGGTGGCCGAGCAGCGCACGTGGGTGCCGGCGATGGTGCCGTGGCGCGCCACCGGCGACGGCTTCGTCACGCCCGACGTGCTCGACTGGTACGCGCGCTTCGCGCAAGGGCGGCCGGGCGTGCTGGTGGTCGAGGCGACCGGCGTGCGCGACGTGCCGAGCGGCCCGCTGCTGCGCGTGGGCGACGACCGCTTCGTGCCCGGCCTGCGCCGGCTCGTCGAGCTCGTGCGCGAGCGCAGCGCCGGGCACACGCGTCTGTTCCTGCAGGCGATCGACTTCGTCGCCGTGCGCCGGCGCCCCGAGCCCGCGACGTACTTCGCGCGCTACCTGGCGATCGACGCGCCTCTCCGGACGCGGCTCGCGAGCGCCACCGGCGACGAGCGCTGGCACAGCGCGCCCGAAGCCGCGGTGCGCGCGGCGCTGGCGGAGGCGCCGCGGACCACGCTCGAGCGCGCGCTCGGCGCCCGCGAGCGGGAGGCGCTCGACTTCGGCTACCGCGAGCGCATCTGGGACACGCACCTGCCCCATATCCGCGCGCTTCCCGACGTGCTGCCCGGCCTGTTCGCGGAGGCCGCCCGCCGCGTGCGGGAGGCGGGCTTCGACGGCATCGAGCTGCACTACGCGCACGCGTACACGATGGCGTCGTTCCTCTCGCGCCTGAACACGCGCGACGACGGCTACGGTCTCACGCGCGAAGGCCGCGCGCGGCTGCCGCGCGAGACGCTCGCCGCGGTCCGCGCGCGGGTCGGCGCGGACTTCACGGTCGGCATCCGCTATCTCGGTGACGACGTCGTCGCGGGCGGCAGCGACGTGGAGGACGCCGCGTGGTTCGGCGTGCGCTTCGCCGAGGACGGGGTGGACTATCTCTCCGTCTCGAAGGGCGGCCGCTTCGAGGACGCGAAGCAGCCGAAGGTCGGCGAGGCCGTCTACCCCTACACCGGCGTCTCCGGCTACGAGTGCATGCCGACGGTCATCTCAGACGAGCGCGGCCCGTTCGGCCGCAACGTGCCGCTCGCGGCGGCGATCCGTCGCGCGGTGCGTGCCGCGGGGCACGAGACCCCGGTGGTGACGAGCGGCGGCATCACCACCTTCGAGCAGGCGGAGGGAATCCTGGCGCGCGGCGAAGCCGACGCGGTGGCGGCCGCACGCCAGTCGCTCGCCGATCCCGACTGGTTCCTGAAGATCCGCCTGGGCCGCGGCGCCGAGATCCGCCGCTGCGAGTACACGAACTACTGCGAGGGCCTCGACCAGCGCCACAAGCAGGTGACGTGCAAGCTCTGGGACCGGCAGTGGACGGCCGGCGAGGCGGGCGTGACGCTCGCGAGCGACGGCAAGCGCCGGCTCACGGCGCCGCCATGGCAGCCCTGAGCGCCGCCCCTCGGCGCTCCGACCTCGACGCGCTGCGCGTCCTCGCCGTCCTCGTGCTGCTCGCGTATCACAGCTCCCGGCCGTTCGACACCGAGAGCTGGCACGTCAAGAGCCTGGAGCTGAGCCGCCCGCTCGAGCTGCTCGGCTACGTCTTCACGCCGTGGCGGCTGCCGCTGCTGTTCATGATCTCCGGCGCCGGGACGTACTTCGCGCTGCGCACGCGCACCGCCCGCGTCTACCTCACCGACCGGTCCAAGCGCCTGCTGCTGCCGCTGGCGATCGGGATGTTCGTCGTGGTGCCGCCGCAGGTGTACGTGGAGCGCGTGAACGCGTGGATGCCGAACCGCCAGAGCCCGATCGACTTCCACGGCTCCTACCTCGCCTTCCTGCCCCGCATCGTCGACGGCGCCTATCCGCACGGAAACTTTTCCTGGCATCACCTCTGGTTTCTCGTCTACCTGTTCGTGTTCTCGGTCGTCGCGTTGCCGCTGTTCCTCGCGCTTCGCACGCCGCGCGGGGCCGCCGCGCGCGACGCGATGAGCGCGGCCCTCGCTCGCGGCGCGTGGATCTTCCTGCCCGCCGCCCTGCTCGTCGCGATCCACGTCGGCCTGCGCGGCGCGTTCCCGCCGAACAACGCGCTCGTCGGCGACTGGTGGAACCTCGCGCACTACTTCGTGCTGTTCGTGGCGGGCTACGCGCTGGTCCCCGACGCCAGGATCGGCGCCGCGGTCGAGCGCCATCGGCATGCCGCCCTGCTGCTCGCGCTCGTGTTCACGGTCGCGCGCATCGGCGTCATCGTCGCGCTCGGCGCGCCGCGCGCCTACACCGGCCACTACGTGGTCGCGCTGAGCCTGCGCGGGCTGACCGAGTGGTGCGCGCTGGTGGCGGTGCTGGGCTATGCGCGCCGTCACCTCGACCGGCCGCGCGCGTGGCTCCGCTGGGCCGGCGACCGCGTGCCGCCCTTCTACATCTGGCACCAGACGGTCATCGTGCTGATCGCCGCGGTCGTCGTCGGGCGCGGGCTCGGCGTGGCGCTGCCGTTCACAGTGATCCTCGTGGGTTCGTTCGTCGTCACGGTGGCGCTGTGTGAGGTCATCAGCCGCAGCCGGCTGTTGCGCGCGGCCTTCGGCATGCGGCCGCCGGAGCGGCACGGCTAGCTCATTGCGCGTCCGGCGCGCGGTGAATGACGCCGCTCGGCGGCTTCGTTGCTAAGATGCGGCCGTCCCGATGCCGCGCAGAGCGTCCGGTCTTCGCCGTTGGCTGCTGCGCCTGGCGCTCCTCGCCGGCGTGGCCGTCGTCGCCTGGGGGGCGTGGGAAGCCTGGCACTGGCCTGACGTCGGCGCCCTCGCGCGCCGGAATCCGTCTTCGACCGCCTTCATCGACCGCTACCGTGCCCAGGCGCGCGCCGCCGGACGCGACGGACGCGTCGCCTGGACGTGGGTGCCGTACGGGACGATCTCGTCGCACCTCAAGCGCGCAGTGCTCGTCGCCGAGGACATCCGCTTCTTCAGCCACAACGGCTTCGAGCCGACCGAGTGGCGCCACGCCGTCGAGCGCGCGATCGAGCACCAGGAGATGCCGCGCGGGGCCTCCACCATCACCCAGCAGCTCGCGAAGAACCTGTGGCTCTCGCCCTCGCGCAACCCGCTCCGTAAGGCGAAGGAGGCGGTGCTCACGTGGCAGCTCGAGCGCACGCTGCCGAAGCGCCGCATCCTCGAGCTCTATCTGAACGTCGCGGAGTTCGGCCCGGGCGTGTACGGCGCCGAGGCGGCGAGCCGCCGCTACTTCGGCGTCTCCGCCGCCGAGCTCGGCGAGAACCAGGCGGCGCAAATGGCGGCCTCGCTGCCGATGCCGAGCCGCTGGCACCCGGGCGCGCCGGGCCCGGCCTACAAGCGCTACGTGGAGACGATCCGGCGGCGGATGGCGAAGGCCGAGCTGCGCGTGAGCAACTAGGCGGCGGCCATCTCCAGCAGCATCTCCGTGTAGAGCCGCGTGCCCGTGCGGAGGTTCTCCAGCGAGATCCGCTCGTCGTTGCCGTGCACGCGGTTGTTGTCCTCGTCGCCCAGCACGATCGGGCAGAACCCGTACGCCTGCATGCCCGACCCGCGGAACGTCCAGTTGTCGGTGAAACCCGTGAGGATCCGCGGCGCGACCACCGCGTTCGGCGACCGGCGGCGCAGCGCGGACGCGAGCGCCTTGTAGAGCGCGGTGTCCGGCGGCGACATGTTCGGGATCTTCGGCGGCGCCACGACCTCGATCTCCACGTGCTCGTCGGCGATCGCCGCCTTCACCCAGCGCACGATCTCGTCCGGGTCGTCGCCCGCGAGCAGGCGGCAGTCGATCTCCGCGACCGCCTCCGGCGGGATCACGTTGCGCTTCTCGCTCCCTTTCAGCATGTTGACCGCGAACGTCGTGCGCACCATCGCCGCGTACCAGCGGTCCTCCAGGAAGCGCCGGCGGAACGCCGGATCGCCCAGCGACCGCCCGATGTCGTCGAAGCCGCGCCCCTGCTCGCCCGGCAGCACGCGGCCGAGCTGCGCGAAGAACTCCTTCACCTCGGGCAGCACCCGCGGCGGGCGCTCGGCCGCGAGCAGCCGTGCCAGCGCGTTGACGAGGCGGTGCGGCGCGGTCGTCGCCCACGGCATCGAGCCGTGCCCCGGGCTCGAGCGCGCCGTGAGCCGCAGCGGCAGGACGGCCTTCTCGGACACCTCGATCATCGCGAGCGGCGCGCGCCAGCCCGCCTCCTCGTGGATGCCGCCGAGCTCCCCGAGCGCGTACTCGTTGCCCGCGAGCCAGCCGGGATGCTGCTCGGCGATGAAGCGGGCGCCGAAGCGGCTGCCCGCCTCCTCGTCCGCCGTCCCGAGCAGCACGAGGTCGCGCGTGAGCGCCACCCGGTCGCGGTGGATGGCCAGCATGGCGGCGAGCTGCATGATGCCGATCGACTTCATGTCGAGCGCGCCGCGCCCGTACAGGTAGCCGTCGCGGATCTCGCCGCCGAACGGGTCGACGGTCCAGTAGCGGCGGTCCGCGTAGACCACGTCGATGTGATGGTGGAGGAGGATGCCGCCGAGCGCGCCGTCGCCGGCCAGGCGCGCGCGGATGTTCGCGCGGCCGGGCGCGGACTCGATCGTCTCGCTCGCGATCCCGTGATCGCCGAGGACGGTGGCGAGGAAGCGCGTGCCGGCGATCTCGTTGCCCGGAGGATTCGTCGTGTCGATGGTGAGGTACTCGCGCAGCAGGTCGACGGGATCCATCAGCGCCCTCCTCGGGGCAGGAACGTCGTCACGGCCTGGTATTGATCGGGCCACGGCAGGTCGTAGCCCTGCGCGATGGCGGCGTGACGCGTCCAGTAGGGATCGTGCAGGTGCGCGCGCGCGAGCACGCACAGGTCGGCGCGCCCCGCGGCGAGCACGGAGTTCACGTCGGCGTACGTCGAGATCCCGCCGACGGTCATGGTCGGGATGCCGACCTCGTGACGGATGCGGTCGGCGAACGGCGTCTGCCAGAGGCGGCCGTACCGCGGCTCGTCGTCGGGCACGGTGTTGCCGCTCGACACGTCGACGATGTCGCACCCGTGCGCCTTCAGCCGCGCGGCGACGTAGACGGCGTCCTGCACGGTGGCGCCGTGCGGCGCCCAGTCGTGCGCCGACAGGCGGACGGCGAGCGGCTTGGCGGACGGCCACGCCGCGCGCACGGCGTCGAAGACCTCCAGCGGAAAGCGCAGCCGGTTGCCCAGCGAGCCCCCGTACTCGTCCGGGCGCCGGTTGGTGAGCGGCGAGATGAAGCTCGCGAGCAGGTAGCCGTGGCCGAAGTGCAGCTCCAGCATGTCGAACCCGGCCACGTCCGCCATCGCGGCCGCGCGCACGAAGTCGTCGCGCACGCGGTCCATGTCGGCGCGCGTCATCGCCCGCGGGATCTGGCTGTGCGGGAGATACGGCAGCGCGGAGGCGGAGATCAGCGGCCAGTTCCCCGCCGGCAGCGGCTCGTCGATGCCTTCCCACATGCGCCGCGTCGAGCCCTTGCGGCCCGCGTGCGCGAGCTGCACGGCGATCTTCGCCGGCGTGAAGCGATGGACGAAGTCCACCACCCGCGCCCACGCCTTCACGTGCTCCGGCTTGTACATGCCCGTGCAGCCGGGGCTGATCCGGCCCTCGCGGCTCACGTTCGTCATCTCCGCGATCACCAGGCCCGCGCCGCCGACCGCCCGGCTGCCGAGGTGCACGACGTGCCAGTCGCCCGGCGTGCCGTCCTCCGCCGAGTACTGGCACATCGGGGAGACGACCACGCGGTTGGGGACCAGCATCTCGCGCAGCCGGAACGGCGTGAACATCGGCGGCGGCGGCGGCTGCGTGCGGACCTGGACGCCGCTCTGCGCCGTCGCCCCCTCCGCGTACGCGCGGTCGACGGTCTCCACGAACTTCGGATCGCGCACGCGGAGGTTGTCGTGCGTGACCCGGAGGCTGCGCGTGAGCAGGCTGAAGGCGAACGACAGCGGGGGGAGCCGGCCGTGGTAGCGCTCGGTCTGCTCGAACCATTCCAGGCTGACCTGCGCGGCGCGCTGGGTCGCCTCGACCGCGAGGCGACGCTCGGCGTCGTAGGCGGCGAGCGCGGCGGGCACGCCGGCCTGCGTCCGCAGCGCCTCCGCCAGCGCGATCGCGTCCTCCATGGCGAGCTTCGTGCCGGAGCCGATCGAGAAGTGCGCGGTGTGCGCGGCGTCCCCCATCAGCACCACGTTGTTCCAGTGCCAGCGCCGGTTGCGTACCACGGGGAAGCTGCGCCACAGCGAGCGATTCTCCAGCAGCGTGTGGCCGTCGAGCTCCCGCTCGAACAATCGCTCGCAGAACCGCACGGTGTCGGCCTCGGTCGCGCTCGCGAGGCCCGCGCGCAGCCACGCCTCCTCGGTCGTCTCGACGATGAACGTGGAGTGCGTGGCGTTGTAGCGGTAGGCGTGCACGCGCCAGAGGCCGTGCTCGTCCTCCTTGAAGTAGAACGTGAAGGCCGAGAACGGGAACGTCGTCCCCAGCCACACGAACTTGTTGGGCCGCACGTCGATGTCCGGCCCGAAGTGCGCCGCGTAGCGGTTGCGGATCGCGCTGTTCACGCCGTCGGCGGCGAGGACCACGTCGGCATCGAGGTACGGGGTGAGGTCGTCCACCTCGGTCTCGAAGCGGAAGCCCACGCCGAGCGCCTCGCCCCGGCGGCGCAGGATGTCGAGCAGCGCCTGCCGCGACATGCCGGCGAAGCCGTGACCGGCCGAGGTCGTCACCTCGCCCTGGTAGTGGATGTCGATGTCGGTCCAGTGGAAGAACGCGTCGGTGATCGCACGGTGGGTCTCGGGGTCGGCCTGCGCGAACGTCTCGAGCGTCGCGTCGGAGAAGACCACGCCGAAGCCGAAGGTGTCGTCGGGCCGGTTGCGCTCGACGACCGTGATGTCGTGGCCGGGGTCGGCCTTCTTCATCAGGAGCGCGAAGTAGAGCCCGGCCGGACCCCCGCCGACGCAGACGATCCTCACGCTGCGATTGTAAGCCTCATCCGAAGAGGGGCTTCGCACGGGCGGTATGATGGGCTCGTCATGCCCCTTCGCCTCCTGCTCGCGGCGCTCTGCGCCTGCGCCGCCCTTCCCGCCCTCGCCGTCGCGAGCGACGTCGGCGTGGTGAAGATCTCGAAGGGCGCGGCGGCCATCGAGCGCGGCGGCCGGCCGCAGCCCGCGCCGCCGGGCACGAAGGTGCGCGAGGGCGACGTCGTGGTCACCGGCAAGGACGGCGCGGTCGGCGTCACGTTCAGCGACAACAGCCTGCTCTCGATCGGTCCCGACAGCCGGCTCGCCATCGACCGCTTCGCGTTCGATCCCCGGACGCACAGGGGCGCCTTCGAGAGCTCGCTGGAGCGCGGTACCCTGGCCGGCGTCTCCGGCAAGATCGCGAAGCAGTCGCCGGACGCGATGAAGGTCCGCACGCCCGCGGCGCTCCTCGGCGTCCGCGGCACCGAGTTCCTCCTGCGGACAGGCGCGCCCGGCCGGTGAGGCGCGCGGCCCTCGTCCTCGTGGCGCTCGCGCTGGCCGCCGGCTGCGCGAAGTACCCGCGCATGGACCAGCTCGCGCGCAGCGACCTCTACATCCTGCTGCCCGCCGCCGGCGGCGGAACCTCGGGCGTGCTGACGGTCACCCACGGCAACGTCACCCGCACGCTGGACCGCCCGCACGCGGCGGCGAAGATCGGCGTGCCGGGGCGCATCGACACGGCCGTGGCCACCCAGGCGGAGGTGACGGGCTTCGGCGCGGCGCTCGGCGCCCAGCCGCCGCGGCCCACGTCGTTCTTCCTCTGGTTCCTGCTCGACAGCGACGAGCTCACGCCGGACTCGCAGCGGCTCGTGGGCGACGTCATCGCCGACATCGCGAAGCGTCCCGTGCCCGAGGTGGTCGTCATCGGGCACACGGACACCGTGGGCACCGAGGAGTACAACGACCGCCTCTCGCAGCAGCGCGCGAGCGCGGTGCGCGAGCGGCTCATCGCGCGCGGCATCGGGATCCCGCCGAGCAGCATCTTCGCCACCGGCCGGGGCAAGCGCGAGCTGCTCGTCGCCACCGGCGACCAGGTCGCCGAGCCGAAGAACCGGCGCGTCGAGATCCTCGTCAGGTAGCGCGCGGCCCGTTCCAGCGCAGCACGAGGATCGCGAGGTCGTCGGCGGGCTCCGCGCCGGCCGTGAACCGCGCGACGTCCGCGCGGATCGTCTCGACGATCGCCGCCGGTGACCCCGCCGGATCGAGCGCCGTCAGCACCGCCTCGAGCCTCGGACGCCCGTAGAGCTCCCCCGCCGGATTCATCGCTTCGGTCACTCCGTCGGTCATCAGGCACAGCGTGTCGCCGGGCTCGAGCTGATGGCGGCCCGCGTCGAACACGAAGTCCTCGATCACGCAGAGCGGCGGCCCGCCGACCCACGGCAGCGTGCGCAGCGGCCGGCCCGGATGCAGCACGTAGGGATCGTCGTGGCCCGCGTTCGCGTACTCGAGCAGGCCGGTGTCGAGCTCGAGGATCCCGGAGAACATCGTGACGAAGAGCGCCTCGGAGTTCTCGCGCGAGATCTCGCGGTTGGCCTCGGTCATCATCGCGGCGGTGTCGCGGCCCAGACGGAGCGCGGTGCTCTTGTAGAGCGACTTGCTGAGCGCCATGAACAGGCAGCCGGGCAGCCCTTTGCCCGCCACGTCGCCGAGGAGGAAGAACAGCCGGTCCGGGTGCGGCTCGAAGAAGTCGTAGAGGTCGCCGCCCACCGTGCGCGCGGGCTCGAGGAACGGATGGAGCTCGAAGCGGCCGCCGTTGCCCGGCAGCTCGCCCGCCCGCGGGAGGATCCCCATCTGGATGCGGCGCGCGGCCTCGAGCTCGCCCGCGAGCCGGGCCGCGGCCTCCCGCTCCTCCTGGAGCTGACGGCGCAGCGCGCGGCGGTGGCTGTCGACCTCGGCGAGCGTGAGGCTCACCATCACCGAGAAGAGCAGGCCGAGGGCGACGGTCGGCGTGGCGACGTCGAGGAGCACGCGGGCCTGGTGGTAGACGAGGAAGCCGAGCAGCCACAGCGCCGCGATCGCGCCCGCGAGCAGCGCGAGCGAGGCGCGGCGCCGCAGCGCGGGCACCGCGAAGACCACCGCGACGCCGAGCAGCGCGAGCGCCGCGGCCTCCGCCCAGCGCGCCCACGCCGGCCGCCTCAGCAGCACCCCGTCGAAGACGTTCTCGATCCCCTGCGCGTGGATCTCCACGCCCGGCATCCGGTCCGCGACCGGCGTCGCGACGTAGTCGGACAGGCCGGTGGCGGTCACACCGACGAGCACGATCTTCCGCGCGAAGCGCTCCGCGCGCACGGTGCCCGCGAGCACGTCGACCGCGGACACGAAGCGCGCGGGCGCATGCCGGCTGTAGTGCACGCGCAGGCTGCCGTCGGGCTCGGTGGGAATGCGCACGTCGCCCACGGCGAGCGCGGTCACGCCGTCCGCGCCGGTCACCACCGTGAAGCCGGGCTCGCCGCCGGCCACGCGCAGCACCTCCGGGCCGAGCCCGGGGACGAGCGTGTCGCCGACCGCCGCCACGAGCGGGATGCGGCGCACCACGCCGCGCTCCCGGTCGGCGTTCAGCAGCGCGCGGCCCGCCG
>Ga0194121_10007752_pt1 | contig 13891 bp, 14 predicted proteins | sample TA2MahCa50mmetaG_FD_148609 | JGI IMG/M metagenome (GOLD analysis project Ga0194121, IMG submission 148609) | Freshwater microbial communities from Lake Tanganyika, Tanzania - TA2015020 Mahale Deep Cast 50m | ecosystem: Environmental > Aquatic > Freshwater > Lake | place: Tanzania: Lake... | reverse complement strand
AACCCAGAAAGTCATGCCTGACCTCGGTGTGCCACGAGAAAAAATTGTGTTTGTCTCTGGTATCGGGTGTTCCAGTCGTTTCCCGTATTATATGCACACCTATGGTTTTCACACCATCCACGGGCGGGCTCCGGCTATCGCAACCGGTCTGAAAGCCAGCCGGCCCGATTTGATGGTATGGGTGATCACCGGCGACGGGGATGCCTTGAGCATCGGTGGGAATCATCTGCTGCACGTGCTGCGGCGGAACGTCGATGTGAAAGTTGTGCTGTTTAATAACCGTATCTATGGCCTGACCAAGGGGCAATACTCTCCGACCTCAGAGCTAGGCAAGAAAGGCGTCAAATCGGCGCCCCTGGGTGTGCCCGATCATCCGCTCAATCCGCTCAGTGTGGCAGTCGGGGCCGAGGCCACGTTTATTGCGCGCACCATCGATACGGATACACGGCACCTGGTTGCGACCCTGGAGCGTGCGGCAGCCCACAAAGGTGCGGCGTTTGTCGAGGTGTATCAGAATTGCAATGTGTATAACGATGGCGCCTTTGCCTACCTTACGGAGCGTGATGTGCATGATGACCGCACGCTTTATCTGGAACATGGCAAGCCCATGCTGTTTGGTAAAGAGCGTAATCGTGGCATCCGCTTGCGCGGTCTTGACCCTGAGGTGGTGACGCTTGGTGAAAACGGCGTCACAGAAGCTGACCTGTTGCGGCACGATGAAACCAAGCCCGTGGCGAGTTTAGCGTATATTCTCAGCCGCCTGGATTACCCGGCTTTCCCCGTACCCGTGGGGGTGTTACGGTGCGTTGAGCGGCCGACGTATGATGGCATCGTTGAAGAGCAACAGGAACTCGCTGTGCAACGCTATGGGCAGGGGGATCTCGACAAGATGTTTAACAGTGGAGATACCTGGATCGTGGAGTAGCATCTGAGAGCTGGTGGGTAAAGCCGGGCGGCATAGCCGCCCGGCTTTTTTTCTGTTATTTACTCTGGTGGAACAGATTCAACGCCGAACCCACTTTGAACCATACCACCTGGGCTTCCCCATAGGAATGGTTCAGCAGCAATGTGTGGGTGGTGCCGTCCGGGTGCTGGACAAGGCACTGCACTGGCTTGCCGGGCGCCAGATCCGCCAGGCCAACCAGACTGATGCGATCATTCTCACCAATGAGGTCGTATTCTGCAGGATCGTTGAAGGTCAACGCTAGCAGGCCCTGCTTCTTCAGATTGGTCTCGTGAATGCGGGCGAAGCTCCGTGCAATAACCGCTGCTCCCCCCAGGAGACGTGGACACAGGGCCGCATGTTCACGGCTACTCCCTTCGCCATAGTTGAAATCACCAATCGCGACCCACTTGACGCCTTTGGCTTTATAGTCTCGTGCAATCTGGCCGAAGGTCAGACCGGCTTCGTCAGTCAGCACATTACAGCCCTTGCCTGTTTCGTCATTGTAGGCGTTGACTGCGCCGAGGAACATGTTATCGCTGAACTTGTCCAGATGCCCGCGAAAGCGCAGCCAGTAGCCAGCCGGTGAAATAGAATCCGTGGTGGTCTTGCCCTTTGCTTTAATCAAGACGGGCATATCGTGAAAATCGTGCCCATCCCAGGCCGGCCAGGGTTCCATCAGTTGCAACCGCTCGCTATTTGGATCCACACGCAGCTCAATACTGCTGCCATCCTCTGGCGGATCGAAATAGGCCGTCTGCCCGCGCGTAAAGTTCCCTGCCGGAACCTCAGGAGCCGGTTTGGGCGGTTCGAGCTTGAAGGATCGGCCTGTGCTGTCCTGTAAGGCGTCGGTCAGGGGATTGAACGACAACTTCCCAGCCAGAGACAAGGCCACGGTGATCTCCGGGCTCGCGATGAAGTTCATGGTCGTGGGGGCGCCGTCATTACGCTGCGGGAAATTACGATTATAGGAGGTCACAATGCTGTTGGGCTCGCGGCTCTCTTCCTGCGCACGCCGCCATTGACCGATGCAAGGCCCACAGGCATTGGCCAATACGGTAGCCCCAATGTCGTTGAGGGACTGCATCTGGCCATCGCGCTCAATGGTTGCACGGATCTGCTCCGAGCCTGGAGTCACCATGAGCGGTACAATGGCCTTGAGGCCATGGGCCTTGGCTTGCTCAGCCACGTCAGCCGCCCGGCTCATATCTTCATATGACGAGTTCGTGCAGCTACCAATGAGGGTTGAGGAAATAGTATCGACCAGCTTTCCGCCGCTTTCGCTGACTTCCTTTGCCAGGCGTGAGATGGGACGTGCCCGGTCGGGGGAGTGTGGACCCACCACATGAGGTTCAAGAGTCGACAAGTCAATCTCGACAATACGATCAAAATAGCGCTCTGGATGGGCTTCAACGTCTTCATCAGGGGTAAGCAATTGGCGATGTGACTCGGCGAGATCTGCCAGGGCCGCGCGTCCCGTTGCCTGCAGATACCGGGCCATACGTTCATCATACTTAAAAATCGATGTCGTGGCGCCGAGCTCAGCGCCCATATTGGTGATGGTGGCCTTGCCCGTACAGCTAATCGAACTGACTCCTGGCCCGAAATACTCGATGATGGCATTGGTGCCACCGGACACTGTCAACGCACCAGCCAAATACAGAATCACGTCTTTTGGCGCTGTCCAACCGTTCATCTTGCCGACGAGGCGGACGCCAATATGTTTGGGATACAGAACTTCCCAGGGCAACCCTGCCATGGTTTCAACCGCATCTGCCCCTCCGACACCGACGGCACAGGCGCCCAGACCACCGCCATTGGGGGTGTGTGAATCCGTACCAATAATCACCGCGCCGGGAAACGCATAATTTTCCAAGTTGACTTGATGAATAATCCCTGCGCCTGGAGCCCAGAACCCCACACCATACTTGGCCGACGCCGCCTTCAAGAACTCGTAGACTTCGCTGTTTTCCGCCAACGATTCGCGTAAGTCTACGGCGCCCTCAACCCGTGCCTGGATGAGATGGTCGCAGTGCACTGTCGTGGGCACAGCCACTTTGGCACGCCGTGTCTGCATGAATTGCAGCATCGCGGTCTGACCAAGCACATCCTGGAGAATAACCCGATCGGGTCGCACCTGCAGATAGCTTTCACCGGGGACCAGATCCTGGTGCTCCGGATTATCCAGGTGGGACAGAAGGATTTTGTCGGCCAGGGTTAACGGCTTGCCGACACGCCGACGGACCACGGCTAACGTCTGCTCCATTCTTTGGTAGGTCTGGGAGACAAACTCTGGAGTGGAATCAATGCTCGCCATCTTGCGGATCTCCTCATTACGCCACGGCCTGCGCTGACGTCAGCCCGGACAGATTCATCACCTTCATCCTGATTCTCTGTATGTATGCGTCTTCCCTCTCGGTCTACACTCTGACGCGCTGCGGAAACGCAGTATATGGAGTACGCCGTTGCTAATCTGCCTATTGTAGGGTAGTTGAACCGACTTGCAAAGGTGAAAAACGCGTCACGGGGAACGTATTGACAACCCTGGAGGCCCTTGCTATGGTGGCGCGGTGTTCCTAGAGCTCTGTGAGAAACTGCGCTTCTTGCCCTCTGTCGAGGTAGGGACGGATGAAACAATTTATTCTCCGACGCCTCATGCTTGCTGTCGTGACGCTGATTGGTGTTTCCTGGCTCATTTTTGCCATTATGTGGATGATTCCTGGTGATGTGGCGGTCTCCATCCTCGGTGATGGGGCTAATCCTGAGCGTATTGCGGCCTTACGCCAACAAATGGGCCTGAACGATCCTTGGTATACCCAATATGGCCGCTGGGCCAGTGATATGCTCCGTGGGAATCTGGGTACCTCGTTATTTATCGCCAACCGATCGGTACAGAGCTTGATTGCGGAACACCTACCTATTACGGTGAATCTGGCCGTGTATACCATGATCGTCGCGGTGTGTGTTGGAGTAACCCTGGGCACGATTAGCGGTATATGGCACGACACACCTCTCGATTATGTGTGTCGTGTGGTGAGTGTCACGGGTCTCTCAGTGCCGGTTTTCTGGCTCGGCATTATGATTTTGTTAACCCTTGTACGGGTCTTTGCCTGGACTCCAGAATTGGTCTGGATCAGCCCTTTTAAGGATTTCTGGGGCAATCTTCGCCAGATGTTCTGGCCCGCCATTACCCTGGGCTATTTTCAGGTGGCGTTTATTGCGCGCATGACACGCTCGTCTCTCCTGGACGTGCTCGTGGAGGAATATATTCGTACAGCACGTGCCAAGGGCTTACACGAACGTATAATCGTGTGCAAACATGCGTTGCGTAATGTGGTTATTCCTATTGTGACGATAGGTGGTTTGCAGTTCGTGGCCCTGCTGGGTGGCGTGGTTGTGACAGAGCGGGTGTTTAATTTGAAAGGCTGGGGCACACTGCTTGTGAATGGAGTGATCAATCATGATTATCCGCTGGTGCAGACCATGATTTTTATGTTTGCCGGCCTGGTGGTGATTGCCAACTTGCTCACCGATATTCTCTACGGCTGGTTAGATCCCAGGATTCGTTACACATAAGCGACAATGGGAGCACACGGTGCATACGAGTCAACTGTCGACGGCGTTGTCTATCCCGCAGGGAGAGGCGGGCTTCGTAACGCGGGCGTGCAAGACCGTCTGGCGTTTTTTTCGGCGTAAACCCTTGGGGGCAGTGGGGACAGTGTTGATTCTTCTCCTGGTCCTCATGGGGGTGCTTGGGCCGTTCGTGGCCCCCTATGACCCTGATGAAATTGGGGTGGCAAAAAAATATGCGATGCCCTCTTTCCAGAACACGCTCCTTGGGGCTGACCAATTTGGGCGTGATGTGTTCAGCCGCATCCTCTACGGTGCGCGTATTTCTCTGATGGTTGGAGTGCTGGCCTCCACGGCAGGGACCTTCATTGGCGCCTGTCTGGGCTTGATCAGTGGCTATTGGGGTGGCAGAACTGATGCCATTGTCCAGCGCTTTATCGACATTCTGATGTCCTTTCCGCTGATTATTCTGGCCTTAACGCTCCTGACTGCACTCCAACGTTCTCTCTCGACCGTCATTATCGCTATTGGTGTGCCTTTCATTCCCTATGGTGCCCGGGTGGTCCGCGCGAGCGCTATGGTCATTAAGGAAATCCAATTTGTTGAAGCAGCCCGGGCCATTGGCTGCAGCGATCTTCGTATTATTGCGCGCCACATCGCGCCTAGCTGTGTGTCGCTGTATCTTGTGCTCACCACCGGTTTTATCGGGGTCGCGATTATTACGGAAAGTGCGCTGGGTTTCCTGGGATTAAGTATTCCGCCGCCAACCCCCACCCTGGGTGGTATGCTTTCCGAAGCGCTCGCCCTGCTCATGTTCGCTCCACATGTCGCGGTGGCCCCTGGAGCGTTCATCACGATGGCAGTCTTTGCGTTCAATGTGCTGGGAGATTCGTTGCGCGATGTGCTTGATCCGCGCTTGCGTGGACGTGGTTAAACGAAGGAAACGTATGCGTGGTATGCAAATGATGGGTATGGGGACCCTGGGCCTCACCCTGCTCGCGGGCTGTGTGAGTCCAACGGTACACAGTGAGCGTGTGGACGTCGTGCATAATCCTGAACTGCTGAGAAGCTGTACGCTCAAAGGTGAGGGGAAATACACCGCGGTTGGCGAGAAAAACGCCTTGACGATGGCTCGTAATGCCACTGCAGAACGCGGGGGCAATGTACTACTGGTGCTGGCGATCAATAAGGGCGAGAGCCTGACAACCGAAGTACATGGCAAACTCTACGCCTGTGAACGGCGGCCATAAGTCCGAGGCTTTATGGCCGCCGCACGGTATTAGATCTCAGCCTCTTCCATCCTGGCTAAGGCCTCGGGTTGGCGTACTGTATGACTCTCACGTAAGCGATCCCCACTACTACGAAAGCTCCGCGTTGCCTGGAAGAAGTCAGCACCACGTCCCTCTGCTAGGTAATACGCCAGGAGCTCTCCCGCTAAGCAGTACACGAGCGCTGAGAAGACTTCGGGCACGGGCTGGACAACGGGCAAGACGACATCTGCCTGGGTAGGCAGGATTGCCTGTTCACTACTGGCAACAACCGTCGTTGGACGCCCGATGCCTTTCACGTAGGGTAACAGTTCCAGAGCACGATCTATACTCCGTCCAGGCGGCATAATCATCCAAGTTGGGGTCTGTTCCTGCTGATTGAAAAACTGAATATGTGCCCATTCCTCGATATCCTGCCCCCAGGCGTTGGCGCCACAGCTTTCGACGAGTTTGGCCGCGATGAACATCGCGGTGGCGTAGCTCGGTCCTGATCCCATGAACACCCAGTGATCCGCTGTCTTAAAACGTTCAGCGAGCTGTTGTGTGACCTCGTCTGTGGCCTTGATGGTTGCCTCCATACAGGATGCTACGGCACGTAACCGCTGCCGCCAGGTCTGCGCTTCGGTAGGCGAGAGAACCTGACGGACTTCTCCAAGACGTAAAGCACAGAGGTAGAGGCTGAGAAGCTGGACAGTATAGGAACGAATGCCGGGGGAGCGTCCCATGGCAGGAATCGGCACCGCAACGGCCGCAGAGGCCTCACGAGCAATGCCGCTTGTGCCGTTCCCTGTCACCGCGATGGTATCAATGCCGGCGGCACGTGCCAGGCTGACAGCTTCGATAGAGCGTGACACATGGCCCGAATTCGAGATGCCGAACAGCACGGCGTGGGGCAGCAACGTATCCGCCTCGTAGCGCGCGAATTGCATGGACGACAGGGCTTTCACGGGGAGACGACAAAAGCGCGCAAAGGCCATCTCACAGGCAAGGCCCGCATAAAATGAATCTCCGCAGCCCGCAGTGTAGATGCCCTGCCAACGCTGTGGCTGCACCTGAGAGAAGGCCTCTGAGACGGCCTGTTCTGCCGTGTCAAACACGTCGAGCAGTAAGGCTGGTTGGCTGACAACTTGCGCGTACATCATCTGACGCGGTGAGGCAGCAGTAGCCATGCGAATACTCCAGTAGTCAGAGGGACAATGAGAGAAAAGAGCCGCTGCGCAACAGTATACCAGGTGGAGGCTCTCGCCAAGTACACACGGAGGATTGCTCGTGTGCGCTCCGCGCTTGACAACTGACGCGAGCCATATTACATTTCCTTTAGCACTCTCTGTAGTAGAGTGCTAATAATATTTTGAGCTTCTTGCATATATTCGAGTGCATAACCACATCTAGGGTTTTTCTGGATACGTGGGAGGAACGTACGTTATGCCGATTTATGAGTATCGCTGCCTCGACTGTGGCCACCAATTTGAGCTCATGCAGAAATTTTCGGATCCGCCGGCAGAGACGTGCACCGCATGTACCGGGACGGTACAGAAGCTCATCTCGCGTTCTGCCTTTCATCTGAAAGGCAGTGGTTGGTATGTGACAGATTATGGCCGCAATGGTGGGTCGAAAGGCCAGACGCCTGCGAACAACGGCTCGGAAAGTAGTCCTGAGAGCAGTGACTCCACGAGCGCAAGCGAGAAGAGTAGCGACACTTCGACTGCCTCGACGTCTACCAGCACCGAAACCGCCAAGAGCTCTACGGCCTCCTCGGCAGCTTAGCGTCTGTGCCACTATGGGGAGGGTACAGACCTCTGTACGCAGGTCTCTCTCCCCAGGCTCCGTCAGACCCGTGCTGCTTCCGCGCCCCGCCGTGATCGGATGTTGATACTGAACAATGGTTTTTCACGGAAAGCAAAGATATTCTTAAATTGGTCTTTGGAAAAGCCTGCCTCTTTGCCTGGGCGTAGCCTGTAATGTAGCTCCATCTCTCGACCATCTTGCAACACCCCGCGGACAATGATTTTATCGTCCACCGTCTTGACCCGAAAGGCCCCATAGAGCACCTCCTCGCCGCGGGCGAGATGCTTGAACATATTCTGTGTCAAGGCTGTATAACTTTTCACTAGGAATCCCTCACATGAACGGCGGTCAAAGGTGAGCGTCACCCAGGCGCATGGCGCACTATGCTCCTGCATGCAGAGTTGTAACAACTCCCTCTACGCAGTGTCAAGAGGCCGTCTCGATGGCCGAAGGGTTGACACGCTATGGAAAAGGGGCTACGCTGCCCCCCAACGAGAGACATGGACAGTCATTCTTGCGGGAGAGGCGTGCCATTGCGGCTGCCTGGCAGCGCATTGCTTTGATCCCTGCGTCGTAGGATGCCGTCTCGGGGAAGTAAGGAGCGCGTGCTATGCGAGTGCTACAAATTGGCCTTGGCTCCATAGGCTGTGCCGTCTCGCGTCTCCTGGTGCAGAAAACAGGGTGGACTATCGTCGCGGCCGTTGATGCCGACCCTGCCAAATATGGCCGTGATCTCGGCGAGGTCATTGGCTTAGGCCACTCCCTGGGGGTCACTGTACAAGGTGACCTCAGCACCTTGCAGGATACAGACATTGATTTGGCTTTCCTCACCACTGTTTCGGCTTTTCCTGCGGTGTTGCCAACTCTCTCTACTCTGATTCAGCAGGGAATTGATGTGGTGTCCTCGACCGAAGAGCTATTTTATCCCTATCATCGCTATGCCGCGCAAGCCGCCGCACTCGATGAGCTGGCCAAACAGCACGGGGTGTCGCTCTTAGGCACGGGCATCAATCCGGGCTTTGTCATGGATACGTTGGTCTTGGTGCTGACCGGGGCCTGTCAGCATATTACGCGCTTGGCCGTTACCCGCGTTACCAATGCTTCCGGAGCCCGAGCGTCGCTCCAAACCAAATTGGGGCTGGGGCTGCCTCCGGAGCTCTTTGCCATGCATGCGACGCAGGGACAGGTTGGTGACTTTGGCCTGGTCGATTCGTTGGCGTTTGTCGCGCATATTCTCAAGTGGCATATAGATGAGCTGAAGGAACGGCTGGTCCCCGTGATCGCGGAGAAGCCGGTGCGGCTGGGGCAGAGGCAAGTGGAGCGCGGGCAAGTCTGTGGGGTCCGTTATACTGTCAAGGGGATGCGACACGGGAAAGAGGCTATTTCCTTTGACCTGCGAACCTATCTGGAGGCCGAACACGTCCGTGACACCATCTACATTGAAGGGACGCCCACGCTCGAAGTCTCACTCAAGAGTACAGATATGGGTGATATTGCGGCGGCTGGGCTCCTCGTCAATATGAGCTCCCTGGTACGGCAAGCCAGACCGGGCCTGTTGACCATGGTTGACCTGCCCTTGCCGCATTGGCAGCGCTAATGCCCTCGAGATTTCATGAGGTTCCCATGAGCCTGCGGCCGGGTGTTCTCCCTTTTCAGTGGCTCTCCCGTGCAATAAAAGAAGGATGGCTGGTCTCTCCTCAGCAGGCAATTACGCGCGCACAACTCCAGCCCGCTAGCCTTGATCTACGCCTGGGGCCCGTGGCTTACCGTATGCGGAGCAGCTTTTTACCTGGTCCCGATCCGGTGGAACACAAGCTTGCGGCTCTCACCATGTACGACATCCCCTTACAGCCGGCGGCCGTGCTTGAGCGTGGCCATGTGTATCTGATTCCACTGCTAGAAGAGCTTACCCTACCAGCGTATTTACGTGGTAGGACCAACCCCAAGAGTTCTACCGGGCGGTTGGATATTTTTACGCGGGTCATCACGGATCGGCAGTCACGCTTCGACGATATTCAGTCAGGGTATCGTGGGCGACTCTATCTCGAAGTGTTCTCGCGCTCCTTCACTATCAAAGTGCATCACGGCCTTTCCCTGAATCAGTTACGGCTGTTTTTCGGAGAAGCACCGCTTGATGATGGAGCGTTACGCCAGCTCTACCAGGTCGACCCGCTCCTGTACGATGATGATGATCAGCCTATCCCCATCGAGTCGGTGCATCTAGATAGTGGGATCTTTATGGGCGTGGCCGCGGCTGGGCGTACGAGTACTCTCGTAGGATACAAAGCCAAAAAAAACAGTGATATTATTGATCTCAACAAAGTGGAGGCGTATGAGCCATCAGCGTTCTGGGAACCTGTCCATTGCTCGCCTACGCGTCCGCTTATCTTGGAACCGGAAGAGTTTTATATCCTAACTTCCAAAGAAAAGGTCTGTATCCCGCCCGCTTATGCGGCGGAACTCGTGGCCTATGACGCTGGGTCTGGAGAGTTGCGCACGCATTATGCTGGCTTTTTCGATCCAGGTTTCGGCTATGGCCAGGGGAAGAGCCGAGGCGCCAAAGCAGTCCTCGAAGTACGGCCGCACGATGTGCCGTTCCTGGTGGAAGACGGCCAGCTCTTCTGTAAGTTATGCTTGGAAAGCACCGCTGAGACGCCAGAAGTGATCTATGGGGCGGCCCTGCATTCCCATTATCAGGCGCAACTGCTCAGACTGGGCAAACATTTCCTCCCGTGGGAATAGGCAGCAACGCTCGGCCAGTACCTAGTCCATGGGGCGTAACTTTTTACGCCCCTACCTCATCAGACTTCGCAGGAGAGGGGGAGCCCACAGTAAGGCCATTACTCGTGGGAGGGAAGAGTTCAAAGGCAGAAGGAGGGCTGCCCACAGTAGGTTCTATGGTAAGATGTCCCTCGGCGATTTCACGAACGGCCACGGTGAAATGACTGTCCTCTTCTTCGCGCTCTACAAGAGCAGGGGCGCCGTGGTACAGTTGACGGATACGCTTTGCAATAAGCATGGTAGTCAAATAACGGTTACCAATCTTCTTGATCGCGGTATCAAGCAGCGCATGCTGAGTAGTCAAAGTTCAGCCTCCTGACACGGACAACCTCGTGGGCTAAGGCTCGCAAATATAGCCAGTACCACATTGTGCAATCTATAACTATACACCTTCAAGAAATTTTTACCACTCCTATCACCCGATGCAGCTATGGAGGACACCGATGTCTTTTGCCCCTCTCGTCTTACGCGACCTTGCGACCCGTCTCCTGGAAGAAGATGTGGGCTATGGTGATATCACCACGCTCGCAACCGTGCCCGCCCAGGCGCGTGGTACTGGACAGATCTTTGCTAAAGAAGCCCTCGTAGTCGCAGGTTTGGACGTCGCGTGTGCTGTCTTTCACACCATGGATAGCAGCATTGAGGTTGAGCCTGTCAGCCAAGATGGCGCCCATCTCAGCCCCGGTGGGGTCATTGCAATCGTCCGCGGGCCAGCGCGTGCCTTGCTGACTGCAGAGCGCGTGGCTCTCAATCTCCTCCAGCGTCTTTCAGGAGTGGCGACTACTACCCGGCGCTATGTCGATGCCGTACGCCACACGAAAGCCCATATTGTCGATACCCGCAAGACGACCCCGGGACTTCGTCTCCTGGAAAAATATGCCGTACAGGTTGGGGGTGGGCATAATCATCGCTTCGGACTCGGAGATGGTGTGCTCATCAAAGATAATCACATTGCTATGGCTGGCGGAGTGACTGCGGCTATCAATTTGGCCCGGCAGGCTGTGTCTCATCTGCAGAAAATTGAGATTGAAGTGGAGACATTTCCCCAGCTCCACGAAGCCTTGAGCGCGGGCGCCGATGCCATCTTGCTCGACAATATGAATCCAGAACAAACCCGGGAAGCCGTGGCGCTAGTCCGGCAGAGCGCTGGGGGAGAGCGCATCCTGTTGGAATCTTCCGGAGGCATTACCTTACAAACGGTTCGTCTCTATGCTGAAGCTGGGGTAGACATCATCTCCGTTGGGGCTCTTACCCATTCAGCGCCAGCGGTAGACATTAGCCTGGAGATTATCGCTGCGCTGTAATGGACTGACGCCAGAGCTTCAGTCCTTCAGAAAATGATGCCGTGTGAGGAACGCCCGCATAAGCGAGGCGGTTTGTTCGGGCTGGTCGAGCATGAGATGATGCCCGGCTGCGGCGACCTCCGCCCATTCTAGATGCGGGCAAACTGCCTGGACTTGGCCCAGGATCTCGGGTGTCAGACGAGAACTATGCTCAGCCCTCAGGATAAAGGCTGGGCAGGTGATCTGTTGCCAAAAGGGTAGGGTATCGCTAGCGGTACGCTGAGCATACACCCGACGGTCAATTTTATGCATCCACATGCCGTTTGGTAACTGCCGCGCTGCACTTTTGGCAATATATTCGTGCATCGCTTGTGGAGCGCGTAGCCCTTCAGGACGGATGCGAAAATGTGCGGTGTACTCTGCGAGCGTAGAATACTCCCGTCCTGGACGATTGCCGATCTGCTGCAATCCTGCTGCAGCTTCTTCCACATAAATAGGCCGGGAGTCACAGACAATCAAGGCGCCCACGTCCTGGGGCCACGTCCCAGTATATTGCGTCAACAATATGCCACCCATGGAATGACCGACGAGTAATGGCGCGACCAGGTGCTCAGCCTGACACAGAGCCTGTAGGTCTTGCATATGCGCTTCGAACGTGTAGACTGGCGGGTCTGCCCAACTGCTATCGCCATGACCGCGCAGATCCACGGATAACACCCGACAGTACTGGGCAAGCGTGGGTCCTATAAAATCAAACCAATGCGCGTTCGCTCCACCACCATGCACACACACGAGTGTCTGGGGGCCAGGACCTCCGTAGTCGAGATAGTGTAGCTTCACATGGGCTAACTGGAGATAGCGATGCGTACTCGGGCTCTGCATGATGCTCCTCGCCTCAGGCGTCGTGCCGTTTAATCCACGTCATATCGCGGTGGTCCACCATCGATGTTGATCGTGGTGCCGGTCATAAAACTCGAAGCCTCTGAGGCTAGGAAAATGGTTGGGTAGGCAATCTCTTCTACTTTCCCCCAGCGCCCGAGAGCCACACGAGAAGCGACTTTGCGATAGACGGCATCCGCATCGGGATTGGTACGGTGCAACACGTCAAGATACCCTTCGGTTTCAATGGGGCCAGGGGCAATGCAATTGACTCGAATGTTATAGGGTGCCCATTCTAAGGCTAACGTCGTCGTAAAATTGATCACCGCTGCCTTTGAAGCTGCGTAATGCGACATCATCTGCGAACCACGCACCCCGGCAATCGAGGCGATATTCACAATAACGCCTTGGCGACGCTCGATCATGTGTTGGCCGACTGCTTTGCAGAACAAGAAAACTCCGTGCAAATTAATACTGACGACCGTATTCCAGCCATTGGGACTGATGTTTTCCACTGGGGCGCGAAAGCTTGCCCCATGGTTGTTCACGAGCACGTCGATCTTGCCAAAGGTTTCCAAGGTGCGCTGTACGACCTGGTGAACTTGCTCTGGATCTCGGACATCAACCGTGAGCGCCAGGGCACGTTTCCCCAGCCCTCGCACCATCTCGGCCGTCGTTTCGAGATGCTCCATGCGCCGACTGCACAGGACAATATCAGCCCCGGCACGGGCACATTCGAGCGAGATACTTTTCCCAATGCCAATGCCCCCGCCAGTGACAATGAGTGTTTTCCCCTCAAGAGAAAAAGGCGACTGTGGCATGTATACGGGTCCTTGTCGGCAAAAAATCACGGGGATATAAGAAAAAGCGTTTAATCGTCTGCCAATCCCAATCGGTATTTGCTCAGCAGATCGGCTATCTTCTCGCGATCACAGTTCGTACATAAGTATTTGCTCTCTGCGGAGAGGGTGTCGAGGAGATGCAGACGTTGATAGTCGCTCGTGGTACCAAACAGCTCGCCTTCGCAGAAGGGGCATTCCCCCTTGCGCACCATCCAGGGGCGAGGTTTTTTCGGCGTGCTCGCTATCCGCAAAATCAACAGAGAAAAACCGATCAAAATTAAAATCCACACGGGAAGCCAGAGTCCTGCATTGTTTAACATATTGGCCACGGTTTCGAATATCTTAGACAGCCAAAGCATGGCGCACCCCTTCACACAAAGCCCATTGGGACAAAACAGGAGTAATGCACCAGGGGTGCCCGAGAGCCGCTGCTGCCTGCGTTGCCCTAGAACACTGACCAATTGCGTGAACCATAGGTCGTACCGGGTAGACAAGCGTGGGCTATATATGATCTGATGAGTGGAGGAGTCCCTTGAA
>Ga0194121_10007750_pt1 | contig 13892 bp, 11 predicted proteins | sample TA2MahCa50mmetaG_FD_148609 | JGI IMG/M metagenome (GOLD analysis project Ga0194121, IMG submission 148609) | Freshwater microbial communities from Lake Tanganyika, Tanzania - TA2015020 Mahale Deep Cast 50m | ecosystem: Environmental > Aquatic > Freshwater > Lake | place: Tanzania: Lake... | reverse complement strand
AACGCTACGAGGAAGGTGCAGCGTGGCACGAGGCCGCGCAGCGCTCCGCCGGCAACGGCGCCGTCATGCGCATCGCACCGGTGATCGTCCCGCACCTCGAGCGCCCGACGACCGCACTGTGGCGCGACGCGATCCTCGCCGGCGCGGTCACGCACAACGACGCGTCGTCGATCGCCGCGTGCGTCGCGGTCACCGGGCTCGTGTGGGACGCGCTCGCGATGTCGCGTCCGCCGGAGCCGCGCTGGTGGCTCGACCGCTACGTGGCGCTCGCGCGTCCGATCGAAGGCGACGCGGAGCTCGAGCCGCGCGGCGGCACCATCGCGGGCTCCTTCCGCGGACCGATCTGGCGCCTCGTCGAGACCGAGGTCGCGAGCGCGCTCGATGCCGACCTCGACGTCCGCACCGCGGGCCAGCGCTGGTACTCCGGCGCGTTCCTGCTCGAGACCATGCCGACCGTCCTGCACATCCTCGCGCGCCACGCCGACGACCCCGAAGAGGCAATCGTCCGCGCCGTCAACGACACGCGCGACAACGACACCATCGCCGCGATCGTCGGCGCGGTGGTCGGCGCGCTGCACGGGCGTGCGGCGCTGCCGCGCCGGTGGGCCGACGGGCTCGTGGGGCGAACGCGCGAGAGCGACGACGGGCGGGTGTGCGAGCTGATCGACCGTGCGCTGGCGCACGTCGAGGCGGGCAAGCAGCCGACGATCTCGTCGCGACCCCGCTCCGGCGAGTGAGGCAGCCGAGATCTTGTCTCCGCTGCAGCAAGAAGCGAGGGATTCGAGTTGAGCTGTCCCATCCGTCCGGGCAGGCTCGAGTGAATGATTCGCGGATCGAACGGTATGGAGGAAGGCATGGGACAGCCGAGCATCCCCGAGCCGCCGGGATTCAGCGAGCTCACGAAGGAGGAGCAAATCTCCTACCTCGAGGCTCTCTGGGACCGGATCGCTGAACAGCCTGGCGAGCTCCCGGTCCCGGAAAGCCACCTCACTCTCGCGGCAGAGCGATTGGCAGCGTATCGGCGCGACCCGGGCCGAGCGAAGTCGGCGCTGGAGGTCGTGGATCACCTCGCCAAGAGATCGAAGTGAGCGCCTACCGGCTCGTTGCCGAGCCGGCGGTGGGAGCTTTGCTGCGACGCTTTCCGTACGCGGTCTAGTTCGCGGTCGAGGAGTCGACAGTCGTCGTGCTCGTGGTGCTCCATGCTCATCGTGATCCGGCCGCGTGGCAGAAACGCGGAGGCTGACGCCGAACTGCCGATCGTCTCCGGCCGTGACGCGTCGCGCCTTCGGGCGCCTGTGCCCGAACGGGCACGGGTCGGAGATCGCGGTGCGGGATCCCCGGGACGAACGACTCACGCCCCGTCAGTCGCGCCACCACCCGCCGCTGCAAGCAGCGCCTGCACCGCGAGGTGGGCATCGACCGGCGCGCCGTCCCAGCGCGGAAACGCGGTCGCCGCGTCGATCGCGACGCCGCGGTTCGCGTGCGCCGCGCGCAGCACGTCGAGCGCGTCCGTGACCGGCGCGCTGCCGACCGCGTGCGAGTCGCGTGCGAGCGGCGTGCGCACCGGCTCGCCCGCGAGCGGCACGGGCCGCCCGTCGCGACCGAAGAAGCGCGGCTTGTCGAGCGTTCCGTCGGAGACGACCCGGTAGCCGTGCTCGTGCACGAACCGGTGGTGTCGCCGGCAGAGCGAGAGCAGATTCGAGAGTCTCGTCGCACCGCCGTCGATCCAGGCGACGACGTGGTGCGCATCGGTGAGGCGGTTCGTGCAGCCGGGGAAGCGGCAGCCGTCGTCGCGCTGGCGGAGCGCGCGGCGCAGCCGCGGCGAGACGCGGCGCGTGCGGCGTGACGGGAGGCTCTCTTCGCCGGTCGCGGCGCAATCGTCATCGACGAGCACGACGCTCGCGTCGCAGGCGAGGCGCCGTGCGGTCGCGATCGCGAGCGGAGTGCCGTCGGCGAGCGTCGCGTGATCCGGTGCGTCGGGGGCGTGCGGGGCGTGTCGGCGGTCCGTGCCGTCTCCACCCGCCGCGAGCGCGGCGTGGTCGACGTGCACGACCAGCTCGACCGGCAGTCCCGCCGCGTCGTGCGCATCATCGCTCGCGGCGATCGAGGCGAGCCACGACTCCGCGATCGCGACCAGCGCGTCGGCGCGGGACAGCGCCGGCGGCGGTTCGTGCTGCGAGCCCCCGTCCGCTGCTCGTGCGGCCGGCGACCTTTCCGCGGAAATCTCCGCGACGGATGAGTGCGCCCGATGCGCGGACCGCGAGCCCCAGGCCCGGCGCCGCGCGACGTCGAGCGCATGCAGCACGACGGCCGCCTCCTCCGGCCGGAGCCGCGCCTCGACCCGCACCATGCCGTCGTCCGTGTCCCGCACCCGGACGAAGCGCGTACGCTCCTCGTCCACGAGGCTCGGCGGCGCAACGACGTCCGCGTCGGCGACGACGCGCCGGTAGCCGCGGCAGATGCGCTCGAGCTGCGACGCGGTGGCGTGCGTCGCCATCTCGCGCAGCGTCGCCTCCGTCGCCGCCGATGCGACGCGCGTGATCGCACGCACCTTCGAGTAGCTGATCGCACCGCGGCGGAGCGCGTCATCGACGAGTGGAAGCCCGCCGAGCGCGCGCGCGACGCGGACGCGCTCGCGCGCCGCACCGAGGTCGAGGCCGATCCGCCAGTTGAGCCAGTGCGCGCAGCTGAGCGCGCCGTGCGTCGCCCAGCCCGAGCCCTCGTCGAAGCGGCGGACGAGGGCCAGCAGCCGGTGCTCGGCGGCGTCGATGTGCGACGCGACCTCGGCGATCTCGTCGGCGAGCCGGTCGACGTCGGCGGGCGCGAGCGGTGGGGGCATGTCCTCGAGCGCCGCGGGATGGATGCGAGATGTCGCGATCATGCGCAGCGTGTACCACCGCCGATTCGAGGGGGTCTCCGGCGGGCCCTGCGCGGCGATCTCGGCGCGCGAGAGGCGACGCGGCCCCGCGCCACGCGCGTGCGCTGGCGCGCGTCGGGCGCGCGCGACGGGGCCGTCTCGACGGTTCGATCACGATCGCCGGGTGGCCCTCACGAAATCCGTCAAGGTCTGCGTGAAGAAAAGCCGGCGCCCGATCGTGAAACGCGGGCGCGGCGGGACGCCACGTCCCCCGGGGTCACCCCCACCACGCTCATCGAGCTTGCTCGCGCGAGCGCGATCGACGACGAAGATCGGGTGTCCGATCAGACCGACCCCACCCGCGACTGCGACCGCGACCGCTACCGCGGCGCACTTCTCGGCCTCGCCACCGGCGACGCCCTCGGCACGACCCTCGAGTTCTGCCGCCCCGGAACCTTCACCCCGATCGACGACATGGTCGGCGGCGGCCCCTTCGACCTGAGCCCCGACGAGTGGACCGACGACACCTCGATGGCGCTCTGCATCGCCGAGAGCCTCGTCGAGTGCGCCGGCTTCGACGCCGTCGACCAGCTCGAGCGCTCCGTCCGCTGGCGTCGCGACGGCCACCTCAGCTCGAACGGACGCTGCTTCGACATCGGCACCACGGTGAGCGCGGCCCTCGCGCGCTTCGAGCGCACGCGCGATCCCTGTCCCGGCTCGACCGACCCGCACGGCGCCGGCAACGGCTCGCTGATGCGCCTCGCGCCCGTCGTGCTCGCGCACGCGCACGATCCGGTACTCGCCGTCCGCCTCGCCGCGGACAGCTCGCGCACGACGCACGGCGCGCGCGAGGCGGTCGACGCGTGCCGCTGGTTCGCGATCCTGCTGCTGCGCGCGCTCGATCCGGACACGCGCAAGAGCGCCATCCTCAGCGCGAGCCTCTCTGACGTCGAGCGCAGCGCGCTCGCCGACGAGCCGCTCGCGCCGCGGATCGCGGAGATCGCGGCCGGCTCGCTCGCGGAGAGGAACCCGCCGGCCGTCGCCGGCGAGGGCTACGTCGTCCGCCCGCTCGAGGCGGCGCTGTGGGCGTTCCACCGCGCCGGGTCGTTCCGCGACGGTGCGCCGCTCGCCGTCAATCTCGGAGACGATGCGGACACCACAGGTGCCATCTACGGCCAGCTCGCGGGCGCGTTCCACGGCGAGCACGGGATCCCGGCGGTGTGGCGAGATCGCCTCGCACACCGCGAGCTGATCGCGTCGTTCGCGGATCGCCTGCTCGAGCTGCGCGTCAGAAGCGAGACCGCCTGATCCGCCGTCGAGTCGGTGTAGCGGCGGGCGAAGACCGACGCTGGCGCACCGGTACGCCGTCGTGGCAAGGAACCGCTCCATGGCCAGCGGTTACGCAGTCGAAGACCGTCTCGTGAACGCAACCCGCGGCGAGCAGCTCGTCTACAGGTGGCTCTGCGACGCTCTGCCGGACCACTTCGCCGTCTGGCACGAGCCTCGCGTCGCTGGCAGCAAGCCGGACGTCGTCGTGTTCGGCCCGGACCTCGGACTGCTCGTCCTCGAGGTGAAGGACTGGTCCGCGGACGCGATCGTCGGCGTCGACGCGGCGCAGAGCGTCCATCTGCGCAACGCGGCGGACGTCAAGACCGCGACCCACCCGGTCGAGCAGGCCGAGCAGCACCTGTTCAGGATCAAGGAGATGCTCGACCGCGAGCCGTCCTGCGTCCACGCGAGCGGCGCGCACCGGGGCAAGCTGCAGTTCCCGTTCGCGAAGGGCGCGGTGTTCCCGAACCTCAGCGTGCGCGACGTCGAGGAGCTCGGTCTGTGCACGGGCTACGCGTCCGGCGCGGTGCTCGCCGGCGACGAGATCGGCGCGTCGCCGGCGTGGGCGCACCGTGGCCGCGATCTCGTCGAGCGGCTGCGTCGCGCGTTCGGCGTCGGCTTCCCGTGGGCCGTGACCGGCGCGATGCGCGCGTCGTTGTGCGGCTTGCTCTCCCCGGAGACGACCGTCCGGCGCACCTATGCGGGTCGCGTTCCGAAGCAGGCGGCAGCCGGTGCGCAGCAGACCTCGCTGCCGATGGTGTCGACGCGGCCGATGTCGGAGGAGCAGCGTCGCGTGGCGCTTCACCTCTCCGGCGGACACCAGGTGCTGCAGGGCGTCGCGGGCAGCGGCAAGAGCGAGGTCGTCGCGGCGCGTGCCCGCATCCTCGCCGACGCGAACCCCGCGTGGCGCATCCTCGTCCTCTGCTTCAACGTGAGCCTCGCCGCGTGGCTGCGCTCGCGCGTCTTCGAGGGCGGCGAGCTGCAGGGGCACGCGCTCACCGTCCTGCACTTCCACGAGTGGGCGCGCGACCTGCTCGATCGCGCCGGCATCGGCTACGCGCGGCGGATCTACGAGGAGCAGGACGCGTTTCCGCAGCTCCTGCTCGACGCGCTCCGCGACGGACGGATCACACAGCGCTGGGACGCGGTGATCGTGGACGAGGGCCAGGACTTCTCGGTCCCGATGCTGCAGGCGTGCCTCGCCGCGCTGAAGCCCGAGCGCGAGACGTTCCTCCTGGCGCTCGACAACGCGCAGAAGATCTACGAGGGCACCGACGTTCCGCTCTCGAGCGCCGGCGTCCAGGCGCGCGGCAAGGTGACCTTCCTGAAGCTCAACCACCGCTGCTCGCGCCAGATCAACACGTTCTCGCGCCGCTTCCTGTGGGGCGACGCGGAGGAAGGCGCGACGATCCGCGTCGGCGACCAGAGCGCGATCGTGCCGATCTCGTGCGACCGCTCCGGCGAGCCGGTCGAGGTCCGCTGCTGCGCCGACGTGCTCGAGCAGGCGACGTGGGCCGCCGCGCGCTGCCAGGAGCTCGCGTCGCAGGGCTGGACGCCCGACGAGATGGCGGTCCTCTACGCGAGCTCGCACGTGAACGCGCTCGGTTCGCCGGTCGCGCGCGGCGCCACGGACGGCATCGACCTCGTGGCGCTCCTGCAGGAGGCGTTCCGCGAGGCCCAGGTGCCGCTGCACTGGCTGTCGCGCGACCGCGGCACGAAGGCCGACGCGGTCCTCGACCACGGCGGCGTCGCGCTGTCGACGGTACACAGCTTCAAGGGCCTCGAGTCGCGCATCGTCGTGCTGTTCGGCATGGACCGCCCGCGCGACGGCGCGGGGGCGCGTCCGCAGGGGAAAGCGTTGCTTTACGTCGGCATGACGCGCGCGACCGACCGGCTGCTGGTGCCGTGGTCGAATCCGGAGGGGTTCGGGGTGGAGGCGGAGGCGCTGGGCAGGTGACTCCACACGGGGAGTCGGCGGGCACCATGTAACCGTTCTGGCGGAGATTGGTCATGCGTGCGGCGAAGATTCCTCTCGGAAGCCCAAACCCGTGTCGTCGCGCCAGAAGGTGCAGGCGCACAGAGATAGGCTGCGCGTACGGGGCCTGCGTCCGATCCAGATCCGGGTTCCCGACACCCGATCGAAGGAGTTCGTGGCCGAAGCGCCGCGTCAGTCGCGACGCGTAGCGGTGAGCCGCCACGCCGCCGAGGATCAGGCGCTCATTGACGCCGTTACCTCGGAGAGCGAGTGAAGCGCGGAGAGATCTGGAGCGTCGCCTTCACCAGCGACCAGACTGATGCCCCGCTATTCCGCCTCGTCATCGAGCCGAGCGAGCTGAACGGACTCCCGCTGAATTCGCGAGTGATGGTCGACAAGGCCACCACGGTTCCCAAGACGAAGCTTGGAAAGCGTATCGGGTGCTCTCCGCCGACGACCTGGTACGGATGAATCGGGCGCTGATGCGGATGGCGCCCGCGGACGAGAAAAGCCGTGGACGCGACCACCGGGAACATGCGACAGAATCGCAACGCGCGGATTGCGTGGCCGGTTGGGCGGCTCCGTTGATCCTGACGCCGGGCTGCAGCGGCGGCAGCCCGTGCATCGACCAGTCCGCCTTCGGTCCGACCAGTCGCAGCGGACTCTGAGCGGCAGCGATTGCCCGTCCCGGACCCGGGCCCGCGGCCGGCCGCTCCGCCGTGGAAAGTGCGTGGGCGAACGCCTCCCTGCCTCAAGCGCGGGCGACGAAACGGCCGATTCCCCCGCCATGGACGCGTAGCGCAGCGCGTGCGCCGCATCTTGCGCAACCTGATCGACGGCGGCGTCCGCCCGTCGGACCCGCGCTTCTGCGACGTCAAGTACATGCGGCGGATGTGCACGCTGAACCTGATGGTGCTGGCGCTGCTCGCGGCGTGTCCCATGACCGTCGGTCTGCTGCTGCTGCTGCTGCTGCTCGGCGGCGGCGGGCTGAGCATGATCCCGGTGCTGATCGTGTCGTTGCTCGGCGTGCTGGTGTACGCCGGTATCCGCCACGGCTTGCCGCTCGAGAGCGCGACGCACCTCCTCGTCACGCTCATCATGGCCATCCTCGCCGAGCGGCAGGCGGAGCTCGGCGGGCTCGAGATGGTCGGCCAGGCATGGACCTACCTGCCGCCGATCGTCGCGGGGCTGCTGCTCGGCGTGCGCGGCGCGGCCGTCTACCCGGTGCTCCTCAGCCTGCAGATCGGCGCCTTCGCGTTCCTGCAGGCCAGCGGCGTGCGCTTCTCGATCCCGATTCCGCCGGACAACCTCGAGGCCTGCACCGCGGGCGTCCAGATCCTCTGCGCGTGGGCGATCTTCGCGCTGGTCGCGGCCTTCCTTTCGGCGCGCGCGACGCGACGCGCGCGAAGTCGCAGTTCCTCGCCAACGTGAGCCACGAGATCCGCACGCCGATGAACATCATCTTCGGCATGACGTAGATCATCGAGGGGGAGGGCGGGCTCACCGACGAGCAGCGCGACTGCCTCGCGCGCACGCGCAACGCGGCGGCGCCGCTGCTCGCGCTGGTCGACGACGTGCTCGACGTCTCCCGCATCGAGGCGGGCAAGCTGACCCTCGACGTCGTCGAGACGAACGTGCACGCGCTGCTCGCAAAGGTCACCGACCTGCTGCGCTCGCGCGCCGAAGAGAAGGGCCTGACGCTCGACTGCGACGTGGCGGGCGACGTCCCGCTGCGGCTCCTCGTCGATCCGGTGCGGCTCCGCCAGATCGTCACCAACCTCGTCGGCAACGCCGTCAAGTTCACCGAGCGCGGCCGCGTGCCGATTCAGGCGTGGCTGCTGGCCGAGACGCCGCTCGGCGCGACCGTGCGCATCGCCGTCGCCGACACGGGGATCGGCATCGCGCCCGACCGCCACGACGCGATCTTCGAGAGCTTCACGCAGGCTGACGGCAGCTCGACGCGTCGCTTCGGCGGCACGGGCCTCGGCCTCACGATCTGCCGCGACCTCGTCCGCCTGATGGGCGGCGAGATCCAGCTCGACAGCGAGCCGGGGGCGGGCAGCGAGTTCCGCGTCGTGCTGTTCCTCGAGAAGCCGATCGCCGACTCAGCATCGTCCCTCCGCGTGCAGAGCACGCGGCCGAGCGACAGCGAGCGGGGGAGTGAGGCTCCGCGCGGCTTCGCCGCGTGGAGCGAGGGGGCGGCGCCCCCTCGTTGAATCACCCCTTCGGTGTCGGGGCTGGCGTCGGCGACGGCTTGACGGTCACGTCCACCGTCGTGAGCGTCGTCGTCGAGTCCACGAAGATGATCGTCGCCGTCCCTGCCGCAGTCGACGTGAACACGAACGGATCTCCCGCCGCGCGCACGATCTGCGGCGCGACGTTGCCGCCCGTCGTCACGTTCAGCTCGTAGGGCGGCACGCCGCCGGTGATGACGAACAGGAACGTCTTGCCGAAGTCGACCGTCGCCTTGTTCGGCGTGACGACCAGCGGCAGGGGCGTGGGCGTCGGCGTGGGCTTCGGGCTCTGGCTCGGCGTCGGCACGGGACTCGCCGTCGGCACCGGTGTCGGCGTCGGCGTCGGCTTCGGGGACTGCGTCGGCGTCGGCTTCGGCGACGGGGTGGGCGTGGGCTTCGGCGACGCGGTCGGCGTCGGCGTGATCGCGGGCGTCGGGCACAGGGGTGCGGGCGTCGGCGTCGGCACCGGCGACGGGCTCGGTGTCGGCTGGAGCGGCGGCGGCTCGAAGAACGTCCCGCTGAGGGTGACCGAGCTGATGAACGTCCAGTCGGGGCACTGCGTCGGATCGCAGGTCTCCGATCCGAAGCAGTCGTACGTGTAGACGGCGAGGGCCGGGTCGTCGTTCGGTAGGATGCTCGTCGGCTCGCACCAGACGAACTGCGGCGGACCGCCGCCGGGGAAGAACACGTTGCCGATCAGCACGCCGTCCGCGCGGTTCTCGGTGATCGCCCAGCGCGCACCGGCGACGTCGCGGCTGATGATGCTCGCCCCGCCGTCGCGTCCGATCTGGAAGCCGTCGTACGCCGCCGCGCGCGATGGCGCGACGCCGACCGCGAGCAGGACCAGCGCCGTCGCGACCGCGCGTCGCGACGAGCAGAAAGCGCGGCCGCTCGAGAAGCCGCGGACGTGACCTGGGCGAGACATGCGGGCACCGCGTCGCAACGCCCGTGCCACGGGGGCCGGACACCGATGGAGCGGAACCCGGCACTTGACGGGTCGGACGGGCGTGGCGAGGCGGCAATTTCTGCCGGCCCCGGGGCCGGCGTTACCGCCCCGGGCGCACCCCGGGGGCCGCGGAACTCCGCGCTTGCGTCGCCTCCCTCGCGCGACGTATGCCGGCGCGAGCCATGGCAACGAGCTGGATCCGCGACCCGCGCGCCCGCTCGCTCGACGAGCTGCTGTCGCTCTCGCCGGCGGCGGACACGCTGCGCGCATGGGACGTGGCGATGTGGCGCGATCCTGCCACCGACCCGCTGCTGCTCGAGCTGTGCCGGCTGCGGATCGGGCAGATGCTCGGGCTCGACCCGCGCACGCGGCCGGTCTCCCCGGCGGCCGTCGCGGCGGGCCTCGACGACGCCACGATCGCCGACCTGCCGCGCTGGCCGACCAGCTTACGCTTCGGTGCGCGCGAGCGCGCGGCGCTCGCCTTCGCGGAGCAGTGGCTCTTCGATCCGTCCGGTGTGACCGACGACGACTGCGCGGCGCTACGCGGTGCGATCGGCGACCCGGGCTGTGCGGCGTTCACCATGGGGCTCGCGCTGTCGGAGGCGATGCTGCGCCTCGAGCTCGCGCTCGGCGTCGCGCGGACGGCGGGGGCCTGACGCGTGCGCGCCGCGCGGAAACCGGGGGCTTGACGCGTGCGCGCCGTGCGGGAACCGGGGGCTTGACGCGTGCGCATCGCGCCGCCACCGGGGAAGCTCACCTTCCTCGAGCACCGCCCGGAGCTGTTCGCGGCCTTCAACCGCTTCTACGGCACGCTGTGGACCGAGGGCGTGCTCGACCAGCCGACGAAGGAGGTCGCGCGGCTCCGCAACGCGCGCGTCACGGGCTGCGGGATCTGCCGCAACCTGCGCTTCGCGGGCGCGCGCGACGGCGGGCTCGGCGAGGAGCTGGTCGCCCAGATCGACGACGCGCACGCATCGAGCGCGCTGCCGGAGCGCTTCAAGACGGCGCTACGCTTCGTCGACGTGCTGCTCGGTCCGGCGCCCGGCGACGTCGACGCGGAGCTCGCCGACGAGCTGCAGCGGACGTTCACGGTCGCCGAGCTGGTCGAGCTCGCGCTCACCACGGCCATCGCGCAGGGCCTCTCGAAGGCTGCGGTGGCATGGGGCCCGGCACCCGACATCCCGCTGACGATCGTTCCCACCCCCAAGCCCGGCGGCGCGGTGGCGCCGCCGGCCGACCCGGAATAGGCTCCAACCCATGCAGTGGCGCGGCCGCAGACAGAGCGACAATGTCGAGGACCTGCGCGGCCGCCGCGTCGTGCGCGGCGGCGGCGGGATGGTGGGCATCGGCGGCACGGGGCTGGTCGTGATCCTCCTGCTGGCGCTGCTCACCGGGCAGAACCCGCTCGACATGCTGGGCGAGATCGCGTCGCAGCAGCAGGGCGCGGGCGGGGTCTCGACGGGCGAGCAGGTCGACCAGCCGTACCAGGAGTCCGGCGCGGACCAGGCGCAGCGCGAGTTCGTGTCCGTCGTGCTCGCCGACACCGAGGACGTCTGGAACAAGACCTTCCGCGAGGATCTGGGCCGCGCGTACCAGGAGCCGCGCCTCGTCCTGTTCTCCGGCGGCGTCGAGTCGGGCTGCGGCTTCGCGCAGGCCGCGGTCGGGCCGTTCTACTGCCCGGCCGACCAGAAGGTCTACATCGACCTCGACTTCTACGACGAGCTGCAGCGCCGCTTCGGCGCGCCGGGCGACTTCGCGCAGGCCTACGTGATCGCGCACGAGGTCGGTCACCACGTGCAGAACCTGCTCGGCATCTCCGGCAAGGTGCACGCGGCGCAGCAGCGCGCGGGTCGCGACGCGGCGAACGAGCTGTCGGTCCGCCTCGAGCTGCAGGCGGACTGCCTTTCCGGCGTGTGGGCGCACCAGACCCAGCGCCAGAAGCAGGTGCTCGAGCGCGGCGACGTGGAAGAGGCGCTCGGCGCCGCGGCGGCCGTCGGCGACGACAGCATCCAGAAGAAGACGCAGGGCTACGTCGTGCCGGAATCGTTCACGCACGGCTCCGCCGAGCAGCGCGTGCGCTGGTTCAAGCGCGGCTTCGAGTCGGGCTCGGTCGACGCCTGCGACACCTTCACCGGCTGAGCGGGCGACACACGCGAGCTTCCCGAACTCGTCGAGTACCGTGGTACGGCTGATCGCGCTCGCCCTCACGCTGCTCACCGGCGTGAGCGGACTCGTCTACGAGGTCGCCTGGCAGCGCTGGCTCGCGACGCTGCTCGGCTCGCACAGCGAGGCGACGGCCGCGGTACTCGGCATCTACCTCGGCGGCCTGTCGCTCGGCTACGCGCTCTTCGGTCGTGTGACGGCCGTGCTGGTGCGTCGCGCGGCGGAGCGCGGCGAGCCGCCGCCGCTCGCGCTCGCGTATGGCGTCATCGAGGCGGCGATCGGCGTCTGGGCCTGGCTGTTCCCGGCGCTGTTCGCGCTCGCGCAGGCGCTGTCGTTCCGGCTGCACCTGCCGTCGCCGGGGCTCGCCTTCGCGGTCGACGTCCTGCTCGCGGCCCTGCTGATCGGGCCGCCGACGGTCATGATGGGCGGCACGATCCCGATGCTCACGCAGGCGCTGTCGCGCAGCCTCGCCGACGCGACCCGCCTGCACGCGCTGGTCTACGCGTTCAACACCGCGGGCGCGTTCCTCGGCGCGCTCGCCGCGGCCTTCTGGCTCGTGCCGGCGCTGGGGCTCGTCGGCGTGCTGCGCGCCATGGGTGCCATCAACGTGTTCGCGGGTGCGGCGTTCGTCGTCCTCGGAATGACGTCGCGCGCGGCCGCCGGCGCGACCGCAGAAGGCACGCCCGGGGCGACCGACGCAGCGGCGGACGCGAACGTCGAGGCGGAGACGCGCGTCGTGCCGGGCTTCGCCGCGTTCGCCGGCGTGGCCCTGCTGTCGGGCTTCGCGATGATGACCGCGCAGACGGTGCTGATCCGCCTCTCGGGACTCGCCTTCGGCTCGTCGCACTTCACCTTCGCGATGGTGGTTGCGGCGTTCGTGCTGTGCATCGCGCTCGGCAGCTTCGGCGTGTCGGCGCTGCGCCGCATCCCGCCGGGGCTGATCGTCGCGAGCCAGTGGGCGCTGGTCGCGAGCCTGCTGCTGCTCTACGCGAACCTCGAGGACGCACCGTTCCGGGCGCACGTGCTGCGCGCGCAGTTCGGCACCGACGCCGCATCGTTTCTCCCGTACTACTTGACGGCGTTCGCGGCGATCCTCGCCGTGCTGGCGGTGCCGATCCTGCTCTCGGGTGCCACGCTGCCCCTGCTCTTCCACCACCTGAGCGGGCGCATCGGCGACCTCGGTGCGGTCGCCGGGCGGCTCTACAGCTGGAACACCGTCGGCTCGCTGCTCGGCGCACTCCTTGGCGGCTACGTGCTGTTCTTCTGGCTCGACCTGCACGCGGTGTTCCGCGTCGCTTGCGCGGCGCTGATCCTCGGCGCCACGTTGCTCACGCTGCAGATGCCGGGGCGCGGCATGCGCGTCGCGGCGCTGGTCCTGCCGATCGTGACGCTCGCCGCGCTGCTCCTGCTGCCGCCCTGGGCGCCGGAGCGGCTGTCGGCAGGCCTCTTTCGCAACCGCGAGCCGCTGCCCGGGGCGGTGGGCGGCCCGGACGCCTTCTTCTCGGACACGCACGGCGTCGACCTGCTATTCCACCGCGACGACCCCGTCGCTTCGATCGCCGTCAAGGAGTTCCCGATCTGGGGCGGGCAGAAGACCCGCAGCATCATCAGCAACGGTAAGCCGGACGGCTCGCTGATCCTCGACTACCCGACCACGGCACTGCTCGGGCTCGTGCCGGCACTCCTCGCGGAGAAGGCCGAGCGTGCCTTCGTGATCGGCTACGGGGCAGGTGTGACGGTCGGGGAGCTCGCAGCGCTGCAGTCGATGCGCGAGGTCGTGGTCGCCGAGATCTCGCCGGCGGTGATGGCGGCGGCACCGCTCTTCGACGACGGCAACCTGCACGCGTCGCGGAGCGACAAGACCCGCGTGCTGGTGTCGGACGCGTACCGCGCGCTGCTGCGCAGCGAGGGGCCGTTCGACGTCATCGTGTCGGAGCCCAGCAACCCGTGGGTGACCGGCGTCGAGATGCTGTTCAGCCGCGAGTTCCTGTCCGCGGCGCGCGCGCAGCTCGCGCCGGGCGGCGTGTTCGCGCAGTGGTTCCACAGCTACGAGACCGACGACGCGACGCTCGAGCTGGTGCTGCGGACGTACGTGTCGGTCTTCGACCGCGTCGCGGTCTGGTTCACGATGACCAACGACCTGCTGCTGCTCGGCTTCCGCGAGGCGGACGCGACCATCGACCTCGACCGGCTGGCCCGCCGCGTCGCCCTGCCGGACTTCCACGCGGGGCTCGTCCGCTCGGGCGTCAAGAGCCTGCCGGCGCTGCTCGCGCACGAGCTCCGTCCGATCGGCAGCGTCGCGCCGTCGCGCGACGGCGACGAGGTGCACACGCTGCTGCACCCGATCCTGAGCCACCACGCCGCGCGCGCGTTCTTCCGCGGCGGCGT
>Ga0194121_10007749_pt1 | contig 13894 bp, 13 predicted proteins | sample TA2MahCa50mmetaG_FD_148609 | JGI IMG/M metagenome (GOLD analysis project Ga0194121, IMG submission 148609) | Freshwater microbial communities from Lake Tanganyika, Tanzania - TA2015020 Mahale Deep Cast 50m | ecosystem: Environmental > Aquatic > Freshwater > Lake | place: Tanzania: Lake... | reverse complement strand
GCGACATTAAGAAGTTGCGGCTGCCGCGTACCGATTACCGGCTCCGGTGCGACGACTACCGCGTTTTCTTCGCGATCAGCGGCCCGAATGCCATCGACATTACCGGCGTTCGTAACCGCCGCGAGGCCTACCGGTAACTCTGTGCGAGTGGGCTATGCTCGGTTCATGCGGAATTGGATGGTGGTGTTTCTTTTCTCTGCGTTCGGCGCGCTGGGTTGTACTCGTGGCCACTTGACCGAATGTGAACGTGCTGCGCTGCCGTTCGTCTTCATTGGCAAAGTGGTGGCGGGCGGCGTGGGGTCGATACGCGAAGATCCGTGGTACTCGAGTTCCCGGTCGGTCCGCTTTGAAGTGATTGGGGCGTTTCGCGGACCGGCTCGCTGATAGAGTTGGGATGTAACAGAGTGGGAGGTATAGAGTCGATGAAATGCTACGTCGACGCAAGCGGCAGCGGAGACGACCGAGTATTCGTAATGGCAGGTTACGTCGCTACTGATGACGCTTGGCCGCACTTTTGCATAGATTGGCAAGAACTCTTGGATGAATCTCCTGCGCTAAAAGCATTCAAGATGAATAAGTTGAGGCGACGGCCGACACGTTGCGAACGGTTCTATCGAGTAATTGAAAAACATGTTGCTCTCGCAGTGTCGTGTTACATACCAGTGGATGAACTCGCGGCAGCCGTTGATGAGACGCCTTGGCCACACTACATCTCCGGGACAGCAGCGCTGAAAGACCCATACTATTTCGCCTTTAAGGCGATCATCGATCTCCTCGCTCAGCACCAGTCGAGACTTCGCATTGATGAATCCGTCGACTTTGTCTTCGACACAGAAACTCAAGGTGACCGCTGCCTTTCGCAATGGAATCGGATGTTGATTTCGTCTGATCCAAGCATACGCGTTCGAATCGGCGGCGTACCGGAATATCAAGACGATAAGTCATGTCTGCCCCTCCAGGCCGCGGACATGTATGCCTACTGGGTTCGGAAGTGGTGGTTAGATGGGCAGGCGGACGGCATCGAAAACTTGACATTTCCTTGGCAGGCGGATCTCAGCCTTCCGCGAATGAGCTTTGAGTTTTGCAAGGCTGATTTTCTCCAAGAATTCCAACGCTTTTCGGATCCCGCGGTATTGGCGCGGGCCAGGCTCAATGACGATGAAGTAGACACCCGGCTGTGATCGGCAGAATGAGCTTCCCTCGAGTGTATTCTTTTTCTGAAGTCAGATGAGCATTGTTGGGAGCGTTCGGAGCCAAACGGTCTCCGCAGAATCAGTCATCCTGAGAGCGAGGCAGGACGGAACTTGATGACGGACCGGACAGCCCAAGATTAGTTCGGAGCCCTTTAAAAGTCGCTTGGTCGAGTCCGCTGTAGGATTCAACCGAGCCATGATCCTTCAGGATCTTGGCGTGTACTTGGTCAAGGTACTCGGCGTGGGCCATGGCGATCGTTCGCATGCGTTGCTCGGATACCTGATAGAGCGTGATCCGGCGGAGGCGGCGGATGAATCTGTCGAGGCGATCCTGGAAGAGTTCGTTGGTGCGGAGGTAGTCCGCGCGGACGACGTCGTAGGGCACGCCAGCAAGCAGTTGAACGATGGCCACGGAGAGGCCGGTGCGGTCCTTGCCGGCGTTGCAGTGGATGAGAACGGGATGGTTCTCCGCGTTGGCTACGAGTTCGACGATTTGGCGGATCTTGCCGGTTTGCTCAAAGACGATCTGGTGATAGAAGTTGCGGAAAAGTTCGCGGAAGCGGTCCTCGCCCGTTCGACCGAAGAGGCAACTCAGGACAGCGAGTTCACCGGGTTGGTCGAACGGGATGTGGATGGTTTGCGCGGGCGTGCGTGTGGGCCGTTTGCTCGCCTCTTTCGGCGAGCGGAGATCGCAAATTCGGTTGATGCCGTGATCGCGGAGAAGCACGCTGGAGGTGTCGGGGAAGCGCCACGGATCGTCGGAACGGTAGAGCGTCCCCGGCTTGAGACCGGCGACGGGACGGAAGTTGGAAACGGCGATGGCCAATGCCGCTACGCGCGCCGCAGTTGCAGGTAGCGCACGCAGACGGGCACGGGCGCGGGGATCGGCGCGCCAACGGCGTCGAGGGCGCCTGTTTGCTGGTTGATGCGGAACAGGACGATGGTGTTCGAGTTCTGATTGGCCGCGATGAGGAACTGGCCGGTGGGGTCGATGGCAAAGTTGCGCGGCACTGCGCCTTGCGTCGATTTGTGCTCGATGGACTTGAGCTTACCGGTTGCCTGATCGATCTGGAATACGGCGATGGTGTTGTGGCCGCGATTGGATCCGTACAAGAACCGTCCGTTGGGATGCGCGACGACTTCGGCTGTCGAGTAGCCTTGCTTTAGGGGCTCGGGCAGCGTCGTGACGGTTTCGATTTCGGTAAGCGTGCCGTTATTCCATTTGAACGCCGTAACGGTACAGGTAAGTTCGTTGATGACATAGGCGAACTTGCCTTTAGGATGGAAAGAGAAGTGGCGCGGGCCGGAACCGGGCTTGAGCGACGCGGCAGTTCCCTGCTCCATCGCGCCGGTGGCGGCGTTGAACTTGTAGGCGAGGACTTTATCGAGGCCGAGGTCGGCGACGATGACGTGTTTGTTGGCGCGGTCGAAATTGACCGAGTGCGCGTGCGGACCGGTCTGGCGCGGGCTGACGCTCGATCCGGAGTGCTGATGAAACGCGGTGCGTTTGCCGAGCGCGCCGGTCGCGTCGATGGCATAGGCGCAGCAGCTTCCGGCGCCGTAGTTGGCGGCGACGAGGAATTGGCCGTTGCGGCTGACGTTGACGTGGCAGGGGCCGGCGCCGCCCGAGGACGCGTCGTTCAACTTTTGCAGCTTACCGGTAGCGTGATCGATCTTGAAGGCGCTGATGGAGCCGGCGTTTTCCGTCTTGTACTTCTCGGTTTCACCGACGGCATAGACGTAGTTGCCGCTGGGGTGAATCGCCAGAAACGACGGATTCTCCGCTTCGACGGCGAGGCCTTCCGGCTTCAGCGTAGCCGCGCCGGTGTCGAGGACGAAGCTGTAGATCCCCTTGCTCTCGCCTCGCGAGTAGGTTCCGATGTAGACACGAAACTGCTTGGCCTTGGCGGCGGCGAACGACGGCAGGGAGAGCGCGCCGAGTCCGAGCGCGAATTGACGACGAGATAGCGACATGAAGGCTATCGTACCGCTTTATTGTTTCGGAGCGTAATAGCCCTTGCGCGCTTGGATCTTAAGCGACTTGTCTTTCGTGCGCAGCTCGAGCTTGCGAAAGCCGCCATCCTTGCGTTCGTTGGACGATGAATAGGCGAGCATGTACTGCGAGCGCATCTCCTGCTGGATCTGGGTGAAGATCTCTTCCAAGCGGTTCGAGCGCGAGACGTGAAAGACCCGTCCACCGGTCTCTTCCGACATCTTCCTCAGATCACCGTCGCCGCCGCCGAAGCCGCCGTACATGCGGGGATCGGCGTAGTAGATGCTGTAGATCATGGTGTCGCACTTGTGCGCTTTTTCGATGGCGTCGCGGAGCTTGTATTCCGAACCGTAATCGACACCATCGCTGATGACGACGATCGCTTTGCGGCCGACTTCGGACTTCAGTTTTTCGTCGGCGGCCATGTAGACGGCATCGTAGAGGATGGTGCCTTTTTGCTTCGAGGTTGGAACCGGGCCGGGATGGATTCCGCTCACTCCGGCGTTGAGGCGGAGGTCATCCAGACCTCGCTTGAGAAGGCGGATCGAGTTGGTCGAATCCTGTAAGAGCCGCGCGTCGGCGCCGAAGCTGATCAGAAACGCCATGTCTTTTTGCCGGAGCACCTTTTCGAAGAACAATCCGGCGGCGTGTTTTTCTTCGGGGATCATCGCTTGCTGGCTGCCGCTGACATCGACCAGAACGCCGATGGTTAGTGGAAGATCGGTCTCGCGCGTGAACGACTTGATGGTCTGTTGCTTGCCGTCTTCAAACACGGTGAAGTCGTCTTTGGTGAGCGACGGAACGAGCGCGTTGTTCTTGTTGCGCACGCTGAAGGCGATGTTAACGAGATCGACGTCAATGCGAAGTACGATGTCGTCCTGCTGTTGCGCGCGCAGCGACAGCGCCCCGCCGAACAGGGTCGAAATGGATGCTCTGCGATTCACTATCCTCATAGATGGCCCTCGCGGCCGTTACGTTCCATGAGAAAAGCACTCACGCATTTGCGCTCGGCCGATCCGGTGATGAAGTCGATCATTGAAAACGTTGGCCCTTACAAGATCGTATACCGGGAGCCGGATTACACGACGCTGGCGCGGTCGATAATTTACCAGCAGGTGAGCGGCGCGGCCGCGGCGACGGTGCTGGGACGCATTCACGGGGCGGCGGCGCGCGGCGGGAAGCTGATGCCGGCCAAGATCATTTCGCTTGGGGTCGACGGGCTGCGGCCGCTCGGGGTGTCGCGGCAGAAGGCGTCGTATCTGCTCGACCTGAGTGAGCGAACGCTGGCGCGGCAACTTCCGTTCGCGAAGTTGGCGGCGATGAGCGATTCCGAGGTGATCGAACATCTGACCGCGGTGAAAGGCGTTGGGGTTTGGACGGCGCAGATGTTTCTGATGTTCGCGCTGCAGCGGCCCGATGTGTTGCCCGTGGGCGATCTTGGCGTGCGGAACGCGATTTGGAAGGCGTATCAACTGGACGCTCCGCCGACGCCCACCGAGATCGAGACGCGCGGGGCGGCGTGGCGGCCTTATGCGTCGGTGGCGAGTTGGTATCTGTGGCGGAGTTTGGACGGGCCGGCGGAGATTTAGCCGCTACGCCGCACAAGTTCCCGCACCAGTTCGGCGCGGAATTTGCCGATGGCGTGGGACCAGCCGCGTTCGGTGAGGAGTTGATGTTCCGGGTTTGGTTTGTAGGTTCCGGCGACAATTGCGCCGCCTGCCACTTGGAACCAGCCGATGATGTCTTCGCTGGCAACCTCTTCGCCTTCGGGGGCGCGGTCGTCGATGTAGACGACCCGGCCGGCGCCTGTTTCGCGGGCTACTTCCCGCATTTCCCGCGGGGCGAAGTGCTCGATCGCTTCGTGCAGGAACTCGCGGAAGACGCCGTTCGGCCGTGTCACGCCGTCCTCTCCGATGAGCGCTACGACGGCTTGTGGCGGCAGTCCGCTGAGGGCGCTCGTCTCTTCCTTAGTCAGGAATGTAAGTACCTGTTCGACGCTTTCGCCGCGCCGGATTTCCAGCATGTTGAGCACGTCTCATCGTAGCTTGATATTCTCGTTTCGTGAAGATTTTGTTCCTGTTGTTCGCCGCGCCGCTGCTGGCGGCGGACTACTCCATCGCCGACGCGCAGAAGTTCTTGAAAACCTACTGCCATTCCTGCCATCAGGGCGCGAAGCCCTCGGGCGGATTCAACGTCGCCAAGTTGAACACCATGCAGACGCTGCTGGACGATCCGCGCCGCTGGGGCCGTATGCTGACGCGTGTGCGCGAACATCAGATGCCGCCGCTGAAGATGACACAGCCGGCGCTCGACGCGCGGGAGGCGTTTTCGAATTTCGTCGATCACAACATGAAGACCGCGGCGTGCGCCGACGGCATCGCACCACGACAGCCGCTGCTACGCCGGTTGAACCGCAATGAATACTCGGCCACGATCCGGGATTTGCTGAACGTTCCGATCGCCGCGGGCCACGCCCTGCCGGCCGATGGCGCGGGCGGCGAAGGATTCGACAACGCCGCCGAGACCTTGTTCCTTTCACCTATTCACGCTGAAAAGTATCTCGACGCGGCAAGCGAAGCGCTGCACTACGGCGTGAAAGATCCGCGGTCTCGCACGAAGTTCCTGATCGCCGATCCGAGCGCAACGGTAACGCATGAACAGGCCGCGCAAAAAGTGCTGGATGCGTTTCTGCCGCGTGCGTTTCGAAGACCGTTACGGACCGGGGAACTCGACCGGTACATGACGTTGTACAGGACGGCGTATACGCGGCACAAGTCCTATGAACCGGCGATCCTGCAGACGCTGCAAGGCGTCCTGCTTTCGCCGAACTTTCTGTTCAAACTCGAAGACGCGAACGCGGAATTGAAGCCCCGGTTGGTTGAAGACTTCGCGCTGGCATCGCGGCTTTCCTACTTCTTGTGGGGATCGATGCCGGATCAGACGCTGTTCGATCTGGCGGCGAAGGGGAAGCTGAACGATCCGGAAGCGTTGCGCGAGCAGACGATAAGGATGCTGAAGGATCCGAAGGCGCAGGAGTTTGCCGAGTACTTCGTCGAACAGTGGCTGGGCACGCGCGAGTTGGGGCGCGATATCAAGCCCGACCCCAAACTGTTCCCGTCCTACGCCGATGAAGAGGTCGCCTCGGGGATGCGCTATGAGCCGATTCTTTTCTTCCACGAGTTGATCAAGGAAGATCTGCCGCTGGACAATTTGATCGATTCGAAATTCACGTTCGTATCCAACAAGTTGATGAAGCACTACGAATTCACGGTCCCGGAGCGGATCCGTCAACAGCCGGTGAAAGTCACGTTGCCCGAGGGGACACATCGGGGCGGATTGCTCGGGATGGCGGCGATTCTGGCGGTGTCGTCGTATCCGAATCGGACCAGCCCGGTGTTGCGCGGCAAATGGATTCTGGAGTCGCTGCTGGGCACGCCGCCGCCACCGCCGCCGCCGGGCGTTCCGCCGCTTGAAGCGGATGCGGCGGCGAATCCGAAATCGATGCGCGAGCGCCTGGAATTGCATCGATCGAATGTCGTGTGCGCGACGTGTCATAACCGGATCGACCCGCTCGGATTCGGCCTGGAAAATTACGACGTGGTCGGCAAGTGGCGCGACGGCGCCGATGCGCTGGGCGAGTTGCCGGACGGCACGAAATTCAACGGTCCTGATGGACTGAAGACGCTGTTGATGCAGCGCAAGGACGACTTCATGCGCAATCTAGGCGCGAAAATGCTGGGCTACGCGCTGGGGCGCGGACTGACGCTCGAAGACTACTGCGCGGTGGACCGGATTGTGGCGAACGCGAAGACCGAGAATTACAAAGCGCACCGCTTTATACTGGAAGTGGTTCGCAGTGTGCCTTTTCGGTATCAACCGGGCACACAGTTAAACGTGTCCGTCGAATAGGAGTTGCATGGCCTTCTCACCGATATCCCGTCGAACACTGTTGCGCGGCGCAGGCGCGGCAATTGGACTGCCGTGGCTGGAAGCGATGGCCGCGAGCAAATCGCCGATCCGCATGGCGGCGATGTACATCCCGAATGGCGTTCACGAGAAGTTGTGGACACCGGAGGGCGAAAAGCGAGACTTTCAGTTGTCGCCGACGCTGTCGTCGCTCGAGGACTTGAAGAGCGAGTTGATCATCCCGACGAATTTGTGGAACGCCAACAGCGTTGGCGGCGATGGGCACTACGTGAAGATCTCGGGCTGGTTGACCTCGACAACGATCACCAAAACGCTGGGCGTGGATGTGAGCGCGAACGGCATTTCGATGGATCAGTTGGCGGTGCAAAAGGCCGGCAAGGTGACGCCGATCGGATCGCTGGAATTGGGCGTGTCGCCGGTGACGACAGGGGTCGACCGCAACGTGGGTTATACGCGCGTGTATGGGTCGCACATTGCGTGGTCGAGTCCGACGACGCCGCTGGCGCGGGAGTTGAGTCCGCGCGCGGTGTTTGAACGGTTGTTCCGCGCGGTGAACGGCGGCGAGGATTCGACGAAGGACGCAAAGCTGTTGTTGGACCGCGTGCTGGAAGACGCGCGCGATCTGCGCGGCAAGTTAGGCGCGGCGGATAAGCAGCGGTTGGACGAGTATCTGTCGGTGATTCGATCGCTCGAAGACAGGATCGCGCGGGCGTCGAGTCCGGAGCGGTCGAAGTGGAAGGCGCTGGGCGCGATCGATCCGGCGGCGAAACCGGAAGAAGAACCGAAGACATTCGCCGATCATGTGCGAATGATGTTCGACATGATCGCGCTGGCGTTTCAAACCGATACAACGCGCGTGGCGACGTTCCTGTTCGGCAACGAAGTGACGAATCAGAATTTCGCGTTTCTCGACGGCGTGAAAGGCGCGCATCACAACATTTCGCATCACGAAAACAAAGAGGACAATCTCCGGCAGTACGCGCTGATCAACAAGTGGCAGATCGAACAATACGGCTACTTGCTGCGGAAGCTGCGCGGGATGCAAGAGGGCGATTCGAACGTGCTGGCGAATTCGATGATCCTGTTCGGCGGCGGTATCCGCGACGGGAATAAACACGATCCGCATAATCTGCCGCTGGTGCTGGCGGGACGCGCGGGCGGGCGTTTGGCGACGGGCCAGCATCTTGTCTACGAGAAAGATTCGGCGCTGTCGAACTTGTACGTGGCGATGCTCAAGGCGTTCGGAATTCCGGTTGAGAAGTTCGCCGATTCGACGGGACCGCTGGCGGGCGTGCTCGCGTAGCGCGATGGATCTCGACGCCGTCAAGGAGCTCGTGTTTGAAGACGGGCTCCGTGAAATTGAGACTCCCGTTGGTCCGGCGTTGCTGCACACGGATCATCGTTTTGTCCTTCCGCTGATCGACCTCGCGCAGAGGCAGGGCCGGTTGCCTCGACCGGCGCATCATGTGCTTTTCGACCGGTTCCACGATTCGACGGAGCCGATGTGCATGGACAAGATCCGCGCGATGCGAAAGCGCGGATTCACGACGGCCGGGTTGATCGACCTTTGCAAGAACCACCTGCGCAAGACCGACGACGACTGGGTGCAGGCCGGGATGCATCTGGGGCTGATCGGCAACGTGATTCTGTTTGGCCACGAGCCGAGCGACCACATCGACTTCCCCTTGCAGATCGAAGACTCGGCGGGAGAGATTCATCGCATGGACTCGCTGTATCTGCCGTGTTCGGAGCTTGAGTATCAGGGCTCGCTCAGCGACTCCGCTCGGAGACTGAAGCTCGATACCCTCTGGGAGACGCTTGGATGGGAGATGAAACCGCGCGACCGGTTTCGGTTTACCGGCCAGCAGCGGCTGGTGCTCGACATCGACCTGCAGTGCTTCGCGCTTGAGTACCGCGAGTATACGTTCCCATGGCCCGAGCGCATCTTCGAAGCCGAATTCCTGACGCCGTCGACCTATGTAACGGTGGAAGGGATCACCGCCCAGCAGTTCGTTCGCGAGTTGGCGGGCAACGCGGGGCTGTTGACGATCGCGCGTGAAGCGAACTTCTGCGGCGGGGAGGCGGATGCGGACTGGATCCTGGAGAAGGTGCAGCAGTATGCGTTTGGCAAGGGGATGGCGCCGCTTCCCAAGGAGAAGGTTGTGGTGAATTAGGGCAAGCCCGGGTATGATGGCTTCAGGTAATGCGCGCGCTACTGTTATCTCTCACCGCACTGGCCGCACCGCCGCCTGAGTTCACGGCGCTGCTTTCGAAGCATTGCGCGGCGTGTCACAGCGGCGCACAGGCGAAGGCGGGTCTCGATTTAAAGACGCTGCCATACGAGCTCGCGGACCGCGGCAACCGGGACAAGTGGATTCGTATTCACGATCGCGTCGACAGAGGCGAGATGCCCCCTTTGTCGCCGCTGTCCGGCGCGGTGAAAGCCGAGTTCTTGCGGCATCTGCACACGCCGCTCCATGCGGCCGATCTGGCCGACGCGGCACGGAACGGGCGCGGTCCGATACGCCGGTTGAATCGCGATGAGTACGAACAAAATCTCCGCGACATTCTGCAACTGCCGCGGCTGGATATTCGCGACATGCTTCCCGAAGACCGGGAAGCGCATCACTTCAACAAAGTCTCCGAGACCCTCGATATGTCGCGCGTGCAGCTCACCGCCTATCTCGACGCCGCCGAGAGCGCGCTTCGACAGGCCGTGGCCACCACGCCCACGCCGCCGGAGACTAAGACGTTTCGGACGTTCGGCCGCAACCTGTTTCCTGGGCTGCGCAGCACCGGCACACGGCACTCGATGTTCTTTATCAAGGACAACAAGGGTGTGAATGTTGAGAGCGAATATGGCAACCGGGCGATGGCCAAGGAACTGGAGGAGGACCAGACGCTGGAGATGGGCTTGTTTCGTTCGCCGGGTTGGCCCTACGGCGCGTTCCCGCGCGGGTTCGCGGCGAGCGAGTCCGGGTTGTACAAGATCCGCTTTTCCGCGCGCGCCGTCCTGCAGCAGCCGGGTTATGTCGTGACCGATGCGAAGCGCCCCCTGCCGATGATGCTGCGGTCGCGCCGTCCTACCAATCACGACATCGCCGAGGACACGAAGCCGGCCAGCGGCATTTTTGAGATCACGCCCGGTTCGCGCGTGTACGAAACGACGGCGCCGTTACTGAAGGGGCAAACCGTCGAGTACGCGTTGCTGGGGCTGCCCGTTCCACAGGTGGACGCGGAAGGGAAAACGGGTTCCTATCGATTCCCGCCGATGCCGCCCGACGGCGCGCCGGGTGTGGCGTTCAACTGGATCGAATTCGAGGGGCCGCTTGCGCCGGCATCGTGGCCGCCGCCCAGTCATCGCGTGCTGTTCGATTCGCACGGCATTGCGCCCGAGCCGGCCGACAAAAAGCGCGAGGCGTCTCGCTTGCTGCGGCGGTTCGTGAATCTGGCGGCACGGCGTCCGGTGGCGCCCGCGGCGATCGAACGATTCGAAAGGTTGATCGGCGCGGCGCTCGATCGGAACGAACCGTTTGTCGAAGCGATGCTGACCGGTTATCAGGCGTTTTTGTGCTCGAACGAGTTTTTGTATTTGCGCGAGCCGGCATCGCCGCACGACGTGGGCGAACGGCTTTCGCACTTTCTTGCCAACACGCGTTCGGCCGGGCCCGTCGCCAATCGAGGGGCGTTGCACAAAGAGGCGGACCGGCTGATCGACGGGCCGGGCTTCGATCGTTTCGTTCGAAACTTCGCGGACTACTGGCTGAACCTCCGCCATCTGCGGCGGGACGACGCCGACAAGCGGATCTACCCCGAATACCAGCTCGATGAGTATTTGGTTGAATCGCTGGAGCGCGAAACGCTGACTTCTGTCACAGCTCTGATTCGGGATAATTCGCCGATCCGCGATCTGGTGCAGGCGGATCATGTCTACATCAACGAACGTCTGGCGCGGCACTACGATCTCCCGCCGGTGGACGGCGCGGCGATTCGAAAGGTTCCGCTTTCTAAAGGGAGTCCGCTCGGCGGCGTGCTGACGCAGGGCGCGATTTTGAAGATCACGGCGAATGGAACATCGACATCGCCGGTGCTTCGCGGAGCTTGGATCATGGATCGCATTGTCGGCGAGCCTCCTCCGCCGCCACCGCCCAGTGTGCCGGCGGTCGAGCCCGATATTCGCGGCGCGAAATCGATCCGCGAGTTGTTGGCGTTGCACACGAAATCGGCGACTTGCGCCGGCTGCCATGCGAAGTTCGATCCGGTTGGTCTGGCGCTCGAGAACTTCGATGTGATGGGACGTTGGCGGACTCACTATCGCGGCACGGCGGAAGGGGAGCGAGTCGCCGGAATCGATCATACGGGGCACGACTTCGTCTATACGATCGCTGGTGCGGTGGATCCCGCGGGTAAACTGATCGATGGCCGGACGTTCCGCGACGGACGCGAATTGAAGGCCATCCTCGCATCGAATCCGCGCCAACTGGCTCGCAACTTTCTGCATCAACTCACGGTCTACGCGACGGGAACGCCGGTACGTTTTTCCGATCGCGCCGAAATCGACAAGCTGCTCGACGCCTGCGCGCCGCGCGGCTACCGCGCCCGCGATCTGCTGCATGCGCTGATCGGCAGCCGCATCTTTCTTGGAGTGAAATCGATATGAGACGTTCCCTGCCCCGCCGTACTCTGCTTCGCGCCGCCGGCGTTGCGCTGGCTCTGCCGAAGCTGGACTGTTTCGCGCAAGCGGCCGCGGTTCCGCGCCGCATGATTATCCTCGCGAACAACCTTGGCGTGTTGCCCAAGCACTTCTTCCCCGCGACGGCTGGGCGCGACTACGAGGTGACGCCGTACCTCCAACACTTGCAGCCGCACCGCAAGGAGTTCACGGTGTTCAGCGGGCTGTCGCACCCAGGCGTTTCCGGCGGGCATAGCGCGGACAACTGCCTGCTGACGGCGGCGCGCGGCGCATTCAAGAGCGGGTTTCGGAATTCGATTTCGTTCGATCAGTTCGTGGCGGAGAAGCTGGGGCAGGTCACGCGGTTTCCGTCGATCAATCTGGGCATCAATATCGACAAGGGGAACCGCAGCCTCTCCTGGACGCGCGACGGTGTGTTGCTGCCGGCGGAGGACAACGCGGCCAAGTTGTATGAGCGGTTGTTTGTGCAGGGTGATCAGCAGTCGGTCGAGCGCCAGATTCACCGGCTGGAAACGCGCGGAAGTATTCTCGACGCGCTGCGCGACGAGACGCGGCGCTTTGCCGGCGAACTCGGCGCCGACGACAAGGCGCGCCTCGATCAGTATGTGACATCGGTGCGCGAAGTTGAGCAGCGGCTGGAAACCGCGAAGGCGTGGGAGTCGAAACCGAAGCCCAGCGTGAACCAGCCGCCGCCGTCGGATATCTCCGAGAAGCGGCTGTTCTTCGAAAAGCTGGAGCTCATGCTGGCGATGGCGCAGTTGGCGATTGAGACCGATTCCACACGCATCGTGACGATTATGGCGGATGCGTTTGTAACGCCGGTGCTGCAGATCGCGGGTCAGAAAAATTCGACCGAGAGCTATCACGGGCTGTCGCACCACGGGCAGAACGAATCGAAGGTGCTGCAGTTGGAAGAGATCGACCACCGGCAGATGCGGATCTTCGCGAATACGATTTCCAGCTTGGCGGGCAAGCGGGAAGACGGCGATCGCCTGCTTGATCGGACGATGCTTTTCTATGGCAGCAACATGGGCGACGCCAACATTCACGACAATACGAATCTGCCGATTTTGCTGGCTGGCGGCGGGTTCCCGCACGGGCGGCATATGGTGTTTCGCCGCGATAACAACACGCCGCTGTGCAATCTGTTTATCAGCATGATGCAGCGGATGGGGGTCGACGGGGAGCGGTTTGCGAGTGGGACGGGGGCGTTGGCGGGGTTGGGGTAGGCGGCTACCAGTTCTGGTGATCAGTCCTGCTGAGATCCGAACCGCGTAAACCGGCGGCTTAAGCACGCGGGGCAGGTGCAGGTTTGGGGTGCGGAATGCCGATGACTCAACCCATGTATGCGGCCGTCCGTCTCGTCGAACCGGTGCGCGATCACATCAAAATACTGTGCATCGCCTTCGTTGTAGCGGCGGAATACTGCATAAGCGATGTGATCCGCCATCTGCACCAATCTGGACGCCTTTGAGTCTATGAACAAAGGGGTATCGGCGAGATGACGAACGGCTCCCCACTGCGTGCCGAGCCTGCGGAAATCCCGGCTCAAGCGTTGGATCGACGTCTCCTCCGTGCTTCGATCCAGAATGATCAGCCCTCGTTCCCGATCTCCTTCACGGCTCTTGCGGGCGAGAAATAGATCGAACCGCTGGCAGATGTCTTCAAACGCCAAGGCAACGCAGTCTTGGTCGGGACGCAGCGACGATTTTTCTATCGCGCACGCGAAGCAGCAAGCCGACGCATAGCTCGCGTGTGCGATACCCAGGACGCTCTTTAATACACCGCGAGCATCGCCCGTCGCCATACCTCTCCATGGAGCTGCGCGGCGAGAGAAAATCTCGGAGGCATGAAACTCGACGTCGGTCGGATTCTGTGAATTGAAGTTACCGGCCAGCTTATCCATTTCCCGACGGATCTTAGTCTCGGCTCCAAACAGAAATCGGCCTCTAAGTTGGTGGTAAAGAGGGGGTTAGAGGTTTTGTAAGCGGAATTTTGCCTGACTACGATTCAGCGGTCGGGCAGGGAGACGCCAAGGGCGTCGAGAATGGAGCGCTGGCGGTCGTCGGGCTTAGGTAGGCGAGTCAC
>Ga0194121_10007747_pt1 | contig 13895 bp, 13 predicted proteins | sample TA2MahCa50mmetaG_FD_148609 | JGI IMG/M metagenome (GOLD analysis project Ga0194121, IMG submission 148609) | Freshwater microbial communities from Lake Tanganyika, Tanzania - TA2015020 Mahale Deep Cast 50m | ecosystem: Environmental > Aquatic > Freshwater > Lake | place: Tanzania: Lake... | reverse complement strand
GCCTCAAGCAGCCACTTGAGCGCTGCCCGGAAGTCGCGGGTCGTCGGGTCGACATTCGGATCGAGATCTCGTTCGACGTCGTCGATGGCGCATTTCAACACGAAGATCAGATCGCGCAGGGCGTTCAACTCACCGCGGGTCATCACCAGCTCGTTCTCACTGAGTTGCAGTTCGCTGGCCCGCTGGCGTGCGACCCAATCCCACTGGCGGCAAGCCTGGGAGCAAAACCGGCGTGGTCGGCCGACGCCGTCGCGCGGTGGCAAGGGTGTGCGACACCATTCGCAGCGCGGACGCTCCTTACCGTCTGATTTCGTCATGACGAAACCCCCGCCACGAATCTTAGAATGAACGCCATGGCGCGTGCATCTTCGCGTGCGACAGCGGCCGCAGGGGCTCCGTCGATGCCGGCGGCGCCGTCGCGGATGCTGGCTTCGGACAATCTTGCGGGTGCCCATCCCCTGGTGCTCGATGCCATCACCCGCGCGAACGCGGGTCACGTCCTCGCCTACGGCAACGACGACTTCACGCGACGGGCAGAGGCCGCGTTCAATGAACTGTTTGATCGCGATGTGCGCACGTTGTTCGTCTACGGCGGCACGGGTGCCAATGTGCTCGCGCTCGCCTCGATGTTGCAGCAAGCCGAGTGCGTCATTTGCACCAACTGGTCGCACATCCATGTCGATGAAACTGGTGCGCCCGAGCGCGTGCTCGGCGCGAAGTTGCTCGACCTCCCCTGTGCCGACGGCAAGCTGACGCCCGGCCAAGTGCAGGCCGCGGCGGGTGCGCGCGGCAACCCGCACCACGCCCAACCTGGAGTCGTGTCGTTGACGCAACCCACCGAGTTGGGCACGCTCTACTCCCCTGCTGAGGTGCGTGCGATCTGCGACACCGCGCACGAACTTGGGCTGCTCGTGCACATGGATGCAGCGCGAATCGGCAATGCGACCGCGGCACTCGGCGGCAACCGGGTCGCGCTGCGGGCGTTCACCGTTGATGCCGGTGTCGATGTGCTTTCGTTCGGTGGCACGAAGGCCGGCATCGTGTTCGGTGAGGCGGTCGTGTGGTTTGATCCGCGGCGCGCGCAGCGGGCGGAGTATCTGCGCAAGAACGTGACGCAACTGCACTCCAAGATGCGCTACATCTCGGCGCAGTACGAGGCGCTGCTCGAAAACGACCTCTTCATCGACCTCGGCCGATCGGCCAACGCGGCGGCGCGCGCCCTCTACGACGCGACCCGCCACCATGCCTCGCTCGGCCTCACCTCTCCCCCTGCGGTGAACAGCCTCTTCCCCACGCTGCGCGACCCGGCCAAGAGCCGCCTGCAGGAATGGTCGTTCTTTTGGGATTGGGATGCCGCCGCACACCAGGTGCGCTGGATGACCGCCTGGGACGTGACGGCAAGCGACGTAGCGGCCTTTGCGGCCGGCGTCGACGCGGTGCTGGTCGACGCCCCCAAGTTCTAATTGACTGGTCGGTTACTTCTGGTCTAGGCTCCGTTTCGCAGTTGGCATCGTCAGCCACAAGGAGCCGCAATGACCACGCTCGACTTCAAGTTCCGTCTGGAAACCGACGACGACTGGATGGAACAGGGTGCCTGCCGCGGACTCTCCGAGATCTTCTTTGCTCCCCTCGCCGAGCGTCCGCAGACGCGCCTGCGTCGCGAGGAGAAGGCTCGTAAGGTGTGCTTGGAATGTCCGGTGCTGTACACCTGCCGCGACTTTGCCCGCCAGCATCGCGAATACGGATTCTGGGGTGGCGAGAGCGAAGAGCAACGGCACAGTGCCGGGTTTCGCTTGATCGCGCCGGTCGGCATCCGCGCCTGAGCGCGGGCTGCGCGACGCACCAACCACCATTGAGCGCGTGTCGCGCATGACGTCGCCCATCAACCCGCTGCTCGGTGATGCGGAGCATGTGGTGCGCGAGGCGTGGGCCGAGTACGCATCGGCAACCAACGATGCGCGCACCGTCCTGCGGACCGAGGAAGTCAGCGCACACGTCTCCACCAACCGCGTGTTTCGCGTGCACTTCGCCGACGCATCCACGCTCGTGGCGAAGGTGTCGTCGTACGGCTCGTACTTCTTGTTCGCCGAAGATCATGACCGTCTCGCCCGCTGCGCGTCGCTGCTGCGCCACGGACGCTGGGCGGGGTTCCTCGCCGACGTGCTCGTCGTCGACAAGCGCCCGTACACCTGGTACGACGGGCGCTGCTGGTGCGCTTTCTACACCGAAGTGCAGCGCGCGGAGTCGCTCCCCCGCATCCTGCCGCCGGCCGACATCACCGCACTCGCCCGCGAGATCGCGCGCCTTCATCACGCGTGTGCCGGCATCGCACCCGCACTGCCACCGGTGTCGAACTCGGTGAAGGGTGACGCCATCCACCTGTTGGACCAATTGACGAACCCGTTCGCGCCGCGCAACTTCGACCTGCCGTCCGAAGACATCGGCGTCTTGGCGCGCTTCACCCACGAGTTGCTATTGCAGTTGGAGACCGTGCACTACGACGAGTGGGCGAAGATCCCGATTCTCGTCGACTGGAACCTCGGCAACTTCAGTGTCACCCGCGAGGACGGCGCCGTGCGGCTGTTCTCGCGGTGGGACTACGACTGGTTCCGCGTCGAATCGCGGCTGCTCGACTTCTACTTCTTGTCGCGGGTGTCGTCGAGCACCGGTGACCGGACGTCGTTCACCTACTCGCCGCACACCCTCACCGAGCCGCGCTTCGTGGAGTTCGTGCGCGCGTACCACGAGGCGAACCCGCTGACGCGCCGCGACATCGAGTTTCTGCCGTATGCCTACCGCATCTTCATCCTCAACTACGTGATTCGGGAAGGTGCGCGGTTCTTCCGCGACGACTTGTGTGCGCAGTTCCGGCGCGACGCCGCGCACGGCTATCTCGAGTCGTCGACGCGGCTCAACCTGAGACCGCTCCTCGAGATCGTCGGCGACTGAGCCGACCGCCAAGCCTGCCGACGACTAGTCGAGGCGTCGCAACTCGCGCTTGAACCGCGCCGTGCGCTGCACGTAGTTCCGCGCATAGTAGGCGATGTCTTCGGCGCGCGCCTGACCCTCCTTGATCACCGCGGGGCTGCCGACCGCAAGAGCATTTGCCGGCACGATCGTGTCGTTCAACACCACCGAGTTGGCGCCGACCATGGCGCCCGTGCAGATCCGGACGCGGTGCAAGACGATTGCGCCCGAACTCACCTGCGCGCCGTCCTCCAGGATGCACGCTTCCAGATGCGCGAGGTGACCGACGAGGCAATCATTGCCGACGGTGGTCGGCCACTCCAGCGTGGTGTGCACGACGGTGCCGTCTTGGATGCTCGTCCGCGCACCGATGTGGATCTCGCCGTCGTCGCCGCGCAACACCGCCGTCGGCCACACGCTCGACTGCGCGCCGATGAACACCGAGCCGATGATCACCGCATCGGGATGGATGTATGCCGACGCGTCAATCGTCGGGTGTTGGGAGCCGAGCGCGTAAATGGGCACGAAATAGTTCTACTAGCGTGGGTCACGCATGGCGCGGCGCATTGACATTGAAGTCACGAGCACGCGTCCCGACGGCACTTTCACCTGGCGCCAGGCGGGGGCCAAGGCCCCGAAGGGTTCGGGCGCAGCCAGCCTCTTGCCCGACGGCAGCAAGATTGGCGACGTGCTGCGCGCCGACATCGAAGTTGATATGGATGGCGCCGTGGTCATCGGTATTTCCCCCGTCGTGAAGCGCGAGCGCAACGTGACGCTGCTCACGGTCACTGGTTCTGGTGTGGAATTCGAGCCCGTCACGGAGACCTCCAGCGACAAGCGCAACCGTCCGCCGCGCGACAAGGCGGGTCGTGGCGCCAAGGCGGGTCGTGGCGCCAAGGCGGGTCGCGGGGGCAAGGGTGGTCGTGGCGTCCGTCGTGAGCGTCGCGACGGCGACGCACGTGGCGGTGCCCCGGGCGAGACGGGTGCGCGCGCGCCGCGCCGCAAGTTCACGCCTCCCCCACCAGAGTTGCCCAAGCGCCCGCGGGCCGCGCGCCTGCGCCCCGGCAACACGCACCGCACGGCGGTGCTCGAAGCGTTGAAGCCGGCCGAGCGCGTGCTTGCCGAGACGGCACTCGAAGGTGGCATCGGTGCCGTGCGCAAAGCCGTCAACGATCAAAACAAGCAGTTGAAGAAGGACGGCAAGCCCGAGATCAACGCCAATGCACTCGTTGACCTCGTCGTGGAGATGTTGCCGCGCCTGCGGGTCGCCGAGTGGCGCGACAGCGTGGACGCCGTCGAGAAGATCATCGACAAGGTCGACCTGCGCGACCTGCGGGCCATCGTCGCGAAGTCGAATGATCCGACGCTGCTCAAGGATTCGTCGCTGAATGAAAAGCGTGATTCGTTGCGTGCCGCGCTCGAGCGTCGCCAAGACGAAGAGATGCAGCACTGGTCAGAAGACCTCCGCGCCGCGGTGGACGTCGGTCGCGTGGTCGCGGCCCTCAGGCTCGCCGCGCAGCCACCGAAGGCTGGCACGCCCGTGCCTACCGATCTGCGCCCGCGAATCATGGCGCTGACCCTCGAACAACTCACGCCGTTGTCGTCGAGTGACCGTTGGGTGGTCGTGTTGGAGGCCCTCGCCTTCGCACCGATCCACAACGAGGTGGTGCCCACCGTGGTGCCGGCGAAGGTGTCGCCCGAACTCACCGCGACCGTCACTCGTTTGGCGCCGGCAATCCCCCGCATCGCGGCGCTGTTTGGTGTAGCCGTCGACCCGCAGGCTCGCATGCCACGACCGTTGCGCATGGAGTGGCGCGATAGGCGCGGCAAGAAGCACGACAAGAAGGGCGACAAGGCCAAGCCTGCGCCGAACAAGAACGGCACGGCGCCGGGCGCGAACTCCCCTGAGCCGGCGGCCGCACCGGTGGACACCGCTGCGCCGTCGGCTGACGCCCCCGTGACTTCGGCTGACGCACCCGTAACTGCCGACAACTAGGCTTCCGCGCATGTCTGATGCGCAAATCGTCACCTACGAAGTCAACGGCAAAGTCGGCGTCATCACCCTCAACCGCCCCGAAGCCCGCAACGCCGTCAACGGCGATGTCGCCGCCGGCCTCGAAGCCGCCATCGACAAGATGGAGGCCGACGACAACGTATGGATCGGCGTGCTGAAAGCCAACACCACCGGCCAAGAGCGCCCCGTGTTCTGCGCTGGCGCCGACTTGAAGGCGATCAACTCGGGTAAGGCCGCCGATCTCAATACCAAGCGCGGCGGGTTCGCCGGCTTCGTCTACCGCGAACGCAAGAAGCCCGTCATCGTCGCCGTCGACGGGCTCGCCACCGCTGGTGGATGCGAAATCGTCTTGTCGGCCGACATGGTGGTCGCCACGACTCGCGCGTCGTTCGGGTTGGCCGAGGCCAAGCGCAACCTCATTGCGGGTGCCGGCGGTCTCTTCCGCTTGCCCCGTATCATCGGCCGTAACGTCGCGATGGAAGTGATTCTCACCGGCGAGCCGATCTCCGCCCAACGCGCTTACGAGCTTGGTCTCGTGAATCGCCTCGTTGAGCCAGGCCAGGCTGAAGAGGCTGCGCTGGCGCTCGCCGCGCAGGTGTGCGCCTGTGCGCCGATTGCCGTGTGGGAGAGCCGCAAGGTCGTGTTGGCTGCGCACACGAGTGACGATGAAACGCTCATCAAGATGACCAACGAAGGGTTCGGGCGCGTGCTGCAGAGCGAAGACACCAAGGAAGGTCTGACGGCGTTCATCGAGAAGCGAGCACCGAACTGGAAGGGTCGCTAGACCGCGCTCGTCGCCACGATCAAGCGTGCGGTCAGCCCGTTGCGCTCGTACAAGTTCTTCGTGTCACGGTCGCCTGGCAGGGCAAGCGCATCGATGCGCGCACACCCCTGCCCGCGGGCCTGTGAGCGTGCCGCGGCAATCAATGCATCCCCCACGCCCACACGCCGAGCCCGCGCAGTAACGAACACGCGCACGATCGTGGCGACCAGCCTCTCCCCCACTCGTGTCGTGCGAATGGTCGTGAAACCCACTATGACGCCGTCAACCTCGGCCACGAGAGTGAACCCGGCCGGGTCGCCAACCAACACGGCCACAGGTTGCTCGGCAAAGAACGCATCGGCGCCGCGGGTACCGGCAGTTTCTTGACGCGCTTGCGTGTCGAGACGCTCGCAACCTTCCGCGTCTGCGAATTGTGCGAGACGCACGACGGGGGTCACTGCTTGCCTCCGCCGAGCCGCTTGCCCACCTCGCGCGAACCCATGCGCACGACCATCTCGCCGAGCGAACGCAACTGTGCGACGCGTTGCGCGACGGTCGTTTCGCGGTTGAGGTGCACGTCGCCGATGTTCTGGATGATCTGCTGCGTCACGACGATTGGCACACCGACCAATGCTTCAACGATCGCCTTTGCGGAGGCGAGTCGCTCGTCGACTGGGGGCGGCACGCTCGGCATCGCAACGCCTACTTGCCAGGGAACAACGGGCAGAGGTCGTGGTCAACCGGACACTTCGGTGCCGACTTGCGTACGAGGAGGAAGCACTGCTGACAGTGTTCCTCGTCGGGTCGGCGCGGCTGCAACAACGCTGTGCCGTCGGTGACGTCTTCGGTGTCGCTGATTTCGACTTCGTCTTCGGGAAGATCTTCGCCGCTGCGCAACTTCTCCTGCAGGATCGTCGCGAGGTCGGCCTCTTCGTCGTCGGCGGACGCGAATTCGTTCTCGTCGACTTCGGCCTTGCGCTTGTTCGCTGGCTGCTCTTCGTCGTCGTCGAGATTCAGTCGTTCTTCGTCGGTGGCGGCTGGTTCCTCGGTTGCGACACTGGTGTCGCCCTGGGCGACTTCGGCACCGCCGAGCGGGTCGTCGCCGAGTTCGTCGCCGAGTTCGTCGCCGAGTTCGTCGCCGCCCTCGCCGTCTTCGCCGCTGCCGTCGGTGCCAGCGGCGTCTTCGTCGTCGAGTTCGTCAGGGTCGACCTCGAGGTTCACGAGGTCGTCGGGGTCGACACCTTCAATCTCTGGTTCGTCGATGGATTCGGGGGTGTCGTTGCCGTTACTCATTATCGGGCGCGAACCTTAGCCGATTTCGGCAACAAGCGGTCAAATGGGACCCGCCCCCCCCGAGGGGTTCGGGCCCGCTGTGCCAGCAGCCCCTAGCGGCGCTCGGTGCCCCGCTTCTCTTCGATTCGGCGCTCTGATTCGAGGCGCTCAAGCAGCGGGGCCTCGGTGCTGAGATGGGTCATGGCATCCGCCACGGCGCGGTGGCCCGCCTGGTTGGCGATCAGGCGATGCATCTCCAGCACGACGCGTCGATAGGCGGGGTGCCCTTGTGGGGCAGAACGCAGCTCCAGCATGTGCATGGCTTCGCGGGCGTTGAACTGCATCACATAACGCATGCGGTGCGCCATCGCCACGGCGTAGCCGGCTTGCTCCGGGTAGTCGGGGCGCAGCAACTCGTACAACTCCCCCGAGCGCTGCATCGCGGCGTTGAACATCTCCGCCCCACCGGCGTCGTCGACGAGTTCGGGGCGCGCATAACCGAGATGCGGCGTGAGGCGTTGCCATTCGACGGTCAGCAGGCGGTGACGTTGCAGATCGCGGAACGCACCGTAGTCGCCGAGCACGTCGAAGCGGTACGACAGGCGTTCGAACGCGCGCCCCGGCTTGTGGCGCCGGTTGGTGCGTTCACCCACGTAGGCGCTGATCAGTGCCACCCGTTGCACATGGCTGAGCGACCGCACGCGCTCGAGCAACTGCGTCTCGGGCAGGTGCGACGATGAATAGCAGATTGCGGCGAGCAACTTGTCTTCGCCATCCGGGTCGAAGTCGACGAGCGTCACCTCCGCGGCATCTTGTGGTTCGAGGATGCCGAAGTATTCATCGACGAGATCGGCGGTGTTCGATGCGTTGTCGGCGAGGTACTGGCTCCACTTGTCGCCGCGTTCGGGCATATCGACACGCCGCAAGAACGTGGGGATCACCTTGCGCAGTTCGGTGACCATCATGTCCGCGTACGCGCGCGCCTCGGGCAGCGGGTTGGCGCGCATGCGCAAGAGCAGCGCTTCGTATCCCTGACCGGTGCCGTAGATGCCCACATTGGAGAGCGACGCCGCCGGCAGCACCCCGCGCACCGCGTCGAGCGACTTGGCGCGGGTGGCCTGACGATAGATGAAGTCGGAATCGTTGGGCCCGCGGTGCACGGTGGCGCGCACATGCGTGGTGACCTGCTCGACGAGTTCGCTGTAGGTGTCGAACATGCGATCCATGTCGCCCACGTAGCGGGTGCCGAGCGGCCCGCTGCACACCTCGGGGTCGCGGTAATAGCGGTAGCGCCCGCCGAGTCGCGCGTCGTAGGAGACGTAACGCGTACTCTGCTCGAGGTACGACATCAGTCGCCCCCACTCGAGAATCTTCGTCAACAGGTTCGACGCTTGTTCGCACGCGAGGTGCACGCCACCGAGTTGGGCGACGGAGTCGTCGCCGTATTCCACGAAGATGCGTTCGTACAGTTCTTCTGCGCGCGAGACGCCGACGGTTGCATCGACGGTCTCGTCCCCCTTCAGATCGAGGTCGCTGACGAACTCATCCAAGAACAATCGCCGCAAACTCTTGGCGGTGCGGCTGTAGCGCGCAAAGAGTGCGCCCTTCACGACCTCCGGCAGATTGACGAGCGCGAAGACGGGCAGGTCGAGGTTGGTGAAATAGCGGCGCAAGACCGCCGACTCTTCGGGTGTGAACTGCTCCGGAACGTACACCGACACAAGTGCCGATACTACGAAACGAATGGTGGTTTTTAGAGCACCCCTGCCGGCACGGTGCCGTCGCCGAAGGCTTTCTTCACATTGCGCTGCAATTCGGCGTTCGCCCACAGGTCGATGACGGTCATCGCCATGATCTTCGCACCGTCGAGCACCGCCTTGTCGGCTTCCTTCGACTTGGCGTGGTCGGCGAACTGCGGCGAATGCAACGACACGCCGCGCGGTGCCACCGCCAGCATCGGGTGAATCGTCGGTGCGAGATAGCTCACGTTGCCCATGTCGGTGGAACCGCCTCCCGAGCCGTGGATGTGCGCCGAGGTGAGCGATCGTCCGACCGCCGTCGAGTTCGCGGCATACGCATCAAGCAGCGGGATGTTGTCGACGATGTCGGCGTAGGCGTGCGTGTCCCACACCATCTCCACGCGACAGTCAGCGGCAGCCGCACCCGCCTCGAGACAGGCGGCGACGCGCTGCTTCAGCGGCTGCAACGTTTCGATGGTGTCGCTGCGCACGTACCAATCCATCTCGGCTTCGCGTGGCACGATATTGGGCTTCTCCCCCGCCTTCGTGAAGATGCCGTGCACGCGCTCGGTGGGGCGAATGTGTTGACGCAGTGCGGCGACGTTCATGTAGCCGAGCACGGCGGCATCGAGCGCATTGCGCCCGAGATGCGGCGACACCGCAGCGTGCGCTGCCTGCCCGTAGTAGCGCACGATCGCCTGCTGAATCGCAATCGCGTTCATCCGCGCCAGATCGCGGTCGGCTGGGTGCACCATCATCGCGGCGTCGACGCCCTTGAACGCGCCAGCACGGGCCATCTCCACCTTGCCGCCGCCGCCCTCTTCGGCGGGCGTGCCCATCAGCGTGAGGCGACCGCCCGCGTCGTCGGCGAGCCCGGCCAGCGCCAAACCCGCACCGAGACCTGCAGCAGCAATCACGTTGTGTCCGCACGCGTGCCCGATACCCGGGAGCGCGTCGTACTCGCAGAGCACCGCAACGTCGAGACCCTGCGCACCCACCTTCGTCTCGAAGGCCGTGTCGATGTTGTAGGCGCCGCGGGTGACGCCGTAGCCGGCGGCGTCGATCATCTTCGTGAGGCGGTCGTGCGCGAAACGTTCCTCGTAGTTGAGTTCCGGGTTCGCATGGATGTCGTGGCTGGCGGCAATCAGGTCGGCGGCGCGGGCATCGATGTCGGCGCAGGCGCGGGCTTTAAGTTCGGCGATTTGCTTGGCGTCGAGTGACATGCGGTCAGGCTACTGAACCGCGACCCACAGGGCGAACGCGTCGGGGCGCACGGTCATCGTGACCGCATCGAAACGACCGTGGCGTCGGCCATCGATGGTGACCGATGCGGGTCGCGGACCTTGCCATTGTGCCTGCGGTGCGCGACGAGCAGTGAGTGCCGGGTGTGGGAGGTGGTCGCCGAGTCGCATTCGCCTGCGAATCGCCAGCAGTGTGCGCAACGAAAGCGGTTGGGTGAATTCCAGCGTGTCGATGACGCCGTCGTTGGGGTGGGCACGGGGTGACACGTTCAACGGGCCCACGAATCCACCGCTCGTTGCCCACCAACAAGGTGCACGGAATGTTCCGACAATCACGGTCGAGACCGCCACGACGCGCTGCTCGTCGGCACCGCGGCGCAATACCACGAGGTAGGCGTCGCACGGCAGTGCCAGGGCCGTGTCGCCAGGGTGCGGTGCGAAGTCGCGTTGATGGGGGTTGTCGGCCTTGTCGCCTGTGTTGCCCAGTGCGCGCAGCATTTCACCATTGCGCAGGGCGACATCGCGCTGGCCATTGGCCACGGCGTCCGCCAGGGCGACTTCGTCGTCGGCGATGATGAGACCGTGCGGTGTGGTGCGAGGTTCGCCCCAGGGCTCGCCGGGCTTGATCGTCACGAGGTGCCGCCGATGGGCATGGTGCTTGCACTCAGCACCACCCCGCGCAACACGCGGTCGACCGCCGTGTCGGCGATGCTGCGGGTGAGTTCGTCGGGTGCGTGCTGGGCCACTTGGCGCAACAAGTCGATGAGTTGTTTCATCGTGCGCACGAAGTCGCCAGGTGTGGTGTCTTCGTCGAGCAACTCGGCAAGTTCGGCGCCGCCCGCCCACTTCACAACGGCATCCACATAGCCGGCATCGGGGGCGCGATGTGGGGTGAGCCCGGCGGCGCTCTCTTCGCGCTGCAAGCGCGCGCTGACTTGCTGAACCTGACGGAACCGCGACCGCAGTTGTGCCGACGGAAAGTTCGGCTCGGGTGCTGGTTCGGGGCTGCGGTACTCGTAGACGAATGTCGAGCACAATGCGGCGAGTGATGTGGGGTCGAGACCGTCGAGCAACTTCGTGGCGATCGTCTCGGCGACGAGCAGGTCGGATTCATGGAATACGCGCGACAACAGCGTGCCGCGCTCGGTGAGTTGCCAGTCGACCACGTAATCCCACCGCTCGAGCAGGGTGATCACATCGTCGAAGCGCTGACTCACGACTTCTGCCGCCTTGTTGACGCGACCCTCGAGTTGTGCGATTTCGCGGTCGATGCGGTCGGCTGATTTGGCGGCGTTGAGTTTGAACTTGAGGTCGGGGTCGTTGGCGCACGGATGTGCCGCCCGCGCGGCCGCCGGCGCGGCCTTTGGTTTGTCGATCTTGAGGCGCGTCAACCGATGCGCCAATTCGCGCAACACGCGGGGGTCGCTCTGGTCGACGATCCGACCCCTGTGTCCGGTGACCGCCGTGCCGTCAATGGGTAGACGTGTCGCGGTTCGCACGTTGCGCACGAGTTCGTCCGCCGTCAACGCGCGCAGCGCGCGGTTGGCGAACAACACCTTCACCTTCACGCCCTTGGCACGCACCGAAGTGCTGAGCACGAGGCCGAGGTCGTCGTCGAACCATGCCACGTCGCCTGGTCGCAACGCCATGAGGCTCATCTCGATTTCGGTCCGATCGCGCTCGCCCGGGTCCTTCACGAAGAGACGGCGGTACTCGTCAATGTCGCCGAACTCGCTCTTGGCCTGCGCGCGCAGACGGTCGCGTTCTTTCTGGCGTTTGGTGATGCGCGCCTGCACTTCCACCACGCCCTTGCCGGCTTGGTACTGCGCGAGCGAAAGGTTCAGCAGGTGACGCGTCTCGTCCGGGGAATGCGTGCGCACGAGGTTGACCGCCATGTTGTACGTGGTGCGAAAGGCGGAACTCAATCGGAACGTGCGACTCTGGGCGACCGCCGCCACCTGATCGAACGGCACGTACGGGTCCCACACCACGATGGCGTGACCGAGCGTGTCGATGCCACGTCGCCCGGCGCGCCCCGTCAACTGCGTGTACTCACTTGCCTTCAGGGTTTGATGGTGCTCGCCGGTGAACTTCGACATCTTGTCGATCACCACGGCACGCGCCGGCATGTTGATGCCGACGGCGAGAGTTTCGGTGGCGAACACCACCTTCACCAGCCCGCGCACGAACAGCGCTTCGACGATCTCTTTGAACGTCGGCACCATACCGGCGTGGTGCGCGGCGATGCCCGACTCCACCTGGGCGGCAAACAGCGTGAAGCCGAGCGCGGCGAGGTCGTCGTCGGAGAGGCCTTCGACGCGCGAATCGACGATCTCGCGAATCTCTTCACGCTCCGCGTCGCTCGTGAGCCGCATGCCGGCCTTGTAGCAGGCCGCCGCCGACTCGTCGCACTGGTTGCGACTGAAGATGAAGTAGATGGCGGGCAGCAGGTCGCCGTCGCGCAGCCGGTCGACGATGTCGAGGCGCGACGGCGGGAAGATGCGCGAACGCCCGCGTCGGCCACCGCGCCCGCGCTGCGCATCGCGATCGCCACGCTCCAGTCGCAGCACCCTTTGGTTCGGCGCCCCGTTGACAAGGGTTTCGACGAGCATGATCTCGGCGGTCGTCTTGTCGCCGTAGGCGTAGAGGTTGCGCAATTCGACTGGTCGCCGCCCCTCCACCACGGCGCGAGTCGGGCCACGCACGGTGGTGAGCCAGTCGGCGATCTCTTCGGCGTTGCTCACCGTGGCCGACAGCGCGACGAGCCGCACCTCGGGCTCGAGATGGATGATGACTTCCTCCCACACCGGGCCGCGGTATTCATCCTGCAGGAAGTGCACTTCGTCGAGCACGACCACGCCGAGATCGTCGAGCGCCGACGAGCGCGCGTAGATCATGTTGCGCAGCACCTCGGTGGTCATCACCAAGAGTGGCGCTTCGACGTTGATCGCATTGTCGCCGGTGAGCAGACCGACGCGGTCGTTGCCGTAGAACGCGCACAGGTCGTGATACTTCTGGTTGGAGAGTGCCTTGATCGGTGCGGTGTAGAACCCGCGCTGCCCGGCCTCGAGCATCATGTCGAGCCCGTACTCGGCGATCACCGTCTTGCCTGAGCCGGTGGGTGCGGCGACGAGCACCGACTCCCCTGCATCGAGTGCGTCGAAAGCCTGCACCTGAAACGGGTCGGGCGCGAAGTCGTAGCGCGCGAGGCGACGACGACGCGCGGTGTCGTTCACTTAGACGGCCGTCTTGTGGCGACGCCACAAGAGCAGCGCACCGATTCCGACGGCGATCAGATACAAGACGGTGAGCGGCACGCCCAGTGCCATCAGCGTGATCGGGTCGCCGCTCGGGGTGATGACGGCCGCCACCACGAAGATGATCACGATCGCATAACGCCACTGGGTGATCAGCGTGCGCGGTGTGACCACCTCGACGAGCTGCAGAAATACGAGCAAGACCGGTGAGAGGAAACCGACACCGAACGACAACAGCATCAGCACGACGAGATTCACGTACTTGCTGATCTGGTAGTTCTGCGTGACGTCGGCACCCGACCAACCGATGAGGAATTCGAGCGCACGATCGAGTGTCGCGTACGCGAGGAGGGCGCCCACGATGAAGAGCACGATTGACGCCACGACGAAGAAATACGAATACCGCTTCTCGCGCTTCGTGAGCGCCGGCACGATGAAGCGCCAGATGTTCCACAACACCACGGGCAGTGCGATGACGACGCCACCCCATGCGGCGATTCGCATGCGCGCCGAGAAGCCGTCAATCGGGCCGAGCGCATACAGCGAACCGTCGCAGTTGAGGTTCACCTTCGTGTCGCACAGATCGCGGTAGGGCGACACGAGAAAGTTGAGGACCGGTTCGTAGGCGATGAGCAGTGCGAT